>Ga0210394_10002775_pt1 | contig 23388 bp, 20 predicted proteins | sample IncBWC12MmetaG_FD_160121 | JGI IMG/M metagenome (GOLD analysis project Ga0210394, IMG submission 160121) | Forest soil microbial communities from Barre Woods Harvard Forest LTER site, Petersham, Massachusetts, United States - Inc-BW-C-12-M | ecosystem: Environmental > Terrestrial > Soil >... | reverse complement strand
GAACACCCTGCTGCTGTACCGCCGGCGGCAGCCGCGGCAGCGCGAGCTGCAACTTGTTCTGCACCTGTACCTGCGCGATATCGGGATTCGTGCCCTGCGCAAAGCTCAGCGTGATGGTGATGCTGCCGTCCTTGTCGCTCTCCGAGGACATGTAGAGCAGGCCGTCGAGCCCGCTCATCTGCTGCTCGATCGGCTGTACTACGGTGCCTTCGACGGTCTCTGCGGAGGCGCCGGGATAGGTGACGGTGATCGCCACCGAGGGCGGGGCGAGCGGCGGAAACTGCGCAACCGGCAGGTTCAAGACCGCAAGCGCACCCGCCAACATCACGAGGATGGCGAGGACCCAAGCGAAGACTGGTCGATCGATGAAGAAACGAGCCATGGTGATCCCTCGAAGTTACATTGCTCAACGCGCGGCGAGCGAGGGCTTGCTGCGCAAGGTGGCGCCATCGCCCGAGGCGACCTGTTCTCGCACGGCCACCTGCATTCCGGGCTTGATCTTTTGCTTACCGCCCACGATGAGTCGCTCGCCTGCAGCAAGGCCTCGCGTGACGACCCAGCGGTCACCGAGCGCGCCATCAAGCTCGACGCTGCGCTTTTCGACCGTGTCATTCGCGCCTACGACCAGCGCGGTGGCGGTGCCATCAGGGGCGTGGGTGATACCCTGTTGCGGAGCGAGAATCGCTGCCTCACGCACGCCTTCCTCGATGGTCGCACGCACGAACATGCCGGGCAGCAGGAGGCCTTGAGAGTTGGGGAAGAGCGCCCGCAAGGTCACAGAGCCGGTACCCTGATCCACCGTCACTTCCGAGAACTCCAGCATCCCCGGAAATTCATACGGCGTGCCGTCTTCCAGTAGCAGCTTCGCGGGCGCCTGGTCGCCGTCGACGTGCCGAATCTGCCCAGCGGCGAGCTCGCGCTTCAACCGCACGAGCGTCGTGGTCGGCTGGGTGAGATCAACATACATGGGGTCGAGCTGCGTGATCGTGACGAGACTTGTTGCTTGATTCACAGTCACGAGTGCACCCTCGGTTACCGAGGAGCGGCCCGAGCGCCCGCTGATGGGGGAGTAGACTTTCGTGTAGGCGAGATTGATCTCGGCCGCACGCACAGCCGCCTGGCCCGAGGCCACATCCGCCTCATCTTGCTGCAGCGTCGCGACAGCATTGTCGTAGTCCTGGTGACTTACGGCATGCGCATCGACGAGCGCCGTGTAGCGCTCCGCAGTAAGCTTCGCCGCGATGACGGCGGCGCGCGCGTGCGCCAGCGTTGCGCGTGAACTTTCGAGCGTCGCCTCGTACGCCGCGGGATCGATCTGATACAGCTGCTGCCCTGCGGCTACCAGATCGCCTTCTTTGAATAGGCGCTTCAGCACTACGCCGCTCACCTGCGGGCGCACTTCGGCGACTCGGTAAGCCGATGTGCGGCCGGGAAGCTCCGTCGTCAGTGAGACACGTCCAACCTGAAGATCGACGACGGTGACCGCTGGCCTGGGCGGCGTTGCGGCTGCATGCTTTGCGCAGGCGGCGACGAGCAGCCCGGTCGCTGCAAGGAGCAGGCCCTGCAAGATTCGATTCTCAGTTGTGAAGACCATATGTCCAAGACTCCTACACAATCCAACGATGCTTGCGCTGCGAGTTACTCTCTGAACGGAAAGTCCTGTTACGCCGCGAGGTAAGCTATGCGCCCGATGCCGGAGGAACAATCGGCTGCGCGAAGATGCAGCGTTTACCGGGAGTGAATGCGTTATCTCAGCGTGGAAAGACGAGGTGCACGGCGGCTGTCCATGCTGCACTCAGGCCCTGCCGCGCACGCGCCGCAAGCCAGGTGCGATGTTGCAGCATGAACAGAGCGAGTGAAATTAGGTTACCACCCGGAAGAATGAGCGCCATCGCGCCATGCGAACCAAGTTCCCGAATAGAACGGATGAGGCGGACTCTCCAACGGCTAGCTCTGGTCGCCGTCGACGCATCACGGGTGATGCGAATTGGGGACTCAGGGCCCGACACTTCCGTACTCCTCAAGGAACCTTCACTCACGGTCTGACTGTAGGAACCAAGTGGCGCTTCGAACAACCGCTCATCCGTAGATGCTGCGTTTCACGAGCGCGCAAAAGCGCGTAGGGGGAGGGGCTTGAGTTTGGCTGCGCAATGCGCTGCGCGGCTTGCTGCGGCTCTCGCGCGCGAGACCGGACTGATTACTGCATGAACCAACCGTGGCTCACGACCAGTGACTGACCCGTCAGCGCATTTGAGCTGAAGGACGCAAGGAACAGCGCGGCCTCGGCGACATCGCGCACGGTGGTGAACTCCCCATCGACCGTATCCTTGAGCATGACGTCCTTAATGACGGCCTCTTCGGAAATGCCGAGCTTTTTCGCCTGCTCCGGAATCTGCTTGTCGACCAGTGGGGTGCGCACGAAGCCCGGGCAGATGACATTGGCACGTACACCGCGCTCTGCACCCTCCCTGGCGACCACTTTGGCAAGTCCGATGAGGCCGTGCTTGGCGGTGACGTAGGGTGCCTTCAAGAGAGATGCCTCTTTGGAATGCACCGACCCCATGTAGATGATGCTGCCGCTGCCTTGCCGGTACATGTGGCGCAGCACCGCTCGCGTCGTCAGGAATGCGCCGTCCAGATGGATGGCCAGCAGGCGCTTCCAGTCCGCGTAGGGCAGCTGATCGAGCGGCGCGACAATCTGAATTCCGGCATTGCTGACCAGCACATCGATGCGCCCGTAGGCCGCGATGACCTCTGTTATGCCGGATTCGACGCTCGACTCACTGGTGACATCCATCGCAACGGCCAGGGCACGCGGGCCGGAACTGCCGAGCTCCTTTGCCGCTTCCTGCGCAGCCGCCACGTTGTGATCGGCAATCGCTACGGTGGCGCCGGCCCGAGCGAAGGTTCGGGCGATCTCCTTTCCGATGCCGCTCGCGGCGCCGGTGATGACGGCGACTTTATTTTCCAGATTCATTCAGAGGACTCGCATCATTCACGCCCGTTCTGCGCCAGGTCGAAGGTCATGACACCCTCGTGGTTACCCGGCCGTTCGAGCACCTCGGGATGGCGCAAGGTGCGAACCGTGTCGTGATAGCCCGCGCGCCAGTGGTCCTCCATGCTGAGACGCGAGAATTCGTAGTCCTTCGAGTCGCCTTCGTACTGCTTGGCGCGGTAAATGAGCTGGACCAGGTTGTACGCCTTGGCTTGCGTGTGTGGCTGCAATATCGCTAGCTCTGGGCTGTTCCTGAGATCGTCCGGCAGCTTCTGCAGCAGGCTTGCCAGGGCGTTGCGCAGCTTCTGCAGGTACTTGAACCGGTCGGAGTTATTGCGCGTGCGACTAGAGTATTGAATTTCCTTCTGTCGCGTCGCCACCTCGAGCATGGTGCGCGGCAGTGTGCCGCGGGCGCTCCAAAGGTCAACCTGAAACGCAAGCGTGTCGCGGCGCGGATCGCTCTCGAGCACCCATTGAAGCGGCGTGTTCGACACCAGCCCGCCGTCCCAGTAGAACTCGCCCTCGATCTCGACTGCGGGGAACGCGGGCGGCAGTGCGCCGCTCGCCATCACGTGCGCTGCTCCGATGGTATGGGTCGTGTTGTCGAAGTACAGAAAGTTACCCGTAGCCACATTGACGGCGCCGATGCTGAAGCGCGTCTCGCCGGCATTGATCCGATCGAAGTCGACCAGGCGTTCGAGTGTGGCCTTGAGCGGAGCGGTATCGTAGTAGCTTGTGGCCTCGGTGCTGCCGGATGGCTGAAGCCAGGCGCTCGGCGCTCGGGGTGAAAAAAAACCAGCTGCCCCGCCGAGCAAAGCAGTCCCGGCGCTCAGCCGATTCAGCAGTCCCCGCGCGAATTCGCCGCGCACGATCGATCGTGCCATGGTGAATCGCGCGATGCCGTCCCAGGGCCCGCCGGCGGTGATGAGCTTCCAGAACTCACGCAGCTTCTCGACGCGCGCCGTGGGCGGATTTCCGGCTATCAGGGCGGCGTTCACCGCGCCGATCGAGATACCCGCGACCCAATCAGGCGCCAGATGTGCTTCCGAGAGTGCCTCGTATACACCCGCCTGATAAGCGCCTAATGCGCCGCCGCCCTGGAGTAGTAGCGCGATGCATTCGAAGGGAGGCCGCGCAAGCTGCGTATGGCTCATGGAAGCCCTTTTATCGGCCGTCACCCGAGCAGACATGATCGAATTTCTCGTTTGCGTGTTCTCATGGTCGCTTCACGGTACGAGTAGTGAGTGAGAGAAACAATTCGCTGCGCGGAAATGCTGCGTTTCGCGATGGTGCATGCGAGCGTCGCAAAGCTGCGTGAAAGGCTGCATTTACCGCTGACCGATTGTTCTCCTCACGTCGGGCTCATAAGGTGCTTCCACAGGACGCGTGATGAAAGGTGGAGCGTTCCGAGGAGCACTACTCTATGCCGATGTTCAAGGTTGCCGTCATGGTCGTTTGGTTGAGCAACGCCGATGGCTCTATCGTGGCCCACGCTTCGGGCATCGCAGTTGACGTGCCGGCTTGTGAACAGCTGGCCGCCCAGAAGATCGCTGAAGAGTCCGGCAACCCGGATTTTGACAACGCGACAGCGAAGTACTCGTGCTGGAACACAGGCAAGAGGATTCATCCCCGCCAGCAGAAACCGGTGCGTGGATCCGTTGAACTGTGAGCGCCGGTTTGAGGAGCGCCAGAATGTTCGGCATGAGGCTTTGGACTGCTTTGGGTGAGCTCAAGCACTTAAGCGGCACACCATCTTCTACCGCTGTGCCGGTGGGGTCCCGCCGGATTACGTTGCTACGCAGCGGCCGCCGCTACCGCGGGATCACACGACTCATCACCCCGTGGGACATCGGTGAGTTGACGCAACCATTTGTGTTCCTTTGTCACTCCGAGCTCGCGCCTGGGGCCAAAACTGTGGTCGGTGTGCAGCCCGGCATCGGCACTCTAACGCTCGTACTGAGTGGGGTCCTGGAATTCGAGGAGGCTCCGGGCAACAAAGGGATGGTCGTCGCTGGTGGCTTTGTATGGACGGCGCCGGGCGAGGTCGTATGGCATGCCGGCGGTGCCGCCGACGAACCTCTGCGCACACTCCAACTGTGGATTGAACTAACGCGGAAGCCCGCACGTTTAACCGCGGAAAGCCAATGCGTCGCGCCTCACGAAGTGCAGAACGATCGGTCGGTCCGGGTTGTCCTAGGGCAAATCGGTCGTGCGCGCAGCCATATCGGCGATGCTCCGCCGGACCTCAACTACTTCCATGTTCGGCTCAAGGACGGTCAGCGTTGGCGCTATGCGGCACCCGATGGGCACAGCGTCACCTGGCTCGCTGTCGACCGCGGGGGCCTGCGATTGGAGGAGGACGGACGCGTCTTGCGGGAGCAAGTCGCGCTCTTCGAGCGCTCGCGGGGCGTGATCGACGTGCAGGCGGAGGGCGAGAGCTCGTTCGTCCTTGGGTCGGCGCGGCAAGATTTCAATGCCGTCATCCCAAGCGGCCGGCGCCGCGGATTGATTCGATGAATCGTTGCTTAGAAGTGAATGCAGCACCTGTTTTCGACCGGCGGCTCGCGCGCAGCAGACGACCATGATTTTGCGCTTCCCGCGAGTCGTTGGTCGAACCCCTACGGATCACGCATCGGGCCCGGTGCCTGAGATCGTGAGCCGCATTCGTGCGACGGTGCTCCAGCCTCGTTAGTCCATTACTACGGTAACGTCAGCGCCGGAAGAGCGGGAGCGCTTGAATACGGCGAGCAGCGGAATCACGGCGAGCGTCGCGATGAGCAAGAGCTTGTAGTCGTCGAGGTAGGCGATGATCTGCGCCTGCCGCGTGATGACCCCGTCAAGCGCGGCACGCCCGGCAGCCGTCAGTGGATTCCAGAAGTGCGCGATCGCCGGATTCTCGAACGCACGATTGACGGCCGTGACGTGTTGGGAAATATCGGCATGATTGATTTGTGTATTGCGGGTGATCAGCGCGTTTACCACCGATATCCCGACACTCGACCCAATATTGCGCGCCAGATTGTAGAGCCCGGCACCGTTCGTTCGGTTCTCGGGCGGCAGCGTCGAGAGCGCAGCAGCGCTCAGGGGCACGAAGAGAAAGCCGAGCCCGATGCCTTGGACCACCGTGACACCGACAATCTGCGAGGCCGATACGTCGGTCGTCCAGCCGGTCATCGCGTAAAACGACCAGGCAGTGAGTCCGAGCCCGATCGCAAGCAGCAGCCGCGTGTCGAGCCGCCCCGTCAGCCGCCCGACGACCAGCATCGAAGCCATCGTGCCGATTCCGCGCGGGCCCATGACGAGCCCCGCAGTAACGACGGGGTAGTCCATGAGGACCTGCAGGTAGGGTGGCTGCAGCGCCAGAGAGGCGTAATAGGTAAGGCCGACGACTGCGATTAGGATCACGCCAGCGGCGAAATTGCGATCACGAAACAGCGCTGGCCGCACGAAGGGGCGTTCCGCGGTGAACGTGTGGACGAAGAAGAGGTAGAGCGCCGAACAGCAGACGATAGTCTCGATGATGATTTCGCCTGAGCTCAGCCAGTCCTTGATTTCGCCCCGGTCGAGCAGGACCTGCAGAGCTGCGATCGCGACGCTCAGCGTACCAAACCCCAGCCAGTCCAGCTTCTCACCGCCTTCGGGCTTCGGATCGGGTAAAAAGGCGATCATGGCCAGCAGATCGAGGAGACCAATCGGCAGATTGATATAGAAGACATAGCGCCAGCTATAATTCTCGGTGAGCCAGCCGCCGAGCACCGGGCCCAGCACCGGGCCGACCATCACCCCGAAGCCGAACAGCGCCATCGCGAAGCCGTGACGATCCTTCGGATAGATCGTGAACAGCACGGACTGCGACAGCGGCACGAGCGCCGCACCGCACGCACCCTGCAGCATGCGGAACAGCACGATCTGGGTCAGCGACTGGGCCATGCCACAGAGCATCGATGCCAGCGTGAAGCCGCCGATGGACACGAGGAACACGCGCTTGAGGCCGAAGCGTGCGGAAAAAAAGCCGGTGAGCGGCATCATGATCGCGGCGACCGCGATATAGGACGTGAGAACCCAGTCGATCTGATCCTGGCTCGCAGAGACGCTGCCCTGCATGTAAGGCAGCGCGACGTTGGCGATGGTCGTGTCTAGCGCCTGCATCAGCGTCGCGACGATCACACAAGCAGTGATCGCCGGGCGGCTGCCACCGGCTGTAGTGTCTGTGGAAGTCATGACGGGTCCCTTAGAAGAGCGCGGTCAGGAAGTGGGGGAGCCCGCGCGGATGCCCGGTGTCGACAGACACCTCCGTGCTCATGCCGGCGCGCAGCGGCGGCATGCGCGCATCGCTGGTATCGACGAGGATGCGCAACTGCAACCGCTGCACGACCTTGACCCAGTTGCCGCTCGTGTTCTGCGCCGGCAGAAGTGAGAATTCCTGAGCGGCCGCAGGACTCAGGCTCTCCACGGTTCCGTACCAGCGCACTCCGGGGTAAGTGTCGACGCTCACGCTGGCCGGCTGACCAGGCTGCACGTAGGTGAGCTGAGTCTCCTTCGGCGTGGCGTCGATCCAGACGTGATGACTATCCACGAGATAGAACGCAGTGGTCGAGGCCGGCAGAAACTTGCCCACAGCAATGGCCGGCACGTTGGTCACTATGCCGGCAAAGGGCGCGGTCACGACGGTGTGGAGGAGCTCGCGCTCTGCTTCGGAAACCTGGGCGCTGGCCTGCTGGAACTGAGGGAACTGCGTGGCGGGTATGTCCGGGTTGCCCCCGAGTCTCGCCAGCTGCACGCGCGCTTCCTCGCGCAGCGCCTCGAGCTTGCTTTGGTCGGTCTGTAGAGTGTATTGAGCCTGATCGTAGCCGGCGCGGGACTCGACGCCGCTCGTCAGCAATCGGGTAGCGCGCTCGTACCGCGTCCGGTCCAGAGCGACTTGCGACTGCTCGGTGGCGGCATCCGTGACCATCCGCCGGTAGTCGCGCTTCATCGACTCGAGGGTAAGGGCAACCTGCGCTCGGTTGGCCTTCGCATTGGCCAGCGCGATCACGAACTGCAGTGCGTCCAGGCGGTAGAGGACTTGGCCGGCGGCGACTTCCTGGTTGTCATGCACATCGACCTCGACAACTGTTCCCGCGATGTCGGTCGAGATGCCGACCTTGTCCGCGTTCACATACGCATTGTCCGTGTACATGACTCGTCCGCCGACGACGTACCAGGCGCCGCCGACAATGAGGCAGAGTGGCAGCAGCAGGAACAGCATTCGGCGCACCCATGGCCGTCGTGACGACTGTGGTGTTGCATCCCGCACCGTGGTCGCCGCGTGAGGTCTTTCCTGCTTCGGGAGATCTCGGGGGGTCTCGCGCAGGAGCGGCTGCTCCACGATCCGTTCCGCTTCGTCGAGTGAGGAATCCGCGTCCCTGTCAGTCAGCATGGTGCCTCCGGTTGCGCGAACTCACAGGCGATCACCGCCCCCCAGCGCGAGAAAGAGTTGAGTAGTGTCGAGGTATTGCTGCGCCTCGGCATGCAGGAAGCCGACCTGCGCATCGAGACGCCGTCGCTGCGCGTCGATCACTTGCAGAATGCCGCTGTTGCCGACGGCGTAGCTTTCGCGGGCGAGCTCGACGTTGCTAGTCGCGCTTGCCAGTGCATTGTTCTGCGCGGCAACCAGCTGCCCATCGTGCGTCAGCGCATCGAGCGCGTCCGCGACCTGGCCAAAGGACTCGAGAACGACCTCTTGGTAGCGCGCCGCGCTCGAGCGCAGCTCGTCCACGGCGGCGCGGCGTTCGGCGCGCAGCGTGCCGCCGTCGAACAGTGGTGCCGTGATTCCCGAGATCAGCGACCAGGCCGCGTTCGAGCGCGTAAACAGCGCCTGGCCCGGCACCGACTGCCAACCACCCGTAGCAGTGAGGGTGATTTGAGGATACAGGTTGGCAGTGGCCACCCCGACGGCGGCGGTTGCGGCGTGCAGCTGCGCTTCCGCGGCGAGAATGTCCGGCCGACGGTGTGCGAGCTCGGAAGGCAAGCTCACGGGGAGCTGCATCGGGAGCGTCAAAGCGCTCAGGGAAAAGTCGGGTGGCGTCCACTCTCCCGGCGCGTGCGCGGTGAGAACCGCGAGCGCGTGGCGCGCTGCCGAAAGCTGCTGGCGCAGCGGCGGAAGCAATGCCTCGTCAGTGGCGAGCTGGCTCTCGGCGGTGAGCACGTCGACCCGAGTGACGGATCCATTGGCGAATGCGGTGCGCACGAGGTCGAGGTTGCTGCGGTCCTCGGCGAGGAGCTCTGCGACCGCCTGGATCTTGGCGCGCGCCGCGGCGACCTGCGTCGCCTCGCCGACCACGCTGCCCGTTAGCAACAGGTATGTAGCGTCCGCCTCGCTGCGCTGATACTGCGCGAGCGCCGCGCGCTGCTCCACCGAGCGCGCGATGCCACCCGTGTAATCGACCCGGTATTGAACCGTAAGGCCTGCGCTTGCATAGCTGAAAGTTGGTAAGTTATTGACGAGCGGCCCGAGGAATTGCGTGCCGTACTTCTGTCGGCCGGCTCCGCCATCGAGGCTCAGCTGCGGATAGCGGTTTCCGGCCTCGGCCTTCACGAGCTCGCGGGCCTCGGCGACGGTCGCCTGCGCAGCGGCAAGCGTGTGATTGCGTGCGATCGCCTCCCCGACAACTGCGTCGAGGTCGCGCGAGGCAAAGACTGTCCACCATTCGTCAGCGGGGTTGGCACCGGTGATGAAGCGCTGCGCGTACGCGCTGGCTGCCGACTCGGAGGCCGATGGCGACACGCCGTCTGCTGATTCCGAGGATTCTTCCGGCACACGGTATGCGGAGGGCGTCGCGATCGCAGGCCGCTTGAAATCCGGTCCTACCGCGCAAGCGGCGAGGCCCGCGGCCGCGAGCACGGTCACGAGCCGGCGCGCCGTGATGCAGCGGCGGCGCTTCACGCCGCCTTCCCGTGCAGAATGGACACCGCGTCCGCATATTGACGGTATGCCTTCAGGTTCGCGAGGACCCACTCCAGTGCTGCACTCCGCACCCACACCGCTATCGCGCTCCAGCCACCGAAACGTGTTCACCGTAAACATGGCGACGCACGTTACATACGTATCCAAGGCGGAGGAAGCGAGCTTTGGTTGACGCATTGTTTCCCGAAGGGAAATCAGACACACCGCCGCGGACGGTAAGCCAGCAACTGTGCTTGAGACGGAAAGGACATCGAAGATTCGCACAATACCAATCCCGGCATCTCAATCGCCTGCTCGGCGCGCGATCCGGTACGAGGTAAGGAAATGACTTTCGACAAGAGCGCCTCAATGGAGCTTACGGACTGTTAGGCACCGCTTAGAAGCAGCGGGCCTGACTGAATAGCCTGTATCTCTCTATACGTTGTATCGAGTCTCAGGATAAAAACGTTTTCCGCTATCGTCGCGGACGATAGGTCTAATCGAGAGTTATAGGCTACCCGGCTAGAGGGGCCGGTATTAACCTTCTGGCCATGAGCAATTTATTTGAATCTACTGCTTCGCGAATGGTTGCCGAAGCCCAGCGCGTTGGCGTCAACGTCGACCCCGAGTAGTGCGGGAACGAGTAGCCCAATTGGCCCACATGAGCCGTGTGGGCATCCTAGGGCAGCTGGCGGCCTCGATCGTACACGAGGTGGCAAGGTCGACAGCGATGCGATCGCTGCTGGAGTGTAGAGGGAGGCACTGGTAGTGGATGGACACCTCGGAGAGACGCTGGCGGTGTCGAGCCTAGGCACGACGCGATCGTGCGAATGGATGCACCGGTTGATTATGCTCCTCGAGGCAGCCCTTGGTCAGCTTCAAAACCAGGTTCACCCAGCCGAGGGTACGCTGCTTGAAGCAGCCTCGCTGTTGTGTAAGCAGATTGTTCCCGAAGTTGCGGTAGCGGCTCCAGACAGAAGAGGGGGCTTGCCCGCCTGGAAGGCGCGCAAGGTGCGTGACTACATCGATAGTCGTATCACTGGGCCGGTGCCTGTCGCGGAACTCGGCGCGCTTGTTCAGCTCAGCGAAGCGCATTTCTCGCGCGCCTTTAAGCGCACATTCGGTAAGTCACCTCATGCCTTCGTGATCAGGCGACGCGTCGACTTGGCGGCTCATTACATGCTGCAGACCGAAGCGCACTTGAGCGACATAGCGCTGCGATGCGGATTCACCGACCAGCCCCATATGTGCAAGCACTTTCGACAGACAACGGGACACACCCCGGCGGCCCGGAGACGCGCGCACAGCGGCGAAGACGCCCGACCCCCTTTTCGGGGGATAAGAAATCCCGCGCCGGTGGCCATAATCCCGATGGGCCCGGTTACGCATCTCAGGAGTTCGAGCATGAGCAAGACAGCAGCGGAGTACACGTGAGCACCAACGTCTCAGAGCTAGCGAATGTGCCGAGGCACGATGGCACGATATCGGGCCGCCTCTTTTTTCTCGATCTCGCTGCGGGCCGAGTCATGTCGGTGAATCCAGATGGCTCAGATTTGAAAGTTATCCTCGAGGAGGGAAGAAAACTGCCGGACGGCTTGGCCGTCGATGCGGCAGCGGGACATCTGTACTGGACGAACATGGGCAATCTCAAAGCCAAAGACGGTTCGATCCTGCGATCCGATCTCGACGGAAAACACATGACCACCATCGTTCCGCCGGGTGGCACGTTCACTCCCAAACAAATCCAGATCGACAAGGTGAATGGCAAGCTTTACTGGTCGGACCGTGAGGGTATGAGGGTAATGCGCGCCAACCTTGATGGCTCAAACATCGAGACGCTGGTGGACACGAGCGAGGGTGATGCACGCCCCGGCGCAGACGCAAGGAAATGGTGCGTCGGCATCGCGGTGGATCTAGCAGAGGGCAAGTTCTACTGGACCCAGAAGGGGGGCGATAATGCCGGCGAAGGCCGCGTCTTTCGCGCCAATGTAATCATTCCGCCGGGCCAGACAGCCGCGAACCGCAAGGACGTCGAGCTGCTCTACGAGGGGTTGCCGGAGCCCATTGATCTCGAGCTAGATTTACACAACCGGATGATCTATTGGACCGACCGCGGGGACCCGCCGCGCGGCAACACGGTGAACCGTGCGCCCATGGACGTTTCGCCTGGCGACCGCAAGGAGCCTGCGATTCTGTTCACGCACTTGATGGAGGGCATCGGCCTTGCGCTCGATCGCAAGGGCGGCCGCATGTTCATCACCGACTTCGCAGGTTCGGTCTATAGCGCCAATCTCGACGGATCGGACCAGAAGACGCTGCTCTTTGGCCAGGGCAACCTTACCGGCATCGCATACGCAGAGATTCAGACCCAAACACCAGCCCAAGGCCGCGGATCCCTTTAGCAGAGCTGCCAGCGAGTAGTGCAGCCGCTTGTAGCTGCGCTCGCAAGCCTGAAACACCGTAAGCCTTAAACCAATCGACGATAGGAGAATAGAGATGACACAAGCAACCGTGACCGTAGCGGCAAAGCCGGCGAAGCAACCGAAGCCGTTGCCCGCACCGAATAGTGACTTCTATGAGGTGTATGAAACCTTGAGCGCCGAGGAACTTGCGACGCTGAAGAAGGTGCGCGCGTTCATGGAGGCCAAAGTAGCACCCGTCATCACGAAATACTGGGTGGATGACGCCTTTCCCTTCGAGATGTTGCCGGGTGTCAAGGAGCTGGGCATTGGCGGGCTTGGAATGCAGGGATACGGCTGCGCCGGCGGAAGCGAGGCACTGCTGGGCTTTGTACTCATGGAGATGGCGCGCATTGACCCGTCGTTCGCGACGTTCTTTGGCGTGCACGACGGCTTGGCGATGGGCTCCATCTACATCGACGGATCGGAAGAGCAGAAGCAGAAGTGGTTGCCATCGATGGCGCGCTTAGAGAAGATCGGCTGCTTCGGCCTCACCGAGCCGCTCGTCGGTTCCGGCGCGTCCGGAGGCCTCACTACTACGGCGAAGCGCGATGGCGACAACTGGATCCTCAATGGGGAGAAGCGCTGGATCGGCAATGCGCCATGGTGCGACGTCTCCGTCATCTGGGCGCGCGATTTAGCCGATAACCAGGTCAAGGGGTTCATCGTCGAGAACAAGACGACCCCCGGTTTTAGCGTCGAGAAAATCCAAAACAAAGTCGCGCTCAAGGTGGTTCAGAACGGCCACATCACGCTGACTGACGTTCGGGTGCCGGAGGCTAACCGTCTCCAGGGCGGCAATTCGTTCCGCGACACCGCCAAGGTGCTGAAGATGACGCGCTATGCAGTTGCGTGGATGGCTACCGGATGCGCCATGGGCGCCTACGAGGCGGCGCTTAAGTACGCCCAAGAGCGTCTGCAGTTCGGCAAACCGATCGCCTCGTTCCAGCTGGTGCAGGATCTGCTCGCGAAGATGATCGCCAACATCACGGCCTCGCAGTGCTTGATCGTGCGCCAGGCGCAGCTACACGCCGAAGGCAAGTTGACGGACGCCCATGCCGCGCTCGCCAAGGCATTTGCCACAGCCAAGTGTCGCGAGACCGTTGCATGGGCCCGCGAGCTGTTGGGGGGTAACGGCATCGTCGCGGATTACAAGGCAGCGCGCTTTTTCGCCGACGCCGAGGCGCTCTACTCCTACGAAGGAACGTATCAGATCCAGAATCTGATCGTCGGAAAGGCCGTCACCGGACTGAGCGCCTTCGCATGATGGATGCGCCAGTAGCCGAGACACAGCCCGAAGCGACGCTCAAGCTCGTCAACGTACTCTACGAGAAGAGGAACGCCATCGCCTACGTGACTGTCAATCGGCCCAAGGTGCTCAACGCCTTGAACACGCCGACCTGGGCGGACATTCGAACGGCATTTGAGGACGCGCGAGATGACGCGGCCGTGCACGGCGTGATCCTGACGGGCGCGGGCAACAAAGCATTCATCGCGGGCGCTGACATCAGCGAGCTTAAGCTTGCCACAGCGCTCGATGCGGAGCGGGCCAGCCGTTTTGGGCAGGAGGTCCTCGACCTCATTGAGAACCTCGGCAAGCCCGTGATCGCGGCGGTCAATGGCTTCGCGCTCGGCGGCGGCTGCGAGACGGCGATGTCGTGCACGATCAGGATCGCAGCGGACACGGCGAAGTTCGGCCAGCCGGAAGTCACTCTGGGACTTGTACCGGGCGGCGGCGGCACGCAACGTTTGCCGCGCTTGGTGGGAAAGGGTCGTGCCCTGCAGCTCATCCTGTCTGCGGAGATGATAAGCGCGCAGGAGGCTTACCGCATTGGACTCGTCAACGAAATCGTGCCGGCAGCGGATCTGCTCACGCGTGCCGAGGCAATCTTAAGGAAAATCGCGGGCAACGCCCCCATGGCGGTGAAGTTCGCGCTCACCGCGGTGAACAAGGGACTAGCGATGACCCAGGATGAGGGCCTGCTGCTCGAGGCCTCCTATTTCGGGCTCTGCGCTGGAACCGAAGACAAAAGGGAGGGCACCTCGGCCTTCCTTGAAAAGCGTGCACCCCAATTCCGCGGCCGCTAAAGAAATACTCATGACGACTTTGGAGACTCAAATGGCAAGCGACAACATTTTCTCGGGACTCAAGGTGGTGGACCTGGCGAGTTTCATCGCCGGACCGAGTGCCGCCGTGATCCTCTCCGACTTCGGCGCGGACGTCATCAAGGTGGAACCGCCCTCCGGCGATACCTGGAGAGTGGGGCACAAAATTCCGCCGCAGCCGCAATCAAGCGATGCGTATCCCTGGCATTTGGCGAACCGCAACAAACGGGGGATCTCGCTCGATCTGAAATCCCCGAGTGCTCCGCTGGTTCTCGAGAAGCTGGTGGAGTGGGCGGACGTGTTCATCGTCAACACACCGCATCCGGCACGCAAGCGATTGAATCTTGAATACGACGACATCGCAAAGTGGAATCCGAAGCTGATCTACGCCGATCTCACCGGTTTCGGCGAAAAAGGTCCCGATGCCGATCTTCCGGGATTCGACATCACCGCCTACTGGGCGCGAAGCGGCTTGTTGTCCATGACACGCGATGCCGGGACGCCGCCGACTTGGCCGGTGGCCGGCAGCGGTGACAATGCCACCGCCGTCGGCTTGTACTCCGCGATCGTGACGGCCCTCTATCGTCGCGAGCGCACCGGCAAGGGATCCTATGTCACCACATCGCTGCTCGCACAAGGGGTCTGGTCGGCGAGCGTTTCGATTCAGGCCGCTCTGTGCGGAGCTAACTTCTACGGGCTGCACGACCGAATGCATCCCGCCAACGCGGCGCTCAATGTGTATCGCGCATCGGATGACACCTGGTTTGTGCTCATCGTCACACCTGACAAGTTAGCCGCGGTGGCAAACGCTATTGGGCGGGCGGATCTTTTGACAGATCCGCGATTTGCCGATCCGGTCAAGCTGATGCAAAACATGCCGCAGCTGGCTGAGATTCTCGATCAAGTCTTCGCCGCTCAGCCGATGACTCATTGGTACGAGGTCTTCAATGGCGTTCACGTCACGTTCGGCGCCGTGCGCGGGCCACAAGAAGTCATCGAGGATCCGCAGTTGCGACTGAATGACATCGTCGTTCCGCTTGAGGGCGCGGGCGACAAGTTGGGCACGACGATCAGCAGCCCCATTCAGGTGCATGGCATCACCAAAGTACCGGCGAGGCGCGCCCCGGCACTGGGAGAACACAACGAGGAGGTTCTCGAGGAGCTCGGGTTCAACGCGAGCGAAATCGACGCATTGCATGCGAGCGGCGCTGTCACGAAGGCAAAGAAACCGGCGCGAGCGGCCGTCGGATGAAAGCAGCGGAGGAAATCGGAATACTGTGTCGCGTTGCGACCGCACGCATGCCCACCAAGTGGGGCATGTTCAACACCGCCGGTTTCGAGCGGGCCGCGAATCGCAATGCACAAATAGACACCGCGCTGGCGATAATCATGGGCGATCTGAGAGGGGAAGCGCCGTTGCTGCGCATTCATTCTCAGTGCTTCACCGGCGAAGGCTTAGGTTCTCTGCGTTGTGATTGTAGTGACCAGTTATCCATTGCCATGCGCGCCATCGCCGCAGAAGGTGAGGGACTCGTGATCTACGAATACCAGGAGGGCCGAGGTATTGGCCTGATGGCGAAGCTCAAAGCATACGAACTGCAGGATGACGGCATCGACACCGTGGAGGCCAATCGTGTCTTAGGGTTTAGCGCTGACTGCAGGGATTACAGCTTGCCGGTTGCGATCCTGCGCGAGCTTGGCGTCCACCGTGTTCGCCTTCCAACGAACAATCCTGCCAAGGCGCGCGCCTTGATCGATGCCGGCATCGAAGTGGTCGCCCGAATTCCGTGCGAGGCGAAGGTGAACCCGTACTCGCTGCCGTATCTACGCACGAAGAAGAAAAGAATGGACCACGCGCTGAGCCTCCCATACTGCGATGACACGGGTCGGTTGAAGGATTTGCGGCGGTGGAAGCGCATCAAAACCCCACCCACTTTGCGTACACCGAGATTTGGATTTGATCAACAGGAGATCTGAGTATGTCGAACCTTAAGCCCATTCGTCGCGTCGCGATCATTGGCACCGGCGTCATCGGCGCAAGCTGGAGCGCACTGTATCTCGCCACAGGCTTGGAAGTCGTGGCGACCGATATCGCGCCGAATGCAGAGGCCGCTCTGAAACGATTCGTGGATGCGGCGTGGCCCGCCCTGAAAAGATTGGGCCTTGCACCTGGCGCATCACAGTCAAAATTGTCGTTCACGCCCAAGATCGAGGCCGCGGTAGTCGGTACGGATCTCGTCCAGGAAAATGGCCCCGAGCGCCTTGACTTCAAGCAAAAGCTTTATGGGCAGCTGGACGATCTGTTGCCGGCCGACGTGATCATTGCGTCGAGCTCATCCGGACTCACGATGAGCGAAATCCAATTAGGCTGTCGCTCCCATCCCGAGCGCTGCGTCATCGGCCATCCCTTCAATCCGCCCCATCTCGTCCCGCTGGTCGAAATCGTCGGTGGCGCCAAGACCTCCGAGGAGACCATTCAGCGCGTCACCGGATTCTACGACAGCATTGGAAGGCGGACGGTTCGAGTACGCAAGGAGATGCCAGGGCATGTCGCCAACCGTCTGCAGGCCGCCCTAAGTCGGGAGGTTTACTATCTTGTTGCCGAAGGCATCGTCAGCGCCGCCGATGCGGATACCGCATTGTGCTGGGGACCGGGCCTGCGCTGGGGGCTCATGGGCAGCATGCTTCTTAATCACCTGGGCGGCGGTGAAGGTGGCATCGAACATTTTTTCGAACAATTCACCCGACCCATGACAGCTTGGTGGAAGACTCTCGGCAACCCGGTGTTAACGCCTGAAGTCCAAAAGAAGCTCATCGACAGCGTACATACGGAAGTCGGCTCACGCTCCATCGATTCGCTAGCGGCAGAACGTGACGAGATGCTGCTCGGTCTCCTCGAGCTTCGGATCAGAACAGAGAAGGCGTTTCAGGCGGACGCAAGGGATGCCAAAGCAGGCTGATGCTGCCCGCACCTTCAGGCGACGACAACTAGCGAGAGCAAGAAATGAGCGAGTCATTGGGTATTTCACAACCGCCGGACAAATCAAGAAGACTGCATGTCGTGATCATCGGCGGCGGCTTCGCCGGCATTGCGGCCGCCAAAGCATTGCGAGATTGCGAAGCCGATGTCACGGTCATCGATCGTCGCAACCATCACATCTTCCAACCCCTGTTGTATCAGGTGGCAACGGCAGTGCTCGCACCCGCCGATGTCGCCGCACCGATTCGGCAGCTGTCGGCGCAGCAAAAAAACGTATCGGTGCTGATGGCTGAAGTCATCGGTGTCGACTTGGCATCTCGAACTGTCGAGATCAAGTATCCGGGCGCGGGGGACAAGAAGATTACCTTCGACTATTTGGTGGTCGCCGCAGGGGTGCAATCGAGCTACTTCGGTCATAGTGAATTCGCCAAGTATGCGCCTTGCCTGAAAACCATCACGGACGCACAGGTAATACGCTCAAAGATCTTGAGCGCATATGAATTGGCGGAATCCACTGACGATGAGGACGAACGGCGGCGGCTGATGACATTCGTCTTAGTCGGCGCGGGACCCACCGGCGTGGAATTGGCGGCTTCGATTGCGCAAATGGCCAAAACAACCTTGCGCGCTAATTTTCGGCGGATCGATCCTGCCACGACGTCGATTGTTTTGCTCGATGGCGCGAAGCGCGTACTGCCGAGCTTCGCCGAATCCTCCTCACTAAAGGCGGCCCAACGCCTGGCCAAGCTTGGCGTGAAAGTGATCACAAGTGCGATGGTCGAACACATCGACGATCAAGGCGTGACGGTCGGCGGAAAGCGGATCGATAGCGGTACCGTTTTGTGGACGGCAGGCGTCGCGCCGTCGCCGATCGTCAAGATGCTCGGCGTAGCAACCGACCACGCCGGCCGGGCATGCGTCGGCCCATCTTTGAATGTCGCCGCATCTCGCGGGATATTCGTCGTCGGCGATGCCGCGACCTTGATACAGGACGGTCGACCGTTGCCGGGAGTGGCGCAGGTCGCCATCCAGCAAGGCCGCTACGTTGGAGGGTGGATCGCCAGAGAGCTCGGCGGCCGTAAACCGCCTCGTCCTTTCCGATACTTCGATAAGGGCAACATGGCGGTGATCGGCAAGAATTTTGCGATCCTGGAGTCAGGCCGCATCAAGCTCGCGGGAATTATTCCTTGGTTCATCTGGGCATTTATTCACATCATGTTTCTGCCGCAGCTCCAGAATCGGCGGCGCGTGCAGAACCAATGGTTCTGGAGCTATTTCACCGGCCAGCGCAGCTCGCGTTTGGTCGATGAGGCACCACGGATTTAATCCCGCGACTCAGCCGATTGGGCGTTTCCGCGTGGAGCGATTAGCGCATAACTTTGCGGGATTGTGCGTCGACTATTCTCCACGTTTGCCCACGGGCCGCCTGGCGTCGGACTCTTGCTCATGCGCCTGTCGGCCGGAACGGCGATCGTCGTTCAAGGGATCTTGGCGCTGCTGGCCGGCCCGGCGCTGGCAGCATTACTCTTTCAGATGCTTTCGATTGGTGTGGGGCTACTCCTAATTGCAGGGCTTTGGACGCCGGTGGCCGGAGCGTTGGTGGCGGCCGAGGCGCTGTGGCATGTTTTCTCGTCCGGCGATCCGTGGCGTTGGATCATGATGGCAACCCTTGGCGCCGCCGTGGCACTGATCGGGCCGGGGGCGTGGTCCCTCGATGCACGCCTCTTTGGTTGGAGGCGACTCGAGATTCGCGATCGAAAGCGCGAGGATTCGCCTCCTAATGAGTGAACTCTCACCCTTAAGAGGGGTATTCCTTCGCCCCGATGAAGGCCATTCGCGGCTCAACAGAGTTCACCGGTTATTCCGATATGACCCAAACGCCACTCGAATTGGGGCTGCGCGCGGGTGGCAACTCCATCCACGATGCACACCAGGACTACAGATACCTTCTTTCCTCGAGGCGCGCGGCAAGAGGCTACGAATGGATACTTACGCGGAAGACAGGCTAGCCGGTTCGGCGATAACTCTGGGACGATCGCACGACTGGGTGCATCACGTCATCAGCCTGCTGGATGCGGCCATGTACCAGCTCTATCCCAAGCAAGCGACAGCCCACGGGACGATACTCAAAGCCGCGTCGCTGCTGCGACAGCAGATCGATCCGTCGGTCCGGCAAGAGATTTTAGATGGAAGAGGGCGATTGATCGCCTGGCAGGTGCGCAAAGTGCGTGATTATATCGATAGTCATATCTCCGCTCCGGTGCTCGTTGCGGATCTCTGCGCGCTCATTCAGCGCAGCGAAGCGCACTTCTCACGTTCTTTCAAGCGCACCTTCGGGGAGTCACCGCATGCTTACCTAGTGCGACGTCGCGTGGAGTTGGCGGCTCGATACATGCTGACGACCGACGCGTCCTTGAGTGACATTGCGCTGCGGTGCGGCTTCACCGACCAGGCGCACTTGTGCAAGCATTTCCGGCAGACCGTGGGCGAGACCCCGGCGGCCTGGCGACGTGCGCGCAGGTCGCACCATGATGAGAACAGGACATTTACTGTGGAACATAACCCGGGCGTTACGGCGGCCTTCCAGCATTTCGCGGCCAGCAATTGATCAAGAAACCGTACGATAGATGATCCCGCCGGGAACCGTAAGGGTGACTACCGTACCGGAACTGGCAGAACTCTCGATTGAAAATTTGCCCATGATGCGGGCGGCACGCTCGCGCATGTTCTGCAGACCGAAGTGTCCAGGCTTGCCGCGATGAGCGATATCGGGATCGATGCCGACGCCATTGTCAATGATCAGGAGGCTCAGATCTTGCGCGTAAGAGAGCTCGACTCTCAGCTGCGTGGCCTGCGAGTGTACGCTGGCGTTGCGGATCGCCTCATACCCAATGCGATAAATCTCATCGCGGACTATAGGATGCAGCTCCTGAACCTGTCCCGACACCTCAAGTGAGACTTCCATTGAGCAATGGATCCGGCAGTCCTCGAGTCCCCGTCGCAAGGCGTCCGCAAGATCATTCACCTCCGTGGTTGAAGAGCGCAGTGAATTCAGGGCAGCCCGACCCTCCTCGGTTGCTCGTCCCAGCCACGCCGACAGTTTCTCCATGGCTTGACGCATGTGCGACTGATCGGTCGTGGCGCTCAACGCGTCGTCGGCAACCAACTTGCTACCCTGGATGGTCTGCAGGAGCGTGTCGTGCAGGTCGCGCGCGATTCGAGTGCGTTCGGCCAAGCGCTCGTCAAAACGAGATTTCATGTTTCCGGCAATCTGGCGCACCCGCAATCGATAAATCGCCCAGAGCAGCAGTACGCCCGCGATGACACACAGCGAGCGAAACCAGATCGTCTGATACCACGCAGCAGCGACCTTGAAGTCCAGGGTCGCGCCGGTTTTATTCCATACCCCGTCGTTATTCGACGCTATCACGCGAAAGCGATAACTCCCGGGTCGAAGATCGCTGTAGAACGCCTGGCGGCGCAATCCCGGATTCTGCCAGCCCCGGTCTCGGCCTTCGAGAATGTAGCGGAAGCCCATCCGTTGCGGCAGGACGAAGCTCAGCGCGGTGTAGTCGATGCGAATGTCTCGCGTGAGTGGTGGAAGAGTGATGGGCGAAGCCGATGAATAGCTTTTTTCGTCAGCAATGAGCCCCTCAACATGTACCGGGGGTGGCATCGGGTTCTTGTATGAACGGCCAGGGTCAATCATTTGCAGGGATGACAAGCCGACGAACCAGAGTCGACCATCGGGTGATCTTGCAGCACTGGGCTGGATCCGGTCTCCATTCCATCCCGGGTCTGCCCCATCGAGTGCGCTTAGAGTTGTTACCGTCACTTGCGCATCGGGGCGGGCAACCCAATTTGCCAGGTCTCCCGCGGGAATCCGCAGATAGCCGCACTTCGCATCGAGCCACAGTGACCCGGAGTTATCTGTGAGTGCTGCAGTAACCCCGGAACACGGTAGGCCGTTGTGCGAGTCCATGACACTCAATGTCCCATGGTCCCATCGATATAGGCCTACGCTGGTTGCGCCCCATACGACTCCTGCTGAGTCGACAGAAAAGCCGAACATCATGACGGAAGGGGCGCCACTACGTCCGCTGGTGACAATGTTCGCTACACCATTCACATAGTGTGCAAGTTTGCCATCCCCCGTGCCGATCCAGATTCCACCGGCCGGGTCCGCGCCGAGAAAATGAGCCTGCGGCACCACGGATTTGATTTGAATGTCCTCCTGCACCCGGCGGTCTCTGATGCGCAGCAGATGGGTTATGAGCTTCGGATCGTCGTAGGCGATCGCCCAGATATTCCCGTCAATGTCTTCCGTAAATGAAAAGATTTTTCCGATCTTCTCTAAGCGACTCCCATCCTGCCCCTTGATCCCAAAGAACCTCCCGAGCTGGTGCACCATCACCGTGGTATTGATCCCCAGCCAAACCTGACCCAAGTGATCCTCAAACAGCGCGTACACATCTTGAATTGGACGTCCGTCAGCGCTCGTGATCAGCGAGACAGAGTCTGGACGAACGAGGCCCAGAGCCCCTCTTAGCCCCACCCAGAGAGAATTGTCGTTTCGAGCAAGTACGGCGCTGACCTCACTTCCTCCAATTAGGCCCTCGGTGGAGGCGAAGCTGACAATGGGGGTATCTCGAAACAGATCCACACCCTTGTCAGTCGTGATCCACAAATTCCCCTCTCTATCTTGGTAGATCGAATTCACTCGTTCGCCGGTCAGACCCTGCGCGGCGCCGTAGTGATCCGCACGGCCGTCATGAATGTGGTAGAGGCCCTGAGACTCCGTTCCGACCCAGAGCGTTTGATCGCGGTCCAGAAGTAGAGCTGCGGATCGAATAGTCGCGCCATCGAACCCGGGGACCACGTAGCTCATGAAGCTTCCATTGCTGTAATGGCGCACTCCCAGCCCCGGCCCCACGCCGTCCATGGCCACCCATACCGAGCCCGCGGCCCCGGCAGCAAGCCCTACTACGCCATCACCGGATGGATGATCCATCTGCTCTTGCATGTAGTGGCTGATCGAACTTCCGTCCCAGCGGCATAGCATCTGGCATCCGAACCAGAGGTCTCCTGAGCCGTCCTCGGCAAGGGAGGTCGCAAAAGAAGCGGGGTTGCCGTCGCTTTTGCCCTTGGCGTAACACTCCAGATCGTTTCCAACGATTCGGCAAAGCGCCCCCTCGACGCCACCCACGCGACTGCGAGTAATCCAGATTGCACCGTCGTGATCCTCGATGATGCTCTGCACGCCGCCCCTCTTGATCGGCAAGCTGAATGCCTCACCGTCTTTGAGGCGGTACAAGCCGTGGTAGGTAGCCATCCACAAACTTCCGTCGCGGCTGCCCAACAGCCAGTTAATGCCTGCGTCGGTTGGGAAGGATTTCTGCGGCAACACCGGAGTCATGGTCACTCCGTCAAACCGAAGCAGGCCGCCGCCCGCGATCCAGATGTAGCCGTCGCTTGTCTGAGTGATCATGTGCGGACCATGTGGGAAGCCGTCCTGGACCCTCCAGACTGTGTGCGCATATTGGGAAATCAGCCTATGAGGATCGAGCGCCGAGGCAGTCCCGTTGAGGAACAGCAGCAGAAAGCTATAGATCGCCAGGGCTGTACGGTGGCGGAGCCAGGAACAAAGCGACGGCGAATTCCAGTGTTTCATGCACATTCGAGAAATTTGGACACAGAGTATCCCAACGGGTTGACAGCTCGACAGTAGTTGCGGCACACCAGTTCTGCCACGTCAGGATGTAGAGCGCCCATCCTGTAGCTATCTACAGGTGTTAACGCTACATCTGCAGCAGGCCGCGGCGAAGCGCGATCGTCACCGCATGCGTTCGATCCTTCGCCTGTAGCTTGGCGACGAGATTCTTGATGTGGAAGTTGACCGTCGTCTCGGCAATGGCCAACTGGT
>Ga0210394_10002774_pt1 | contig 23404 bp, 18 predicted proteins | sample IncBWC12MmetaG_FD_160121 | JGI IMG/M metagenome (GOLD analysis project Ga0210394, IMG submission 160121) | Forest soil microbial communities from Barre Woods Harvard Forest LTER site, Petersham, Massachusetts, United States - Inc-BW-C-12-M | ecosystem: Environmental > Terrestrial > Soil >... | reverse complement strand
GAACAGCTCCGCCCCCCTCATCAGGACTTCCACCTCACGGGCGTTCACCCACCCGGGAAAATGTATTTGGTCCCGATGAATCAACGATGCGAGGGTCCTCTCAAATTCGTCATTTCGCCAACCCCAGGGTCCGGCAAGCACTAGGTGATGGGGAAAACCGGTACGGCTCTTGAATTGGTCGAAAGCGCGTGCTAGCCTGGCGAGATTTTTCTTAGGTTGGATGGTCCCGACGAACAATAGATATTTCGCTTGCAAATCAAAATTTCGCGCTGGCGTCGGTTGATCCTGTGATTTTCGAGCGAGATGGTCCGCTGCATTGAAAGTGATAACGATCCTGTCGAGCGGCACACGGTAAAACTCGTGAATCTGCTGTCGTGCGTGCTCCGAAACCGTAAAGACCAGATCCGCCTTTCGGCAGCTTGGCGGCACCAACAGCTTCATGCGCCAGCGCTCGATAGCGGTAAAGTCCTGGGGGTAGACTTCGAAATTGGCGTCATGCACAGTCACAATCGTTTTAGCCGCGGTGAGCGGTGGCCGCACGAAAGGGAAATGCAGGATATCCAAGCCGTAGCGCTTGGCGTAGAGCGGGGCGCTGAAGGGCCGCTGCAACCATTGGGAATGCGGCCACAAGGAGATAAGCCGGACGTTGGGACGATTACGCACGACCTCGCTCATCGCCTCGGGATGATTGACGAAAATATGATATTCGTTGCGCCCGTCAATCTCCAACAAGCCGCCGATCAGGTTCTTAAAGTAGGTTTCGTTCCCCGCTCCCAGGCTATGGCCGCCCACTCCGTGCGCATCGATTCCGATCTTCATGCCTTTACGTCTCCAGGAGCAGAGGCCAAATGATGACGAAACCGCTTCTTATTGGTGAGGGTCCACCGCATCAAGCCAAACGCAATTTGCCGCCAGCGCTCAATACCGGCGCTGCTCCGCACCAGCGCCAGGGCGGAAGCGGCGGTGACTGCGCACAATGACCAGACGAACATGGTGAAACTCATGGCGGCCGCGGAGCCCCGTCCCCGGTGCTTTCGCAAATAAAGCCAAAAGGATTGAAACGCGATCTGCAATTGCCGGGAGGGGTTGCCGTCGCGTTTCAGGCTCTCCCCGCCAAAGTGGACGATGGATGCAGAACCCAGGTAATAAACGGACCAGCCCGCGTTTCGCACGCGCCGGCAGAGGTCCATGTCCTCAATCAGAAACATGGTTTCATCGAGAAGGCCAACTGTTTCCAGCACCTTGGCGCTCAAAAGCATCGCGGAGCCCGGAACGGCCGGCACCTCGCGATCATTGTCGTGACTCCAATACCCCATTTTTCGGCCGCAAAACAATTTGCTTTTTGGGAAAATCAGCGAAAGTCTCGTCCAGTCGCACAAAACGTTCCAGATATTCGGAAAGTCGACCGCTCCTTCGTACTGGATGTTCCCGTTACCGCTGTATTGTTTTGGTCCTACCACGCCTACCGAGGGGTGCGACTGCGCGAAATCGACCATGGCCCGCAGCGCTCCCCGATGCACCAACGTATCGGGGTTAAGCAACAATACGAAGTCGCCTTCGGCCAAGTGCAGCGCCCGATTGTTGCCGCGCGAAAAACCTAGATTGACGTCGCTCGCGATGAGATGGACCCAAGGAAACTCGGCCCGCACCATCTCGGCCGAACCGTCCGAGGAAGCGCTGTCAACAACGAAGACCTCCGCCCAAACCCGGATATCGTCTTCGATTAGCGAATGCAAGCAAGCGCGCAGGAGATCGCGGACATTCCAAGTCACGATGACTACCGAGAGCAAGGGACGGGTCCGAGCACCTTCGGCAGGTAAGCTAGAAGAACCAAGGTTGGTAGTTGAACTCATACACACAGGCCTCCGGATCGCGTTCTTTGATCTTTTTAGCGGGAACGCCGGCGACAACGTGGTAAGGCGGCACATCGCGTGTGACTACAGCACCGGCCGCTACAACCGCGCCGCGCCCGATTCGCACGCCGCCCGCGATGGTTACGCGCGTGGCTAGCCAAACATAGTCTTCGATAACGACCGGCTTTAGGATGGATGGGAAAGCCGGGTCATTAATGTCGTGCTGACCGCCCAGCAAGATCGTGTAGCTAGCGACGTTCACGTTATTGCCAATTTGAATACCGGCCTCGCCACCGAGAAAACAATTGAAGCCGATGATGCAATGATCGCCAATGCTGATCCGCTCCGGCCGGACAATGGTGGAACCGCGCATCAGCGCCACCTTCTTTCCGATTTTCATTCCGCACGACCGCAAGTACGCTTGCCGCACGGCGTGGAAGGGAAATCCATTGACCGCGATGTTGTAGAAGGCAGCACCCAGGTGTGAGCGGATCTTTGCCATGCCAACAGGCTCGGTGAGCTCTGGCGCCTCCGAATTCCCGCGCTCCTGACGCGTGAATCCGGAAGTCATGGTTGCGTCTGCCACTGTAGGATTGTTAAGGAGTGCGCTGGAAACCGATATTTCAGGTCGTCTGTTGTCCATGATGTATGCTTAATCTCCACATTCTCCGGAGATCCTCCGGCGACGGTTTGGGTCAGCGGGGGCCCGTTTATAGAGTTGGGTGTCGCGCCATTCAACGTGTACACGTCCGCCGGCGCTGCACCGGGAGCGAGGCCCGCCACGCGCACAGTTGCTTCGATCGGCCGATCCAGGTGACGGTTAATTACGGCTAAATAGATGCCTCCGGCGTTGTCCGTGGAGGCAACCGCATCGAGATACGGCACGATATTTCGTCTTGGAACGCCGCCCACACGGCCCGAACTGTAGACAGGGCTGTGAACGCTGGCTTCAACCAGAGTGCCGCCGAAGTGATTCCGATATAAGTCGTACAGATAGTAGGTTGGCGTGCGGATCAGACCGCTATCGGTGTCCGTCAGCAGGGCGCCGAACCATTTGCTGGTGGCAACATTATAGTTTGCCATCCAAACCTTTTCCCTCATGAAGGTGTGCAGGAGAGCCGCCGTGTAGAGAGCGGCAGCCAATGTCCTGGACTGATCCAGGATTGAGAGGATTTGGTCCTTAGGTCCGCCACCGCCGAAGAGCGGGAAGTGTTCGGTGATGGCTATCCGGGAGGGCGCATCCGCATGTGCATCCCGGAAGCGGTCGCGAACGGTTCGCGTGTCTTCCCCGGAAAATAGAGGTTGAGTCCACATCGCGCGATAAGCATCGGATCGCTTTTCGGGGTCGCGGTAATTGTAGGCGCCGAATATCATGGGCGCGAACGCATTGTGCAACGCTATGAAATCGACATCGTGTCCGGCGGAAGATAACAGCACGTCCAGCCAATCCCGGTGCTGGGAACTGGTATGTTCACGAGTTCCCGCTATGGCGCCCACGAGAGCATCGGAGTCAGCGGCCCTCAAGGCGTGCGACCACTCATGAAAAGCTTTGGCGTAGTCCGTTGCATTGTGAAAAATGCGCGCGTCGTTGCCACGGATGTTAGCGTTCTTGGAAGACTCGGTGAGATAGATCTCGTTGCCAACCTCCCAATAGCGAACCGGAAACTTGTGATTCAGAAAATACTGTTGCCAGGCCAAGGTATCCGCGAGCGAGCCGGTCCCGTAGTTGGCGGTGACGAGCGCCTCGGAGCCGAGCGAACGGCACAAATTAATGAATTCATCGGTGCCGAAGTTGTTCTCATGCACCGAACCATCCATGGGGTTCTCGCGTTTGGGCCGGCTTTCGCGAGGCCCGACACCGTCACGCCATGAGTAATAGTCGGCCAGGATGCCGCCCGGGAACCTCCACACCGGAATGTGAAGCGGACTCAAAAGCCGGAGAACTTCCGGACGCAGCCGGCCGGTTCCCGGATCGAGAATGCGGTTGCCATTTTCGACCCACTCAAGGCCCATGCCGTAAATGAGCGGGCTGATGGCGCCTTGCGTCTGATTCGGCCGAACGTCGATCTCACCCGGTTCTGGAGGCGCATCGTTGGCATCTGCCTTGGTTCGGGGGAACAGCCAAAGTAGCCCGAACACAGCGGCACCGAGCACGACCAGCGTGGCCCGCTTGCCTCCGAGTCTCGGGAATCTAGGCATCTTGCAGCTGCGCCCGTCTTTCTTCGCGCTTGGCCGCGTAGTACCCGGTCAGCATGTTACGCCTGAAAATCAAATAGTAGTAGAGGTCGGTGATGCGATTGCGGGCGCTCCGCTCCGCGCCCAATACACGCAGCGTGGCCATGGTAAGAGGATTGTCCGTGATGCGGAAGGCCCAGCGGTTAAGGAGCCGGTATACGAAGATCCGCCACGGCACTTCGGACGAAAAAATGCCAAATCTCTCCTTCACCGCGCGCTCCGGCAGACGCCGGGCAAAGGTGAAGAGCCACCGGCCCGTGAACAAGCCTTTATTGGGGACGCCGGCCGGCTTCAGCTTGTGAATGTGCTGGCCGCGGGCTTCCGGAAGAAGGCGAAGCTTCATCCCGTGGACGAAAAGCCGATGTCCGCACATCATGTCCTCGTAATACAGCATGTCCTCGGGAAACATCCCGCACTCCAGCATGAACTCGCGTTTCACGCTGACATTGCATGTCCAAAAGAACAGGTAGTCGAGCTCCGCCTTGGCGCGGGCTTCATCGTAGGGGAAACTATGAAACAAGGACATCGGATCCTGCCTAAGTTCTTCGGGCACGTAGACCTCACCGAGCGCGGTGGCCTCGCGTTCGGGATGGCGCTGGTGATACTGCCAATGGCGCTGCACCAGGTCCGGGTCTGGGATGACATCGTCGTCGAGAATGATGATCACGTGGCCGAGCGCCTTGCGGATCCCAAAATTGCGGGGGGCCGAAGGGCCGCCGGTTGGTTCGATCCAAAAATAGCGGAATCGTCCCGGGTAGTCCCGAACAGCTTGCTCGATCAGTTGATCGGAGTGGTCGGAGGAGCCGTTGCTTACAAAGATAACTTCATAATTGCAACCGCTGGTTCGCTGCTCGGCGAGAGGCTTCAGCGTGCGCGGTAAAAGCTCCGCGCGATTGAAAGTCGGGATGACGATGGAAACTTGCAGCATGTCCAGACCTATCCGCCCACCGCGGAATGCACCGAACCGTGCAATTCAGCCGCGTGCATCTCGGCGCGCCAGAACAGGTGAACGGAGGTTTCGCCGTCGGAAGGGCGAAGCGTCTCGTGCTCCATTCCGGCAGTCCCGAGCAATTTGAGACAGGCGTCGGTATCGCACAACTTGTGATGTAACTCCAGAACGGCGACCCGGGTCCGGGCGAGCAAGTCGGCGTAAGTATTGAGAAAAGTAAATTCCGAACCTTCGATATCGCACTTCAGCAGATCGATGACCGGCTTGCGGCCGCAGAGTTCGTTGACGTCGACGAAGGGGACCTCCACGGAAGACCGGGTGGACTGCGTGACGCTGTTGATGGCGTGAATGTCTAGATCGCTGATCCTGGCGCTGCCGCTGCGTTTCCCCACCAGACCGTTTACCGGCCGCGCGCAACCAGACGGTAGGGCGGGTTGATCCAGGCGCGCGACAAGCTCCCGAAATGCCGTCGGGCTTCCCTCCACCAGATCGATCCACAGCTGACGGGATTGGCCCCGCTTTCCTAGCAAAACATCCGCGCAGCGCAGCGAGAACGTACCCACGTTCGCGCCGAGATCGACGACGTAAAACGGGTCATCCGGCGCAGCCAGCGCCAGCGCGCGATCGATAGCCGGCTCGTATTCTCCACGCACGAAAACCTCGTTGTAGGTGATCCAGTCCGCGAACGATCGAACCTGAACGATCACTCCGGAGGGAAACACCCAGTGCAGTTTCAGAACTTGGAACAGTGTTTTCCGCAGGCGCATGCGAAGTGTCTCCGGAAGGAACTTGGCGTATGGGCTGCGCGTTGGCACACCGTTTGGCTGGATCATCAGCGGGTCGAGACCTCCAAGCGTTCTTCAGCCTTCCAAACCATCGCGGCCGGCGCTCCCCGGTGACACCGGCGGGCGGATTCATAGCCCGCCAGAATATTTCGGCAAAAGATCAGGGTTGGGACGATAATCGATACTTCTGTCATAAACTCGAGACTTCGGCTAGTTCAGTCGCAGCTCCCCCACTGCTCGGCTCAAGCTGGGGCTTCAGCCAGGTCCGACCACGAATGAAAGCGACAATCGCGGCAACCTGCGCGGCCGCCAGAGCGCCGATCACCCAAAAGCTTCCTTTTGGGGCCAACACAGCTAGCGGGCCCGCCACAGCTGGCGTGAGAGACAACATTACCGGAGCGATAGCGGCAATGCGGAAGCGAAAAACGGATTCGAGCGCAACCCAAACGCATAGGCCCGTTGTGGAGAGCAAGAATCCCCAGGCCGCCCCCGGCATTCCGAGCAGCTTAATGAGAACTACATAGAGAACCGCGCTTACAATCATGCCGACAACAACCATGCGAGCTACGGCCTTTTGCTCCCCGTCCGCAACTAAACTATCGCCTAGAACTCTGTAAACCAAAATAGGAATCAAACCCCAGACCAGGATCTGAAACACTGGAGTACTTGCATCAAACTTGCTTCCGAAAAGCAGATGCACGACGAATGGGCCCCCTATGAATCCGCAAACCACGACGGTCGCCACTGCGGCTCCCAGGAGCTCCAGGGCGCCTTGGATTAACCGATGGTATTTGGTGCGGTCCTGATAACCGGAGACGCGCGAAAGCAAGGCGAACATGGCAGTCATGATGCCATCGGGAATGATCATGGCAACCGAGATCAACCGCACGGCTGCGCTGTAGACGCCCACTTGGTAGTCGGTTGCCATCACACCTAGCAAGAGCACATCCATACGATAGAAAATCAGCGGCGCGACAAATATAGCCAGAAAGCTGGGGGCTTTCCGTAGCATCGCCCTGGTTTGCGACGAATCGTAGGGCGCAAGCGCCGGGCCCAGCAAGTTGCGCCGCGCGATCCCGCCAGCGATGGCCGCCACGAAACGCGCGCACCCATAAATGGCGACCAACTGAAGCATGCCGCTATGCCAGAAGACGAGACAGCCGATGGAAGCGGCGAAACGGAAAATATTCTCAGCCATTGCAATCCACAGGCTATAGCTAGCGCGGCCGAGCGCGAGAAACACCGCGTCGTTGGCCAGCACTTGAGATGAGGGCAGAAAGCCGAGGCACGTGGCCGCGCTCGCCAATCCGACGCTCCAAGACAGTGGATTCTTAGCGAGCGCCACCGCCAACATTACCGGCGACGCGCATAGAGCGCCCCAGTATCCGATTCGAGTAAGACTGCTCCAACACGCAGCAGCGGCCTCATGGTCACGCGAGACTTCGCGCACAACGAAGGTGGTCAGCCCGAGTGATTTGAGCTGTTCGCAAAGTTGAAACAGAGTGATCAGAAGGGTGTACTGGCCGAGACCCGCCGCTCCGGCAAGGCGGGCGATGGATATAACGAGCAAAACATTGAACACGGGCACCAACAACCTGGCCATTACCGTGGAGACGGCGTTGGAGGCAAGTGCGTGGCGCTGCTGCCCGGGCATGGCTAAGGTCATCCTGCCGCCTCCCGATCCACCCGCCGTATGGCGTAGATCAGGGCAATACAACACCAGAATAAAGAAGTCATGATCGGAATGCGCGACACAAATTCGGACATTTCTGCAAACCAGAAGCCAACCAGCCCGCAGGCCGCAAGCAGTCCGAGCATCCGATAATAAGGATCGTTGCAACTCAGCGACCAACGAAACGTCTGCAACGTCAAGGTGACGACGAGGACGAGAAACGCGATACCGCCCAGGAAGCCCGTCTCGCTGAATTCCATCAGCACGATGTTGTGAACGGGATATTTCTTGATGCGGCTCATGCCACTGGCATCGTACTCTTCGACATGGTTGATGAAATTGTTCAGGCCCACGCCCAGGGCGGGGTGGTCAGCCAGCATGGCTAATGCCGCCTTGGCAAGGTTGACGCGGAACTCGACAGCTTCGGAGGAAGTTTCGGTCAGGCGGAGATAAATCTTATTGGCCTTGGCGGCGAGGCCCGCGAGCGCCACGGCGCAAATCAGGATCAACATCGTTTTCTTGGCTCTCGCAAAGCGCGGCAACCGGCCTTTTATGCCGTAGACCGCGGCCAGTGCCAGCGCGCATAGCAAGCCTGCCCAACCGCTGCGCGAGAGCGTCAGATACAGGGTGGCGCTGCCCAGGCACAGTGCCCCAAATCCCAGCCACTCCATCCATTTATGGCCGCCCGCTAGCCAGACCGCGAGTGATACCGGAATCATAAGAACCAGGTACAACGCAAGAAGATTCGGATGAATCAGCAGACCAGTCGGCCGATGCGTGATCTCACCACCAACCGTGGTGGTACCCAAATCCACATCCGGCAAATCGATATTACCGTCGGCCTGTTCAGCTTCCGCCTCTTCGGCAGCACCAAGGAAGTTAAGCGATAACGTGCCCGGACTCTTGACTTGAACCATCGCGGCCGCTGACTGCAACACGATTCCCAACAATAGACCGGTCACGAAGATTCGTATGCGCACACGGCTGTCCAGGTAATTGCAGAGAAAAACGAATAGCAGAAAGGAGGTTAGCAGCGCGGAGAGTTGATACAGCCCCACCTGCAGGCCGTCCGAAGTAAACGCGGAAAACGCGGCCAATAACAGATAGGCACCGAAGGCCCGGAATACGGCCTTGTCGATCCGAATCTCAACTCGATGCGCCCGCGACATTCCCCACACCGCGCACAACAAAATGACACCTACCAGCAGCTCCGTAATCGAAACACGGTACCCGATAGCACCGCCGAAATGATCGGATTTGTAGGCCAAGTGGAATTTCAGACTAACGGATAGGGTGGCGGCGAGAGCCGCGAGCAAACTTTTTTCCAAGTAGCCGGGAAACGCCGCGAGAATTGGCCAGCAACCCAGGGCAAACAGCCCCCCCACCATCACCGCCATGGTTTTGCCTTGGCTGGCGACCGCGTAGGCGAGCAGCAACGCAACCGACACGCCCGCCAGCAGCGCTATGGCTGTTTGGTTGCCGAAACGCAACAAATCTAGCGTCCCCCGCCGATCTATCCTGATCACCATTGTCATGCCGTTATTGTCCGGTCGATCAGAGAGCTCGATAGAGCATGGCCGGAAGGTATCGCCGCTGCTTGTTGACGATCAGACCGAGCACCGGGATGTCGGCGCGCTTCAACTGAGCGACAGCGTCGGCAATGGCCTCACGCCGCTCGCGCTCCGCCTCTACCACAAACAGGACGCCGTCAACTGCCGACGCCAGTTGCACAACCTGCGAACTTTCGCGCAGCGCTTCACAATCGACAAAAATCATTCCCGCCAAGGAACGCATGCTGGTCAGCGCACGACACAGCCCGGCCGGCGGGCCATAGTCACCCGGGGCGCTATCTCCCGGCAAAACCACGGAGAGACTTGGCCAGGACGTCTTACATACGATCATGTTCGGCGTTTCAGTCGAGACCAAGCACGAGTCGGACGTCGTTCCAAAGCCAAAGATATATTCTTGGGACGGACGATAGCGGTTGGCGTCCAGCAGGAAAACGGAGTCCTCAATCTCCGCTGCCGCGCAAGCCAGCTTGGCTGTCACATAGCTGACGCCTTCCTCGCGGCTGAGACTGCAAACTGCGATGACCAGACAATTGCTTTGGGCGCGCCGCAGAGATGCATGGGCTCTCCGGAAGTGTTCCCGCACCGCTTCCGGCACCTCCCAGGGCTTCGGACAACGCGCCGCGCGGAAGCCACCGGGGACGGGAATAACTTCGCCTTCGTCAGTTTCGATAATTGCCACTTTATCCTTCGTCATCCAATCCTCCCTTTGCGATTTTCATCGTGGCGCCATTACACCTGCATGGATGCAGAAAGCAGTGGCGCCGCGGACGGCGCAAAGAATTCTCGATACCATTCGATCGTTTCGGATAGCGCTTCCTGCAGACTATACAAAGGCCTCCAGGCGAGCAGTCGGGCCGCCTTTTCCGAGCTTAGATACTGCTCCCGAATCTCGTTGTTTGCGATGTTCTGCAAGATCGGCTGCAGATCCTCCCGGCCCATCAATCTGAGTACCTTATCGACGATTTCGATTACCGTGGCGCAGCCATCCATGCCGAAATTGAAGGCTTCTCCACTCAGTTCGGGACGTTCGGCCAGTGTACGCGCCAGAATGGTGTACGCGTTGGCTGCGTCCTTGACGTACAGATAGCCGCGCAGAAACTTGCCATCGCTGCGGATCAGAAACGGATCGCCTTTGATCGTGGATTGAATCAAGCCGGGAATCAGCCGGCTAAAGTTCAAGTCGCCGCCTCCAAACAGGTTTGCGCAACGCGCGACAGTAACCGGCAGTTGATAGGTGGTTGCATACATGCCGCAAATCAAGTCCGTGCAGCTTTTTGAAACGTCGTAGGGATAGCGGCCTTGGAGTGGGTGGGTTTCAACGTACGGGAGCCCAGGCTGGGCTCCGTAGGCCTTGTCAGAAGAAGCCACGATAATCTGCGGTGCTCCAGCTTGACGAGCGGCCTCGAGCACGGTCCATGTTCCGCGAATGTTCACGTCGAGTGTGCCCGCCGGGTCGTCCTTCGCAACGCCCACTAAGGTCTGCGCGGCTAGGTGAAAAATTGTCGCGATCGAGTATTCCCCTAAGCTGCGACGCACCAGCGCGGCGTCTCGCAGATCCCCCTGCACCACCGTGAGTCGACTGAGCAAACCTTCCCTCTCCAGCAGGCTCTTAGGACAGCGATCTCGCACTAAAGCCACTACGTCAGCGCCTTCTTCGAGCAGCTTCTTAACCAGCCAGCCTCCCAGGAGACCTGTGGCGCCGGTGACTAGTACCGGCCGGCCTCGCCAGAAGCTAGATTCCATGACTGGCCCCCTTCACCAGGACGGCGTCCTGCGGGGCGCCATTGCTGGGGATTCCACAGAGAGGCGCTGGGATCCACGGAGCTTGTTCCATCTGGTATAGGCGCTCCATTTCTTGCTGGTCCTTGCTGGTATCCATCGACTTCCAAAATCCTGAATGCAGAAAGGCATTAAGCTGTTTACGCGAAGCCAATTCCGGCAGTACGTGCGTTTCCAGGTTGGTGCCGTTCCAGTTATCAAAGACGGCCTTCTCGAAGACGAAGAAGCCGGCGTTGATCCAGCAATCTTTGATGATGGGCTTCTCTTCGAACCGGGAGACTAGCCGATTGTCGTCCAGCAAAATGGTGCCGTATTGAGAGCGCAAGGGCACGGCGGTAACCGTAGCCAATGCGCTGGATTCGCGATGCGAAGAGAGCAGCTTCGTCAAGTCGACATCGCCGAGACCGTCGCCGTAGGTCGCGAAGAAGGTCTCGCTCAAATAGGGTGCGCAGCGCCGTATGCGCTCGCCGGTGTCGGTCTCCGCGCCAGTATCGACGATCCGGACCTTCCAATCGGGAAACCGCCCTTCGAAATAGTCGTACAAAATCTCCTTGCGATGGCCCGCTGCCAGCACGAAGCTAGTCGTGCCCTGCGCGGCGTAGAGCCGCATCAGATGGACGAGTATCGGGGTCCCCGAAATCGGCATCATCGGTTTTGGAAAATACTCCGTGTACGGATACGAACGCGTGCCTTTGCCACCGCAGAGAATTACGACTTCCATTCCTCCACCTTTCGCCTTCACTTAGTCGATCAGCATTTCATGGTGCTTGGACCCATTCCCATTGCGGCCGCTCGTGGGAGCTGGATAATAGTCGAGAGAGGCCATAACCGGCAGTCCCAGAAACTCTTCTGCATCCAGCTTCGACTTTAGCCGATGATCCAGCATCTCCAAGAGGAATCCAAATCCGATACTCAACAGCAGGCCGAGGCCGAGGGATAGCTTGAGCAACAGCGGAATATTCGGCTTCACTGGAACTGGATTCGCCCGCACCGGCTCAATCATCGATACATTGACGAAACGGGTGTGATTCATCGCAGCGTCGATGCGGCCTTCTTCGTAGTGCTTCATGTAATTGAGATAGCTTTCCTCCGCGGCCCGGCGCTCCCGGTCTAGCATCCGCAGCTGAAAGGTCTGATCGCTGAAAGAGCTCACAGTTTTCATGGCTTCGCCGTACTCCGCCTTGAGAGCGTTTTCAAAACTCTGAAGACCGAGAAGCTGGCTGCGATTCAGCGCCAGCCCCTCCTGGAGCGACTCAGCTACTTTATTGACGTTGGTCGTGTTTGATGTCGCCGAGCTGCCGAGTTCCGCGGCGAGCGTGGATTGAACCTGTTCCAAGTCTTCCTCACTCTGCTTCACCAGGGGCTGGTCAGGCTTGTATTTCTGCAGCAATTCGCGGTGCTTCCGTTGCGCTTCTAGGAGCTGTACTTTGATGGCGCCGAGCGCAGCCTCGTTGATGACTGGTTTGACCTCAGTCACAATCCGCGGTGGCACGTCTTTTAGCTGCTGGTCGTTGCCTTGAATCTGGGCTGCTACCTGCTGACTCTCGGCGTGCGCTTTCCGCCAGTTGCGCTCGAATTCGGAAGCCTCCTGCAACAACAGTTCGCGTTCGAAGCGCAGGGATTCGGGCGTGGCGCCTGGGCTAATAGCCTGGATCTTGGCTTCGATCAGGTCGAGCTGGGCCTTCTTCTGGTTAGCTTGGTCTAAGAAGAAATCCGCGCTTTCGGGGGTTTTCCGAACGTCTACATGATGTGTCAGATAGTTTGCGCTTAGGGTTTCGAGGATGTTCTGGGCAACGTCCGGGCTGCCCCACTGCAAGCGGGCTTCGATCACGTCGGAACGTTTCTGCGGGTCTACCAGAAGCTTCGTGCGCAGCCGTGCCGATGATTTCGCCAACGCATCGCGGTCCGGCCTGCCATGGTAGCTGTTGTAAAGGTGCCAGGCGCTTTCAATCGGAGTGTTGAGCAAACGAACCAGCCAGTGTTCCGGCATTTTGTCGAGGTGCACTTGCTCCGCGGTCTCCTCGATTACGGCGTTACTTGAGAGAATGGCGACTTCGGTGTTTAATTCGTCTTCGGTCACCGGTTGCCGCGCCAGCATTCGGACATCGTCTTGGTCGGCGCTGACGACTTGGCTCTGGCGGTCGTTCTTCACTACAAAACGCACTGCCGCTTCATAGGTAGGCGGCCAGAAGAAACAGTAGACAGCCACGGTGAGCACCGCGATGGCGTAGAACGCGGCGATAGCCCATTTTTGACGGAACAGGACGGCCGCAAATTCGCGCGGCGAGATACTAGAAATCTGAACATCAGACATACGTTTTCCTTCGCAGGCAGAGCAGCCCCGCTGTTCGTACTAACATGCTCCCTGGCCCTTGAGAACGGCCGGGATGGTTTTCAGCAGGATCTTCAGATCCAGCCACAAGGACCACTGATCGATATACTGCATGTCCAACTCCATCCAGCGGTCGAATTGAATATTGCTCCGGCCTCCAATCTGCCATAAGCAACTAATACCGGGGCGAACGCTAAACCGACGCAGATGCCAGTTCTGATCGAATCCCTCGTAATCGCAAACCGGTAGAGGGCGCGGCCCAACCAGACTCATATCGCCCTTCAGCACGTTAATCAACTGAGGAAGTTCATCGACGCTCAGTTTACGAAGAATGCGGCCCACGGGCGTGACGCGAGGATCGAGCGCGATCTTGAAGACAGGTCCGGCGGCCTCGTTCAAATGCTCGAGTTCCGTTCTACGGCTCTCGGCGTCCATTACCATTGTTCGGAACTTAATGACTCGGAAAGGCCTTTTATTGAGCCCCAGCCGGACTTGCGTAAAGAACACCGGACCGGCCGATGTCAGCTTGATCGCGAGCGCGGTAAGCAGAAGAATTGGAGACAACGACGTCAGCAAAATAAGCGCGCCCACACGATCAAAGACTGTTTTCAACACTGCCGCCCCGCCGCTGATTCCGCTAGGGGCAATGGTGAGCACAGGCTGCCCGTCCACCATGTCTGCCCGTGTGTTCAGCCGTACCTCGAAAAAATCCGCCAGGAATCGGGTGACAATACCCTGCGCCGTGCATTGCGCCATGATCTCCGCGATGGTCTTGTAACTTGATTGTATTGGGAGGCAAATGGATACCTCATCAACGACGTTGTTGCGCAAATAAGCCGGATAGGTCCGAAGATCTGCAACGCGTGACATTCCCGCGTCTTCAAACTCTTGCAAACCATGCCATGGATCGTCGACGAAGCCCGCGATTCGATAACCGAGATCGGGTCTTGCTTCGAGCGTCCGCGCAAATTGAATGGCTCGCACGTTGGTTCCGAAGATGAGAACAAACCGCAGATTTCGTCCGTGCCTGCGCGCCTCGCCCAGTACCAAACGCATGGCTAGCCGCGACAGAATCGCCAGAGCGATAGTGACAGGGAAAAATGCGGCAAGGAAGCGGCCGCGGGCAAAGCTGCCCGGTAGCGCGCTGCAGGCCGCAATGACGCAGGCGCATCCTAAACAAGAAGCCACCACGACGTCGCCCAGTTCGCTCGTGCGAGACGAAAGCCGGCGCGAATGGTAGAGCCCAAGAGAAACGAAACTGATGTGCCAGCAAACCGCAACCGTCAACAGCACGAAAAGTGACTTCACGTGCACTGGCGCGCCCAGGACTTTGTCGATACCGCCGCCGTCGAATCCCGTTCGGGCATATGCGAGCGACAGCAGGAAAGCCACACCAAGAATGACAAGGTCCCCGATCTTCAGAAGATCGAGCCAAGTTTGCCTCCGGAGCTTCGTATTCATGAAATCCCCAGCGACGCCGCTTCGCGGCGGCTTCCGCGCACTACAACGAGTTCGTGAAAAAGCCGGCAGTAACCGGAATGTTCTTCCGGATGTATTGATCTACCCAACGATTGAGATTCGCAATCGGGGATCGCGGCACATAAATAACGTCGAAGGGAGCCAGCAGGTGATCTTCACCCTTCTGCTCTCCCGCCAAAAGCTGCTTGAGGTTGGCCTTCAGAATCACTGGTGGCTGATCAGGTTGCGTTCTGCGGATGATGATGATCTCGCTCGTCTTCGCAGTTTCCTTCAACCCGCCCGCGCTTGCGACGGCCTCCATGACCGTCATCGGCCCGCTCAACTCGATAAGTCCTGGACGTCCGACCTCACCGTCCACGAAAACCCGCTGCTTGGTGAAGGATTTGACCATCACGGTAACGTCCGGATGAGCCAGCTGCGAAGAATACTTTTCCGTTAGCAGACCCATTACCTGCTGCGGAGAGAGCCCTTGTACTCCAACTTCGCCAATCAATTGCAATGCGATCTTGCCATCCGGCCGAACGACGAAAGTCTCGTTCAGCTCCGGGTTGTAGAAGAAGCGGATATCGAGCTGATCGCCAGCTTGAATCTGATAGTCCGAGCTCCTCGTCTGAAGCTCGGCAGCATAGCCGGACCTTATTTCCGCCGAGCTTACTGACACTAAAAGTGCGATTGTCAGTAGAAGTGTTTTCATAAAAAGAAGTGTTTTCATAAAACAGTCTCCAGCACTGATGACACACCTACAGCTAACCCCACAATGCGGGGCACATTTTGGATTCAGCAAATACGCCAGAGAGCTACGAGGCTTGGAAAAATGCAGACTGGGCTTCACAGCGAGTGACCGAAGTAGTTTGACACGAAACCGGCGGTCGGGGATTACGGCTTGGTAACCCATCAATAATCGCTCCGTCGCCCCTCGCTCCGTTTCCCCTCCAAGAAACAAGCGATAGTGACGATACCATCAAGCAGTTCGAAAAAATCTGCTTAAACTGATGGGACGATGTTACGTGAGATGTTAGGGCAAGTCAAGTTGAAAATATCACAATTGGTACCAGTGGTCCCATCGATTTCCGGTTCCAAGGAAAGCGTCATTGGCTCTGTGATTGGCTCTGTGAAATGTCATTCTAATCCAATGCTTCCGAGTCCCCAAAGCCAGCGCTAGTACCCGTGTGATCGCTCATCGAGTCAACCGCTCGCGGGAAATTAGCCGTCGAGTTACCGGCTGAACCTCTTGAACCTGGAGAGCTTGATGGCTTAGAATGGAGCCTCGCAGGGAAGGCGACCTGTTCCGCGTTCTGCGTTGAACGAGACCCTCGACGCGTCACGCCGACGTGTGAACATCCCAGCTGTGGTTCGTGCGAAAACAGCAATGACCATTCTCAAATCGAGCGTACGCGGCGCCAGGCACAAGGCGTGTATCTTGTCGATCCTCGGCGCTTCCCTTTGTTGCGCCCAAGTGAACGTGCTAACCCACCACAACGACAATACTCGATCCGGAGCCAATCTGAGCGAAACGATTCTGAACACGACGAATGTTAACGTCAATCAATTCGGAAAGCTATTTTCAGTCTCCGTGGACGCACAGATTTATGCTCAGCCGCTGTACGTTTCGGGTCTGACAGTTCCTAACCAGGGAGTTCACAACGTCGTATTCGTCGCGACTGAGAACAACAGCGTCTATGCGTTCGATGCGGATCAGGGCGGAACGGCGTTGTGGCACAGGAACCTTGGCACGGCCGCGAACTGTGCCTATGGTTGCACTTCCGGCAATCAATACCCGCTTACGGGCATCTCCGCGACGCCGGTGATCGATCTTTCCACCAACACTATGTACCTCGTCAATCTGGTCGTCGGGACAAGCAACACCATACAGAGCCACTACTTGCATGCCCTAGACATTACTACGGGGAACGAGAAATTCGGCGGCCCGGTGAAGATTGCGGCGACTTATCCAGGAACCGGCGAAGGCGGAACGACGCTCACCTATACCGAAATCCATGAACGGCTACGGCCTGCTTTGACGCTAGTCAACGGCCTTGTGGTTTTCGGCACGGCCTCCTACGACGACTGGGCTCCTTTTCATGGATGGGTGTTCGCTTACAGGGCGTCGAATCTGCAACAGGTGGCGGTTTGGAACTCGACGCCCAATGGCAGTGACGGGTCCATGTGGCAGGCCGGCGGAGGATTCGTGGTGGACGATTCGAACAATATCTACTTCATGACCGGCAATGGCAGTTTCGACGGAGTAGCCAACTTCGGTACGAGCGTAGTCAAGCTCAGCACCTCGTCCGGATTCGAGCTGGCAGACTTCTTCACGCCCAATAACCAAGCTACGCTGAGTCAAAACGATATCGACTTGGGATCGTCGGGTCCGATTCGCATCCCCGGAACGAATTTCTTAGTGGGCGGCGGAAAGGAGGGCAAGCTATACCTGATGAACATGTCCAATCTTGGCAGGTACAACGCCACTGCCGACCAAGTGGTCCAAGAGTTCCAGGCGACAACTCCTCCCGCCGGCGACACCGGGCACATTCATGGCGTGCCGGCGTACTATAGCGGTCCGGCTGGTCAATACCTTTATGTCTGGGGAGAGAACGACCACCTCAAGGCGTTCGGCTTCAGCGGAAGCTTGTTTCAAACTACTCCCGTTTCGCAGGGAGCCGCGACGGCTCCCACGATAGCGTCGCCGCCAGGCATGCCGGGAGGATGCCTTTCGGTGTCGGCCGATGGCGCGATTGCCGGGACCGGTATCGTGTGGGCCAGCACGTCCTACCAGGGAGATGCGAGTTCGGCGACCGTGCCGGGGATTCTACATGCCTACGATGCCAGCACTCTGACCAACGAGTTGTGGAACAGCAAGCAGAACGCGAGCCGCGATGACTTTGGGAACTTCGCGAAGTTCGTGCCCCCAACCGTCGCCAATGGCAAAGTGTACCTGGCTACTTTTTCCAATCAGCTCGTAGTCTACGGCTTGCTTCCTCTCACCATTTCGGCTTCGCCGCCAGTCCAAACGGCCACGGCCGGTAGTCCGACGAGTTTCGCTCTAAGCGTTGGCGGAACCGCCAGCCCAGCCGTCGCATTAAGCGTGCCGGCCGGAACGACGGCGAGCTTCAATCCCGCTGTGGTGACCTCGCCCGGCGTCTCGACTTTGAACGTGGTCAACGCTGTTACTACGCCGCCCGGCAATTACCCCATCGTCATCACGGCATCCAGTGGCCCCCAGAGTGTTTCTACAACCGTGACCGTCGCAGTGACAAGCTTCTCTCTAGCGGCTACACCGGCTTCGCAATCCGTTATTTCCGGAAACCCCGTCAGCTACGCCGTGACGGTTACCGCTCTGAACGGCTTTACCGGTTCAGTGGCTCTGAGCATGGTGGGACTGCCCGCCGGCGCGGCAGCAACCTTTAATCCGCCTACCGTGAGCGGAGCGGGCAGTTCGACTCTGACGATCACTACCGGCCCCGCGACAACACCCTCGGGTTCTTTTGCGATGAGCATCATGGGAACCAGCGGCGCTTTCACCACGACTGCCGCGGTAACGCTGGTGACAACGGAACTGAGCACAGTGCGAGTGAACTGTGGTGGCCCAGCCTACACGGACTCCCACGGAAATAGCTGGTCGTCAGACACCGGATCGAGCGGTGGCACTCCTTACATCACGACGATGCCGATCACCGGCACAGCGGATCCGACTTTGTTCCAAACGATGCGCTTCGGAACGTCTTTCGCTTACGGGTTCGCCGTTGCGAACGGAAGTTACATTCTGAACCTGAATTTCGCAGATCCCGCCGACCAACTCATTGGCGAACGCACAATGAATGTCTCGGTGAATGGACAATCGCTACTTACTAATTTTGACGTCGTCGCGCAGGCCAATGGCGGCCTCAGGGCGGTAACACGCGAGTTCCCGGTCACGGTAACAACAGGGCAGATCATTCTTCAGTTCACCGGAATGGTGGGATACGCTATTATCAATGCGATCGAAATCCTCCCGCAGACGGGCGTTACGGTAGCCCTGGCGCCCGCTACTACAGTCCTCACAGCGCCACAAACGGCCCAATTCACTCCCACTGTGAGCGGAAGCGCTAATACGGCGGTCACTTGGAGCCTGAGCCCTCCGATCGGTTCCATTTCTGCTACGGGACTTTACACTCCGCCGGCGGGATTCTTCACCACGCAGAATTTTACGGTTACCGCCACGAGCGTGGCGGACCCGACCCGGTCTGCAAGCGTACCGGTGATTTTGCAACCTGCCGGAACAGGGACTGTCCCTATCAGCGTCAGGGCTGGCGGCGTCCCGTACACGGATAGTTCCAATCAGCTCTGGTCCGGGGACACTGGTTTTAGTGGAGGAACCGCATTTACTATCACGACAGCAATTGCCGGTACCGCGGATCAGCCGCTGTATCAGGACGGGCGCACAGGGACGACGTTCAACTATACATTCTCCGTTCCTAATGGAAGTTACACCGTCGTGCTTAAGTTCGCGGATCCGGCAGGCACACCGGTTGGCGGCCGGGTCTTCGATGTCGCCATTAACGGACAGGCGGTGCTCACCAACTTCGATGTTGTGGCAACCGCGGGTGGGGCGTATAAGGCTTTAGATGGATCCTTCCCGGTTACCGTCACCAAGGGTCAGATCGTGATTCAATTCACTTCGGTTGTAAGGAGCCCGTTCGTCAACGCCATTCAAATCCATCAATAGAGAGAGGAAGCGTCAGATCCATATCATCAGGCGAGCTCGGTTTAGTCAGGTCAGAAAAAACAATTCGGAGGAACAGTGAAAAAGAAAGCACTGATTACCGGGATCACAGGCCAGGATGGCAGCTACCTGGCAGAGCATTTGTTAGGATTGGGCTGCGAAGTCCATGGCTTGGTTCGTCGCGTTGCGTTGGAGCAGCCCGCGCAGCGTCTGGGACGATTGCGCGGAGTTTCCGACCAAATCCAGTTCCATTCAGGCAATCTCGACAGCTACCCCAGCCTCTTCCACCTGTTCAGCAAGCAGCAGTTCGACGAATGCTACCACTTGGCGGCTCAGAGCTTTGTGGCCGAGAGTTTCGCCGACGGCTTTTCTACGATTGCCACCAATATAAACGGCACCCATTACGTGTTGGCGGCCCTGCGCGAATTGCAGCCAAAGTGCAAGTTCTATTTCGCGGGTTCTAGTGAGATGTCTGGCAAGGTCCGGGAGACGCCGCAACGTGAGAGCACGCCGTTCCACCCCCGCTAGCCCCTACGGCATCAGCAAGTGCCGCGGTTTTCAATTGTCCACGAATTATCGCGAAGCTTATGACATGTTTTGTTGTAGCGGCATTTTGTCCAATCACGAAAGCCCTCGGCGCGGTTTCGAGTTTGTACCTGCAAAATCACAAGCGGTGTTGCGAGGATCAAGGCGGGATTAGCCTCTGATCTGCGGTTGGGAACCTGGACGCGCAGCGTGATTGGGGCCATGCCAAGGACTATGTCCGCGCCATGCACTTGATGCTCCAGCAACCCTTCCCGGACGACTTCGTGATTGCAACGGGCAAGACACAAAGCGTCAAGGTGCTCTGCGAACTGGCTTTTGGGGAGGCAGGTCTTGACTATCGGGACTATGTCAAGCTTGATCAGGCCGTATATCGTCCCGCGGAAGTCGATCTGCTTATTGGCGACGCCTCTAAGGCAAGTTCCGTTCTGCAATGGCAACCGAGCGTTGACTTCGTAGGTCTGATTCAGGAAATGGTTCAGGCCGACATGAGAGCTATCGCATCCCTGCTAAAAGCAGAGCCGGTATTGCACTCTAGTTAAGTTTGAAAGAGATCTGCGGACCTCATCCGCCCGGCTCTATTCCTAGCAGCATCCCGCAATCGAGGCTGCGGCGCCTGGCACATGCGTCCAGGTGTGTTCTTGATAAGCCGGCTAGTGCTGATTAAGGAAGGCTGTCAACTCGGTCACCAACGCCTGGCGCGTGGCGATGCAGATGTCGATTCCCTCGAGTGTCTGGGTCAGGGTGAGCGGGCCGCCTGCGTAGTCCTTCACGCGCTCCCGAAAGAAAACGTCCAGCTGGTCGCGGCGATTCGCGTCGCAAAAAGCCCTTCCCACAACAGGGAGCGCGGCGGCATAGTCATGCCCGGTTTCGCGGGGGAGACGATTCAGCAGCTGGCTTAGGTGGCGCGTCACAAATTCGAATGGAACGTCGCGGGTCTCCGCATAGGCCAGCGGGCCGAACAGTAGCGGGTAGAATGATTCGCGCGGGTCGAAGTCCTTGGAAAGGAGGAGATCCATAGCAGCGGCCGCGAGTTCGGGCTTCCGGAAAGAGCCAAGCGCTCTCAGCAATTCCTTCCGCAGCGAACGGTCGCGTTCCTGACTGGCTGCGGTTCGAAGCAAATTGAACAACTCAAGGTTCCCAAATTCAGCAGCGGTCTGCAACAACGGCCCCAACATTTCGGGCGTCATGGTGTGCCGGCTCTTCAGCCAGGCCGGGGCCAGCTTCTCCGCTTCCTCGATGAGCTCCTTCTGTTCTCCGGCGCTCGCGACGAATGGAATGAGCTGTTGGCGCAGCAATCTCGCGTCGTCGGCGTCACCGGGCTTGGCCAGCCAGCCGAGTGCCTTCGCCTGGTCGCCAAACTCCTGACGGACGAATCGCGCCGCTTTAGGACGTAAAGCGATGGGAACGATTTCACCGTTCAGCAGGCTGGCGATATTTGCCGCGGCCTGTACTACTTGTGGCGCGGGGTCCTTGCTGAACGCCGGTACAAGAGTGAGCGCGGCTCCGGCCGGTATATCTCCGGTGCCGGCTAGCGATTCCAGTTCACCCAGCACGCCAACGCGTTCGCCCACAGTCAGGCGGCTGCCGCCTTCCGCCAACACTCTCTTGAGGAGATCGCCTTGATATGCGACCTGATAATATCCGATTTCTTCGTCGTTGGGGAGAAGCCACGCCGGACACGCCTGCGCCTCATCTAGCTCAATGTCGGTTGTCGCGCTGGCTATCATGGAACACTCCTCCTCCACGCCGACGCCCGCTTGATACGCCACGCAGATTGGTATCTTCCAAATCTGCGGCTTCGCCCGCGAATCTAGAGGTAAGGATTGCTTTTGCACCATCTCCAACTTTGGCGTCTCCTCACATTTCAGACTGGCTAAAATCTCGGGTACACCCGGTTGATCCAGGAAACTGCTGAAGGCCGGAGCTAGATCTTTGCCGGCCACGGTGCTCATGGCCGACTCGAAATCGTCCGCCACCGCGTTCCCCCAGGCATGTTGCTTGAGGTAGAGCTGCACGCCAACGCGAAATCTTTCGGGGTTCAGCCAACGTTCGAACATCTCAATCACCGCAGCACCTTTTTCATAGGTGGCGCGGTCGAACGCCTCAGCGATGCCGTCGTTGCTTTCTATAGGTAATCGAACTGCGCGGGCCGAAACCAGCCGATCATGGCGCATTGCACCGAGACGTGCCTTTACGATCGCGCCATTCAGATGCCATTCCGGATGCCATGCGTTAGGTATCTTGCGCTCCATCCAAATGGCGAAGGCCTCGCTGAGCCAAGTGTCGTTCCACCACTTCGGCGTCACCAGATCGCCAAACCATTGATGCGCCATTTCGTGGGCGCAAATGCCGGCCAATACGCGCTTGTAAGCGATCGTTTCAAACGCTGGGCTCGCAAGCAGCGCGCTTTCGGCATAGCTGATCAGCCCTGCGCTTTCCGTTTCGAAGTCGCTTATGGGCGTAACGACGGAATCGAGCTTCTCATAAGGAAACGGAGCGCCCAAGTAGTCCTCCAATAGTTTGAGCAATTGCGGAATCGCAGTTACGGCGTAGGCGGCCGCCGTGGTTTTGCCGCGGGGGACGATCACGCGCACGGGCGTCGAGCCAACGTTTCCGGCGTCGATAGCGTCAAAAGGTCCGACGGCCAGCGCGATCAGATAACTCGGCAGCGGTGGCGAGACTTTGAATCGCACTGCCTTCATGCCATGGGGCTCACTTGATTCCGATTGCACCGGCGTATTCGAAAGCGCCATCTCACCTTTTGGCACGTGCAGAGTCAGCTGCCACGGCACCTTGAAGCCTGGCTCATCAAAACAGGGAAAGGCGCGTCGGGCATTGGTCGGTTCGAAACGACTGTAGACGTACCAGTCGCGATCTTCCCTTAACCCGAAAATTCCGGCGGTGCTTCTGCGGGAGATCTTGCCCTGGTAGGCGATGTGGAGAGTGCCTTTGCCGGCGATCCCGTGATCGAAAAGGAAGCCCGTGAACTGATCGCCGCCGGGTTCAGTTTTGGCGGACAGCGCTGTGCCTGTTTGGGGACGGAAGCCCGCTCCTTCAATCGCGAGCCCAATCGAATTTAGCCAAATAATCGTGGAGGGAGTCTGAACGTTTACTTCAATATCGATGATGCCGCGAAAGGTGTCACGGTCTGGGACGATTGTCAAATCGACCGCGTACCGCAGGGGCTGAACCGAGGCGTCCAGGCGCAATTTCGGCGGTGCCAGCGAAGGAGTCGCCAAGACGCGCCAACAACTGAGAAGGAATATCCCGAGCACAACCGGAATTTTCATAACAACACTTTCCGAACTACCAACGAACGTCGGCCGCGATCTCAGCGGTGATCGGAACCGCTCTACCTCGCAGCATTGCGCGCTCGCGTCCCGACGGGGTGCCCATCAGCCGCCCTTCCATATTCCACGACATCACGGACGGCAACAATATGGTACCGTGTGCCGCCAGCCTGACTGGTGTCCGGCCCGGAGACATGGGTAACAGAATGTA
>Ga0210394_10002773_pt1 | contig 23413 bp, 20 predicted proteins | sample IncBWC12MmetaG_FD_160121 | JGI IMG/M metagenome (GOLD analysis project Ga0210394, IMG submission 160121) | Forest soil microbial communities from Barre Woods Harvard Forest LTER site, Petersham, Massachusetts, United States - Inc-BW-C-12-M | ecosystem: Environmental > Terrestrial > Soil >... | reverse complement strand
GGCTTTCGCCCATTGTCCAATATTCCCCACTGCTGCCTCCCGTAGGAGTCTGGGCCGTGTCTCAGTCCCAGTGTGGCTGATCATCCTCTCAGACCAGCTACGGATCATAGCCTTGGTAGGCCGTTACCCCACCAACAAGCTAATCCGACGCGGGCCCCTCCTGCTGCGATAAATCTTTCCCCGGTTGCCCGGGCGCATGCGGTATTAGCCGAAGTTTCCCTCGGTTATCCCCCACAACAGGGCAGGTTCCCACGCGCTACTCACCCGTGCGCCACTCCCCAGAGGGCCGAAGCCCTCAGGAGCGTTCGACTTGCATGTGTTAAGCATGCCGCCAGCGTTCGTTCTGAGCCAGGATCAAACTCTCATGTTAATCCTAGGCCAATCCTCCCATGAACTCCCTGACGGGACTCCATGACAGGTATCAACCCAACTAAGGGCCGCCAAACGCTCGAACCTAAGAAGCGCGAACGTACAGCGACACTTACGCCGCCGCCCGCGCATCCCTTCCTTCACCAACAATTCCAATCAACAATCGCCTGTGCCCGGGGGCACATCCGGCCTCACCGCGAACAGCAGCTGATGCCACATTCTCGCCGAAGCCGGGTCGCCACGACCCACGAGGGGTCAGGGCGAACGGGTAAGATAGTGCCCCTTTGGTGCTCTGTCCAGCACCGGATGAACAAAAATTCAGCCGTCCCGACACCGCCGCACCACAGCCGCCCACCTTACCACAGACCAAGCGCGCGCAACTCCGCGATCAAGCGCTCCGGGATCGCGCCCGCCGCCGCATTGGGCATTTGCCAGCCCCCGGGCGGCGCGGCGGGCGCGTCCGGCGGCACGTCGGCGGGCGAGAGGTAGCGCCAGCCCTGGAACGGCCGCCACGGCCGCCACAGCGTCGCCACCAGCTCGGGATCGACCTCGATCCGGCAATAACCCCGCCCCTTCTCGTCCTGCTCGCCGCGCAACCCGGTGATGCGCTGGCGCACCCGGATCTGGCCGCGGATCACCCAATAGATCGAGCCGCCTGCCAGGACCGCCGCGGCGCGGCGCGGCTGGTTGCGGGTATAGACCCAGCTGCCGGCGTGCTCTTTCGTACGGGCAGCGCGCACCCGGCGCAGTTCGTCGATGTCGGCGATGCCGACCGCCATCTTCAAGAGATGCAGCGGCCCGACCGGGGTTGCGACGGCGCCGGAGAGGTCATCGGCCGGGACTTCGCCTGGCATTACCCCCTCCCCTCCGCTGCTTGCGCCGGGGCGATCGGGGGATCGACCGGCTCCAGCGCGATCAGCTCCGCCCCCTCCTCGACCAGAGCGCCCGACACGTAATGCACGGAAGCGACGGTGCCGTCGCGCGGCGCAGCGATCGTGTGCTCCATCTTCATCGCCTCGACGACCATCATCGGCTGGCCCCGCCGGACCTGATCGCCTGCCGCTACGAGGAGCTGCACGACCCGCCCAGGCATCGGCGCGGTCAACCGCCCGGCAACCGCATCGGCGCCCGGCGGCGGCATCAGCGGATCGACCTCCTCGATGATCCAGCTCTCGCCGACGGCAAACACGGCCAGCACCGCGCCGTGCGCGAGAACGCGCACCCTGCGCCGCGCGCCGTCGAGCGCGACGACGAGGCGTCCGTCGACCCCGCGCTCGGCTTCGGCCGCCCACACGCGCTCGCAGAGACCCTCGCCGAACCTGAGCTGCCAGCCCCTTCCGGCGCGGCGGGCCGACGCCGTCCATTCTTCGGCGCCGCAGCGGAATGTGAGGCTCTGCGGAGCTGGAGCGAGATTGAGCCGCCAGCCATCGACGCGGGCCCACGGATCCGGCCCATCTGCCGCCTCTTGCCGTGCGAGCAAGCGCCACAGCGCCGCCGCGGCGCGCGCCAGCGCGGACACCGGGTCCGCGGGTGCCAGGAGCACCGCCCGCCGCCGCTCGATGAAGCCGGTATCGAGCGTACCGGCGGCAAATTCCGGGTCGGCGAGGATGCGCGCGAGAAACCCCAGATTGGTCTGGACCCCGAGGAGCGCTGTGTCGGCGAGCGCGCGGCCGAGCCGGGCACGGGCGGTCGCGCGATCCTCGCCCCAGGCGATGACCTTCGCGATCATCGCATCGTAGAACGGGCTCACCGGGTCGCCCGCCCGCACCCCGCTCTCGACCCGCACCCCCTCCCCCTCCGGCAGATGGAGAAAGTGCAGCGTCCCGGTCGAGGGCAGGAAGTCCTTCGCCGGGTTCTCGGCGTAGAGCCGCACCTCGATCGCATGGCCCGTGAGCCTGATCTCCTCCTGGCGCAGCGGCAGCTTTTCGCCGGCGGCGATGCGGAACTGCCATTCGACGAGATCGATCCCGGTCACCGCCTCGGTGACCGGGTGCTCGACCTGGATCCTCGTATTCATCTCCATGAAATAGAACAGGCCGCCGGCTTTTTTGCCCCCGCTTTCCTTGTCCCGTGGGACGATGAACTCGACCGTGCCGGCCCCGACATAGCCGACCGCGCGCGCCGCCTTGAGCGCCGCCTCCCCCATCGCCGTGCGCCGCCCTGGGTCAAGCCCCGGCGCCGGCGCCTCCTCGACGATTTTCTGGTGGCGGCGCTGGATCGAGCAGTCGCGCTCGAAGAGATGCACGGCGTTGCCGTACGTGTCGCCGAACACCTGCACCTCGATATGATTCGGGCGCTCGAGATAGCGCTCGATGAGCACGCGGTCGTCGCCAAAGGCGCCCGCCGCCTCGCGCTTCGCGCCCTCGAGAGCGCGCGCGAACTCGCCCGGCCCGGCGACGATCCGCATGCCGCGGCCGCCGCCTCCGGCCGAGGCCTTGATCATCACCGGAAAGCCAATCCGTCCGGCCTCGGCAAGGAGCCGGCCCGGGTCCTGCTCGGCGCCGTGATAGCCCGGCACGACCGGCACCCCCTGCGCCTCCATCAGCGCCTTCGCCGCCGCCTTCGAGCCCATCGCCCGGATCGCCGCGGCCGGCGGCCCGATAAAGACGAGCCCCGCTCCCGCGCAAGCCTCGGCGAATTCGGCATTCTCCGAGAGAAAGCCATAGCCCGGATGCACGGCCTCGGCGCCGCTCTTCTGCGCCGCAGCGATGATCGCCCTGATGTCGAGATAACTCTCGCGGGCCGGCGGTGGGCCGATCAGCCGCGCCTCGTCGGCCAAGCTCACATGCAGCGCGCCCACATCGGCCTCGGAATAGACCGCGACCGTCGCGATCCCCATATGCCGCGCCGTCCTAATGATGCGGCAGGCGATCTCGCCGCGATTGGCGATCAGGATCTTGGAGAACATCGCTTGGTGCTCAAGAAGACCCGTCATTCCCGCGCAAGCGGGAACCCAAGGGCAACCGTTGAATCGCTTGCCCTGGCCCCCCGCTTTCGCGGGGGTGACGATAGGGGAGCGGTGTGGGCCTCATCAGCGGCACGCGCCCTCACATCCGGAAGACGCCGAAGCGGCCGGCGGCGCCGGGAGCGGCGTTTGCCGACCATGCCTCGATCGGCGCGTTGAGGCTCGCTGAAATCGACAATCCCAGCACCAGCCGCGTTTCGGCCGGGTCGATGATGCCATCGTCCCACAGGCGCGCGCTGGCGTAATAGGGGTGACCCTGGGTCTCGTACTGGGTGCGGATCGGCGCCTTGAAGGCGGCCTCCTCGTCGGGGCTCCATTCCTCCCCGCGCGCGCTCATCCCGTCGCGCCGCACCGTCGCCAACACCGCGGCGGCCTGCTCGCCCCCCATTACCGAAATTCGCGCGTTCGGCCACATCCACAAAAAGCGCGGGCCGTAAGCGCGGCCGCACATGCCGTAATTGCCGGCGCCAAAGCTGCCGCCGATGATCACGGTGAATTTCGGCACCCCAGCGGTCGCCACCGCGGTCACCATCTTGGCGCCGTCCTTGGCGATGCCGGCATTCTCGTATTTCCTGCCGACCATGAAGCCGGTGATGTTCTGCAGGAAGACGAGCGGCACGCCGCGCTGCGCGCACAATTCGATGAAATGCGCGGCCTTCAGCGCGCTCTCGGAGAAGAGGATGCCGTTATTGGCGACGATCCCGACCGGATAGCCCCAGATCCGCGCGAAGCCGCACACCAGGGTCGGCCCATAGAGCGCCTTGAACTCGTCCAATTCGCTGCCGTCGACGATGCGGGCGATGATCTCGCGCACCTCATAGGGCCGCCGCACATCCTCGGGGATGACCCCGTAGATCTCCTCTGCCGGGTAGAGTGGCTCACGCGACGTCTCAATAACGAGCGGCATGCCTTTGATGGAATTCAGGTTACCGACGATATTCCGGGCGATGCCGATGGCGTGATGGTCGTCGAGCGCGTAATGGTCGGTGACCCCGGAGATGCGGCTGTGCACATCCGCGCCGCCCAGTTCCTCGGCGCTGACGACTTCGCCGGTCGCGGCCTTCACCAGCGGCGGGCCGGCGAGAAAGATGGTGCCCTCATCCTTGACGATGATGCTTTCGTCCGACATCGCCGGAACGTACGCGCCGCCCGCCGTGCACGACCCCATGACGATCGCGATCTGCGGCACGCCCAGCGCCGACAGATTTGCCTGGTTGAAAAAGATTCGGCCGAAATGCTCTCGGTCGGGGAACACCTCGTCCTGCGAGGGCAAGAAGGCGCCGCCAGAATCGACGAGGTATAGGCAGGGCAGCCGGTTGTCGCGGGCGATCTCCTGGGCCCGCAGATGCTTCTTGACGGTCATCGGGAAATAGGTCCCGCCCTTGACTGTCGCATCGTTGGCGACGACGACGCATTCCCTACCGCTGATGCGCCCGATCCCGGTGACGATCCCGGCCGCCGGCACCGCGCCGTCATACATGCCAAAGGCGGCGAAGGCCGAGAGTTCGAGAAACGGCGACCCCGGATCAATGAGCAGGCGCACCCGCTCGCGCGCCAGCAATTTGCCGCGCCCCTGGTGCCGTTTGCGCGAAGCTTCGTCGCCGCCCTCCCCGATCGCCGCCGATTTCTCGCGCAGATCAAGGACGAGCGCCCGCATCGCCGCGGCATTAGCGCGGAACGCGTCGGAACGGCGGTCAAGCGCGGAGGGGATGACAGGCATCGCCCCCGCATCCTGCCCGCCGCCCCGCACACTCGCAAGCCGGGCGTGGTGGGAGCGAGATTGGCCGCGCACTCACCTTTGACCGTCAAACCCGACCGCGCTACCCTGTGCCCAAGCACAAGCGAGAAATGCGAACTTGATCCAGGGAATGTCGATCAAAAGGCTCGCTCTTCTCCTGGGCACGATCGCCGTCAGTTCCACGGCTTTTGCCGCCGGGATAGATTCCCGTACCTATACGTGCGCTGATCTTCACAGTCTGATCGTCGCGAAGCGCTTCGTTTTTATCAACAACCCGACCTTCGAAGACTTTGTTGTCGCCAACGCTTCTTATTGCGCCGGTGGCGAGGGAGGCAGCGCGCAGCTCAAGTTACGCAGCGTGCCGACGACCGACAGCCCCGAGTGCCTCGTAAACTACTGCGCCTCTGCGCCCAATATGAGCGGCGGTATGGGCGGCGGCATGTGAGTGCCGGCGCGCCAGGGGCTCGGGCGCCGGTGCAGCGCGCAACCAGCCGACGCCGTCAGGTTGCGGGAACCGTGCGTGTCCGGGACCGTTGAAAGGCGTGTGAAAGGCGTGTGAAAGGCGTGCCAGGAGATCTCCGGCACAATCGGGACTAGAGGCCGATGAATAGGGCTCTGATCGGGGTTCAGGCGCTTCTTCTGGCGAGCGTCTGCATCGTCGGGCCGGCGCAGGCCGTGCCCGCAGGGCCGCCCCGCGCCGCGATCGCGGCGGCGCAATCGGCGCCGCTTGTGCCCGCCGATTATTATCATCGCAACCGCTACCGGCATGGCGCAGACCCGGCGCCCGTCCTGGCGCCCGGCGCGGCCGATTCCGCTGGGGTCAAGCCCGGTCAATGGGAGTTCACCACGCGGCTGGAAGCATTCGCGACGCCGTCGCCGCCGCCCGGTACGCCATCGCCGACACAATCGCCGCCACAATCGCCGACGCCAGCGCCGCAGGCGGCCCAGCCGCAGAGCGGTGGTGACGCCACCTACCTCAGCTGCATCCAGTCGGACCGGGCGGTGCCGGTCGAGTTCGGCGCTCAGTGCAAGCTCGACAGCCCGAAACGCCAGGGTTCGCGCGTCACCTGGTCGATGATTTGCACCAATCCGCAAGGCGCGGTCCGTTCCGATGGCGTGGCGCAGTATCACGGCGACACGATGGATGCGACGCTGGTCAATCATTTCCCCGCCGCCAACGGGACGGTGACAGACCTCACTCAGCGCATCACCGGCCGTTATCTGCGGCCTTGTCCGCAAGTGTCGGAAGCCCCGGTAACTCCGCCGCACCCGAATGCTCCCGCGAATGCGTCCCCGAATGCGTCATCCGGCAGCTCGTCGCAATGGGTCGAGCCGCCGGCCGCCGCGGGGAGCGCTGCCGCGTCCGCCGCGACCGCTGCCCAGCCGCCGGCTGCCGCCCCGCAAGACGCCGCGAGCGCCGCGCCAGCGGAGCCGCTTCCACCGCCGCGGGTGCGCTCCGCGCGACAGCGGCGCCACTACTATTATCGCCCCTATTACGGCTACGGTGGCGGGCTCTTCGGAATCCGGCTCCCGTTCCTGGGCGGCCTCTGAGCATCGCCGCGCGCCGCGCCCGCTATCTGCCCTTACGCTTCCTTGCTTTGCGGGCGGCATAGCGGGCGTCGCGCGCGGCCTGCTTCTCGGCATCCTCGGCGGCTTCCCGCGCGGTCCGCTCGGCGAATTCCACATCGGCGGCCGCTTTCTCGGCCAAGAGCTGGGCCGCGCGAGCGGCGGCCTCGGCGGCTTGGGCGGCGGCGAGGGCGGCGGCCTGACGCGCCCGCTCGGCCAGTTTGGCGGCTTTGCGCTCGGCGTCGCGGGCAGCGCGAGCCGTGGCGACAGCCTGCCGAGCCGCGCGCCGCTCGGCGGCCTCCGGACTGTCGGCGGCCGCCCTCGCTTGGGCCGCCCGCTCCAGTAGGGCCTTCTTGGCGCTTGCGGCCGTGCTTAGGCGATCGGCAAAACCGGTGTTTTTGAGGCTGTCCATCACTATCCTTGTGGTCTCCGCCGTGGCTGCGGCAAGCTTTGTAGCACGGCGCTTTGTTTTCGGTCGACGCTTCGGAACCGGAAATTGCTGTAGGATCGCCGCAAGAAGCCCGCGATGCCGGATGGACCCGTGCCAAATGGACCCAAGGGACCCATGACAGCCGATCTCGCCCGCCTCGACGATGCCGCCGCGCTGGTCCGCACTGTGGTGCCGGCGACCCCGCAATATTGCTGGCCGCTGTTGTCGCGCCGAACCGGCGCCGAACTCTGGGTCAAGCACGAAAACCACACCCCGATCGGCGCCTTCAAATTGCGCGGCGGCGTCGTCTATCTCGATGGGTTGCGGCGCGCCCAGCCGGAAATCCGCGGCGTCATCACCGCGACTCGCGGCAATCACGGGCAGAGCATCGCCTACGCCGCGGCGCGGCTCGGCCTCGCCGCGACGATTGTTGTGCCGCACGGCAACAGCGTCGAGAAGAACCGGGCGATCGAGGCCTTTGGCGCAACCCTCGTCGAGGAGGGCCACGATTTCCAGGCGGCTTATGAATACGCCGCCCTGCGCGCGTCGGCCGACAACCTCCACCTCGTGCGCTCCTTCGATCCGGCGCTGGTGCGCGGGGTGGCGAGTTGCGGCCTCGAGTTGTTTCGCGCGGTCGAGGGGCTCGATACGGTCTATGTGCCGATCGGGCTCGGCAGCGGCATTTGCGCGATGATCGCGGCGCGCGAAGCCTTGGGAGAGACCGCCGAGATCGTCGGCGTTGTCGCCGCCAACGCGCCGAGCTATGCCTTGTCCCTCGCCGCGGGCAGGGCGGTCCGCACCAATTCGGCCGACACGATCGCCGACGGGCTCGCCGTGCGCGTGCCGGATAGTCAGGCGCTCGCGATCATCCGCGCCGGCGCGGCCCGCATCGTCACGGTGTCGGAGGCGGAGATCCGGCAGGCGATGCGCATCCTCTTCACCGACACGCACAATGTCGCCGAGGGCGCCGGCGCCGCCCCGCTCGCCGCAGCCCTCCAGGAGCGCGGGCATCTCGCCGGCAAGCGGGTCGCCATCGTCCAATCCGGCGGCAATATCGACCGCGCCCTCTTCGCCGAGGTGCTGGCCGAGGGGGAGCTGGAAACCGAGGCGTAACATGGCTAGATTGACGCCATGGAGCTCGCATACAAGCTGCTGACCGTCGAGGAATTTCTCGACTCCTGCCCGACTGACCAGCGCCATTACCAGCTGATCGACGGCGTCATCGTGGCGATGGCGCCGCCGGCGATCCCGCACCAAATCATCGCCGGGAACCTCACCGGCGAACTCTATTCCGCCGTCCGATCGAACCGCCCGAATTGCACTGTGCGCAGCCAGGCCGGCATCGCCCCGCAGGGCCTTGCAGGGCGCAACCATTTTGAAACCGACATCACGGTCACCTGCGAACCCGGCGGCTACAGGGGGATTGCCGCGGAGCCGGTGCTGATCGTCGAGATACAGTCACCCTCGACCGAACGGGACGACCATTTCGTCAAGCTGCCGCACTATCAGCGCCTGCCGAGCCTCAAGGAGATCCTCTACGTCGAGAGCGAGCGGGTCGCCGCGACGGTTTACCGGCGTCGCGGCAGGGGTTGGGCGACGATCGAGCTGGCCGGCGGCGATGCGCGGTTGCGGCTCGCCACGATCGGGCTCGACATCGCCCTCTCCGCTCTCTATCGCGGCGTCCCCGGCCTTGCCGCCGGCAAGATGTGAATCGCCATCCATACTCGTCATGGCCGGGCTTGCCCCGGCCATCCACGTGGCTCCCCGGGTCCAGCCCGGGGATCACGATTGGGGGGATCGAACTTGATAGGATACCGCTCCTAGTGTGGTGGTTCTGAAGTTCGTTCGATCTGGATCGTTGTTTTCCTTCCTCGTCATCCCGGCGAAGGCCGGTACCCACGGCAGAGATGGGTCCCGGCCTTCGCCGGGATGATGAGATTGGAGATATCGCGAATTTCCAAATCGGGACACTAGAGGCGGGTGATCTCGCGCGCGATCAAGAGGCGCTGGATGTCGCTGGTGCCCTCATAGATTTGGCATACGCGCACGTCGCGGTAGATCCGCTCGACCGGGAAATCGGCGAGATAGCCGTAGCCGCCATGGATCTGGATCGCGTCGGAGGCGACCCGCTCGGCCATCTCGGAGGCAAACAATTTGGCCATCGCCGCGGCTTCAAGGCAGGGTTCGCCAGCGTCGCGCCGCTGGGCGGCGTCGAGAATAAGGCCGCGCGCCGCGGCAAGCTGCGTCGCCATGTCGGCGAGGCGGAACGCCACCGCCTGGTGCGCGACGAGCTTCTGCCCGAATGCCTCGCGTTCCTTGGCATAGGCGAGCGCCGCCTCGTAAGCGGCGCGGGCCATGCCGAGCGCTTGCGCGGCGATGCCGATGCGGCCGCCTTCGAGGTTGGCGAGGGCGATTCGGTAGCCCTCGCCCTCGGGCCCGAGCATCAAATCGGGGGTCAGCTCCATCTCCTCGAAGACCAGTTGCGCGGTGTCGGAGGCGCGCTGGCCGAGCTTCTTCTCGAGCCGCGCGACCCGGTAGCCCGGCGTCGACGTCGGCACGATGAAGGCGCTGATGCCGCGGCGCCCGGCCGCCGGGTCGGTGACCGCGAAGACGATCGCGACCTGCGCGCTTTGCCCGGAGGTGATGAACTGCTTGGTGCCGTTGACCACCCAGCGATTGCCGTGGCGCTTGGCGCGCGTCTTGATGGCGGCGGCATCGGAGCCGGCCTCGGGCTCCGTCAGGCAGAAGGCCGCGAGCATGTCGCCCCGCGTCATCGGCACGAGGAACCGCCGCTTCTGCTCCTCCGAGCCGTAGCGCAGCACCGGCACGCATCCGACCGAATTGTGGACGCTGAGGATCGTCGACACGCTGCCGTCGCCGGCGGCGATCTCTTCCAATGCCAGCGCATAGCCGACGTGGTCGGCCGCGGACCCGCCATACTCCGGCGGCACCAGCATGCCCATGAAGCCGAGCCGGCCCAGTTCGGCGACCGCTTCCGCCGGGAAGCGCGCCTCCCGGTCCCATTCGGCCGAATGCGGCGCGAGCTCCTTCTGCGCGAACTCCCGCGCCACCTCGCGCACCATGCGCTGCTCGTCGGTAAGCCTCATTCGATCACCTCGTCGGCGCGGTCGAGGAGCGATTGCGGCACGGTGAGGCCGAGCGCATTTGCGGTCTTCAGGTTGATGACCAATTGAAACCGAGTCGGGAGCTGGACTGGCAGGTCGCCGGGCTTTGCGCCGCGTAGGATCTTGTCGACATAACCGGCTGCACCGCGAAATTGCTCAACCGGATCGGTCCCGTAGGAAATCAGCCCGCCCGATCGGGCGAAAATCGGATAGCTGTAAACCGCCGGCAGGTGGTATTGCGCCGCAGCCGCGAAATACACTCGCGGATCGGTTCCCATTATCGGGTTCGTGAACACCAGCAAACCTCCGCCGGTGGTTCTCGCAAACGCCTCGACAGCGGGCGTGACTTCGTTGAGGTCGTGAACTGCGACTGTTGCCACGGTGATCCCCATCGACGGCGAGGCGGCAGCAACCGCGTCGCGCATCACCCGGTTCTGAGCGAGATCTGCTTGCATGATGACCAGCGCCCGGGTGATCGAGGGAGCGATCTCTTTCAGCAACTGCAACCATTTGCCACCGAGCGGCGCTTCCTGACTGCCAAAGCCCGTAATGTTGCCGTCGGGATGGGCAAGATTGGCGACGATCCCGCTGCCGACGGGATCCCCGACAACGCTGAAGACAACCGGGATCGTCCCGGTTTCGGCTGCTACGGCCGCCGTTGCCGCTCCACCGACGGTGACGATGACGTCGGGATTGATTGCCACCAATTCCTTGGCGGTCGCGACGATGCGGGCATGGCTGATGCCCGAGAAGCGATGTTCGATCGCGATGTTACGGCCGTCGAACCAGCCCAGGTCACGCAGTCCTTCGACGAATGCGCGGGTTTCACGGACCCCGAGTTCGTCCTCCGGCGAGCCACTGGCTCCGGTCAGGTAGCCGATGCGGCGCACGCGCTCCCTCTGCTGCGCACGTCCCAATCGTGGCACCAGGGCCGTCGCGAGCCCGAGCGCAACGTCGCGCCGCCTCATTCGCGCCGCCGCGCGGTAACTTCGATCTCGATCTTCATGCGCGGGTCGATGAGGCCGCAGATGAGGGCCGTCGCCGCCGGGCGGACCCTCCCAAAGGCTTCGCCCAGCACCGGCCCGACGAGCGGCCAGTCGGCGGCATCGGGCAGGTAGTATCTGACCCGGACGACGTCGGCGAGGCTGGCGCCGGCTTCGGCGAGCGCCGCCTCGATGTTGCGCAATGCCTGGCGGGCCTGCTCGGCCGGGTCGTCCGATATCGTCATCAGGGTATAGTCGAACCCGGTCGTGCCGGCGACGAACACGAATTCGCCATCGACGACCGCCCGGCTGTACCCGAAAGCGGCCTCGTACGGCGAGCCCGAGGAGATCAGCCGGCGCATGTCCCTTTATTCCGCGGGTTGTTCCTCCAGACGGCGGAGCCGGTCGTTAAAGCGCGAATGCTGCGAGACCATCGCACGGATCTGCGCCAGCATGTCGGTCAGCGTCTTGTCGTGGCGCAGGACAATCGTCGTCAGCACCTTGATGTCATCGCGCATCGCCGCCTGGTCGTAGCGTATTGTGCGCAGCTCCACAAATACGCGCTCCATCTGAGCACCAAGGAATTCGAGGGTCACCTTTTCGGCCATGGGCGGAAATTGGTCTCGCGCGCTGCGCGTGTCAATCAGGCGCTTTCCTCGAACAATTCGCGGCCGATCAGCATGCGGCGGATCTCGCTGGTGCCGGCGCCGATCTCGTAGAGCTTGGCGTCGCGCAGGAGGCGCCCGGCCGGGTATTCGTTGATGTAGCCGTTGCCACCCAATATCTGCACCGCGTCGAGCGCGATCCGGGTCGCGGCTTCTGCGGCGTAGAGGATCGCGCCGGCGGCGTCCTTCCTGGTCGTCTGACCCCGGTCGCAGGCCCGCGCCACGGCATAGACATAGGCGCGGCAGGCGCTGGAGGCGGCGTACATGTCGGCGAGCTTCCCTTGGATCAGCTGGAACTCGCCGATCGGCTGGCCGAACTGCTTCCTATCGTGGATATAGGGGATGACCACATCGAGGCAGGCCTGCATGATGCCGAGGGGCCCCGCGGCCAAGACAGCGCGCTCGTAATCGAGCCCGCTCATCAAGACGCCGACGCCCTCATCGACGGCGCCCAGCACATTCTCCGCCGGCACCTCGCAATCCTCGAACACCAACTCCGACGTTGGCGAGCCGCGCATCCCTAATTTGTCGAGCTTTTGCGCCGGGCGGAACCCCTTCATGTCCTTTTCGATCAGAAACGCGGTGATGCCGCGCGCGCCCTCGTCAGGCCGGGTCTTGGCGTAGACGACCAGCGTATCGGCGTAATGCCCGTTGGTGATCCACATCTTCGTGCCGTTGAGGATATAGCGCTCGCCTTTCCTCTCGGCGCGCAGCCGCATCGAGACGACATCGGAGCCGGCCCCCGGCTCGCTCATCGCCAATGCTCCGACATGCGCGCCCGAAATGAGATCCGGGAGATATTTGCGTTTTTGCGCTGGCGTCCCGTTGCGGCGGATCTGGTTGACGCAGAGGTTCGAATGGGCGCCGTAGGAGAGCCCGACCGAGGCCGAGGCGCGGCTCACCTCCTCCATTGCGACGCAATGGGCGAGATAGCCCATGCCGGCCCCGCCATATTCCTCCTCGACCGTGATGCCGTGGAGGCCAATGGCGCCCATCTGCGGCCACAGCTCAACCGGGAAGCGGTCGGTCTTGTCGATCTCGGCGGCAATCGGCGCGATCTTCGCCTCGGCGAAATCGCGCACGCTGTCGCGCAGCATGTCAACTTCCGGGCCGAGATCGTGGTCGAGCATAGACACACGGGGGTTCTGCATGGGCTCTATATGGCACAGGTGCCGACTTTGGCGAGAGGCAAGCACGCCGGCCCGCGCCCGTGGGGCCTTCAGCGCATCTTAACCGTGCTCCGGTAGCCTTCGGCGGTCCGCTCAGTCCCGGTGGTGCGATCATGGCCGATACGCCGGAGATTCCGGCCCAACCCATCTTTCCTCCCCGCGCGCTGCGGGTCAGCCTGCCGAGCGTCCCGCTTTACGCCGCGACGCTCTTTGTCAGCGCGCTCCTACTGTTCTGGGTTCAGCCGCTGATTGCCAAGATGATGCTGCCGCTGCTCGGTGGGGCGCCAGCCGTGTGGAATACGGCAATGATGTTCTTCCAGCTCGTCCTCCTGGCCGGCTACGGGTACGCCCACCTCCTCACCCGCGCGGTGGCGCCGAAGGGCCAAGCCTGGATCCATGGCGCCGTGCTGGTTGCCGCCGTCACCGCCCTGCCCTTCGCCGTCGGCGACCAGGTCCCGCCGACCGACGCCGCTTCGCCAGTCGTCGCGTTGTGGCTTGTCGGACGGCTTTCCGTCATCCTTGGCCTCCCGTTTTTTGCCCTGTCGGCGTCCGCCCCCTTGCTACAAAGCTGGTTCACCCGCACCGGTCATCGGGCCGCCGGCGATCCGTATTTTCTGTACGGCGCCAGCAATCTCGGCAGCCTTGTTGCCTTGCTGGCGTTTCCGCTGGTTCTCGAACCGCTCACCACACTATCGCTGCAGGGCCGCCTGTGGACGGGCCTCTTCGCCGTGCTCATGGCCATGGTCCTCGCCTGCGCGCTGGTCGCCCGGCGAACCTCGCCGCGCTTTGGTGGAGGCTCCGCTGCCATCGCTGTCGCGACCAGCCACGTAGCGCACTGGCGCGCCCGGGCGCTGTGGATTGCGCTCGCCTTCGTCCCCTCCAGCCTCCTGCTCGGCGTGACCTCGTATATCACCACCGATGTCGCCTCGGCGCCGCTCCTATGGGTGATCCCGCTGGCGCTCTATCTTCTGTCGTTTGTCGTTACCTTCGCACACCGGCCACCGATCAGGCCCTCCTGGTCGCTGACTGGACAGGCCGCGAGCATCACCATCGTCCTCATGCTCTTGATGCTCCCGACGCCACCGCTGAGCCTCGTCATCCCGGCACATTACCTTGCCTTCTTCTTCATAGCGCTGGTCTGTCACGGTATGCTCAGGGCACGGCGTCCGGCGGCGGCGCGGCTCACCGAATTTTATTTCTACCTGTCGCTGGGCGGCGCGTTGGGCGGTGTTTTCAACGCCCTCTTGGCCCCGATCCTGTTCTCTTCGACCTATGAATATCCGCTGGTATTGATCCTCTCCTGCGCACTGCGCGCCGCTTTCGGGTCGGCCGTCAAACCGAACAAGATGGATTTTCTTCTGCCGCTCGCCGTGCTGGCGGCCGTAATCGCGGTCATCGAAGGGTGGTCGAGGCTCGGGGCGGTCGGACCTGGGGCGGTGATGATGGCGGTTCTCGTGATCGCGCTCACCGTCTTTTCTCTCGGCAACCGCGCGTTGCGCTTTAGTTTGGCCGTCGCCGCGGTGCTCGTCCCGACGACCCTCGACCGCAGCACCGAGCGCGTCATCGAGCAGGAGCGCAGCTTTTTCGGGGTTCATCGGGTCATGGTCGATCCCGCCGCTCCAATGCTCGATCTGACCCACGGCACGACGCTGCACGGCGCCGAGTTCACCGATCCGGCGCAATGGCGCACCGAGGTCAGGTACTACAATGCCGGCGGCCCGATCGGGCAGTTCTTCGCCCGGCTCCGCGCCCTCCATCGGGGGCCGCAGCGCGTCGCGGTCATCGGGCTGGGGACCGGGGCGCTCTCCTGCTACGCCCTCCCGGGCGAGCCCTGGACATTCTATGAGATCGATCCCGTTGTCGTACGGATCGCCCATGACACGCGCTACTTCCATTACCTCGAACAATGCGGTGGCAGCACGACGATCATGCTTGGCGACGCGCGTCTGTCGCTCAAGGCGCAACCGAGACGGCGCTACGACGTCTTGATACTGGATGCCTTCAACTCCGACGCGATCCCGATGCACCTCTTGACCCGGCAAGCCATCGCGCTCTATCTCGATCAGCTCGCCGACCCGGGCGCCCTGGTGCTGCATATCAGCAACCGCAACCTCCAGCTGAAGCCGATGCTGGCGGCTCTGGCGCGCGATCTTGGTCTTGCCGGGCGTGACGAACTTTATGAGCCCTCCTCCGCGGAGGAAGCCGGCGGGGCCGTCGGCTCGGAGTGGGTGGTCCTGACGCGCCGTCCGGGTGATCTCACCTTCCTCGACGGCGAGCCGCGCTGGACCGAGTTGACATCGGACCGCCGGATCAACGCCTGGACCGACGATTTCTCGAACATCGTCAGCGTGCTGAACTGGTGACCGGCAGCGCTCGGCGCGTGAATTAACGGAGTTTGCGCCGAGCCGGGATTGTCGACCGGCCTGCCCGGTCTGGTGCGGTCGAGAAGACTCGAACTTCCACGGAGTTTCCCCCACAGCGACCTCAACGCTGCGCGTCTACCAGTTCCGCCACGACCGCACGACAGGGAGAGGCGCGTGTAGCAAATCCACGATATCATGGCAACCGTGATGGATTTCCAGGTCGAGTGGCGCCACAGCGACGAGCCGGTGGCCTATGACGAGGCCGTGGCCGCGATGGAGCGGCGGATCGCGGCGATCCGCGACGAAGGCGCGCCCGAGCTGGTTTGGCTCCTCGAACACCCGCCGCTCTACACCGCCGGCACCAGCGCGCGCCCCGAAGACCTGCTCGATCCCGCCCGCTTGCCCGTCCACAAGAGCGGCCGCGGCGGGCAATACACCTATCACGGCCCGGGCCAGCGCATCGCCTATGTGCTGCTCGATCTGGCCAGTGATCGCCCTGGGCGCGGGCGCGACCTGCGCTGCCATGTCTGGCGCCTCGAAGAATGGATGATCCGGACGCTGGCGCGCTTCGATGTGCAGGGCGAGCGCTGCGACGGCCGGATCGGGGTGTGGGTGGTCGGCCCCGGGGGACACGAGGACAAGATCGCCGCAATTGGCGTGCGCGTGCGCCACTGGGTCACTTATCACGGCGTCGCGCTCAACCTCGCTCCCGACCTCGATCATTACCGCGGCATCGTCCCCTGCGGCATCGCGCCCGAGAGCTCCGGGCACGGCGTCACCTCGCTCGCCCGGCTCGGGATTTCCATATCGATGGCGGAGGTAGACAGGATGCTACGCGCCACCTTTGACGCCGTGTTTGGTGATCGGTCGAGCTGCAGCGGCCAGCCTGCGCTGGATAGCTATTGATAATCGGACAAAACTGTCCGAAATTGTATAGATGAAGCCACCCGAGCTGTTGCGGCGCCTGCGTCGGCTCGCCGCAAAGCGCGGTCTGGATTTCGCGCTATCGCAGGGCAAGAACCATACGAAGGTCACGCTTGCCGGGCGCCGCTCGGTCGTCGGGCGACATCCGGCGGACCTGAAGACCGGCACGCTGCACGGCATTTTGAAGCAGCTCGGGCTAACGCCCGATGACATCGAGGAATAGATCGGAATGCGCTACGCATACCCTTATGAACTGCTGCCGCAGCCCGAGGGCGGCTTCACGATCACTTTCCCGGATGTGCCGGAGGCGATCACGCAGGGCGAGGGCGAGGAAGACGCTGCGGCGATGGCGGAGGATGCGCTAGTGACCGCTCTTTCCTTCTATACGGATAATGCCGAGCCGCTTCCGCACCCCTCTCCGACGCACGGCCGCCCTCTTGCCTATGTGCCCCCTCTCGTCGCTGCCAAGCTCGCCTTGCATGATGCCATGCTCGCCGCCCGGGTCTCGAATGTCGCGTTGGCAAGGCAGCTCGGCACCGATGAAAAAACCGTGCGGCGCCTGCGTGATCCGTTGCACCAGAGCAGGATCAATCAGGTTGATGCTGCGCTTCGGGTGCTTGGCAAACGCATGGGCATCGTGATCGAGGTCGCCTGAGATCCGAGGAACGGAACCGCAAAGGGAGCGCCGCTAAATCAGCCCAACCGGAAAGTGCGGGAGCCCTTCGATGGACGCACCGATGGATTGGTGGCAAAAACTCGCCACCGACCCGAATGCAACATTTACCGCCGCAGTCGCCGCCTTCACCTTCGCTCTCGTCGTGGTGGGCGCGTGGCAGGCCCGCCGCCTTCGCCAGACCGTGGAGCTGACGAGGGAGGATGTCGCCTTCAATTACCGGCCGAAGCTCCGTGTCCGGAACGTTGTCGTCACCCAGCTGAGGCCAGTTCACGGAGCGCCATCCAACCTCTTTGAGAAAGGCCATTTCATCCAAGGCCAGCTTTTCGTCGTCAATGTCGGAGGTCGCCCAGCCGAGATCGTAGAAAGCCATTGCGAGACGTTCTACACAGACAAGGCCGGTCTCCCGATGGAGCGCCCCTACGAAGGAAAAGATGGTAACAATTTCCTTGGAAAGTCAAAATTAGCGCCCGGGGAACCGATTACAGGAGTTTTCACCAGCGAGAAGCCCCTAGGTGATGAGGCTGCCGACATTCAATCGCTTACGCAAGGATGCCATCTGTACGTATTAGGCTGGATTGAATATAGGGATGACCGTGCGATCATTCGACGAACGGCTTTCTGCCGACACTATAGAGTCGCGCCAAATCAACTGCATCCTCGGTTTTACCCGGTCGACGACCCGGATTATGAGCATGAGGAATAGCGATGCGTCGATCGTGTGGAGGCTCGCGCCACGATGACCACGCTCTTTGAAACCCAGACGCCGCGCCCACTGGCCGACCGGCTGCGGCCGCAGAGCCTCTCGGACATCCTCGGCCAGGACCATCTGATCGGAGCCGACGGCCCGATCGGCCGCATGGTCCAGAGCCGGCAGCTCGCCTCGATGATCCTGTGGGGCCCGCCGGGTTGCGGCAAGACAACGATCGCGCGCCTCCTTGCAGCGGGAACCGACCTCGCCTTCGAGCCGCTGTCAGCGGTGTTTTCCGGCGTCGCCGATTTGCGCAAGGTGTTCGACGCGGCCAAAAAGCGCCGCGAAATGGGGCATGGCACCCTCCTCTTCGTCGATGAGATCCACCGCTTCAACCGCGCCCAGCAGGATGCGTTTCTGCCCAATGTCGAGGATGGGACGGTGATCCTCGTCGGGGCGACGACCGAGAACCCGTCCTTCGAGCTGATCGGCGCCCTCCTATCGCGCGCCCAGGTGTTCGTCTTGCGCCGGCTCGACGACAGCGCCCTCGAAAACCTCTTGACGCGCGCCGAAAAACATCTCGGGCATCGGGTGCCGCTGACCGATGACGGCCGAGCGGCGTTGCGTGCGATGGCCGATGGCGACGGGCGGTTCCTCCTGAACCTGGTCGAGGAAATCGACCGCCTGCCGCGCGAGCCGCTACTCGGGCCGCAAGAGCTCGCCCGGCTGGTCCAGCGCCGCGCGCCGCTCTACGACAAGGGGCAAGAGGGCCATTACAATCTGATCAGCGCGTTGCACAAATCGCTGCGCGGCTCCGACACCGACGCGGCGCTCTATTGGCTGGCGCGCATGCTGGCCGGTGGCGAGGACCCGATCTACATCCTGCGCCGCCTCGTCCGCGCCGCGGTCGAGGATATTGGCCTGGCTGATCCGCAGGCCCTGGTGCAGGCGCTCGCCGCCTGGGATGCCTACGACCGGCTCGGCTCGCCCGAGGGCGAGCTGGCGGTCGCCCAACTCCTGATCTATCTGGCGAGCGCGCCCAAATCGAACGCCGTCTACGCCGCCTTTGGCGAGGCGAAGAGGGTGGCCGACGACACCGGCTCCTTGATGCCGCCCTTACACATTCTGAACGCGCCGACCCGGCTGATGCGCGATCTGGGCTATGGCACCGGCTATGTCTACGACCACGCCACCGAGGAAGGCTTCTCGGGCCAGAACTATTTTCCCGACGGCATCGAGCGCCACAATTTCTACCGGCCGGGCGAGCGCGGCTTCGAGCGCGAGATCAGGAAGCGGCTCGACTATTGGGACAAGCTGCGCCAGGTTTCGAAATCAATTAGTTAGGAGCGGGTTTCCGCCCGTTTTCCAGTTTTCGTTCCGATCCTGTTCCTCAAGGCGATCGATCGCGGTTATCCCCAATACGACCCTTGGGAAGGCAATACGACGCTTGGGTAAGCAGCTTAGGGCGATTTTGATGCCACTTTTTATCGTATCCCCCACCGCAGCCGAGCCGAAGTCGCCGAGGTAGAAATCCGCGGTTGCCGTTCGAATGCGCGCCCCCTCCCGTGCTGAGTGGTGCAGCTCGCGATGTGGTGACTTCAACCGGCGGGTTGGGAGCCTTGTCGCCGAACCGGTGTTCGGGGTATAGCGCGCGAGGGTGCGCTCCGCATCAGGGGCCCGCTATGGCACCGCCGCGCGCGACCTATCGGCTGCAGCTCCACCGCGGCTTCTCGTTTCGGGACGCGCTGGCGCTGGTGCCCTATCTGGCCGATCTTGGCGTCAGCCATCTCTATCTGTCGCCGTTGTGCGAGGCCCGGCCGGGCTCAAGCCACGGCTACGACATCGTCAACCACAACCGGCTCAATCCCGAAATCGGCACCGAAGCGGAATTCCAGGCGCTCGCGGCGGCGCTGCGCCAACGCGGCATGGGGATCATCGTCGACATCGTGCCGAACCATATGGCGGTCGGCGCCGACAATGCGTGGTGGATGGACGTCCTCGAATGGGGCGAGACCTCCCCCTACGCCGGCTATTTTGACATCAACTGGCGAGACGGCCGGCCGGACTTGGAGGGGCGCGTGCTGTTGCCCGTGCTGGGCGGGCCGTACGGCGCCACGCTGACCGCGGGCGAAATCGAGCTGCGCCTCGACGCCGACGAAGGGAGTTTCAGTTTCTGGTACTGGGAACACCGTTTTCCGGTATCGCCACGAGCCTACCGCCGTATCCTCCTGGCCGGCGGCGCCGCCCTCGGCGCTCTCGCGGCGGAATTTGGCTCCCTGCGTTTGGCACGGCGCGACGCGCGGGGCCACGTCGCAATAGCCAAGCGCCACCTGGCCGAGGCCGCCAGGGAACCGGAGGCCGCAGCGGCGATCGAGCGCGCGGTTGCGTCCTGGCGCGGCGTACCCGGCCGCATCGCCAGCTTCCGGCCGCTGCACCGACTGTTGGAGGAGCAGGCTTACCGGCTTGCCTACTGGCGGGTTGCCGCCGACGAGATCAACTACCGGCGTTTCTTCAACATCAACGACCTCGTCGGTCTCAGGGTCGAGCTGCCTTTGGTGTTCTCGAAAACCCACGAGATGATTTTCGCAATGGCCGAGCGCGGCGACATCGATGGGTTGCGCATCGACCATATCGACGGGCTGTTCGACCCGGCGAGCTATCTTGCGGCGTTGCGGGAAGGCGTGTCACGGCCGATTTACATCGTCGTCGAGAAGATCCTCGCGCGTTACGAGACGCTGCCGGATTGGCCGATCGACGGCAGCACCGGGTACGACTTCGCCAATCAGCTACTGGGGCTTTTCGTCGATCCCGGGGCGGAAGGGGCGATGGCCCGTCTCTACCGGCGCGTGACCGGCCAGGCCGAGGACTTCGACACGGTGCTGCAGGTTTGCAAGTGGCGGATCATGGAGGTCAATCTCGCGAGCGAGATGCATGTGCTGGCGCGGCGCCTCCACCGCTTGTCGATGGCCGATTGGCGCACGCGCGACTTCACCTTCAACACGATGCTCCGCGCCATCGAGCAGGTCATCGCCTCGTTCCCTGTCTATCGGACCTATGTCTCCGAGCGGGGCTCCAGCGCCGATGATCGGCGCTATATCGACTGGGCGATCGCTCAGGCGAAGAAACAGGCGGGCGCCGCCGACACCAGCGTTTTCGACTTTCTCCACCAGGTTCTGGCTGGCGAGGCAACCGGCCGAACCCGAAACACCGGCATGCTGCGGGTCGCCATGCAGTTCCAACAGGCGACCGGCCCGGTGATGGCCAAGGCCGCGGAGGATACGGCGTTTTATCGCTATGTCCGGTTGCTGGCGCTAAACGAGGTCGGTGGGGATCCGCGACGCTTCGGGCTCTCCTTGTCGGGCTTTCACCATGTGATGCGCGAGCGGCTGCGCACCTGGCCGCACGCGATCAGCGCCACCGCGACCCATGACACCAAGCGCGGCGAGGATGCCCGCATCAGGATCGCGATGCTGTCGGAGCTGCCGCGGCACTGGGGGCAGTCGGTCACGCGCTGGCTGCGCTCTAACAGGTCGCGCCGAAGCGAGATCGATAATAGCCCCGTCCCGGACCGCAACACCGAGTATTTGTTCTACCAGACGCTGGTGGGGGCTTGGCCGCCTGGGGTTCGGCCGGCGGACACGGCGGCGGTGGCGGACCTTGCCGAGCGAGCCCGGGGCGCCATGCTCAAAGCGGTGAGGGAGCAGAAGATACATTCGAGTTGGAGCAACCCGAACGAAGCCTATGAAACGGCGCTCGAACGCTTTGTCACGCAGGTGCTCGATGCTTCCCGGCCCAACGCGTTTCTGACTGACTTCTGCGCATTCATTGAGCTGATCGAACGGCCGGCCGCGATCGCATCATTGGCGCAACTCGTGATCAAGGCGACCGCTCCCGGTGTCCCCGATATCTACCAGGGGTGCGACCTCTGGGATTTCAGTCTCGTCGATCCCGACAACCGTCGCCCTCCCGATTGGCCTCGGCGCCAGGCGCTGCTCGCGGAAATCGCCGACGCGACGACAGAGGCGCTGCAGCCGGAATGGCGCGACGGGCGAGAGAAACTTTTCGTCACGCGCCGCCTGCTGCAGCTGCGGTGCGAGCACCCGGCGCTCTTCGCCGAGGGCGACTACCAGCCGCTCTACGGCGAGGGCGGCCGCGGCGACGACCATTTATGTGCCTTTGCGCGGCGATATGGCGAGACGACACTGGTGGTGGCCGCGCCGCGTTTGGTGTTTCGCCTCCATCAGGGCGGTGAGCGGCCGATTTGGGGAGCGACCGTGCTGCCCCTGCCACAGGGAGGTGACTGGCACGACGTTTTCGGCGGCCAGGTTTACGCCGGTTGCGACCGGGTTCCGGCCGCGGAACTTTTCCGCGCATTTCCCGTCGCCGCGTTGCTGCATCGCGATTGAAGGATGGGTTCGTTGTCGCTTTCCGATCGGCCCGTGCAGATGCGGCTGCCCGTCGGCGCCGAGGTGCAACCCGCCGGCGGCGTCTATTTCCGCGTCTGGGCGCCCGCGAGCAAGAGCGTCGTGGTCGAGCTCGAGGGCGGTTCGTTCCGAGAGCTGACCGCGGAGCCGGACGGCTATTTTTCCGGGCTCGTCGGTGACGCCGGCGTCGGCGCCCGTTACCGGTTTCGCCTCGAGGGGCAGGACCAAGTATTGCCCGACCCGGCGTCCCGCTTTCAGCCGGACGGGCCGCATGGCGCCTCGCAGGTCGTCGATCCGGCGCGCTTCACCTGGAGCGATGCCGGCTGGCGCGGCATCCCCCGCGAGCGCCTTGTCATCTATGAGATGCACATCGGCACTTTCACCCCGCAAGGGACGTGGGAGGCCGCGGCTGATTATCTCCCGACGCTTGCCGAGTTGGGGATCACCGCGGTCGAGATGATGCCAATCGCCGAATTTCCCGGGGAATTCGGCTGGGGTTATGACGGGGTCAATCTGTTCGCACCGACCCGGCTTTACGGCTCGCCCGAGGATCTGCGGCGCTTTGTCGACCGCGCTCACGGCCTTGGGCTCGCGGTGATCCTGGACGTCGTCTACAACCATTTCGGGCCAGACGGGAACTATCTGCGATCGTACTCGCCGGCCTATTTCAGCGAGCAGCATGGCACCGAATGGGGCGAGGCCATCAACTTCGACGGTCCCGACAGCGGGCACGTGCGTGAGTTTTTTGTCGCCAATGCCGGATACTGGGTCGACGAATACCATTTCGACGGGCTTCGCCTCGACGCAACACATCGAATCTACGACGCGTCCGGCGACCACATCCTCGCAACGATCGGACGACGGGTGCGCTCAGCTGCCGGAGATCGTGCGACCTTCATTGCCGCCGAAAACGACGCTCGGGACACGCGCCTCGCGCGGCCGCTTGAAGCGGGCGGCCATGGCCTCGACGGCTTGTGGAACGATGATTTCCACCACGCGGGGCGTGTCGCGTTGACCGGGCGGCGCGAATTCTATTACCGCGACTTCACGGGAAGTGCCCGTGAGTTTGTCGCCCTCGCCAAGCACGGCTACCTGTTTCGGGGCCAAGATAGTACCGGCGGCGGCACCCTGGCGCTCGATCTGCCCGCCGCGTCGTTTGTGAACTATCTTGAAAATCACGACCAGATCGCCCATTCGGGCGCGGGATTGCGCGGGCATCTGCTGTCGAGCCCCGGGTGCTGGCGCGCTATGACCGCCTATCTGTTGTTGTCGCCGGGCGTCCCACTGCTCTTTCAGGGGCAGGAATTCGGCGCCGCGACCCCGTTTCT
>Ga0210394_10002770_pt1 | contig 23421 bp, 23 predicted proteins | sample IncBWC12MmetaG_FD_160121 | JGI IMG/M metagenome (GOLD analysis project Ga0210394, IMG submission 160121) | Forest soil microbial communities from Barre Woods Harvard Forest LTER site, Petersham, Massachusetts, United States - Inc-BW-C-12-M | ecosystem: Environmental > Terrestrial > Soil >... | reverse complement strand
GCTTTGGTTTCCGCTCTCGGCGGCCGCCAGATTTCATTCTAGGAGACGCATGGGCGGCGGTCAACGCGGCGTCGAACGTAGCGAGACGCCGCGCTCGCGCCTTACGGCAAACTCAGGAATTTCGGCAAGCTCTCGGCCGCGTCGCCTATCGCCCGAGCCAGGGCCAACTTGGCGACGTTGTGCGCAAACACGCTATTGATGTAATCGAGTTGCGCGCCGGCGACGGACTCCTGGGATTGCACGACGTCGACGTTGTTGCTGACCCCGGCCTCCTGGCGCGTGCGCATTTGCGACAGCACCTGTTCCGATACCTGGAGATTCTGCCGGGCCAGGTCCACCTGGCTGCTCGCCGCATCGAGATCGAAATAGGCGTTCCGCACTTCGCTCTCGATCTGGCTCTTCAGGTCTTCGAGTTCGGCTTGGCGCTGCGCCAGGGCCGCGGTGGCCTGCTCGATGTCTCCGCTGGCTCGGCCGCCCTGCCAAATCGGCACGCTGAGCGTGGCAACGGCGGTGAACGTGCCGTGCGCTTGTCCCGGGTTGGTGCCGATCGCGCCATAGTCGGCGCTGACGGCAATCGAAGGAAGACGTTCGTCGCGGGCCGCTGTCAGTGCGCGCTCCGCGGCTCGGACCTGAGCCTGCGCCGCCGTAAGGTCGGCGCGCTGCCGAAGGGCTTGTTTCAGAGCGTCTTCGATGGCGATTGGGGGCGCGGCCATAAAGGGAATTGCGTCGGTAAGGTCGAATTGAGCGTTGGCGGGCAAGCCGGTGAGCCGGGCGAGATTGATCTTTTGCTTCGCGGCGTCGTTTTGCAAAGAGACCAGGCGCTGCTGCTGGGTGAAAGCCTCGACTTGACTGCGGTTGACGTCGAGCTGCGGCACTCTGCCGAAGTTGAACTGGTCCGTGGTCTGCTTGTAGAGGGCGTTGGCGGTGTCCACTTGCGCGCGCGCGGCTTCCACCCTGGCTCGGGCGGCGATCACTTGAAGATATGCGCCGCCCACGGCGAGCACGACCAGGTCGCGCGCGTCCCGCGCGGACAATTCGTCGGCTTGCAGGGTTTCCTTGGCGGATCGATAGTTGTTGAGCTGGGTGAGGTTCACGACCGTCTGCAACAATCGCGCGCGCACATCCATGAAGTTGAAAGGTCCGACGACCGTCGGCAGCGCAAAGCCGGGAACGCTGAAGTGGATGCCGAGGGCCGCCAAGTTTACGGTTTCTTCGGTCTCGGCGAGGTCCCCATTCAGATTCGGAAGCAGGGCGCTGCGGGCGACTGTGCGCTGGCCGTGCGCCTGATGCACGCTTTGCGCCAAGCCGACGCTGCCCAGGTTGTACTCGATCGCTCGCTGGACGGCCTCGCGCAACGACAATTTGCCGGAGAAAGGCATCTTCGAGGCGCTATCGGCGCTGCCCGAGTACGGACCCTGGACCTGGATCGTGGGGTTCAGCGTATTCACGCTCGTCGTCGTCCCAGGCACGGGCAACTGCGTGGCCGCGACCCCACCGGTTTGTCCCGTTCGCCCGGAGAGAGGAAGCTGAGCCGCTTGCGTGGTTTGCGTCTGGCCGCCCGGCGAGCCGAACTGAGCGAGCGCCGGGGTTGCGAGAGCAAAGACGGCGAGTAGGACGATGGCGGCTGCGCCGCCGATCCAGGCAACGAACTCGATGGGTTTTCTCATTTCACTTGGACCATGCCTTTCCAGTATTGAAAAAAGCGGATGCAGACTCCCTTTATAGAGTCTTTTGGGGCGCCCGGGTTCTGTTTTTCATATTTCCCCTCCCCCGACTTCTCTTACCGCGCGAGCGCCCCTTGCCATGCTTACCGGCCAAGCTCCCCTTACCGGGGACGTGGGCCTCGAAGGCTGACTTTCGCTCTTGGGTCACCCCCCACCCCGGGTAAATGTGCGAAAGAGTGCGCAAGGGCCTGGAAGCAAAAGGGTTGGATTTTACAAGAGCGCAAAAGAGCGACAAGAGCGAAGCAAGAGAGAGCGAAAGAACGCGGACGAAGGGGGCTAAGGATAGGTACCGACATATTTCTACCATGCTCGCGTGTCCTGTGGGTTCGATTTGGCAGCGGTTGTGTCTCCGCCGGATATAAGGGATGACGTGAGACCGGGGTGGTCTCCTTCCCACCGGGTCGCTTGACGGGGTAGTGTAAGGCGACGGCAAAAGTGCTACACCCCCTGTTTTTCCGGAGTGATTGTGTTCGGAGAGCGGCGTTGCCGTTTTACGTGTGCTTAAGCTGCGCGGATGCGGACGGAAAACAAAGAGCGTGAGCGTATGCCGTTCGTCGGGGAGCGTTCAGGCCGTGAAGCGAATCTTAAACGTGACCTGAAGGGTCTTGTGGCCCTTCGGCCCAATGTCAACGATTTCCACATCCTTCGCTTTCAGGACGTCGAGGAACTCAAAAACGTATTGTTCTGTGGATCGAATCGTTCGCTTTGGCAGAATCTCCGATGGATCGATGTGTTTCCACTTAGTACCCCATTTTTCGCTTACAGTTCTAAGAACTCCAAGATCGGGTAATGTTTTCCCGTTGACGTAGTTGTAGAATGATGTCAAGCCTACGTTCACTTCCTTGGCTGCCGCTTTTGCGCCCAGTTCTCCCATCTTTGCGCTAAACACTTTACTGACCTGCTCAATTACGAGCGCGGCATCGGCGGGGCGCTTTCGGCCAGGTGTTTTCAACAGGAACCCCTATTTCATTTAAACGAAATATACCATTTAAATGAAGACTCCGTTAAAATGGAAATTCTACACTGCAAGGGGCCCGATGCTACAGCAAACGTTTGTTCACATTCCGGGCATAGGTAAACAGACCGAACTAGGGCTGTGGGAACATGGGATCCACAGTTGGGACGACGCGGATCGGTTTGAAAAACGCTTTGGCCAGGTAGGCGCCGGCCTGCAGAAGAGGCTCGACGAGTACATTCCGCGTTCGCGAGAAGCTATCCGTCAGAAGGACGCCGCGTTCTTTGAGCGCCTTTCGTCGCTTGGCGAGGCCTGGCGACTATTCCCTGAGTTCGCCGACAAATGTGTTTACCTGGACATCGAAACAACGGGATTGTCGTCTGTCTTCGACACCGTGACGATGGTCGGTCTCTATGACGGGCGCAACTACAGAGTCTTTGTGGAGGGCGACAATCTGCAGGAATTGCCAAATCACTTGCGCAACTATTCTGTTGTCGTCACGTTTAACGGAGCAGGATTTGACCTACGGTTCCTAAAGCTAGCATTTCCGGAGTTGGTGATTCCACCCATTCACATTGACTTGCGCTGGGTCACCCGAAAACTCGGAATGAAGGGTGGCTTGAAATCAATTGAGGCCAAGATGGGCCTGACTCGGGACGCGGCTGTTAAAGATTTCACTGGCTACGATGCGACCGTCCTCTGGGCAAAGTACTTGCGTGGCGAGAAGAGCGCCCTCGAACAACTAATTCAATACAACACAGAGGACGTAGTGCATTTGAAAGCCATCATGGAAATTGCTTACGACCGGCTCTGCAGACAGACGACCGCTCTGCGAAAGAATTCGGTTGCTCCATTATTCAAGGGCGTCGGCGAGTCACCTCGCTCAAACAGGCGCGCAGTACTCAAGCGCGTCCCCGCTTCGATGAGTCCCGGCGCCAATCACTTGGTCCAGAAACTTTTGAGCGGCTGCCCGGATCTTGGAAGGCCACACCGAATCGTGGGGATCGATCTGACCGGGAGCGAGAAGCGCGCGACAGGCTGGGCTCTGATGGAGGGTGGCTCCGTAACAACCAAATGCATTCGCACAGACGAAGAATTAATTAATGAAACATTGGCGGCTAAGGCAGACCTCGTGTCCATTGATTCACCCCTCTCTCTTCCAGAGGGTTACGGCGATCCCGGCGTTCCGATTTATCGCAAGTGCGAGCTAGCTCTTAAGAGAATGGGCATTTCAGTATTCTGGTGTTTACTTCCCAGCATGCAGATGCTCACTCGACGCGGCATCAAACTGACGTGTGAACTTCGCAAAGCCGGTAACAAAGTGATCGAAAGCTATCCGGGGGCAGCCCAGGACATCCTGGGAATTCCACGAAAGAAGGCGAGCCTAGAGGAATTGAAATGGGGGCTTTCTCGGGCGGGCATCACAGGCGAATTTTTGACGGCCCACGTCACGCACGATGAAGTAGACGCAATCACCTCGGCCTTGGTGGGTCTCTTCTATCTTGCCGATGACTACATCGCATTGGGTACGCCGTCGGAGGACTATCTCATTGTCCCGAGATCGATGAGATTTAACTACTCAAAGCTGGCCCAGATCGTGTCGGCTACGGGATTGGATCGTGTACCCGAAAACTCGATCGCTGAGGTAGAATCCCCGGTTCGTGTCCAGCCACTTTCAGCGGCCGCCGGATGATCGGCTTGTGGTCGGTATTACCGGCCGCATAGGCGCGGGCAAGACCTCGGCTGGCAGATATCTGAGCTTAAGGTACGGTTTCCAGTATCTGCGGTACAGCCAGGTACTCTCGGAATGGCTGGCGAAGGATTCCGAGACCAAGGCCCGCCTCCAAGAAGTCGGATGGAAAGTAATGGCAGGGGGCATGCAGGTCGAACTCAATCATCGGCTAGTCGCACGGGTAAATACGCAAGCAGATGCCGCTGTGGACGGCCTCCGGCATCCTATCGATTGTGAGAGCCTGAAGAAGTCCTTCGCGTCCTCATTCCATCTCTTATACATCGAGTGTTCTCGCGAAGAACGCTCGAACCGACTAACGGGACACGGCAGGTACGCGACACTTGACGCGTTCGATACCGAGTACGGAAGAGCGAAGATGATCGTTACCGAGGGTCCCTTAGCAGATGAAATTCGCGTACTTGGGATACGCAAGACGATGGACCTGACGAAAATGAGCCAACACACGATAGAGAAGCTAATTCGTGGCAAAGCTGTGAAGCGCAAGACCCACGAACACGTGCTCAAAGCAATTCAGGCTTACAAATCAAAGACGAAGAACGAGCAATGACGTGCGGCGTCCTTCTTAGGATGGGATTGCCGTCAATTCGGCGAGGGCTGCTCCACGTGATCAATCACAATCACATCCACCGGGCCTGTTTGCGATTCCAACTTGAGCCCGAGTTGTTCCTGCAAAGCTTCCATGAACGTGGGTCCCGTCTCGTCAGGCGTGGAGCCGGGCGGCAAAGGCCCATCGATCTGAGGCGTAAATTCAATAGCGAAATCAAAATTGCCGCTGAGGCCCGTACGATCCAACACTGGGCGGTCTAACCCGCCAGGAAGTGCCCTAGCCAGCAATGGCATAGTGATCCCTTTTGCGCCGAAACGGACGCGGCCGGGTGCGCTTGCCGGGAGACCCCCGAACACGCTGCCACAAACGAGCGGTGGCAGCTGTAAGCCGGATGTCGATGACGGCGCAGAAAGCGGAACAGGCGGTGGCGTGCCGGGCGCTGGCGGTTTGTTTGCCGTCGCGGCTGCTGTCGCGCACGATCCATCGTCTTCGTGCGGCTGAAGCTGTGGCCCGGTTTTGCCTTCTTTCGAAAGCACGAGTGCGTACACCGGGAGCTGCCGGGCTTCATGGTGCAAAACCAATTTGAACCGATCAGCCAGCAGGGACTGCACCATTAATCGCATCTGATCTTTGGTGGGATTTCCCTGCGCCCGTGCCTCGATGTCAAATCGGTCGTTGCTGACCCAGGCCGGAAGACCAAACAGCTTGCTCTGAGCTGTGAGGTCATATGCGAAAGCTATGTAGATCACCAGTGGAATATTTTTTGTCGAGAAAAGTCCTCCCGTGGGCAACCAAGCATTACCACCCATAGGGAAATTCGCGTACCTCTGAAGATCGCTTGATTTGTTCGGCTTCACGGAAGCGACGTCGAACTCCATCTTGATCCCTGCTGCCTCCATCGCCTCCAGGGATTGAGCCTTCGGCGATTGGCCTGCTGGGGCTTGGGCCCGCAGTCGCGGCGCGGTCAGCACGCCAGCGAGAACCGGCACGGCCAGAGCAACGACCCCGGCTGTTGCCAGGAGGATCTTTTTCCGGGCGCTCAGGGCTGCTCCAAGATGTTCTTTCATGATCCGCTGCATCCTTTTCTTGAGATCGGAGCCGGTCACACCGGAGACGCATCTCAACGGCGACTCCGCATAGAACCTGCAAACGCTCAGGATGCTTTCGGCGTAGACCTGTGGTTCGCTGCCGAGCCGCAGAACTTCCTCGTCGCAGGCGCGCTCTCGCTCGTCAATCATTCGCGCGCCCAACCACCAGAGCAAAGGGTAAAACCAAAAGAGAGCCTCGACCAGCATGTGAACCGCCGCCGTGAGATTGTCGCGGCGTCGGACGTGGCACAGTTCGTGCGCGACAATCGCTTGCAGTTGGGCCGGCGTCAGGCGGCCGGCGATGCCGTCGGGAAGCAGCAGGACCGGACGAAAGATGCCGACCACACCCGGTTCAAGCCGCGCCGCGGTGGACACAACTTTAATCGGTAAGCCGAGGGGCAAGGGTGATCCGGCATCCACAATGGCGCGGATGCGCAGCCACTCGCGGGCCCAACCAGCGGCGACGGCTAGGAACCCGCATGTCCACACTGCCCAAATCACCAAGAGAAGCACTGGCAAATGGTCGGGGGCAGGTCTTGCGGCGGGAAGCGCCGCCAGGAAAATGGGGCCGCTGACCACGTCCGTTACGACCGAGAAGGCATGTGGTGCGATCGCGGGAGCCGCGCGCCATTCAAACTGATGGCCAAGGGTCACTAGCCACGAGAAAGGAACCAGGAACTTGTACGAGGCTGCAATCCAGAGCCAATACCGCACGCGCGCCTGATTGCGCCTCAGCGTCAGAGTAAGCAGTCCGGCCACGGCGGCGAACAACGTGGATTGCCAGAGATGACTCGCCAAGGGAGCAAAGGCCGCTGGGATCATGGGGATTTGTCCTTTCTCGCCAGTTCGCGAAGCATCTTCTCCGCTTCCTTCACGTCGTCCAGGGTGAGCTTTCCGGATTTCACGAAATGCGCCATCACCGGCTTCGCGCGTCCTCCCAGCAAAGCCAGTAGCTCGTCAATCAGCGTGCCTTGAGCCTCTTCCCGGGAGATCGTGGCCTCGAAAATATCGGCGTTGCTGATTCTTTTTGCGCGGCGGACGATCTTCCTTTTTGCTTCCATGCGGTAGACCGTAGTCTGCACAGTGGTATAGGCCGGCCGGTTCCTGGCAGGGAAGGTTTCCTGAATTTCCCGAATGGAGCAGAGGCCGTGGCTCCAAAGCGCTTCCATGATTTGCAGTTCCAGCTTGGTGAGTTTCGCCGAGGGCATTCGTCAACTCCTAGTGACCGATCTGAGTCTACTATTACAATAGGTGTTGTTGTCAAGCCTTTTTTGAGTTCAACAAATGGTGCGCCAAACCAATGCGTAGGGGCCAGGCCGTCATCCCCATGCGATGCATCCGATTTTGTAGCCCCCCGCGCCGTTCATTGAATGCTAGAATCCGCGCGGTCAGGATAAAGCACCATGCGTTTTTCCGACCGCACAATCAAAGAAGGTTTCCTAGCTGCTAGAACGTACGCTCTCCGGTGAACGCAAGCGGCGGTCCTCGCACATCGCAGCGAGTCCTCTAGGTGAAATGGATCATCTGCAAAAAGCTGCTGCCGTATTAAATAGATTACTTTTGCAAAAGCGCCCACAAACCTTTAGCAGCACGTGGATTCTCAAGCGCGCGCCTGGGTGTTACAGGGACATCCGCAAACACATTCGGTCCGAAGTCGGCGCGATCGACTGGGACAAGATAACCTATGCCCTTGAGCCAAAGTATCAGCGACTCTGGACACCACGGCTAAAGAGAAAATCTAGACCGTATCGAGACAGGAGGGAAATCAGCCTGATCTTGAATAAATATCGGAACAAGCTTTACGTTTTCGTCGCTCCGGCCGACGCCAAGGATTTACAAGTAAGAGACGCGATCGCAATTGCTCTTGTGCGCGTAGCCCAAGCCGGGAACATGTTAGCCAAAGCCGAGGTAGTTGAGCTTGTTCGCCACACGATCGATGAATGGCTCGACAACTATTTCTATATGTCTCGTTGGAGAGGTCACGATGATGAGATCCGTGAGCAACTTGAGGGATGTATCCGCCGATATCGATATTCCGGTTCATTCCTCAGGTATGTTTTCCGGACCCTCGAATATGCCGGAAGAGGTATTCGCCCCCTAAATGCCTATTCCTTGGATGATCCGATGGCTACCGATGCACGCGAACGCAAGGTAGACAATGTGATTCGTGATCCGCAGACAAACCAAATAGTCTCCTACAAACCAAAGAGAGCATGGTCCTTCGACGCAGAAACTGAGGTCGATTGCCGCTGAGTCTGCCGCCCCTGCAGAGTGTAGCCGCTCCCAGACTCGACGCCCACGCGAAAAGCGGGGTGTAGCACTTTTGCCGTCGCCGTACACTACCCCCCGGGTCGCTTGACCGGGTTTGGAGGGTCGAATAGACTAAATCTTTTCGCGGTCTGCCTTGGCGGACCCAGAGGAGTGGATTTTTGCCCAAACGGACGTTTCAACCGAAAGTGCGCCGTCGCCACAAGACGCACGGCTTCCGCGCGCGCATGAAGACCAAGGGGGGCCGCAAGGTCCTGGCGGCGCGGCGTAAGAAAGGCCGCCATCGCCTCACGCCCATCTAAACGCTCCGCGGGCGCGCCGCAGGGGTTCCCCCGGGCCGGGCGTCTGCTGCGCCGTGTCGACTTCGAAGCGGTCTATCGCAGCGGCAGGCGGCGCTCTTCCGGGCAGTTCGTCGTTTTCTATCGCGCGAACGGCGGCCCACGCAGCCGTTTCGGCGCCAGCGTAAAGAAAGCGGTGGGAAACGCGGTGGTGCGCAACCGTATCCGCCGGCGCATCCGCGAAATCCTTCGGCGGAACAGTTCGGAGATTCCCTCGGGATGGGACTTGGTGATACATCCGCGCCGCTCCGTGGCCCAGGCGGCGTTTGCTCCGCTGACGGCGGAGCTGCTGAGCCTGCTGCGGGGGCTGGCACCCTGAAGCGAGCGGCCACGTGGCTGCTCCTCGCCGGAGTGCGCTTCTACCAGGTGATTTTGTCGCCGCTGATGCCCTCGGCCTGCAAGTTTTATCCCAGTTGCTCGCACTACGCGGCGGAAGCGATCGCGCGCCACGGCGCGGCAAGGGGCGCGCGCCTGGCAGCGGCGCGCCTGTGGCGCTGCCGCCCGTTCACGCAGGGCGGGTACGACCCCGTGCCCGAGGAAACAGAAGATAAGCGCGGGCAGGGCCGGGCGGACGAGGTGCGCGGGTGAAGGACTGGGGAGAGCTCTCCGACCAGACGCGCGCCATCATCGCAGCGGGGCTCGCGCTGATCGTGATTTTGGGCTGGAGTTACATCTACAAGCCGCCTCCGCCGGCGAACTCGCAGCCGTCACAAACCGCGACAACCACGGCGACGCCCGGCACCAGCGCGGCCGGCGCCGGTGTCCCGTCGACTCCTGCGCAGATCGCAGCGCCGCCGGCGGGTCCCACGATCGTGGGAACCGTGTCGGCGGCCGCGGAACAAACCATCACAATCGAAAGCGATCTTTATCGCGTGGTCTTCTCGAATCGCGGCGCGGTGGCGCGGAGCTGGCAGCTCAAGAAATATACGGACGAGCACGTGCCGCCGCGCACGCTCGACCTTATCCAATCCGACCCCTCGCAAGCAACGGGCGGATGGCCGCTTTCGCTGCAGATGAGCGACGCGCAAGCCGAGGCCGCGGCGAACCAGGGTCTTTATGTGGTGACCGCGGGCGGGGGCGCGCCTCCGGGCGGGACTATTTCCGCGCCGGCGGAAGTGGAATTTCGCTGGAGCGACGGCCAAACCGAAGTCGTCAAGCGGCTGAAGTTCGATCGCAGCTACATCGTGCAACTACAAAGCTCGGTGCGTCACAACGGCCAGCCCGTCGCGCACCGCATCGCCTGGCGCGGCGGATTCGGCGACGTCACCGCTTACCGCGCGGCCGCGCAGACGCTGGCGTTTTCCGGCAGCGCCGGAAGCATGACGACGCTGGCGATCAAGAATTTGGGGGCGAAGGGTCAGCCGAACGTCCCGGCGGACGTTCCCGGCGCATTCGACGCGGCGGGCATCGAGGACCTCTATTTCGCCGCGGCGTTCCTGCCGTCCGAATCGTCTCCGGGCCAGCCGATTCCCGCCGACCTGACGCTTTCCGGCTGGCAACTGACCAGAGAGGTTCTTCAGGACGGCAAGACGACGCAGGAGATTGTGCCGGAGGTGGCCGTAGGAACGACGAGCGGCGGTCCGCAGGCGCTGCGCGTCTTCATGGGGCCGAAGGACCTCGATACGCTAAAGGCCGTGCGGCCGCCGCTGAACGGGCTGGTGCAATTCGGCTGGTTCGGCGTCATCGCCGAGCCGCTGTTTTACTCGCTGCGCTGGCTGCATCGCTACATTCCGAATTACGGCTGGGCCATCGTGCTGATGACCATCGTCATCAACATGGTGCTCTACCCGCTCAAGGTGAAGAGCTGGCGCTCGATGCAGCGAATGCAAAAAGTGGCGCCGGAAATCCGCTCGATTCAGGACCGCTACAAGAAATATTCGATGCGCGATCCGCGCAAGCAGGAGATGAACAAGGAGGTCATGGCAGTCTACAGCCGCGAGGGCATCAATCCAATGGGGAGCTGCCTGCCGACGGTGGTGCAGATGCCGATCTGGTTCGGCCTTTACCGCATGTTGACGGTGACGCTGGAATTACGCCACGCGCCGTGGGTGCTGTGGATCCACGATCTTTCAGGACGCGACCCGTACTACATCCTGCCGATTCTGATGGCGGTGCTGATGTACGCGGTGACCAAGATGACGCCGCAGACTATCACCGACCCGTCGCAGCAGCGCATGATGGCGCTCATGCCCGTCATGTTCGGCGGGATGTTCATCATCTTTCCGGTGTCGAGCGGCCTGGTGTTGTACATCCTTACGAGTAACTTTATCGCTATGGTACAGCAGTGGCACCTGAACAGAACGTCGCCGCTCAAGCCGCCCAAGGGAAAGAAGCAATGACGCGGCCCGGTCCTTGTGGAATCATGCTTCGCTCAAGCGTGCCGGGCGAGAGGCAGAGTTGATGTGTGCGAACGTCATGCCAGGCGGAAAACTCGACCACGAAGCGGCGGCTGTGGAACTGCGGCGCTATCTTGACGCCGTGCTTCGGTCCACGCGCTTCGACCTACGCTACCGGATCGAGCGCCACGAACCGGCGGCCGCCGCTACGGACCTGGAGACGCCCGAGGTCATCGTGGATTTCGACGGCCCCGACCACGAACTGCTTCTCGAGCGCGGCGCCGAACTGCTCAAGGCGCTGGAATATATCGCGGTGCGCTGGCTCCGGCTGGACCCGCAGTTGCACGACCGGGTGCGGTTCGATTGCGGCAACTACCGCGCCACGCGGATTGCCGAGCTGAAACTTTCAGCGGAGGTGGCTGCCGAGCGCGTCCGCGAGACTCGCACGCCTTTTCGCTTCAATCCCATGACGGCCCGCGAACGCCGCATCATTCATCTGGTATTGAAGGACCAGCCCGGTCTTCGCACGACGAGCGAAGGCTTGGGCGAGGAGCGGCGCGTAGTCCTCTTCCCTGCCGAATCGAGTTAGCCCTCAGCTACGGAACACTCACGCAATCCACAATTGTTATTCCGGCCTGAGCCAGTGATCGGAGAGGACGCGGCCGTCCGGACTGAATACGACTTCGAACGTAAACCCTCCGTAAGGAGTTGCGTTCGTGCGGGACTGTAGCGGCTGCGGGATGGCGCCATAAAAGCGCAGATCGGTGATCTGAACGACGGGCTGGCCGTCGCGTTCGAAATAGCGCGAGACGGGAAAACGGGCGAACCAAAGAAACTTGCGGGTGTCCGGCAGTTCGCGCGCGGCGGCGAGATAGCGATTGGGGGCGGGGTCCTCGAAATACTGGATCTTCACGGGATCTTCGCCGAATTGATTGAACTCCACGCGATAGACGCCCTCCGATGTGGCAATCAATCCGGCCCAACGCGCCGCGGACGGAGGCAGCGGCATCGCGGCGATGCTCTGATAAGGCAGGTGCTGTTCGTCGGCGAATTCGGTGAGGCGCTGGATGGCCACGTGATGCAGGCCTCCGGCAAAGCTCAGATAACCCGCGACCAGCGCGAATCCGATGCGGCACCACTTTTCGCGCCCGACCCGCGTGCCTATGCCGCGCCGTAAGGGCAAGAGGAGAAATCCGGCAAACACCAGCGAGGCAGCCACGGCTCCGACCGTGGGGAACGGCACCTGCAACCAGCGCACCAGCGGCGCGACGACGAAAGCCGTCGCCGACAGCGCAGCCCAGATCGTAGCCGCTCGGCGCGCCGCGCCGTCAGGCCGGCGAAACGCCCAGGCCGCAAGCTGGGGGACGAGCGCAAGCGACGTCAGCGTGAGGTCGATGATGAACAGCCAATCCCACGCCGGGCGCGCGTAGTCCAGCGGGCTCCAGACCATCGTGCCGAACGACGTGATGAGATCGAGAAAGATGTGGCTCGCGAGGCCCGCGGCGTAGATAAGCGCGAGTTGATTCAGCGACGGCGCAGGCCAACGGATGCGGGCGGCAAGCCAACTGGTCAGCAGAGCCAGCACCAGGGCCCAAACCGGCAACATGATGAGGGAATGCGTGATGTTGCGGTGCCACTCGATGATGGCGAGGCTATTGTGGGCGATCGGGCCGGCGAAAACGTCGATGTCGGGGAAAATGGCGCCGAGCGTCGCGGAAATCACGGCGACGCGAGCAGGAGTGTTCGGCCGCTCGCGCCAAGAAGGCGCCCTGCGACCCTGATCTTCCGCGAAGAAGGCCTTCCCGATGAGGGCGCCCACGATGCCATGCGTGACGGTGTCCATCAGGTCGGGCGAGGCGTCATCTTCAGCCTAACGATCGGGATGGGTTGCAGGAACAGAAGGACTAGCCCTGGTGGGCCGCGCGGATCGGTATCGTCAGAGGCTTCGAGGCTTCCGACGCGGCCAGCATGTGGCACTGGCCATCGAAAATTCCGCCGGGTTCGATGACCAGGCACGGCGTGTGAATCTCTCCCGTTACCGTTCCTTTGGCCTGGATCTCCACACGGCCCTTGGCGAAGATAACGCCATCGAAGCGGCCGGAAATGACCACATGATTCCCTTCAATTTGGCCTTCGACCCGGGCGGTATCGCCGAGCATCAAGGTGTGGCTCGAAATGACCGTTCCCTTCACCTCTCCCTCCAGGCGAAATGTGCCTGGGAATTCGAGGGTTCCCTGAAAGCGCACGGACTTATCCAGAAAGCCCGACCACTCCGCGGACCCGGCCGAATGCCCGCTCTTCGATCGTCTCCAAGCCACCTGTGCACCTCACGGGGAGAAACTCGACCCGAGAGATATTCTCAGGGCTAAGGCGCAAATGCAAGGGGGCTTTACATACTATATACATAGTAAGTCAACCAATCAGCCGATCATAAATCCCCGCGAGCTGCGCCGCGTCGTAGTACTCAATTACCAACTCTCCCGGCCGATTCTTCCCAGGGGGGCGCAGAATCACTCGGGTGCCCAATGTCTGTTGTAGTTTCTCGACGGCTGCGCGCGTGTTGGCGTCGAGACCGGGCGGCGTGGCCGGACTCAACGGCGCCTTGGCTCGACGCGACGCTAGTCGCTCGAGTTGGCGCACGGTCAGTCCGCCGCGCGCCGCGCGTTGCGAGAGAGTGATCCTAGTTTTCGGATCGACAATGGCGAGAAGCGCTCGACCGTGGCCGGGAGATATCCGGCCGTCTTCGATTAGGTCGAGCACGGGTTTCTCCAGCCGGAGAAGGCGAACCGCGTTCGCCACCGTGGCGCGGTCCTTGCCTGTGCGCGCGGCCACGTCCTCCTGCGTGAGGTGGAACTCGTTCATCAGGCGCTCGAAGGCTCGAGCCTCTTCAATCGGGTTAAGATCTTCGCGCTGAATGTTTTCAACCAGGGTGATTTCAAGCGCGGCCTCGTCGGTCACGTCCCGAATCACAGCGGGGACGCGCGTCAATCCCGCTCGCTGCGCGGCTCGCCAGCGCCGCTCTCCAGCCAATAGCTGGAATCGCGAGCCGATGGGGCGCAGAACGAGCGGCTGAATGATGCCCGTCGCCTGGATGGACTGAGCCAATTCGGCGAGAGACTCTTCGCGAAAACGCGTGCGCGGCTGATACGGACTGGGTTCGATCAGGTCGATGTCGATTAGCTGAGGACCCGGCGAGGAGCGCACGCCCGCGGTCCCTGGAGATTCCGCGGCGGGAGTCGCCGGCCGCTCCGGCTCACGGATGAGAGCTTCCAGCCCCCGCCCCAAAGCGTTTCTGGCCACTGGCAATTACCTCCTTGGCGAGTTGAATGTAGGCTTCGGCACCTTTACTATGAATGTCGTAGAAAATGATTGGCTTTCCGTGACTGGGCGCCTCGGCTAGGCGCACATTTCTCGGTATGGTGGTCTCGAACACCTGTGATCCAAAGAAGCTTCTGAGGTCCGCAGCTACCTGGTGGGATAAAGTAGTTCTCTCATCGTACATCGTCAGTGCTATTCCCTCGATCGCGAGACCGGTATTGAGCGTGCGCCGAATGCGCATCAGCGTGTCCAGGAGCTCGGAGACTCCCTCCAATGCGAAGTACTCGCATTGGATTGGTATTAGCACGGAGTCGCTTGCCACCAGAGCGTTGATGGTCAGAAGGTCAAGGGCTGGCGGGCAATCAATAATGATGAAGGCGTAGTCATCGCGTATTCCATCGAGCTGATGCTTCAGGCGAAACTCGCGATTCTCCGCCGAGACTAACTCCACGGCTGCTCCAGCTAGGTTCTTGTCTGCTGGGACTATATCCAGGTATTCGACGGATGTCCTTGCTATGACGCTGCGGATCGGCTCTGCCGGAATCAGCGCGTGATAGAGAGTTCTTCGCGACGGATCTTTCGCGAAACCAAGCCCGGTACTGGCGTTCCCTTGAGGGTCTGAGTCAATTAACAGAGTTCTCTGCTCGGATGCTGCAAGGGAGGCGGATATATTTACGGCGGTTGTGGTCTTTCCGACGCCGCCTTTCTGATTGGCGATGGCAATTATTCTTGCCAATTGGCTACCTCAAGCATTTGGCGCAATCTATCAGAGGCGTGTTCCATGTGCAAGATGTTTCACGTGGAACGAAAGCGCGCAAATATGTTCCACGTGGAACATATTTGCTACGGTTCCCTCCGGCCGATTAGTACAAATCGCTTATGCGATTCCGGAATGCGTGCAGGGAGCTCCCACAGCCAGCCAGAGGTCCTGGAGATCATAAGAGCGTCATCTGCGCCAAGCCAGAGAACAACGCGACCCTGCGGCTTCAGCACATTCCGAGCCCAGCGCAGCAGTGGACGATAGCCCCCCAGGGCCCGCGCGCACACAAAATCGAACTCCTCGCGATCGCTTCGATACTCCTCATATCTGCATCGTCTAACTTCGACGTCGTCCATGCCCAAGGCTCCTTTGACCTCGTTCAGGAAGCCGCATTTCTTGAGATTGGGCTCCAGAAGCACAACCTTAAGCACTTGAGACACTATTCGCAAAGGCAGACCAGGAAACCCGGCCCCGGAGCCAACGTCGGCCAGCCGACCAAGCCGAATAGGTAAAAGAGATGCCGCGAAAATGCTCTCCCCGAAGTGCCTGGTCACGATTTCCAAGGGATCTTCAATTGATGTTAGGCTAACTGATTGATTCCATGACAGTAATGTGCCGATGTACCTCTGTATCTGCGAGATATGGGCCTCCGAGATGCTCAAATCGGCCAGAAAGGGAGCCAAGGCGGACGCAACTTGCTCGCGCGAGAGCTGTACCGCAGGTTTTCGGGGCACCATATTTGTATGTATAATATTAACTATAGCCTATATAGAACCCGCATCGCTCCCGGCCGCCAGTCGTGTTTCCGACGGCCAGCGCGAGGCGCCCAGGCCGGCCATCAGATCGACGGCAAAATGCGCGAGGATGGACGGCGCCAGACTGCCGGTCCAAAGCCGCGCCGCCGCGAAAATGCCGCCCAGGAAAAACGTGTTGATGATTCCGCGGCGGCCTTGGTAGCAGTGTGCGACCGCAAACAACACCGAGGAACCGAGGATCGCCGCCGCCGGCGATCCGTGAAACGCCCGGGCGAACAGGGAGAAGACGAAACCGCGATACAGGAATTCTTCGCAGAGACTAACGGTGCAAACCAAGGCGGCGAACACCGCGCCATCCGTCAGGGTCTGCGGCATCAACTTTCGGGCAATTTGGTACAAGCGCCCACGACGCTCCGGAGGAATGCGCGGAAGCTGCCGCAGGCCGACGAATTGCACGGCCGCCAGCAGGGAAGCAAGCACGAAACCGATTAGGATGGCCGCCGACGGAGCCGGCAAGGCCAGGCCGAGTTCGCTCGCGGTCCATCCTCGCGCGATGCATCTCCACGCCGTGAGAGCGGACAGCAGCCATTGCAGCGCGATGGTTGAGGCGTAGATGACGATTCGATCGGTCGAATGCCAGTTCGTTCGCGCCAGGAGCGCGCGGACGCGAACGGCTCCCCGCCACGGCACGACGACTCCGAGCAGAAAAAGAATTGCGCCGAGATCCCAAGGGAGACCTGCAACTTGCATAGCTTCCCCGATGAAAGCACCAATCCGGGCGGGGCGCAAGGGCAGTTCAAGGCAGCCCGTTGACAGCGGCGCATGCTCCGACTATCGTGGCAGACGCGATGAAAATACTTGTGATTGGCGGCGGCGGACGCGAGCATGCACTGGTCTGGCAGTTCCGGCGCACTCCATCCGTGCGAAAGGTGTGGTGCGTTCCGGGGAACGGTGGGATTGCGCGGGACGCCGAATGCGTCGCCGGGGACACCAGCAATGTCGGCGAACTGGCCGATGTGGCGGTCCGCCTCGGCGCCGACTTGACCGTGGTTGGTCCCGAGAAGCCGCTCGTGCTGGGTATTGCGGACGAGTTCTCCCGTCGGAGGTTGCGACTGGTGGGGCCGTCGAGGCAATGCGCGCAACTGGAGGGCAGCAAAGTCTTCGCTAAGCGATTTCTCGAGCGGCATCGCATCCCGACGGCGCGGATGTATGGCGTGTGCGAATCGCCTGCGGACGCATATCGCGCGCTAGAGTCCGTCGATTGGCCTCTGGTCATGAAGGCCGACGGCCTCTGCGGCGGCAAGGGGGTCCTCGTCACAGCATCGCGGGACGAGGCCAGCTCCTTTGTCGAGCGGGTGATGGAGAAACATGAACTGGGAGCCGGCGGAAACACCATGATGCTCGAAGAGGCGCTCACTGGGCGCGAACTCTCCCTGATCGTACTCAGCGACGGCGAGCATTTTGTTCCACTGGTGCCGGCGCGCGACCACAAGCGCGCTTTTGACCAGGATAAGGGCCCAAACACCGGAGGGATGGGCGTTTACTCGACCGACGGCATCATTTCGCCGGAGCTGGAAAGGCAAGTTCTCGAGACCATTGTCCGGCCGACATTCGACGGCCTGCTGGCGGATGGGCTGCAGTACAAGGGGTTCCTCTACTTCGGCCTCATGCTGACCCCGCAAGGGCCCAAGGTGCTCGAGTTCAACTGTCGTCTGGGAGATCCGGAGACGCAAGCCATCGTCCCACGAATGGATTTCGATCTTGCCGACGTTCTTGCGGCCAGCGCGGATGGGCGCCTCGATCGAGCACCCGTGGCGTGGCGCCCAGGGGCCAGCGTGTGCGTCGTCATGGCGTCGGGGGGTTATCCGGGCGCCTACCAGGCGGGAAAGAAGATTGAAGGCCTTGCCGATGCGGCCAAGGTTCCGGGCGCGGTTGTGTTCCACGCGGGGACCGAGCTCCGCGACGGCATAAACTACACATGTAGTGGCAGGGTGTTGGGGGTGACGGCAGCAGGGCCGGACCTTGCGGCCGCGAGAATCACAACCTATGATGCGGTTCGCAGGATTCGCTTTGATGGAGCGCACTATCGCAGCGACATTGGCTTGTCACAAAGCAAGGCGAACGGCGCCGCTGCGGATTAGGGTTAGGCGGCAAGATGGCGTCGGTTCCAATCGAGACGGAGGGAAAGCTTGAGCAAGTCCACCGATGGATCGAGTGCAGGGCCCATTGTCGGCATCATTATGGGATCCGACAGCGATCTTCCCGTGATGAGCGAAACGGCGCGGATGCTGGAGAAATTCTCCATCCCGTTCGAGATTGAGGTGACCTCGGCGCACCGCTCGCCGGCGCGCACGCACGAATACGCGAGCACCGCGATCGCGCGAGGCCTCAAGGTGGTGATCGTGGCGGCGGGGGGCGCGGCGCATTTGGCGGGAGTGGTAGCGGCGTTAACGACGCTTCCCGTGATCGCCGTCCCAATGGCGACCACGGTGCTCTCGGGCATCGATTCGTTGCTATCGAGCGTGCAGATGCCTGCAGGAGTGCCGGTGGCAGCGATGGCGATCGACAAGCCCGGAGCCATCAACGCGGCGATCTATGCGGCAGAGATCCTGGCGACCTTCGACCCGCTCGTTGCCGAACGGCTGGCGGCATATAAGGATGAACTGTCGCGGTCGGTCGCGGAAAAAAGTGCGCGCGTCAAAAAGCAGTTTGCCGGCAAAACTCCCTGACGAAGCTTTCTCTCCCCAGTTTTTCGAGACTAGTTCACCGGCGGCACGTATTTCCGCAGCGAAGGCGCTCCGGGCTCGGATGGTTTGGTTTGCGCGGGCGGAGGCGGCGGCTCTTCGGGCGGTAGGAGCCATTGGAATCCAGTAGTCGCGTCGACTTTTGCGAGAACCATCTTGGCCTGCGCGCCGGCGACGACGGGCAGCGCCGTCCGAAGAAAATCGGCTACCGGCGCGAAAGCGGACTTCTCGCTTTGACCGCCCAGCACCGCTGCGATCGCCTGGCTGACGACGGGCGAAGCATCGAGGACGCGCTCGAGGTCCGGGTCATGCCGGGCCAGCCGGGCGGCGAGGCCCAAGGGAGCCAGCCCTGCCGGGTATTGCGACTCCACGAAAGTGTGTGGCTGGCCTTTTTCGGGCGGGTAAAGCTGATAGTAGCCCGGGCGCAGAACTTGCGTGTCCCAATAATCGGTTCCGAGAAGCTGCTGCTTGACGCGATATTGCAAGCTCCAGATTTCGGGGCCGTAATTCTCCGCGTAATCCGCGAACAACAGTTCCACCAGAGGCTCATTGGGCGCGAGGTCGAGCTTGTGATGGATCTGGTTCACCAGCGGACGTATCAACTCGAGCGTCCCGACGCCGATTTGCTCGATGTCGCTTGGTCCGTCGTCGCCTTTGACGGTCTGCGTGGGCCGGCGCGTGGCATTGGCGACGACTTGGGCTAGCTCGGCGTCGAGCCGCTCGGGCTTCGGGGTCAAGCCCTGGCTCCAGTCCACGGCACCCAAGAGGACGCCGACTCGGTAGGTGCTGATGGCAACGACCGCAGGCAAGAGCGAGCTTTGCTCTCCCCCGCCTCCGACAGCGGCGACCAGGATCGCGTCGCGCGTAACGCACCAGACGACGTGACCGGTCGCTGACTTTACGACAATCTCGCCGTTTTCGCCGGGCTGCTGTTGAGCGCCGGGCCTTGCTGGCACGCCGGTGGCGACGAGAGAGCCCAGCAGCGTAGCCAGCAAAAGAGTAATGACGAGCCAAGCGCGTCCGCCGGGTTTGCTCGCTTGGGTGCGAGGAGTATTGGTCTCGCCCATGGTTCCTCCGCTCCGAACCGACATTCCCGGCCAGCGCGTTCAGCGCACGCCGGCGGCGCTCTTTTCCTTGCACGCTATGGCCTGTATGGCCGTGATAGCCACGACGTTGGCCACGTCTTCAGCCGAGCAGCCGCGAGAGAGGTCGTTCGCCGGCCGCTCGAGGCCCTGAAGAATAGGACCGAGTGCCTGTGCGCCGGCCAGCCGCTCAACCAACTTGTAAGCGATGTTGCCCGAAGCAAGGTCCGGGAAAATCAGAACGTTGGCGCGGCCCGCGACGCTCGACCCAGGCGCCTTACGCTCGGCCACCGCTGGGACCAGCGCCGCATCCGCTTGCAACTCGCCGTCGGCGACGATCTCCGGCGCCCTGGCGCGAAGGATGCGCAGGGCCTCGCGCACCTTGGTCACAGAGGCGTACTCGGCCGAGCCCTTCGTCGAGAATGAAAGCAGCGCAACGCGAGGCTCGACTTCGAGAAACAGCCGCGCGTTCTCCGCAGTCGCGCGCGCAATTTCGGCAAGCTCCGGCGCGGTGGGCTCCGGCACAACGCCGCAATCGGCGAAGAGCAGCGCGCGCGGCGTCTCGGCTGCGGAACTCTGTGCCGTTCCACAAGGCTGCAGGATCATGAGGAAGAAGCTCGACAGCAGCTTGGCGGCGGGGGCCAGCCCAATTGCGTGGAGCGCCGCACGGATGGTTTCCGCGCTGGAGTTTGCCGCGCCGCCCACCGTGCCGTCCGCATCGCCGGCGGCCACGGCGAGAGCGGCAAAATAGAGGGGCTGGCGAGCCATGTCGAGTGCTTCCATGAGCGTAGTGCCGGACGCGTGCCGCCGTTCGTAGAGAATGCGGGCGTAGCTGTCGAGCAGTGAGCTCCCGGCCGGATCCACGAGTGTTGCAGCGTCGAGCGACAAGCCGCCCTCGGCGGCCACGGCGCGAATGTTCCTTTCGCGGCCCAGCAGAGTAATCGTTGCGTAGCCCTCTCGCGCGACCTGCGCCGCAGCGGCGACGACTCGCGGATCTTCGCCCTCGGACAGCACAATGCGCTGGGGCCGGACGCGCGCGCGCAGCTTCAGTTCGTCGACCAGGCTCATACGCGGTTCACGTTACCACAATTGAGATGCAAGCTGGCAGCCGTCCGACGCGCCTCGATTCTCCTTTCCTGCTCCGTTTCCAGTAGAATGAGGGACGCACTGGAATGACATCTGCAGCCGGATAACTATGGGACTTTTGGATCTTATCTACGGGACGGGAGCCAAGCGCTTGCGCAAACCGAAGAGCGTCCGTCTCGGCGGCAAGCGGCTGAGCGAGATTCTCGACGCTCATGCGAAATTCCATCGCGGGGAGCCGGGCGGGGTACGCGCCGACCTCACGGGAGCCGATCTGCGCTTCGCCGATTTGAGTAAGGCGGACCTCACCGGTGCGATTTTGCAGCGAGCGAATCTCGAGGGCGCGAACCTGAGGCAAGCGAAGCTATCGTACGCCAACTTTACGGGTGCGAACCTGCACGGCGCCGATCTGCGCAATACGGACATGACCGAAGCCGCTCTTCCCGGCGCAAATCTCTCCGAAGCGCAGGCCAGCGGCATCGAGTTTTTCCGCTGCGACCTAAGCCAGGCCAATTTCGAGCGCGCCAACCTGCGCAACGTAAATTTCCGCGCCGCCAACCTAAAAGGCGCGCGTTTCACCGGCGCCGACATGGGAGTAACCATCCTCCGCGAGACCGACCTCGAAGGCGTGGATCTTTCCGGTGTGGATCTCTCGACGACGTTGATGCCGCGCGGATATAAGCCGGAAAGCGGCGATCGGCAGCACACCGAAAAGAGTGCCAGCGCCGCGGCCGGAGAAGGCCAAAGCAAATAGCGAAGTTCCGGTGCATGCGCCGGACCGCCGCGGCCTTGCATGACATCGAGCTAAATCAGGGTGTGGGATTGGCCGGCGCTGCGCTGCCGGAAACGGACTTCTGCTGCTGCTTCAGCACCGCGTGGAACATGGCCTCATCGATGTCCATCTCGACCTTGTACCCTGCGGGATCGATGAAGGGGTTGGGCCCACCTTGCTTCAGCTTTGCGTATTTTTCCTGCATGCGATACATCGCGGGATGCGACCCCAGCGGCACGTCGCACGGCAGCGAGCGCATCACCTTGAACCCTCGCGTGAATTCGTCCGCGATCCCGGGAACGTCCGGATTGTTCACCAGCTTCACGCCTGGATTCACGCCCATGCTGCCGATGATCACCACGTCGTAACTTTTTCCGCCGTCCCGCACCTTCATCGTCCAGGTGGTGCAGCCGCGCGTGTGGCCCGGCGTGAGGTGCGCGACCAGCGTCATCCCGCCGAGCTTCACTTCGTCGCCATCGTGCAGCACCCGGTCGATCGGGTGCGACTTGCCCCCCGGCTTCATGTTTTCGAGCGCGGGAACGTCCTCCGCCATGGCCATCACCTGCGCCCCGGTCAGTTGCTTGACCAACGCATCGCCCTCCATGTGATCGCCGTGCGCGTGGCTGCCCAGCAGGATCTTGGTGTCGGAGAATTTGAAGCCGAGCTGTTCCACCGACTTCTGAATCACCGGAACGTTTCCTTCGTAGGTGCTGTCGATCAGGATGTTGCCCTGCGGCGTGACCACCAGGAACGACGCTAGGCTGGCTGTGCCCACATAGTAGAGGTTGCCGACGATCTTGTGCGGCGGGAATTGCGTGGTCTGCTCATCCGGTCCACCGATGTTGCGCTGGAAGAGTTGCGCTTGCGTGTAGGTGTATCCGTCGACGCTGATCTGGGGTCCCGGCTCCCGGTTCGCGTTCGGCGCCTGCTGCGCACACACGGACAGCGCCAGGATTGCCGCAAGGGCGGCCGCGCTTATGAGAACCACCGGAGTGAACGCTTTCATTGGCACCTCCGCACGCGGATTATACGCCCGCTTGCCGTTGGCTACGAAGTGCAGCGCGCCGCGGACGCAGTCTCAAAGCGCTTGCGCAATTTTGGTTAAGTTTGCGATCTAAAAACGGAGCTATTTGCCGGTGACGTGCTCCACGGGAACGGACGGTCCGCGGCCGGGGTTGCGGCGGCGGGTCTCGATACCGAGCCGCTTGATCTTCTGGTTGAGGGTCGAAAGCGGAATTTGAAACCGTTCCGCGGCTTCGGTTTGGTTCCAACCGGTGCGTTCGAGCATATCGAGAATTACCCGCCGCTCAACCTCCTCCATGATTTGAAACAGGGAGGGCGGCAAGTTTTCGCCGCGCTGCGCGCCGGGTTCGCCGGAGAGGGCGGGCAGGAATCCGCCCATCTGGAAGGTAGCGGCGCCCAGACCTGCTCGCGTGCGAATCGCCTCCGGCAAGAGTTCGACGTCCATCAGCTCTCGCGTCGAGAGCACCACGCCGCGTTCGACGACGTTCTCGAGCTCGCGCACGTTGCCCGGCCAATCGTAGTCCATCAACAATTTCATTGCCGCGGGGCTGAAGGTGCGCTGCGGTCGATGGTTCTCTTCCGAAAAGCGGAGCAGAAAATGGCTGAGGAGCAGCGGAACGTCCTCGCGACGCTCGCGCAGCGGCGGCAGGTGCAGCGCGATGACGTTCAAACGGTGGTAGAGGTCCTCGCGGAAGCGGCCTTCGCGCACGAGCTGCAGCAGATCGACGTTGGAGGCCGCCAGAATCCGCACGTCCACCTTCATGGTTTCCGTGCCGCCCAGGCGCATGAACTCGCGCTCCTGGATCACGCGCAGCAGCTTCACTTGGGTCTCCGGACTGACCGTGGAAATTTCGTCGAAGAAAATCGTGCCCTGA
>Ga0210394_10002769_pt1 | contig 23424 bp, 21 predicted proteins | sample IncBWC12MmetaG_FD_160121 | JGI IMG/M metagenome (GOLD analysis project Ga0210394, IMG submission 160121) | Forest soil microbial communities from Barre Woods Harvard Forest LTER site, Petersham, Massachusetts, United States - Inc-BW-C-12-M | ecosystem: Environmental > Terrestrial > Soil >... | reverse complement strand
GCATCCGCCCCACGCGAGGAGTCGCAACAGGTGGGGATGCGTGAGCGCGCTCGCGCGCTTCCAGCGCGGCAGCAGCTGTTCCGCGAGCGCGCGGTTCGTGGGGACCAGCTTGATGGCGAGATCCGCACTGTCGATGGCCGCCGAGCGGGTGAGATACACCCCGCTGTGATCCGAGGAGCCAAGGCAGCGACCGAGGCGGAACTCGCTGTTGATGACGTGTCCCTGCCACCTGGTCCACACTTCACTCAGCGCTTCACTGGCTTCGACGCTCATATGCCCCCCACTGCGCAAGTCCTTTTGCGGCTCGGCAGCCTAGACGATAGTCCTGGGCGCCCCCTGGGGCACGGCGTCTGGAAACAGCGACACATGCCGCCCGCCCCGCCCCGAAGGAAATGACCGCCATGAAAGTCTCGTTCCGTGCCTGGTTCCTGCTGCTGGCGCTCGGCTGCGCGCCGGGCGCACCCGCGCTCGCTGCGGATGCCCTGGCCGCCGCCCCCGCACGTCCGCCCGGGATCGCGCCGCTCCCCAAGGTTACCTCCCCGCGCCTCTACGTGATCGACTGCGGCACGCTCACCTACAACCGGCCCGAGGACTACCAGCTGACGCGCGAGCAAGTGGCCGACACCAACATGGCAGTGCCCTGCTTCCTCGTCATCCATCCCAAGGGCATCCTGCTCTTTGACACCGGGCTCTCCGATCGCCTGGTCGGCCGGCCGCTGTGGGAAAACGTCGATGGCGGCTACGGACAGATCCGCTTCACGACGCTGCGCGGCGCGCTCGCTGACATCGGCGTGACCCCGGCCGACATCACGTATCTCGCGATCTCGCATTCGCACTGGGATCACGTCGGCAACGCCAACGACTATGCGGGCTCCATCTGGCTCACGCAGAAGGCGGAGCTCGACTTCATGTTCGGCAAGGACGCGGATCCGGCCTACCTCCCGCTTTACTCCGCGCTCGCCCACGCGAAGCAGGAGGTGTTCGCCGGCGACCACGACGTATTCGGCGACGGCACGGTGATCCTGAAATTCACGCCCGGCCACACGCCCGGCCACCAGGCACTCTACGTGAAGCTCGCCAGGACCGGCGGCGTGGTGCTGAGTGGCGACCTCTGGCACTACGCCGAGGAGCGCACCCTGAAGCGCATGCCGAAGGAGGAGGAGACCACCGGCACGCCGGCCTCGCGGGAATCCATGGAGCGCTTCCTGAAGGACAAGAACGCGCAGCTGTGGATCGGCCACAGCACCTCAGTCTTCAGGAACCTCGTCAAGTCGCCTGGCTGGTACGACTAAAGCCTTCAAAAGCGGTAGGAGAACTGCGCCCTCACGCCCGCCTTTCCCGCCTCGCCTGACGGCTATTGTCGATTTCGACCGCGCCCGTTCGTCGCCAGACGGGAAGATCCACTGGAGGACCCATGAAGTACATGACGTTCATACGCCATTCCGAGTCGTATCGCGAGTCCGGGCCCCCGCAGGCGCTGATGGAGGCCATGGATGTGTTCGTGCAACGACTCATCCGTGAGGGTGCGTTTATCGACGGGGGAGGACTGAAGGCCAGCCGGGAGGGAGTGCGCATGCAGCTCGCGAAAGGCAAGCTCATCGTGCTTGACGGCCCCTTCACCGAGACCAAGGAGATCGTCGGCGGCTACGCCATCCTCGAAGCCGCGACCCGCACTGAAGCGCTCGAGATCGCCACAGAGTTCATGGAGCTGCACCGCCGGCACTGGCCCGAGTTCGAGGGCGAGTGCGAGGTGCGGCCGATGTTCGCCCCCGGGGAGCGCCCCTGAGGAGGCCCTGATCGGCGCTACACTCGGATTCCATGACCCCGCCGAGCGCTGAAGAACGCAACGCCGCCGAGATCGCCTACTGGAACGGCCCCGCAGGCCTGCGCTGGGTGAGCCGCCAGGAGACACAGGACGTACTCCTCGCGCCCGCCGGCGCGACGTTGCTGAGGCACGCGGCGGTGCGGCCCGGCGAGTGCGTGCTCGACATCGGCTGCGGCTGGGGCGGACTGTCGATCGAGCTCGCCCGCCGGGTCGCGCCCGGCGGGCGGGTCCTGGGGCTCGACGTCTCCGAGCCGATGCTCGCGCGGGCACGCGAGCTTAAGCCCTCCGGGTTGCCGCTCGAGTTCGTACGGGCAGACGCCACCGTCCATCCTTTCGAGCCGGGCGGCGCCGACCTGCTCTTCTCGCGCTTCGGCGTCATGTTCTTCGGCGACCCGGCGCGCGCCTTCGCCAACATGCGCGCGGGACTGCGCCGCGGCGCCCGCGTCGTCTTCGCCTGCTGGCGCGAGCTGCGGGAGAACCCCTGGCTGATGCTGCCGCTCGAGGAGGCGTACCGTCACGTTCCGCGACTGCCCCAGGCGGGGCCCGAGGATCCGGGTGCCTTCTCCTTCGCCTCCGCAGCGCGCGTTCGCGGCATCCTCGAGCGCGCCGGCTTCGCCGCGATCCAACTCGAGGCGGTAGCGCTGTCGCTCGATCTCGCCACCGGCCTGGGCCTCGAGTCGGCGGTCGGGACCGCGGTCGGCATCGGCCCGGCGGCCCGTGCGCTCGAGGGTCAGCCGGCGGCACTGAAGGACGCGGCCACCGCCGCGATCCGCGCCGCGCTCGCGCGGCACCAGGAGGGCGAGCGCATACCGCTCGCCGCCTCCATCTGGATCGTCACCGCGGTCAATCCCTAGTCCTGCGTGTCTCGCGGGGTTGCTGGCACGAGAAACGGGTACCAGAAAATGCACGCCGGAAGCTGGTAGCCTCGATTCCCATGGCGGGCACGATTCTTCTCGACCTGGTGGGCGGTGTTGCGCTGCTCCTGTGGGGCCTGCACATGGTCCACAGCGGCATCGTGCGTGCCTTCGGCTCGGACCTGCGCCGCTTCCTCGCCCTGGCACTGCGCAACCGCGTGCTCGCCTTCTGCGCGGGATTGCTGGTCACGGGGCTGCTGCAGAGCAGTACGGCAACCGGCCTCATGACGGCCTCCTTCGTCACCACCGGCATGCTCGGCCTCGCGCCCGCGCTCGCCGTCATGCTCGGCGCCAACGTCGGCACCACGCTCATCGTCCAGGTCCTGTCGTTCAACGTCACGGCGCTCGCGCCCATCCTGTTCCTGGTCGGCGTGACTGCTTTCAAGCGCGGCCGGCAGACGCGCACCCGCGACCTCGGGCGGGTGGCGATCGGCGTCGGGCTGATGGTGCTCTCGCTCCACATCCTGCTCGACACGCTGGCGCCGGCCGAGGAGGCGCCCGCGGTACGCGCCCTGCTCGGCGCGCTCACTGCCGAGCCGATGCTCTGTCTCCTCATGTCGACGGCGCTCGCCTGGGCTGCGCATTCGAGCGTGGCGGTGGTGCTGCTCGTCATGTCGCTCGCCTACTCGAGCTTCATCACCCCCGTGGCCGCGCTCGCCCTCATCCTCGGCGCCAACGTCGGGAGCGCCATCAATCCGCTCATCGAGGGCAGCCGCGGCGACAACCCGGCGAGCCGCCGCCTGCCGCTCGGCAACCTCCTGAACAGGCTGATCGGCTGCGCGCTGGTGCTGCCGTTCCTGCAGCCGATCGCCACGGAGTTGGCGCGGCTCGAGCCCAACCCCTCGCGTATGGCCGCGGACTTTCACACCGCGTTCAACGTCGCCCTGGCAGCCCTTTTCTTCCTGCCGCTGAATGCGGTCGCGGCGCTCTTGACGCGCTGGCTGCCCGACCGCCCGCAGGCCGCCGACCCGGCCGCGCCCCTCTATCTCGACGAGACCGCGCTCGCCACGCCTTCAGTCGCGCTCGCCTGCGCGGCGCGCGAGACGCTGCACATCGGCGACATCGTCGCCACCATGCTGCGCCAGACCATGACCGCGCTCATGACCGACGACCGGCGCCTGGTCGGTGAGATCAGCCGCATGGACGATGCGGTCGACAGGCTCGACGAGGCGGTGAAGCTCTACGTTACGAAGCTGACCCGCGAGAGCCTGGGCGAGCGCGACGGCCGCCGAGCGATGGAGATCATCTCCTTCTCCATCAACCTCGAGCACGTCGGCGACATCATCGACAAGAATCTCATGGAAGTCGCGCAGAAGAAGATCAAGCGCCAGATCGTTTTCTCGAAGGAAGGCGCGCAGGAGCTCGAGGCGTTCCACCAGGAGGTGTGCGACAACCTGAAGCTCGCCGTCAGCGTCTTCATGTCGGGCGATCTCACCATCGCGCGACAGCTCGTGACGGAGAAGGCGACGCTGCGCGCCGCGGAGTTTGCCGCCGCGGAGAACCACCTGGCACGGCTGCGCGAGGGGCGCAGCGAGAGCATCGAGTCGAGCTCGCTGCACCTCGACATCCTGCGCGACCTGAAGCGCATCCATTCGCACATCTGCTCGGTGGCCTACCCGGCGCTCGAGCGCGCCGGCGAGCTGCAGCCGAGCCGCCTCAAGGACGCCGACCCGGACATCGCCGGCACGGATCCCGCGAATTCGGCCCGGCCGGCTGCCGGCCGGCGCTGAGGCGCTTACTTTGTCCTAAGATTGAAGCGCGCACGCTCATGCTGCGCAAGAGCGAGGCGTTCCTGCAGCAGGGATTCGGAATGTAATGACCGATCGCTTCTCGACCCATCACCGCGGCATCCTCGCCGAGCTCACGCGCCTCACGGCCGCCCGCGAAGCCTTCACGCTGTGCGTGGTGGTGCATTGCACGGGGTCCACTTATCGCAAGGCGGGCGCGCTCGCCGTCGTGAAGGCCGACGGCGCGCGGCGCGGCGTGATCTCAGGCGGCTGCCTGGAAGCGGATCTGGAGGCCGCCGCCCGCGCCGCGCTCTGCGAGAAGCGAGCGCGCCTGATGCGCTTCGATACCCGCAGCGACGACGACCTCGTCTTCGGCTCGGGCTCCGGCTGCCGAGGCCAGATCGAGGTACTGATGCTGCCGGTGGCCGCGCGCCAGAGCCACCCGCTCTGCACCGCGCTGCTCGCTGCCGACCGCGCGCACGAGACGCTCACGGCCACCTTCGTCACGAACGGTCCGGGCCTGGGAGAGGTCGTGCCCGGCCCGCCCGTCGACGCCGCTCCAGGCACGTACGCCGTGGTTTCGTTCCCGCCGGCACCGCGCATCCTCCTCATCGGCGCCGGTCCCGAGGCGCCGGCGCTCAACGCCATCGCCGCAGAGCTCGGCTGGCGTGTCACCGTCTCGGATCACCGCGCGGCGCTGCTCGAGCGGCAGGCGACCGGCGCCGAGCGCACCCACTGCGCGCGCCCCGCCGCGACGCTCGCGGCCTTCGCCGGGGAGCGCTTCGACGCCTGCATCGTCATGACGCACAGCGCCGCCAATGACCGCGAGGCGCTGGCAGCCCTCGCCCAGCGCAGCGAGCCCTTCGTGGGCCTGCTCGGACCGCCGGTACGGCGCGATGAGCTGCTCGCCGAGCTCGACCCGAAGGACCGCGAAGCGCTCGCGCCGCGGCTGCACGCGCCGGTCGGAATCAAGCTGGGGGGCCACGGGCCCGAGGTGCTGGCGCTGTCGATCTGCGCCGAGCTGCAGCGCTTTCTCGCCGGGGGGCACGACTCGCGCGCCTGACCCTTGCCCGCGGCGCCATGCGCCGCCGCGCCTCTCGTGCAACAATGCGCGCCGATGCCGATCGTCAGAGGACTGCTCGACCGGGTGATCCTGGTCTGCGCCGCGGTGGCCGGAGGGCTGATCCCGGGCTTCATCGCGCAGTACCGCCAGCGGCTCGGCGGCCACCTCGATCAGGCGCGCCTCGACCTCGCGCCGTGGCAGAAGCTCGCCGATCAGTTCTACCAGGGCGACATCGAGAAGCTCATCCAGTATCACCTCTCGAGCGCGGACGCGACCTTTCACTCCGAGGGCGCGATCATTCGCTCACTCGTGACGACGGTGCAGCAGCTGCAGGCCGCGGTGGATGCCATGCACGGGAGTCTCGCGAGCCAGGCTCTGTACCTCACCGCGCACGCCGACCCGGCGCTCGCGCACGCCACCTTCGCCGACTGGGTCCCCACGTTCGCCCTTTCCGGAGAAGGGATCGTATTCGCAGCGGTCTTTGCCGTGAGTGTCTGGCTCTGCTTCCTTGCCGTGTGGTGGCTCGTCGCCCGCGGCGGGCGGGCCCTGCGGCGTCCGCGGCCCCCGCACCATCCGCGGCGGAGAATCGAACCGACTCTTTAGCGGGGCCCGCGGGAAGGCACGCGTGAGGTATCTAAGCGAATAGGTTCGATTGTCATCGAACCCGGGGCAGTTAGGCCCCCGGACGGGGGCTCAACTCGAGCCAGTTCGATGTTTTTCGAACCCGGGCCAGTCAGGCCCCCGGACGGGGCCTCAACTCGGGCCAGTTCGATGGTTTTCGAACCTAGTCGAGTTGGAACCCTCCACGCGGCCCCTCCACGCGGGAGCAGCGCGCACCCGAGGCGGACTCAGGTGGCGCGCAGCGCCGTCGTGACCGGCACGCGCACGGCGCGCTCCGCCGGCAGGAGTCCCCCGATGAAGCCCATGACGAGCGCCCATGCGATGCCGATTTCGGCGAGCCTCAGCGTGACGTCGAGCCTGAATATGAAAAAGCCGCCCGGGCTCACCGCCATGCCGTGGAACAGCAGCCACGCCAGCGCGGTGCCCAGTAGCGCGCCGGGCAGGGCCAGCAGGATCGACTCGACGAGCGTGGAGGCCACGATCGCACCCGATCCGAAGCCGATCGCCCGCAGCGTCGCGAGCTCGCGGCGGCGCGCGTCCACGATCGAATAGAGCGAGTTCACCGCGCCGAGAGTCGCGCCTACGCCCATGATCGCGCCGATGAAGTAGCTAACGAAGTTGAGCAGCCCGGTGTACTGCTTCATGTCCGCCTCGACCTGCGCGCGCGCCGGCTTCGCTTCGAGCTTCAGCGCGGGATTGGCCTCGAGCGCGCGATTGAACGCTGCGAAGTCGCCGGGCGATTTCAGGCGCACGTTGATGCGGTTGAAGCCGTTGCGGCGAAACAGGCTCATGAGCGTCTCGGCATCGGTAAGAACGACGCACTGCAGGCTCTGGCCCTGGTCGTAGTGCCCGACGACCACCCAGTCGACGCCGCGCACCGCGCGCTTGGCTCCGAGCTCGAATCCGTCGAACTGCCCGACGCAGGCGTTGGTGGTGATGATCTCGTGCAGCCCCGGATTGAACAACCGGCCCTCGGTGAGGTGCGCGGGTGGCCGCAGCTCGAACTTCGCATCGCTAACGCCCAGCAATGGAAAAAACACCCGCCGGCCCGTGTCGCGCCGGTGCCCCTCGAAAGGCACCACGACCAGCCCGTCGATGCGCGGCTCGCCCTCCTTGTCCCGGTCGATGCCCGGCAGGTCGCGCAACGCGACCAGCTCGTCGCGCGAGATATTACTGTCGAAACCGCCCTGCGCGCCCTGGGCCTGGACGACGGCCTCGTCGTCGTGCACATCGCCTGTCGCCTGCTGGTGCGCGCCCGTTCCCATCGCGAGCAGCGAAACCAGCACGGCGACCGTGCAGGTCACGCCGACGACGATCGTCAGGACCGAGCCGAGCCGCGCGCCCTCCCCTTCGAGGTTCATGCGCAGCAGCGCCAGGAATTGCCGCAGGAAGTTCATCGCGCTTCAGCGCTCCGCGAGCGCGCTCACCACGCGCAGCCGCGCGGCGCGCGCCGCCGGAATCGCGGCGCTCGCAACCGCCAGCGTGACGGCGAGCGCCAGCCCCGTCGCGAGGGTGGCCGGAGGCATCGCGAGCGCGGTGACGAAGCGCGCCGCCAACGGGAAGACCGTAAGCGACAGCGCCAGCCCGCAGGCCGCAGCCGCGATGCACACCACGACCGCCTCGGCGAGCACGAGCAGGAACACGGCGCGATCGGTGAAACCGATCGTCTTCAGCACCGCCAGCTCGGGCGTCCGCTCGCGGACGGACTGCATCATCATCGTGGCCGTCCCGAACAGCAGCGCCGCGAGCACCGCGCTCACCACCGCCCGGACGAAGAACTCCAGATCGCCGATCTGCTGGACCTGCTGCTGCGCGAGCTCGCGTATCGACTCCGTCTTGGTCTCGTGGGAGGAGTTCAGGGAAAGCTGATCGATCGCATCGGCCACGGGCACCGCCTGGTTGGCGTCGTCCACCGCCACGTTGAAGTGATTCACCGAGCCCGTGTAGGACAGGCGTGCCTGGTCGTAGTAGTCGTAGTTGACCAGGATCTTGGAGCGCCCGGGGGTAAAGTCGCTGTCGGTGAAGGTTCCGACGACGTCGAAGGCCCAGGTCATTGAACGATCCTTGTTAGCCATTTGCGTCACGAGTGGGATGTGGTCGCCGATCTTCCAGCCGTATTTCTGCGCGACGAACTCGGTGACGAGTGCGGCGGTGCGGCTCCTTGCAAACGCGGCGAGCTGATCCGGCGCGACGTTGAAGGTAAACGCGTCGGTCCAGTCCTTGTCCGGCCTGACGGCAACGATCAGGATGCCGTTCTCGGGTTTCTGGTAGTAGCCCCCGAAAAGCTCTACCGGGGCGACGAGCTTGACCCCTGGCACCGAGCGGATCTGCTCAAGGAGTCCGAGCGGCAGCCCCGAGAAGATGAAGTCCTGCCGGCCGTGCACGATCAGGAGGTCCGCGCGCGCCGCCTGCACGGCGTGCTCGATTCCGGTCTTCAGGCCCTGCAGCACACCGAAGAGCACGAACGCGACCAAGACCTGCAGGAAGATGAGAATCGTGCGGCCGGGCTTGCGCCAGATGCCGGACCAGATGAGCGGCAGGAATTTCATAGCGCCGGGTCGAGCAGCGCGGCCGAGCCGGTGTACAGCAGGTAGACGATGACGAGAGTCAGGAGCAATCCGGCGATCACCACGATGCGGACCAGCCTGCCCATAAATTTCGATGGGGAATTCTTCGCCGACCGCCACAGGATCACGGTCTGCACCAATCCCACGACGAGGCCCAACACCACATAGACGCTGACCGCCACCGGGTGGCTCAGGTCGATGAAAGCGCCGATCACGGAGTAACCGACCGACACGCCGAGGCCGTAGAGCCAGAAGGCCCGGGCCAACGAGACCTTGCCGCTCAGCGCATCAGTCAACCACTTAGGTCCCATGGCTGCCTCTCACACCCGGCAGATGCCCACTGCCGCCGCGAGCCCCGCGTACGGCTCCCCCTTCGCCGTGAACTCGTGCGCCACGAAGCCCGCAAAGCCGCCGTCGGCGATCGCCGCCGCCACCGCGTGGTAGTTGAGCTCCTGGGAGTCATCGATGTCGTGCCTGCCCGGCACGCCGCCGGTGTGGAAGTGACCGATCCACTGCCGGTTCGCGCCGACGGTGCGGATGACGTCTCCCTCCATGATCTGCATATGGTAGATGTCGTAGAGCAGCTTCACCCGCGGCGATCCCACCTTCTCCATCACCGCGACGCCGAAGGCAGTGTGATCGCCCTGGTAGTCCGGGTGATCGACCTTGCTGTTGAGGAGCTCGACGCACACCGTCACACCGTGGCGCTCGGCGACCGGCGCCACTTTGGCAAGCCCGGCGGCGCAGTTGGCAATGCCTTGCGCCTCGCTGCGCCCGCGGCGGTTGCCAAACATCGCGATCACGTTCGGCACCCCGGCCTGCGCGGCGCGCGGGAGGGCCGCCGTGAGCTCCTCGATCAGCATCGCGTGATTGGCCGGATCGTTGAAGCCGTTCTCGATGAAGTGATCGCGGCGGCTGGCGTAGCCCATCGAGCAAGTGAGCCCGGCGGCGCGCGCCACGTCCCATTCGTCGGTGTGCAGCAGATCGATTCCCTGCAGCCCCAGGGCGCGCACGCGCCGGCAGATATCCGCCAGCGACCCGGGAAGGGTCCAGCGGCAGACCGACTGGTGCAGGCGCCCGGTGGTCGACTGAGCGGGTTCGCCTGCGGCTGTAACGCTCCCGAGGGAAGCGGCTCCGGTGCCAAGCGCCGCGAGCGAAGTCACCGAGGCGCCGAGCAAGCGCCGCCGGGACAGCGCGGCCATCAGATGGCCCCGTTTTTCAGCTGGGCGGCGGCGTAATCGCAGGCGCGCGCGGTGAGCGCCATGTAGGTCATCGAGGGGTTCTGGTTGGCCGAGGAGCTCATACAGGCACCGTCGGTCACGAATACGTTCGGCACGTCATGGGCCTGGTTCCAGCCGTTCAGCACCGAGGTCTTCGCATCCCGCCCCATGCGCGCCGTACCCATCTCGTGGATGCACAGCCCCGGCTCGAGCTCGTCGTTGAAGGTGCGTATGTCCTTCGCGCCGGCCGCCTCGAGGATCTCCGCAGCCGTCACCTGCATGTCCTCGAGCAGCGCGCGCTCGTTCGGCCCGAAGGTGCAATGGATGTTGAGTGCCGGTACGCCCCACTTGTCCTTGAGCGTCGGATGCAGCTCGCAGTAGTTGTCCGCACGCGGCAGGCATTCCGCCCAGCCGCCCAGCCACATCTCCCAGGGACCCAGATCCCTCAGCAACGCGTTCTTGAAGTCAGCGCCGAAGCCCTGCTGATGGGCGCCGCGCTCCCAATGTGCGCGGCTGCCACCGCCCTGGAAGCCATAGCCGCGCAGGAACTTCGGATGCTTCTCGGAAACGTTGCGGAAGCGCGGGACGTAGATGCCGTTCGGCCGGTTGCCGAATGTGTGGTGGTCGTCCAGCCCCGGGAGCTTGCCCCCGGCGCCCGCTCCGAAGGGGTGGTCCATGATGTTGCGGCCGAGCTCGCCGCTCGAGTTGCCGAGTCCGGTCGGGAAGCGCGCGCTCTTCGAATTGAGGAGGATGCGCGCGCTCTCGAGCGCCGAGGCACACAGGAACACGACGCGCGCACGGAACTCGAGCGTCTCGAGCGTCTCGGCATCGACGGCCCGCACTCCGGTGGCGCGATTGGTGGCGCTGTCGTACAGCACCTCCGCCACCACGCTGTTCGGGCGCAGCGTCAGCCGTCCGGTGGCGGCGGCCGCCGGCAGTGTCGAGCCGACGCTGTTGAAATACGAGTGCGTGATGCAGCCGCGCCAGCAGGGACCGCAGTAGTGGCAGGCGGCGCGCCCGTTGTGCGCCTGGGTAAGGATGGCCGCCCGCCCGATGGTAAGCACCCGCTCGCGCCCCCAGCGCTGCGCCATGACGTCCCGCACGTGACTCTCGGCGCAGTTGAACTGCATCGGCGGCAGGAACTCCCCGTCCGGCAGCTGCGCGAGGGACTCGCTGCGGCCGCTGACGCCGATGAAGCGCTCGACGTGGCTGTACCAGGGTGCGATGTCGGCGTAGCGGATCGGCCAGTCGACGCCGACCCCCTCCTTGCCGTTGGCCTCGAAATCGAGATCGCTCCAGCGGTACACCTGGCGTCCCCACATGAGCGAGCGCCCGCCCACGTGTCGGCCGCGGATCCACAGGAACGGCTTGTCGGAGTCGTTGGTGTAGGGGTTGTCGTGATCGTTGACGAAGAACCTCGACACCCACTCATCGCACGCCCCGGTCTGCGACTGGATGGGCTGCTCCGCCTTGAGCTTGCGCATATTTCCGTAGCCGTGGTACGGGAGCGTGTAACCCTGCACGTGCTCGACGTAATCGCGCTCCGGAACGATGGGCGGGCCGGCCTCGAGCACCAGCGTCCGCAGGCCCTTCTCGGCGAGCTCCTTGGCCGCCCAGCCGCCGGAGATCCCCGAGCCGACCACGATCGCATCGTAACTGCCCGATTTCACCTCAGGTGCTGACACAGCCGTCGTATCTCCCCGGAATGATCGGTGCGTTGATCAGGCCCTTGGCCACGGGCTCGGAGGTGAAGTAGGCGAACACCACCAGCTGCTTCACGAGCGCATAGCCGCGCGCGGCGTTCATGGGCTGCGTCTCCAGCGCCGCCTTCTCGGCCCTGGTCGGAGCACGCGCCGGGAGCTCGGCATCGAGCGCGCCGATGAGCGTGAGCTGATCCGCCCGGCGGGCCCGCGCGAGCGGTGCGCCGCACTGCGAGCGGCTGCGCGCATCGATGGCGTCGAGGCCCGCGAGGAAGCGGTCGCGGTCGGCCGGCAGGAGCGACTCGGTGAGCAGCAGGTCGATGAAGCGGTTGACCCCAACCTCGCTCGCGCCGACGGTCTCGGTTCGCGGCAGGATGATCTCGGCGACCGCCGTCAGGCACGCGTCCTGCGCCGCGCTCAAGGTCCGCAGCGCCGGGATCGCGCGCGCGCGCGCGTGCGCCTGCTGCGCGAAGGCCTGCTGCAGCGTGAGCCCCGGCAGCAGCGCCGACAGGCCGGCGATCGATTCGAGAAACTGGCGGCGATCCACGGCGCCGACGCTACCACACCTCGCGACACCCCGGTTAGGGCCCTGGCAGCGCGCCGGCATTAGAATGGGGCCATGAAACGCCTCATACCAACTTTGCTCGCGGCCCTGCTGACGGCCCTGCTGACGGTCCTGCCGGCGGCCGCGCACGCGACGACGGTCGCCGTCTCGATGGCCCTGTTTGACGACAACTTCCTCACCAGCGTGCGCGCCAGCATGCGCGAGCGCGCCCAGCAGCTCGACATGCCGATTCAGTTCGAGGACGCCGAGAACGACATCGGCCGTCAGCTCAACCAGATCCAGAATTTCATCGCGCAGCACGTCGACGCCATCATCGTGACGCCGGTCGATACCGATGCGACCCCGCGCATGACGCGCCTGGTGGTGGCGGCGGGAATTCCACTGGTCTATGTGAACCGCATGCCGGCCGACCGGCAGCTGCCGCCGCGCGTCTCATTCGTGGGCTCCGACGAGTCGCAGTCCGGCACGCTCGAGATGGCCGAGGTCTGCCGCCTGCTCAACGGCCGCGGCGACATCGTCGTCCTCATGGGTGAGCTCACCAACCAGTCGGCGCGGCAGCGCACGCGCGACGTCGAGCAGGTGCTCGCCCGGCCCGCGTGCCACGGCATCCGCGTGCTCGACCGGCAGGCCGCCGACTGGAAGCGCACCGAGGCGGCCGACCTCATGACCAACTGGCTGAGCGCGGGCCTGCGGCCGCAGGCGGTGGTGGCCAACGACGACGAGATGGCGATCGGCGCCATCCAGTCGCTGAAGCAGGCGCGACTCCTCGACAGCACCATCGTCGCCGGGATCGATGCGACGCCTGACGCGCTCGTGGCGATGAGGGCCGGGCAGCTCAAGGTGACGGTCTTCCAGAACGCGCCCGCGCAGGGCCGCGGCGCGGTCGACACCGCCGTGAAGCTCATGCACAACGAGCCGGTGCCCTCCTTCGTGTGGGTGCCCTTCGAGCTCGTGACGCCCGCGAACCTGCCGAGCTACCTGGGGCGGCCGCGTTGACCCCGGAGCCGGCCACCGCCGCACCCGCGCTGCTCGAGCTGCGCCACGTCTGCAAGGCCTACCCCGGCGTGGCGGCGCTCGATGACGTGTCGCTCGAGCTCAAGCACGGCACGGTTCACGGGCTGATCGGCGAGAACGGCGCCGGCAAGTCGACGCTCATGAAAATCGTCGCGGGCGTGTGTGCCCCGGATTCCGGAGAGCTGCGCCTCGCGGGGCGCAGCGTTCGCCTCGGCTCCCCGCGCGCCGCGCTCGCGCACGGCATCGCCATGATCCACCAGGAACTGAACCTCATGCCATCGATGAGCGTGGCGGAGAACATCTGGATCCGCCGCGAGCCGCTCAACGCCCTGGGGCTCGTCAATCGCCGCGAGCTCAACCGCAGGACCCGTGCGCTGCTGGACGGCCTCGCCATCGACATCGACCCCCGGACCGAAGTCGGCACGCTGCCGATCGCGCTGCGGCAGATGGTGGAGATCGCCCGGGCACTCTCCTACGAGTCGCGGCTCGTCATCATGGACGAGCCGACTTCGGCGCTCACCGAGCGCGACGCCGAGCGGCTGTTCGGCGTGATCCGCGACCTGAGAACGCGGGGCGTCGGTATCTTCTACGTCACCCACCGCATGGAGGAGCTGTTCGCGCTCGCCGATGAAATCTCGGTGCTGCGCGACGGGCGCCACATAAGCACCGGGCGCGCCGGCGACCTGTCCCGTGACGCACTGATCCGCATGATGGTGGGACGCGAGCTGCCACCGCTCCCGGCGGCCGCGCCGACCGCCCACGGCCCGGTCATGCTGCGCGTGCGCGACCTCGAGGTGGCGGGCGAGCTTCACCGGGTGAGCTTCGAGCTGCACGCGGGCGAGATCCTCGGGGTCGCCGGGCTCGTCGGCTCGGGCCGCAGCGAGCTCGCCGCGACGCTCTTCGGCCTCACCCCGGCGACGTCCGGGAGCATCCAGGTCGGGGGCGCCGAAGTCACGCTCGACTCGCCCCAGAAGGCGATCGCCTGCGGTCTCGGTTTCGTCACCGAGGACCGCAAGGACACCGGCTGCTTCCTCGGCCTGAGCGTCCTCGAGAACCTCGAGATCTCGGTGCTCGACCGCGACTTCGTGCGCCGCGGCTTCGTGCGCACCGCCGCGGCCCGCGAGGCCTGCGGGCGCATGGTGAGTGCGCTGCGGGTCAAGACGCCGGGGCTCGATGAGCGCATCGAAAATCTCTCCGGGGGCAACCAGCAGAAGGTGCTGCTCGGACGCTGGTTGCTCACGCGGCCCAGGATCCTGATCCTCGATGAGCCGACGCGCGGCGTGGACGTCGCCGCCAAGGCGGAGATTCATGCACTCATCGCGCAGCTCGCCGCCGAGGGCACCGCGGTGCTCATGATCTCCTCTGAGCTGCCCGAGATCCTCGCCATGAGCCACCGCATCATGGTGATGCAGGACGGACGCGTGGCCGGCATCCTCGAGCGCGCCGCAGCCGACCAGGTCACCATCATGGGACTCGCCGCATGGACCAGGCCCTAGACCCGAGCGCCCGCAACACCGCTCCGGCACGCGCGCGCCGCCTGCCGCCCGAGGCCGGGATCCTGCTGGTGCTGCTCGCGCTGGCGGTCGCGTTCGAGCTGCTCGGCTGGCTGCTGGTGGGGCAGAGCTTCCTCTTCAACGGGCAGCGGCTCGTGGTGATGATCCTGCAGGTGTCGGTCATCGGCATCATCGCGATCGGCGTCACCCAGGTGATCATCACGGGCGGCATCGACCTCTCCTCGGGCTCGGTGGTCGCCCTCACGGCGATGGTGGCGGCGAGCCTGGCGCAGTCATCGGAGGCGCTGCGCGCGGTCTACCCCGCGCTGACCGATCTCCCGGTCGTGGTCCCGGTGGCGGCAGGACTCGCGGTCGGAGCGGCCGCCGGGCTCGTCAACGGTTCCCTCATCGCCACCACCGGGATCCCGCCGTTCATCGCCACGCTCGGCGTGATGGTCACGGCCCGCGGCATCGCCAAGTGGTACACGCGCGGGCAGCCGGTCAGCATGCTGACGGATGCTTACGCGGCGCTCGGCAGCGGCGTGGTGCCGGTCGTGATCTTTCTCGCGACCGCGCTGATTTTCCACGTGGCGCTGCGCTACACGCGCTACGGCAAGTTCACCTACGCGATCGGTGCCAACCGCGAAGCGGCGCGCATCTGCGGCATCCGCGTCGGACGCCACCTGGTGGTCGTGTACGCCATCGCCGGGGTGCTGTCGGGGCTCGCGGGAGTCCTCACTTCGGCGCGCGCCATCTCGGGTCAGGCGGGCATGGGGCTCATGTACGAGCTCGATGCGATCGCCGCGGCGGTGATCGGCGGCGCCTCGCTCTCCGGTGGCGTCGGCCGCATCTCCGGCACGGTGATCGGCACGCTGATCCTCGGCGTCGTGACCTCAGGCTTCACGTTCCTCAGAATCGACGCCTACTATCAGGAGATCGTCAAGGGCGCGATCATCGTCGCAGCGGTGGTCGCGGATCAGTACCGGCGGAGGCGCAGATTGTCATGAGCTCGGATACCTACCAGAAGCGCTCCTTAGGCGACGGCAAACCCTACGAGCCGATGAAGGAGCCGCGCTACACCGATATCGCGACCTTCATGCGCGCGCCGCTCGCCGCGGCGCTCGACGGCGTCGACATCGGGCTGATCGGCGTACCGACCGACCTCGGCGTCACCAACCGCCCCGGCGCGCGGCACGGGCCGCGCGAGATCCGTAACGCCTCGAGCCTGATGCGCGGCTTCAACTTAGGGTTAGGCGTCAACCCCTATGAGCTGTGCCGCGTCGCCGATCTCGGCGACGTGCATCTCTCGCACCGCTACGACCTCGAGCGGCAGAACGCCGACATCGAGGCGTTCTACCGCCAGGTGAAAGCCGCCGGCATCCTGCCGGTAAGCGCCGGCGGCGATCATTCGATCACTTACCCCATCTTCCGCGCCCTCGGCGCGCAACGCCCGGTTGGTATGGTGCACGTGGATGCGCATACCGACACCTGGGGAGAGTTCTTCGGCTCGAAATTCACCCACGGCGCGCCCTTTCGCCTCGCGGTCGAGGCCGGTGTGCTCGACCCGAAGCGCACCATCCAGATCGGCATCCGTGGCGGGCAGAACTTCCTCGACGGCATCGAGTTCTCGAAGTCCCACGGCATGCGGGTCGTGTTCATCGAGGAGTTCGCCGCCCTCGGCGTCGAGGCCGTCATCGCCGAGGCACGCCGCGTGGTGGGCGACGGCCCGACCTACATCTCCTTCGACGTCGACGGACTCGATCCGGTCTACGCCCCCGGCACCGGCACGCCGGAAGTGGGCGGCATCACGACGCTCGAGGCGCAGCGGCTGCTGCGGGGCTTACGCGGTCTCGACCTCATCGGCGGCGACGTGGTCGAGGTCGCCCCGCCCTACGACCAGACCGGCAACACCGCGCTCGTCGGGGCGACCATGATGTTCGAGATCCTGTGTCTGATCGCGGACCGGCACTTCGGCGCCGCACGGCGCCGCTGAACGGCCGCCGGCCCCTTCAGCGCTGCGCGAGCGTGCGGGCGGTGGCACGCGTCAGCCGCTCGATGAGCTCCGCGAGCTCGGCATCGCTCGCGTTGTAGGGCGGCGCGACGATTACCGTGTCGCCGGCGGGATAGACGATCAGCCCATCCTCGAACGCGTGGCGGCCCAGAGTCTGACCGAAGGCGCGCTCCGCGGGCAGCGGCTCGCGCGTGGCGCGATCGCGCACGAACTCGACGCCGATGAGATAGCCGCGGCCGCGCACGTCGCCGACCTCGGCGAAGCGCGCGAGCGCGTCGCGCAGCTCCGCGAGCAGCGCCGCGCCCCGCTCGCGCACCCGCCGCACCAGCGACTCGCGCGCGATGATGCGCTGCACGGCGAGCGCCGCCGCACAGGCGGCGGTATGCCCCGAATAGGTGTGACCGGTGAGAAAGGCACCGTGCGCGCCGAGAATGGTGTCGCCTGGCTCGCGGGCGACGACGGTCGCCGCGAGCGGGATGTAGCCGCCGGCCAGGCCTTTGCCCACCGCCATGATGTCGGGCACAACGCCATCGTGCTCGAGCGCGCGCCAGCTGCCGCAGCGGCCGGCGCCGCACATCACCTCATCGGCGATGAGCAGTACGCCGTGCCGCGCGCACACGGCCGCGACCGCGCGCGCGTAACCCTCGGGAGCGGGCACCGCGCCGCCCGCCGCCCCGACCACCGGCTCGAAAACGAAAGCCGCCACCCGCTCGGCTCCCAGCGCCAGGATGCGCGCTTCGAGCTCCTCGGCGAGCGCTGCGGTGAGCGCCGCACCGGCGAGCCCGCGCAGCCCCCGGTAGGCATTGGCCGCAGAGACGAAGCTCGCCTCGAGCAGGCTGCCCTCGAATGGGCGCCGGCGTTCGTCAAACCCCGAGACCGAGAGCGCACCGAGCGTGTTGCCGTGGTAGGAGCGCTCGCGGGCGATGAAGTGCCTGCGGGTCCTGATTCCGCGCGCGTCCCAGTACTGCAGCGCCACCTTGAGCGCCGATTCCATCGCTTCGGAGCCGCTGCCGCTGTAGAGCACGTGCCCGAATTCACTCCCGCACAGCGACAGCAGCAGCCGCGTGAGCTCCTCGAGCGCCTCGCTGGTGAACAGATACCGGTAACCACATGCCACCCGCGCGAGCTGCGCCGCGATCGCGGCGTTCACCTCGGCGTTGCCGTGGCCGATGCTGAAGGCGGCGGGTCCCCCCGAGCCGTCGAGATAGCGCCGGCCCGCCTCGTCGTAAAGATAGCTGCCCGCTCCGCGTGCGATGCGCGGCAGCGCTTCCATCCCCCAACCCGCCGGACGTTTGCCCGTCACGGCCGCTACGCGCCGATCTCGACCGTCCGCCCGGTGCGCAGGCTCTCCCCCGCCGCGACCGCGAGCCGCAGTGCCGCGACGCCGTCGGCGAAATCCGGACTCGGGGGCTCCCCGGCCTCGACCGCCGCCACGAACGCATCGAGCTCCGCCCGGTACGCCTCGGCGTAACGCTCGATGAAGAAGTCGAGCACCGGATCGCGCGCCGCGGTGCGCTCGGCACTCGAGGCCTCGACCGTGGTTGCGCGCTGATTGCCGGCTTGCAGCATGCCGCCGGCGCCGAAGACCTCGAGACGCTGATCGTAGCCGTATACCGAGCGGCGGCTGTTGTTGATCTGCACCAGCGCACCCGTTCGGGCGCGCAGCGTGATGGCGCAGGTGTCGATGTCGCCGAGTGCGCCGATCGCGGGGTCGACCAGGTTGGCGCCCACGGCCTGCACGGCGGCGATGTCGCCGGCGAGGTAGCGCGCCATGTCGAAGTCATGGATCGTCATGTCGCGGAACAGGCCGCCGGAGACCTTGATGTAACCCGCCGGGGGCGGTTCCGGATCGCGGCTGGTGATGACCGCGAGCTCGAGCCGCCCGATCTCACCGCGCGCGAGGCGCTCGCGCAGGGCGCGGAAAGAAGGATCGAAGCGGCGGTTGAAACCGAGCATCACGGTCGGGCGATCGGCGGCGATCGTGCGCCAGCAGCCTTCGGCCCGCTCGAGATCGAGATCGACCGGCTTCTCGCACAGCACCGCCTTGCCGGCCTTCACCGCGGCGCTGATCAGCGCGACGTGCGTATCGGTCGAGGTCGCTATCAGCACCGCACGCACCTCGCGGTCCGACCAGACCTCCTCGAGGCTCCGCGCCGCGCGTACGCCGAGCTCGGCGGCGCATTGTTGCGCGGCCTGCGGGGCGACGTCGTAAACGGCCGCGAGCCGCACGCGCGCGTGACGCGCGAGGTTGCGCGCGTGCAGGCGCCCGATGCGGCCGCAACCCAGGACTGCCATGCCGAGCATCTGCCGCCTCTCCCGTCAGCGCCGCGTGAGGAACTCGAAGCCGCTGGCGTAGCTGATGCGCCAGCGCCGCTCCGGTCCCGCCATCACGTTGAGGTAATAAAGATCGAAGCCGTGCGGCGCGCTCACCGGGTGGTGACCGCGCGGTACCAGCACGAGGTCGCGATCCTCGACCGCCATCGACTCATCGAGCGTACGGTCCTCGGTGTAGACGCGCTGGAAGCCGAAGCCGCCCGGGCGCGAGAGGCGATGGTAGTAGGTCTCCTCGAGCCGGCTCTCCCCGCCCTGGGCGGTGTCGTGCTTGTGCGGCGGATAGCTCGACCAGTGGCCGCCGGGAGTCACGACCTCGACCACCAGCAGATGCTCGGCCGGCACCGACTCCGGCAGGATGTCGTAGACGTAGCGGGTGTTGGTACCCGTGCCCCGCACCTCTTTGCTCACGTCGTCCGGACGGATGAGCCGCGCGGGGTGGCGCCCCTGCGCCGGGGCCGAGCCGACCGCGAGCTCGACGGGCGTCTGCGCCGTGATCTCGACCGCGGCCCGGGGAGGTGCGTAGAGCGCGAACGGCTTGCCGGCAAAAGGATCGGTGCGCGCGCCGATGATGCCGAAATCCTCGCCATTCACCCGCACCTGGGCGCGCCCGCCGAGCAGCACGAAGCACTGCTCGCGGTCCGGCAGTGAGCGCGCGAGGGTCTGCTGCGCCTTGAGATCGAACACCTCGAAGCCGAGGTATTGCCAGCCGGCGCTCGCGGGCGTCACGCGGTGGACCGCGTCCGCCGCGCCGGAGAGATCGGGCTTGAGGTGCAGCTTCGCGCTCACGCGCCACCCTGCGCCAGGAGCGCGCGGAGGTTCTTCAGCCCGAGCGTCGCGTAGGTGAAGGGATCGGCGAGCGCAGGATCCTGCTCGGCCTCGAGTACCACCCAGCCGCAGTAGTCCCGGAGAGCCGCGAACACCGGCCCGAAGGCGACGCTCCCGTCGCCCGGCACCGTGAACACGCCCTTCAGCACCGCGTTCAGAAAGCTCCAGTTGCCGCTGCGGGCTTCGGCGCAAACCGCGGCGCGCAGGTCCTTGGCATGGAAATGCACGATGCGTTCGGCGTAGCGGCGGGCGAGCGCCGCCGGGTCGGCGCCCGCGAAGGCCGCATGCCCGGTGTCGAGCAGCAGCCCGACCTCGGGACCCGTGGCCTGCATCAGCGCGTCGATGTCCTCTTCGCTCTGCACCACCGTGCCCATGTGATGATGGTACGCGAGACGCACCCCAACAGCTGCGGTCGCCGCCGCGACCTCGGTGAGACGGGCACCGAGCTCGCGCCAGTCGCGTGCCATCAGCACCGGCCGCTCCGAGAGCGGGCGCTTCACGTCCCCGTGCACGGCCCCGGTCACCTCCGCGAACACGAGTACCTCGCTCCCCATCGCCTTCAGCAGCTCGAGGTGCGGCCTGAGCCGCGTCAGCTCCTCGCGCGCCCCCCATACCAGGAGCTCGGAGGAGTACCAACCCGATATGCACTGCAGATGATGCCGTCCGAGCACCTCGGCGAGAGCGCGTGGCTCGCGCGGGAATCTGTGGCCGAGCTCCATGCCCTCGAAGCCGATGGCGCGCGCCTGAGAGAGGCAGGTCTCGAGCGTGATGTCCGCGCCGAGCTCGCGCAGGTCGTCGTTCGACCAGATGATGGGATTGGCGCCGATACGAACGCGCATGCTCAGCTGTCTCCCGGCTTGCTCGCGCGCGCCGTCAGGTAGCGCGCGTGCGCGTCGCGCACCTCGGCACGCGCGGAGACTTCGGCGACCGGCACGTCCCACCAGGTGCCGCCGGCCGGGGTGCTCGCCGCCGGGTCGGTCTCGATCACCAGCACCGTGGTACCGGCCGTGTCGCGGGCTGCCGCGAGCGCGCGCTCGAGCGCGGCGATGTCCCCGACGGCACGCGCGTGTGCCCCGAGGCTCGCCGCGTGGGCGACGAAGTCGACGCGAGCCGCGCCGCCCGCGCCGCTGAGGTTATTGAAGCTCGCGTTCCCGGTGGCATGCTGCAAGCGCTCGATGCAGCCGAACCCGCCGTTGTCGAGCAGCACGACGGTGAGCTTCACACCCATGCGCACCGCGGTCGCGATCTCGCTGTTCAGCATGAGATAGGAGCCATCGCCGAGCAGCACGATGACCTCGCGCTTAAGGTGCGCCAGCTTCACCCCGAGCGCGCCGGCGATCTCGTATCCCATGCAGGAATATCCGTACTCGAGGTGATAGCCGAGCGGCTGCTCGGCCTGCCAATGGCGATGCAGTTCCCCCGGCAGCCCGCCCGCGGCGCACACCACGATGTCGCTCGCGCGCGCGGCTCTTTGCACCGCGCCGATCACCTGCGCATCAGTCGGACGCGCGCCGCCGGGCGCCGCCGGCGCGGCGGTGAAGGCCGCCGCGGTGGCGAGCCACGCCGAGCGCTCGCGCTCCACACGCGCACCCCAGGCGGTCGGCGCACGCCACTCGCGCAGCGCCTCGCTCAGCCGCTCGAGACCTTCGCGCGCATCGGCGATCAGCGGCAGCGCGCCGAACTTGCCGGCGTCGTAGGCCTGCACGTTGAGCGCCACGATGCGCCGGCCCGGCGCGCGGAACAGCCGCGCGGAGCCGGTCGTGAAATCCTGCAGCCGGGTGCCGACTGCGAGAATCAGGTCCGCCTCCGCCGCGAGCGCGTTGGCCGCCGCCGTACCGGTCACGCCGAGGCCGCCCACGTTGAGTGGGTGCGAGCCCGGCAGGGCCGACTTGCCCGCCTGCGTCTCCGCGCTCGGCACGGCGTGCCGTTCGCAGAAGGCGCGTAGCGCCGCGCCCGCTTCCGAGTAGAGCACGCCGCCGCCGCACACGATCAGCGGTGTCCGTGCCGCCGTCAGCGCCGCCACCGCCGCGGCGAGCTCGCGCGCCGCGGGCGGCGCGCGGCGCGGGACCCAGCTGCGCTCCTCGAAGAACTCCGCCGGCCAGTCGTACGCCTGCGCCTGCACGTCCTGGCAGAGCGCGAGCGTTACCGGTCCGCACAGCGCCGGGTCGGTCAGCACCTGCAGCGCGCGCGGCAGCGCCTGCAGCAGCTGCTCGGGACGCGTGAGGCGGTCGAAGTAGCGCGATACCGGGCGCAGGCAGTCGTTAGCGGTCACGAGTCCGTCGCCGAAGTCCTCCACCTGCTGCAGCACCGGATCGGGCGTACGGCTCGCGAACACGTCCCCAGGCAGCAGCAGCACCGGCAGCCGGTTCACGTGCGCAACCGCGGCGGCGGTCGCGAGGTTGGTGGCGCCGGGACCGATGGAAGTGGTGCAGGCCATCATGCGCCGCCGTTGCGAAGCCTTGGCGTAGGCGATCGCGGCGTGGCCCATCGCCTGCTCGTTGTGGGCGCGCAGCGTCGGCAGCACCTCGCGTGCGGCGTACAGCGCTTCACCGAGTGCCGCCACGTTGCCGTGACCGAAGATCGCCCAGACACCGGCGAAGAGGCGCTTGTGCTCGCCGCCGTACTCGGTCCACTGCGAGGCCAGCGCGCGCACCAGCGCCTGCGCCATCGTGAGCCGGATTTGCGTCAATGCCGCTCCTTCGCTGCCTGCCATGCCTCGTTGAGCGTGCGGAACCACTCCGCGACGCCCGTCGAGATGCTACCCGCGGCGATGAAGCCGCGCACGATCGGGCTCGCGGCCGCCACGGCGAGTCGCTGCGGCGCATCGGCCGGCGTTTCCTCCAGCACCACGATCACGCCACGGCAGTACGCGTCCCCGGCGGCGATTGTCCGCGCGCACGCCTCGAGGATCCCGGGGTCCGCCGGGGCTGCGAGCCCCCACCAGTCCGGCCGCATCCCGAGCGCGTAGAGGCGCGCAATCGCCTGCGCCGCTGGCGCACTGCCGCCGATCACGACCAGCAGCTCCCTCCCCTGCGCGCGGCAGGCGGCATACGCCTGCGCGAGGCGCTCCGCGGCCTCCTCCTCGTAACGGCAGGCCACGTTCACCCCTGCCGGCCATTCGATGAGGCGCTCGCTCGCGCTCGCGCCCGACGGCTCGAGCTGCTGAGCCACCCACAACCCCTGCCGCAGCGCGGCGCGGCGCGCGGCGGCGTCCGCGCCAGCCCCGAGGAGCACGCCAGCGCCCACGTCCCCGGCGCCCGCCTGCGCGACGTCCGCGATGGCGCCGAGCGCATCCTGCGCGCCGGCGAGGAGCGCCCGCACCTGCGCAGGCCCGCGCCTCGCGGTCGTGACCCAGTGCAGGTGATTGAGCGCCGCATCGAAGCGCAACGCACGCTCACGGCTACCGTGCGCGAGGTAGTACTCGAGCTCGATGAGCGAGGGAAATTCGGCCGAGCACAGCAGGCGCGATACCGCGAGTGCGCCGCAGGCGTTGGCGTAGCGCGCGCACTGCGCGGCGGGCTCACCGCGCAGGTAGCCGCGCAGAT
>Ga0210394_10002768_pt1 | contig 23424 bp, 16 predicted proteins | sample IncBWC12MmetaG_FD_160121 | JGI IMG/M metagenome (GOLD analysis project Ga0210394, IMG submission 160121) | Forest soil microbial communities from Barre Woods Harvard Forest LTER site, Petersham, Massachusetts, United States - Inc-BW-C-12-M | ecosystem: Environmental > Terrestrial > Soil >... | reverse complement strand
AGCCTGCCTGACGGCAGACAGGTTTTGAGGGACAGGGATTTTTGGCAAGGTTGCGGACGGATTCCTCGCGACAAAAGCGCTAGGGCTGGTGTCTTCCGACACGAGCCCTTTCTGCATTGCGATGTTCCCCGTACTGATGTCCGGTCGTGTTCTGGTTGTTTGCGCGGGACGATGCAGTTGTGTCCCGAAGATTTTTTACGGGACATGGTCGAGCGTCCCAAACGAATTTGCGGGACGGGTGGGTGAGTGGCTAAAACCAGCAGACTGTAAATCTGCCGCTCCTTGCGGGCTACGGAGGTTCGAATCCTCCCCCGTCCACCAGCGACTCGTAGGAGCTGAACCGAACGAGAGCTCAGTGAGAGCTCAATGAAAGCGTTCAGCAAGCCAGCAGCGAAATCACAGAGCTGAGCATCCGCGGCGTTGCTTTGGACGAAAGTGTAAATGGGAGGCGTCAGGAGTGAGCCGGTTCGAGCCTGGGTAGCTCAGTTGGTAGAGCGCGTCCTTGGTAAGGACGAGGTCACCGGTTCAATCCCGGTCCCAGGCTCCACGCTGTAGCGGGCGGCAGGAATCAAAGTGGGAATGAGCGGGGGTAACTCAGTGGTAGAGTCTCTGCCTTCCAAGCAGATGGTCGCGGGTTCGAGCCCCGTCCCCCGCTCCATTGTGGTGGCTGAAAAATGAGCAGTCGGAAGTTTGAAGCGGAATAGGCGGAAATAATCAGATTCAGCGCGGCAGCAGCCGCGAACCTCCAGCACGAGTGAGGCGAGATGGCGAAGGAGAAATTCGAGCGCAGTAAGCCGCACGTAAACGTGGGGACGATTGGGCACATCGACCACGGAAAGACGACGTTGACGGCTGCAATTACGAAAGTGCTTTCCAAGAACAACCCCAAAGTGCAGTTCCGTGCGTTTGATTCAATTGACAACGCGCCGGAAGAGCGCGAGCGCGGAATCACGATCGCGGTGTCGCACGTGGAGTATGAGACGCCGAATCGCCACTACGCGCACATCGATTGCCCGGGCCACGCCGATTACATCAAGAACATGATCACGGGCGCAGCTCAGATGGACGGCGCGATCCTGGTGGTGGCGGCCACGGACGGCCCGATGCCGCAGACACGCGAGCACATTCTTCTCGCGCGGCAAGTGGGCGTGCCGTACATCGTAGTTTTCCTGAACAAGTGCGATGTGGTGGAAGATCCCGAGTTGCTCGAGCTGGTTGAACTCGAAGTGCGCGAGCTTTTGAAGATGTATCAATTTCCGGGCGACACAGTTCCGGTGATTCGCGGGTCGGCGCTGAAGGCACTGGAAGGCGATGCGAAGTGGGAGAAGACGATTCTCGAGTTGATGGAAGCGGTGGACAAGAACGTGCCGTTGCCGGTGCGGGATATCGAGAAGCCGTTCGCGATGCCAATCGAAGATATTTTTTCGATTTCTGGCCGCGGCACGGTGGTGACAGGAAGAGTTGAGCGCGGCAAAGTGAAAGTGGGTGAAGAAATCGAGATTGTGGGCTTCCGTCCGACGATGAAGAAGACGGTGACGGGCGTGGAAATGTTCCGCAAGTTGCTCGATGAAGGAATTGCGGGAGACAACGTCGGATTGCTGCTGCGCGGCACAGAAAAAGAGGAAGTGGAGCGCGGGCAGGTGTTGTGCAAGCCCGGCTCGATCACGCCACACACGAAGTTCAAGGCGGAAGCGTACGTGTTGACGAAGGAAGAAGGCGGGCGTCACACGCCGTTCTTCACGGGATACCGGCCGCAGTTCTACTTCCGAACCACGGACGTGACGGGAGACGTGAAGCTACCGCAGGGCGTGGAGATGGTGATGCCGGGTGACAACATATCAGTCGAGATATCGTTGATCACGCCGGTAGCGCTGGAGAAGGGATTGCGATTCGCAATTCGCGAAGGCGGCCACACAGTAGGCGCCGGCGCAGTTGCCGAGATCATCGAGTAAACGACCATGCGAGAGATCATCACACTACAATGCGGCGATTGTAAGAACCGCAACTACACGACCACGAAGAACCGGAAGAAGCATCAGGACCGGCTCGAGACGTCGAAATTTTGCAACACGTGCCGGAAGCACACCGCGCACAAAGAGGTCAAGTAGAGCGGTACGTTTACGCCTCGCCCTGGCGGCGGGCGCAGGATGTATCTGGCCTGCGGCTCAAAATTCAGGGGAGTAGGTTCAACGGTAGACCATCGGTCTCCAAAACCGAGAGTGGGGGTTCGAATCCCTCCTCCCCTGCCATTTTTTTTGCAGGAAGCGCTGGCGGGCGGATGAAACAAGTTTGACGGGCAAAGGCGGTAGGTTGATGGCACAGGCAGCGAGAACGAACCGAGAAGAAGCAAACGAGAAAGTCAGCGGATTCGCGCTGCTCGAACCTGTCGGCAAGCTGGCGGCATATCCGAAGCGATTGCGCAGCTTCCTGCACGATGTGCGCGTTGAAATGAAGCAAGTGAACTGGCCGTCGCGCGCCGACGTAATTTCGACAACGGTGGTCGTTGCGGTGACGGTGGCGTTTTTCGGAGTCTACTTTTTTCTAGTCGATAGCGGCTTCAGCTATCTGATTCAACGGGTGCTCAAATACTTCAAGTAACGGGAACAGGCATGTCAAAGCAGTGGTACATCGTCCACACCTATTCGGGGTTTGAGAAGAAGGTGAAGGAGAGCCTGGAAGGTCGCGTAGCCGCGTTCGGGCTCGGTGAAAAAATCGGTCAGATCATTATCCCGACCGAGTCAGTGGTCGAAGTGCGAGGGGGCAAGAAAGTGATCTCGCCCCGCATGTGCTATCCGGGCTACGTGCTGGTCGAGATGGACATGGACGACTACACGTGGCACGTGGTTCGCTCGACGCCGCGCGTCACCGGTTTCGTTGGCTCAGGGCAGACACCTTCGCCACTTACGGAAGAAGAAGTTCAGAACATTTTGAATCGCGCCACGACCACGGCGGAAAAGCCGAAGCCGAAGTTATCGTTCGACCGCGGCGAGAAGGTGCGCATCGGAGAAGGGCCGTTCGCGAATTTCACGGGTGTTGTGGAAGAGGTTAATTCCGATCGCAGCACGCTGAAAGTTTCAGTCACGATTTTCGGCCGCTCCACACCGGTCGAGCTCGATTTTGCGCAAGTCGAAAAAGTGGCATAACGCGCGTTCGGCGGAACACGCTTGGAATTAAGCAGGGGAGCACTCAATCATGGCGAAAAAAGTTCAAGCAATGGTAAAGCTGCAGCTGCCGGCAACAAAGGCGACGCCGGCGCCGCCCGTGGGCACAGCGCTCGGCCCGCACGGCGTGAATATCATGGATTTCTGCAAGCAGTTCAATTCCAAGACGTCCAAAGAGCCGGATGGAATGATCATTCCGGTTCTGGTCACGATTTACAGCGACCGCACCTTTACCTTCATTCTGAAGACGCCGCCGGCTTCCGAGCTTTTGAAGCGCGCCGCGGGAATCGTCAAGGGCTCGCCCGAGCCAAACCGCAACAAGGTGGCGAAAGTCACGCAGAAGCAGATCGCCGAAATCGCGAAAACGAAATTGCCCGACCTGAACACGACGAACCTCGAATCTGCGATTCGCACGATCATGGGCACGGCGCGCAACATGGGAATCGAAGTCGAAGCTTAGTTGCACCAGAAGTTGCGAGTTCAGAAAGCAGGAGACAAAAGCGATGGGTCGCAGTTCGAAAGATGGTGGCAAGAATATTGATCGCGCCCGGAAGCTCGTCGAGGCGCGCCCGTACCGGCTGGAAGAAGCCGCTGAGCTTCTGCGCAAGGCGCACTTCGTGAAGTTCGACGAAACAGTCGAATTGGTGCTGAACCTCGGCGTCGATCCGAAGCAGTCAGACCAGATGGTGCGCGGCACAGTAGTGCTGCCGCACGGTCTTGGCAAATCGAAGCGCGTGCTCGTCATCGCCAGCGGCGACAAGCAGCGCGAAGCGCAGGATGCAGGCGCGGACTTTGTCGGCGGAGAGGATATGGTCCAGAAGATTCAGGAAGGCTGGACGGATTTCGAAGCCGTGATTGCCACGCCGGACATGATGAAGTCGGCCGGCCGCCTCGGCAAAGTCCTTGGCCCGCGCGGCTTGATGCCGAATCCAAAAACCGGAACGGTCACATTCGAAGTCGCGAAAGCGGTTCAGGAAGTGAAGGCCGGCAAAGTGGAATTCCGGCTCGACAAGACCGGAATCATCCACTCGCCCGTCGGCAAGATCAGTTTCACGGCCAAGAACCTCGCCGGAAACGCCCAGGCGCTGCTCGCAGCCATCATCAAGGCCAAGCCCGCGGCAGCCAAAGGCAAGTACATCAAGAAAATGACGCTCACCTCTACGATGGGGCCGGGCGTGCCGATCGATCACTCAGAAGCGGACGCAGCCGTAGCGGTTGCGGCGTAACAGCGCAAGCAGCAACGAGCGCAACGAACGAAGGAGTTCGGCATCATGAAGAAGAAGGCCGAAAAGCTGAGCAAGGCAGAAGAGCTGCGAAGCCAGCTCGCCACGGTTTCAACCGTCATTCTCTCGACGTTTCAGGGAATCACGGTCGAGCAGGACACCAAGCTGCGCCGGTCCGTTGAAGCGGCGGGCGGGCATTACGAAGTGGTGAAGAACACGGTGGCCGAGCGCGCAGCCGCTGGAACTCCGGCGGAAGGTCTGCTCAAGAATCTGAAGGGCACCAATTCGATTTCGTTCACAAAGACCGATCCGGTAGCCCTTGCAAAGATCCTCACGAAGGTCGCGAAGGACGTTCCGGCATTTCAGTTCCGCGCGGGATTCGTCGAAGGCCGCGTCATCTCGATTCAAGAAATTACTCAGCTGGCGCAGCTGCCGAGCAAGGAAGAGCTGATCAGCAAGATCATGTTCATGCTCAATGCGCCGGCGCAGCGAGTGGCAACGGCGCTGGCCGCGCTGCCGCGCAATTTGGCGGTAGTAACGAGCGAAGCGGTGAAAGCGGGAAAATTCAGCGGGGGCACTGCGACAGCATCGGCAGCGCCAGAACCAGCGGCTGAACCGGCGCCTGCGAGTGCTTCAACTCCTGAACCGGCTCCCGCAAGCGAACCGGCGGAGTAAGCGATCGCGCCGCGACGAGTTCAGGAAAAAGTTCAGTAAAAAGATTCTGGGCAATGTTTTGAGGCACGGGTTTTAAATAAGGGTTTTTAATTTCGAGGAGGATGCAAACGGCGATGGCAAGCAAAGTGGAGTCGATTCTGGAAGAACTCAAGGGACTGACGCTTCTCGAAGCGTCGGACCTTGTGAAGAAGATGGAAGAGGCGTTCGGCGTCTCTGCGGCGGCGGCAGCTCCCGTGATGGTGGCGGGTGGCGGCGCGGCAGCGGGTGGCGGCGCTCCGGCGGAAGAGAAGACGGAGTTTGCCGTCGTTCTCACCGAAGTCGGCGCGAACAAGATCAACGTGATTAAGGCAGTCCGCGAAGTCACCAGCCTGGGCTTGAAAGAAGCCAAGGATCTGGTGGATGGCGCCCCCAAGACAGTTAAAGAGGGCATCAACAAGGACGAGGCTGCCACGATCAAGAAGAAATTCGAAGACGCCGGAGCCAAGGTCGAGATTAAGTAGTGCTGGCAGCCTGTGAGCGGCCCGGTGCCGTGGCTGCAAGGGAATTCGCGTACGCGCGCGCTCCTTTCGAATTTAAAACCTAAAAAAATGTCCTTCCCGGACTGGCGGGGCGGGTGTCTATCCGCTTCGCTGCTTCCGGCTTTGCCCTGATAAGGATGGTTCCATGAGCAATCGTAATGGTGTTCGCGTCACTCGGGAACGGGAGCGTCTGGACTTCGCCAAGATCAAGACGGCTGTCCAGATCCCGAACCTGATTGACGTACAGAAGAAGTCATACCAGCGCTTCCTGCAGATGGATTTGCTGCCGAGCGAGCGCGAGGATACCGGTCTGCAGTCCGTGTTCACATCGGTATTTCCGATTCAGGATTTTCGCGGACTTTCGCAGCTCGATTTCGTCGACTACGCCATCGGCAACTGGGAGTGCAAGTGCGGCCACCTGCGCGGCCTGCACCACTTGCGCGCCACCTGCCGGAATTGCGGCGCATCCGTGGTTACAAACCCTTATAAGACCGGCGACGTGCTGTGCGCGAAGTGCGGCACGTTCAATAAGACCACGCCCACGTTCTGCAACAAGTGCGGCGATCCGGTTACGCTGCAGCTCAAGTACGACGTGAATGAGTGCCAGGAGCGCGGCATGACCTACTCCGCGCCGCTCAAGGTCACAATCCGCCTTACGATTTACGACAAGGATCCCGATACCGGCGCGAAGTCCATTCGCGACATCAAGGAACAGGAAGTTTTCTTCGGCGATATTCCGCTGATGACGGAGAACGGCACCTTCATCATCAACGGCACCGAACGCGTAATCGTCAGCCAGCTACACCGTTCGCCGGGCGTGTTCTTCGAGACTGCCAACAATCGCAGCTACTTCCTCGGAAAGATCATTCCCTATCGCGGCTCGTGGGTGGAATTCGAGTACGACACGAAGAACATTCTCTACGTCCGCATCGACCGCAAGCGCAAATTCCTCGGCTCGATTTTCCTGCGCGCGCTGGGGATGAAGTCGAATGAAGACATCCTGCGCACGTTCTATCAAGTGGAACGCATCACGTTGCGCGAGGGCGATCTTTTCTGGAATGTTTCCGAAAGCCTGATCGACCGCAAGCTCTCGAAAGAAATCAAGCACCCGCGCTCGGAAGATGTTCTGGTCGGAGCGCACAAGCGCATCACTGAGCCGCTCTACAAAGAACTCGTCAAGGCTCGCGTCAATCAGGTGGAGGTTGGCGTTGCGGACCTCGAAGGCGCGGTCACCGTCGGTGAACTCGTAAATCGCCAGACCGGCGAAGTGCTTCTCGAAGCCAATAAGCCGCTAACGCCTGAAATGTGGGCTTCGATCGCCGAAGCGGGAATCACGGAAGTTGATGTCTGCTTCCCGGAGCGTGACGACGTAGGCGTGATCGTAAGCCGCACCCTCGAAAAGGACACGATCCGCACTCCGAAAGAAGCGCTGATCGAAATCTACCGCAAGCTGCGTCCCGGCGATCCCCCGACACTTGAAACCGCCACTGCGCTCTTCAATGGCATGTTCTTTGACGCGCGCAAGTACGATTTCAGCAAAGTGGGCCGCCTGAAATTCAACATCAAGCTCGGCCTCGAGACGCCGCTCGACAAGCGCACTCTCGATCCGTCCGACTTCGTCGCTGCGATCAAGTACCTGCTCAAGCTGCGCAAGAATATTGGCGCGGTGGACGACATCGACCATCTCGGCAATCGCCGCGTCCGCGCAGTAGGCGAGTTGCTCGAAAACCAGTTCCGCATCGGCCTGGTTCGCATGGAGCGCGCGATCAAGGAAAAGATGTCCGTGTACCAGGAAATGTCGACAGCCATGCCGCACGACCTCGTGAACGCAAAGCCCGTAATGGCTGCGATTCGCGAGTTCTTCGGCAGCTCACAGCTCTCGCAGTTCATGGACCAGACGAACCCGCTCAGCGAAATCACTCACAAGCGCCGCCTTTCGGCTCTTGGACCCGGTGGTTTGTCGCGCGAACGTGCCGGATTCGAAGTGCGCGACGTTCACCCGACTCACTACGGCCGCATCTGCCCAATTGAAACGCCGGAAGGTCCGAACATCGGTCTCATCAGCTCGCTTTCGTCCTACGCGCGAATCAACGAATTCGGCTTCATCGAGTCGCCCTATCGCCGTGTGAAGGGCGGCCGAGTGATCGACTTCGTCCAGATCATCAACGCGGGCGACAGCGAGTTCAAAGCCGGCGAAGTGGTTGAAAAGGAAAAGGTGGAAGACGCGAACGAGGAGTTGAAGCGGCGGCGCGTAGTCGTCGAGCCGCATTGCTTCTACCTCTCGGCGTGGGAAGAGGACCGCTACGTGATTGCGCAGGCCAACGCCTCGCTCGACGAGCGCCTCAAAATCACCACCGAGCTCGTCAACTGCCGCCAGGCCGGTAACTTCGTTCTGAAGAACCGTGAAGAAGTCGACTACATCGACGTTTCGCCGAAGCAGCTCGTTTCTGTCGCCGCCAGCTTGATTCCATTCCTCGAGAACGATGACGCGAACCGCGCGTTGATGGGATCGAACATGCAGCGTCAGGCTGTGCCGCTGATTAAGGGCGAAGCTCCGCTCGTCGGCACCGGCATGGAACGCGTGACGGCGCGCGATTCCGGCGCGGTTATCGTCTGCCGCCGCGACGGTATTGTCGATCAAGTTGACTCCGAGCGCGTCATCGTGCGCGTCGAGTCCGACCAATCCGGCGTGCTCAGCCGTGAAGTGGGCTCGGACATTTACCTGCTCACGAAGTTCAAGCGCTCGAACCAGAACACGTGCATTAGCCAGAAGCCTCTCGTTCGCGCGGGTGACCGCGTGAAGCAGGGGCAAGTGCTGGCCGACGGCCCGTGCACCGATCGCGGCGAACTCGCTCTTGGCCGCAACGTGCTCGTCGCCTTCGTGCCATGGCGCGGATACAACTTTGAAGACGCCATCCTCGTCAGCGAAAAGCTGGTCGAAGAGGACTACTACACTTCGATTCATATCGAGGAGTACGAAATCGAAGCGCGCGACACGAAACTCGGTCCGGAAGAAATCACGCGGGATATTCCGAATATCAACGAGAGCTTCCTGCGCAACCTCGATGAAAGCGGCGTAATCCGCATCGGCGCCACCGTAAAGCCCGGCGACATTCTCGTCGGCAAGGTAACGCCGAAGGGCGAAACCACGCTCACGCCGGAAGAAAAACTTCTGCGCGCGATTTTCGGTGAGAAGGCCGGAGACGTTCGCGACGCTTCGCTCTACTGCCCGCCGGGCATCGAGGGAACCATCGTCGACGTGAAGATCTTCTGCCGCAAAGGCGCGGAAAAGGACGAGCGTCACAAGGCCATCGAAGCCACGCAGGTAGCCAAGCTCGAAAAGAACCTCGCCGATGAGATTCGCATTCTCACCGACGAGCGCCTGAAGCGCTTGACCGACTTGCTCGGCGGCCAAAAGCTCGTCGCCGATTTGCACGACGAGCGCACCAACAAGCGCTTGCTCACAAAGGGCGCCGAGCTCACGCGTGAAATTCTCGAAAAGATCACCACGCGCAACCTGAAGCGTCTGCGTCTCAACGACAAAGACCCGCTGCTAATCGAGAAGATCGACGAAATCGAGGAGATGACCTCGCGGCAGATCGACGTGCTTCGCAAGATCACCGACGAGCGCATCTCGAAACTCAAAAAGGGCGACGAACTGCCGCCCGGCGTCATCAAGCTCGTGAAAGCGTACATTGCGATGAAGCGCAAGCTTTCCGTGGGCGACAAGATGGCAGGCCGCCACGGAAACAAGGGCGTCATCGCGCGCATCGTTCCCAAGGAAGATATGCCGTACATGCCCGACGGCACGCCGGTCGAAATTGTTCTCAATCCGCTCGGAGTTCCTTCGCGTATGAACGTGGGCCAGATTCTCGAAACGCACCTCGGTTGGGCGTCGAAGGAATTGGGCGTGCGAATCGGAAAGATGCTCGACGATACGAGTGCACGCGCCGAATCCGTGCGCAAATGGTTCAAGGACGCGTTCGGCCCCACGTCGGTTTGGAAGACAATCGCCGATCTCGACGATGAAGCCCTGCTCGATCTCGCGCACAGCTTCCGCGAAGGCGTTCCATTCGCGACGCCCGTATTCGACGGCGCTCGCGAGCACGACATCCGTCACTTGTTCGAATTCACCGAACTGCCGGAGAGCGGCAAGATCACTCTCTTCGATGGCATGACGGGCGACGAGTTCGCGCAGAACGTCACAGTCGGCTACATCTACATGCTCAAGCTGTCTCACCTGGTGGACGACAAGATTCACGCGCGCTCCATCGGTCCCTACTCGCTCATCACGCAGCAGCCTCTCGGAGGTAAGGCCCAGTTCGGCGGACAGCGCTTCGGAGAAATGGAAGTCTGGGCGCTCGAAGCCTACGGTGCGGCTCACATTCTGCAGGAACTGCTCACGGCGAAATCGGACGACGTTTACGGCCGCGCGAAAATCTACGAGGCCATCGTAAAGGGCGAGCCTGGAATCGAACCGGGCGTGCCTGAATCCTTCAACGTTCTTGTGCGCGAGCTGCAGTCGCTCTGCCTCGACGTTGAATTGATGAAGCGGCAGAAGCCCCAGCTCGAGAAGGCCGAAGCGGCGGATTAATTTTGCGCTCCCGCAAATCATCGCGGGAGCGCCCACTAGTTTCTTGAATTTTTCCCTGGTTTCATCAGGGAGGAGGGTCAGCCATTGTATCGATCTAGTCCTTACGACCGCGCCAGCCAGATTGCAGATTTCGATTCGATTCGCATCAGCCTGGCGAGTCCTGAAAAAATCCGGTCTTGGTCGCACGGTGAAGTCACCAAGCCGGAGACCATCAATTACCGCACCTTCAAGCCTGAGCGCGACGGCCTCTTCTGCGCCAAGATTTTCGGCCCCGTCACGGACTGGGAGTGTTTGTGCGGAAAATATAAGCGGATGAAGCACCGCGGAGTGATCTGCGATAAGTGCGGCGTCGAAGTCACTCTCAGCAAAGTCCGCCGCGAACGCCTCGGCCATATCGAACTGGCTTCGCCCTGCTCGCACGTGTGGTTCTTCAAGGGTCTGCCCAGCCGCATCGGGTATCTCCTCGACATCACCATGCGCGACCTCGAGCACATCCTCTACTTCGAGACGTTCGTCTGCATCGATCCAGGCGAAGTTCCCGGTTTGAAGCAGAAGGAAATTCTGCCTGAGGAAAAGCTCCGCGAGATGCAGAAGGAATATCCCGGAAAGTTTCAGTCCGGGATGGGCGCGGAAGCGATCAAGGAACTCCTGCGGCGCGTCGAAGTCGACAAGCTCTCCGAAGAGCTGCGCGAAAAAATGAAAATTGATCCGAGCCTTCAGAAGCGGATCAAGTTCGCCAAGCGCCTCAAAGTTCTCGAAGCTTTCCGCAAGAGCGGCAATAAGCCGGAGTGGATGATTCTTGACGTAATTCCGGTTCTTCCGCCCGAGTTGCGCCCGCTCGTGCCTCTCGACGGTGGCCGTTTCGCCACATCCGATTTGAACGACCTCTATCGCCGCGTCATCAACCGCAATAACCGGTTGAAGAAGCTGATGGAGCTGCACGCGCCAGACGTTATTGTCCGCAACGAAAAGCGCATGCTGCAGGAAGCCGTTGACGCGCTCTTTGACAACGGCCGCCGCGGCCGCGTTCTGCGCGGCACGAATAATCGCCCGCTCAAGTCGCTGTCGGACACGCTCAAGGGCAAACAGGGCCGCTTCCGCCAGAACCTGCTCGGCAAGCGCGTGGACTACTCTGGCCGTTCCGTAATCGTGGTCGGCCCGGAACTGAAACTTCACCAGTGCGGTCTGCCGAAGAAGATGGCACTCGAGCTTTTCAAGCCGTTCATCTATCACAAGCTCGAAGCCGCCGGCCACTGCACCACCATCAAGCAGGCCAAGGAGCTCGTCGAAGCCCAGGAATCAATCGTCTGGGACATCCTCGAGGATGTAATCCGCGAGCATCCAGTTCTGCTCAATCGCGCTCCCACGCTGCACCGCCTCGGTATTCAGGCTTTCGAGCCGGTGCTCGTCGAAGGAAAAGCGATTCGCATCCACCCGCTCGTCTGCACCGCATTCAACGCGGACTTCGACGGCGACCAGATGGCGGTGCACATTCCGCTTTCACCGGAAGCGCAAGTCGAAGCCTCCGTGTTGATGCTCAGCTCGCACAACATTCTTTCGCCGGCCAACGGTTATCCCCTCGCCGTTCCGACGCAGGACATGGTCCTCGGCATCTACTACATGACGAAAGCCAAGCCGCAAGCGAAGGGCGAAGGCCGCGCGTTCGGTTCGAGCGAGGAGTGCATCATGGCGCTCGAAGCGGGCGAAGTCGAACTGCTTACGCCGATTCGCATGCGTTACACCGGTGAAGTGATCGACCTCACCAACGCATACGACGACCAGGACGTCTCGCACACCGAGCCGATTCAGCTCAATAAGCAGTTCCTGCACACCACGGTCGGCCGCGTGATCTTCAACGATCACCTCCCGTCGGATATGCCTTTCGTCAACGGTTTGCTCAAGAAGAAGGGCATTCAAGCGCTCGTGCAGTATTGCTACCTGCGCTTCGGCCTCGAAAAGACGGTGCTCATGCTCGATAAGCTGAAGGAACTCGGCTTCCTCTACGCGACGAAAGCCGGCGTCTCCATCAGCATCAGCGACATGGTCATCCCGGACGTAAAATCGAAGCTGGTCGGCACAGCCGAACATGAAGTCGTCAAAGTGCAGCAGCAATATCTCGACGGCGCGATCACCAACGGCGAGCGTTACAACAAGATCATCGCCATCTGGTCGGACGTCACCGAGCGCGTTGCCGACGAAATGTTCAAAGCTCTCGAGGAACAGGACAAGCAGGGCGTCATCAACCCGATCTACGTCATGGCCGACTCCGGCGCTCGTGGTTCGAAGCAGCAGATCCGGCAGCTTTCCGGTATGCGCGGATTGATGGCCAAGCCCTCGGGCGAAGTCATCGAGCAGCCCATCACTTCGAACTTCCGCGAAGGCCTCACTGTGCTGGAATATTTCATCTCCACGCACGGCGCTCGTAAAGGTCTGGCCGATACGGCGCTCAAAACCGCCGATTCCGGCTACCTCACGCGCCGCCTTGTTGACGTTGCTCAGGACGTGATCATCAACGAGTTCGACTGCGGCACGGCCGACGGAATTTACGTTGAACCGATTCTCGAAGCTGGCGTCGAAGTCGAGCCGTTGCGCGACCGCGTTGTCGGCCGCGTTTCGCTCGAGAAGATCAAAGACTACGAAGGCAATGTGATCGTCGAGATCAACCAGGAAATCACCGAAGAGCTGGCCAATTCCATGCAGGCGGCCGGCATCGAACGCGTGAAGATTCGCTCCGTGCTCACTTGCGAATCCCGGCGCGGTGTTTGCGGACGCTGCTACGGCCGCAACCTCGCCACCGGGCGCTTCGTCGAGATGGGCGAAGCCGTCGGCGTCATCGCCGCGCAGTCCATCGGCGAACCGGGCACGCAGCTCACGATGCGCACGTTCCACATCGGCGGCACGGCCACTCGCGTCACCGAACAGTCGAAAGTCGAAGCCCGTAACAATGGCTTCGTGAAGTTTATCGACTTGAAGGTGGTCGAGGGCCGCGGCAAGCAGATCGTTTCGATGAACCGTTCCGGTTTGATCGCGGTCGTCGACGAAAAGGGCCGCGAAAAAGAACGCCACCACGTCGTATACGGCGCGCGTCTCAAGGTCGAAGACGGTCAACCGGTCACGCTCGGTCAAACGATGGTCGAGTGGGATCCATACACCTTCTCGATCCTCACCGAAACCGCAGGTACAGTTCAGTTCAAGGACCTGCAAGCCGGTATCACGATCGAAGAGCAGGTGGACGAAGTCACCGGTCTTTCGCAGCTCGTCGTTACGCTGCCGCCCGGTGACGAAAAGCACCAGCCCACCATCAACATCCGTGGCGCAGGCGGCCGCACCAAGAAATACCTCATGCCGTCGCGCGCTCACTTGATGGTCGTCGATGGTGACGAAGTCCAGCCCGGCGACGTGCTCGCGAAGATCCCGCGCGAAACCACGAAGACGAAAGACATCACTGGCGGTCTGCCGCGCGTTGTCGAACTCTTCGAGACTCGCAAGCCGAAAGATCCTGCGGTCATCAGCGAAATCGACGGCATCGTGAAGTACGGCGAAATCGCCAAGGGCCAGCGCAAGATCTACGTCGAAAGCGAAGATAGTAAGACCACGAAGGAATACTCCATTCCTCGCGGCGTCCACATCAACGTGCAGGAAGGCGAACACGTGCGAGCCGGCGAGCCCCTCATTGACGGGCCGCTCAACCCGCACGACATCCTCGCCGTCCTCGGCGAAAAGTACACGCAGGCTTACCTAGTTAATTCCATTCAGGAAGTCTACCGGCTGCAGGGCGTGAATATTAACGACAAGCACATCGAGACGATCGTTCGTCAGATGATGCGCTGGGTGAAAGTCGAAGACGTGGGCGATACGACGTTCCTCCTCGAAGAGCAAGTCGATAAGTTCCGCTTCCGCGAGGAAAACGATCGCATCATTCACGATGGTGGACGTCCTGCTACCGGCCGTCCGCTGCTCCTTGGCATCACCAAGGCGTCGCTTTCGACTGACTCGTTCATCTCCGCAGCGAGCTTCCAGGAGACCACCCGCGTTCTCACCGAAGCGGCCATCTCCGGAAAGGTCGATTATCTGCGCGGCTTGAAGGAGAACGTGATCATGGGCCGCCTGATTCCGGCCGGCACTGGTTTGGAGCGCTATCGCAATATCCAACTCCTCACCGAATTGCCTCCGCCGGATGAGGGTGAAGGCATGGGCGCCGGATTCGGTCAAAACGGCCCGGATCTCACACCCGAAGAAGCCGCGGCTCTCGATTTCCTGCGCAAGGATACCGACGCCGTCGCCGAAAGCTAGCCAATGCGAAGAATCATCGTCCTGAGTCCACACGGGGCGGGATAGAATTCTTCTCTGAAACCAATCGAGGGCGCTCTGAATCCAGAGCGCCCTTTTTTTTGCTTGTACGGTGTTCTCTTGCGATATGGAGCGCGGCTCGTCCTGAGCGGACCCGAAGGCGGTTGCCGCCGCTTTGCTTCTCCGGGCTTGCGGAACGCCTGTGCGTGCGCACCATCCAAGAACTCCGCCGCTCAATCACAACCGTAGCTCAGGTCCCATTCTGGTCGCTCGCGGCCAGAATTGACCTGAGGCCTTTGACTTTTCTTTGTGGCGGCGACCGCCGCGTTTTCGCGCAAACGCACCCGCTTCGCGCCCGCAACCCTCTCTGTTATGCAACTTGGAAATCCAGCCCGCATTCAACGCCGTAACGTTCATGCCTCCATGTAAAATTTAGGTGCAGAATTTTGCCCAACACAACCCGGCCCGGAATCAAGCGCACCTAAGAAGCGGAGACTTCATTTTGTCGAATTCAACCACTGAGCCGTCTAAGCCATCCGCTCCTCCTGCCGGGGAAGAACAGTTCAAGAAACTCGTCGAGATAATTTCCCGCTCCCAGCATAACTATCGCGAGCTGATCGACAGCCTCGACCAGGCCGTCTTCACGATTTCTCTCGAAGGCGAGATTCGGGTAGCCAACCGCAGTTTCGCGGAAATATTGGGCGAGGATTTTAACGGCTTGATCGGCCATCGCATTCACGAGTTCATCGCCGCCCCGTCGCCCGAAGAAGCCAAAGTCTGGCTGCCGGGATTTCTCCACACGGGTTTGGACCACGGCAGACTCTCGCTCCGCCTGAAAAAAAGCGGAGAACTTCGCTACTTCGACTGCTGGGTTCAAGTGGTCACCGAAGACGGAGTTGCCGCGGGAATCAGCGGCTGGGCCCGCGACGTCACCTCTCAACACCAGGCCGAGATTCGTTTCAACGAGTTCTTCGAATCCCTGCGCGAAGGAATCTTTTTCACCACCCCCGATGGCCAGGTGCTCGATGCGAATCCCGCGATGGTTCGCATGCTCGGCTTCGAGACGAAAGAAGCGTTGCAATTGGAGAATTTCAGCCAGGTCTATGCCGATCCTGCCCAGCGCGACGCGCTTCTTCGCGAACTGCAATCCCGCGGCTCAGTCCAGGATCGGGAAGTGGTTCTTCGCCGCAAAGATGGTTCGCACGTCTACTGCCTCGCTTCCGGCTTCGCGATTCGCGATACCTTTGGGCGCATCGTTCGCCTGCAGGGCACCCTGGTGGATATCACCGAACGCCGTGAAATTGAAAAGCGTTTGCATCAGGAACAGGAATTCGTCCGCCATCTGATCGCCTGTTTCCCGGACATGATTGCGGTATTTGACGCGAGTGGGCGATTCACCTACGTCAGCCCGCGCGTCTACGAAGTGCTCGGCGCAACTCCCGCCGAATTCGTCGGGCAGCCCCACCTTTTTGGAGTTCATCCCGACGATCAGCCGAAAGTTGCTGAAGCCTTCCGGCAAGTAATGGCTAGAGAAAATTCTTCGACCCAGATGGAATTCCGGGCGCGCCACGCGGACGGTACCTGGCGGATGCTTCGCGCAAGCGCTGGTCCCCTTTTCGACGCCGACCAAAAGATAAGCGGGGTTGTTTCGTCCGCTCGTGACATCACCGAAGCAAGAACCTTCGAGCAGCAGCTTCTCCAGAAAGAAAAATTCGCCTCCATGGGCCAGATGATGGCTGGAGCCGCCCATGAATTGAACAATCCGCTCACCGCAATCCTCGGCGTCAGCGATTTGCTGCGCGAACGCTCCACAGACGACGCTACACGGCGCCAGGTTGAGATTATCCTGCAGCAAGCTCGCCGCGCGGCGGCCATTGTCCAGAACCTTCTAGCGTTAGCCGTTCCATCGGGCCAAAAGCGCGGAAGAGTGAAAGTGGATCAGATCATCGGGAAGATAATCGAATCTCACCAGAAATCGTTGCAACAACGAAATATTAATGCAGAAATCTCGATCAACGGGCCGCTTCCCGAGGTGGAAGGCGATCCTCGGCTGCTCACTCAGGTGTTTTCCAACATCCTGTTGAATGCGGAGCAGGCCATTTCCTCTGTGCGCGATAAAGGCGTTGTGCGCATTTCGCTATCGCGGGCGGGCAATAATCTGCTCGTGGAATTTGCCGACGACGGTCCTGGCATTCCCCGGGGAGTCGCAGACAAAATCTACGACCCCTTCTTCACCACCAAGAGGCCCGGTGGAGGAAGCGGGCTGGGTCTCACGATCTGCCTGGGCGTAATCAAAGATCACGGCGGCCGCATCGATCTCGAGACTCCGGAGGGCGCCGGCGCCACCTTTCGCATCTTTATCCCCGCGATCGTGGAAAAGAGATTGGAAGCGCCGAACTCCGCGTCCCTGCGGCGCGCGGCTCCGGTTTCGTCGGCGTTAAGCGGCCGAAAGCTGCTGATCGTAGACGATGAAGAAAGCATCCGCGAAATTGTGCAGGATGGACTTTCCGCGCGAGGGATGAATGTGGGCTGTGCTGCGAGTTCGGAAGAGGCGCTGGCTTTATTAGCCGGCAACACCTTTGACATGGTGCTCTGCGATTTCAACCTTCCAGGCTTAAGCGGCGAGCAGCTGTTCGAACAGCTTAGGGCTCAAGCCAGCGGTTCCTTGCCTCGCTTTGTTTTTATGACGGGAGACTTACTCGAACGTTCCACGATTGCCTCATTTGCCGACAGGGGAGCGCACGTTCTTCAAAAGCCATTTCAAATTTCCGCCCTGGCCACGCTACTTTCCGAGCTTCTTCCAGAACAGCCGACTTAAGCAAATTAGTTTTCTTTGCGTCTTGACCTTGCGAGGCGCTATTTCTTCGCTGCGGATGATTTCCCAACGTCCACACCAAAATCCCAAACGTACAGATTTGTTCCTTCGCCTCTCACGATTTCAGTAAACACGTATTCACCTGGTTCGAGCGATTGGCTGAGCGTGAAACGATAGACGCCGTTGGCGATCTGCCAGCGTTCAGCGATAACTTCATTTCGCTTCGTTTTTGTGATTGCTTCGAGATAGGTGTCAACGTTCTCGATCAGGCGGGAGTCGCCGTGCACCTTCGTTCGAATCAAAATCATGTTCGGCTCGCGGCCGTCCGCGGTGCGCATGTAGAATTCCGGCTGTTCGTTGTGCACGCGCACCTCGGCATGGGGCCTTGGAATCGAGAGGTTGCGGCGCGACGGCACGATCGGAATCGGGACGAGCACCTGTTCAACCACTTTTGCCTTGTCTAGTTTGTTGTCCGCCTGCGCTTGCGTGAGGCGCAGCACAGATTTCCCGTCGTAAACAAACAGCCCTTCGCCGGGGGGAATGAAAACGCCGGGAGCCGCTTCGAGGCTGGCATCCACGTCGAGCGGCATTACTCGCCGCGCCTGTTCCTGCTTATGCACGGAACTGAGCAGCGCCGCGTCGTTTTTTTTCTGTTCCGCCTCGCTCTGTTTTGTCGCGTCCCAATCCACCAGCGCCGCCGGCATCTCTTCCCATTGCGATCTTTCCGTGTTGTAGAAGCGGACGCGATCGTCCATCACCTGGTATTCGCGCACAAGCTGCACGCTGCCGTCTTTTAGAATCAGCTTTTTCCCGCGCGGAAGATGCGCAACCCTTGAATCGGGAGCCGAGGCTTGGCTTTGCTGTCCCGTGTTGGCTGGAACGGACGCCGAAGATTGGCTGGATTGCTCCCCCGGATTTGCCAATCCTCGGGCGGATGCAGCAAGCATCGCGCAAACCGCGATCACGCAGATCGCCGGCAAAAAACGCCCGCGGCGAAACCTTACCGCATCGGTTTTCTCGCGCACAGACATCACCCGTTCACCTGGTATTTGAGATGCAGGTTCGAGCTTTCGGGGATAAGGAACCGGAGAACTTTTGAGGCGGAGAAACTAGTGCTGGCAGCGCGGATGCAGAACCGTGAGAATCATCAGGTCGGAATTGGTGAAAAGCCACTTCTCGGCTTCGGCGCCCGCGGCTGAGGCTACCCGGGCAAGTTTGCCGAGGTGCTTGTTGAGTGCGAGAGCGCGCAAGTGGTCGAGGCAGATTCCGGTGAGCCGGACCACTTCGTCCTCGGTGAAAAGCTTTTGGCTCGATCGTACCCGAACCATCTTTGCCGCCTCCCGAATCGTTCGATGCTGAATCGAGACTAAATGCCGCATGCTCTGCAAGCAATAGTCCTTCCGTTCCAAAGATCGGAAACCATCTGGCTAGTAAGAATGGCGAACTCCCTTGAATTCTGTGGTTTGCGGCAACTTCGGATTCCTTTCGCCGCTCCAGAGACTCGTGAGCAGATTCGCTTAGTGGGAAAGAAATATTCCATCCCCGGAAAGTTTCTGCAGATTCAGGAAGATTTACTTTCGCTCGGAGGCAGGTATGCCCCAAACCAGGGCACACGGACCTGAAGGGTTTTCGCGAATATTCGAACGTCATATCGTGAAGCCATCTGCCTTCTCGAAAGCGCGCGCGAGCTGCAACACGCGGCCTTCTTCAAAGTGCGGCGCAAAAATCTGCATGCCAATCGGCAGGCCGGCCTTCGTCTTTCCGCACGGGACGGAGATGCCCGGAACGCCCGCGAGGGAACCCGTAACCGTATAAATATCAGCGAGATACATCTGCAACGGGTCCGCCGTCCTTTCACCGAGTCGAAATGCCGGCGTCGGCGCCGTCGGCGTGACAATGGTATCCACCTTTTGAAACGCGTCGGCAAAATCGCGGGCGATCAAAGAGCGAACTTTCTGTGCGCGGAGATAGTAGGCGTCGTAGTAGCCAGCGGACAGAACATAGGTGCCGAGCATGATTCGGCGTTTCACTTCGGGACCGAACCCGCGCTCGCGAGTTTTCTTGTACATCTCGCGCAAGCTCGAACTCGGGACTCGAAGGCCGTAGCGCACTCCATCGTATCGCGCGAGGTTCGAGCTCGCCTCAGCCGTGGCGACAATGTAGTAAGTGGCGATCGCATAGTCGGTATGCGGCATATGCAGCGGGATCCGCTTGGCGCCCAGCTTTTCGAGCAGCGCGATCCCGGCAAGCACCTTTTCCCGCACCTCGGGGTCGAGACCCTCCCCGAAGTAGTCCTCCGGAACCCCGATCCGGATGCCCGCGAGCGGTTGCTCAAGTTTGGCAGCGTAATCGGGCACCGGCAAAGCGGCCGAGGTCGAGTCATTGGGATCATGACCGGCCATTATGGACATCAACATGGCAGCGTCTGTAACATTTTGTGTCAATGGACCGATTCGATCGAGCGACGAAGCGAAGGCAATGAGCCCATATCTGGATACGCGTCCGTATGTTGGCATCATGCCAGGGATGCCACAGCAGGAACCGGGCTGCCGAATCGAGCCTCCCGTGTCGGTTCCGAGCGCCGCAACCGCCAGTCCGGCCGCTACGGCTGCGGCGGACCCGCCGCTCGAGCCTCCTGGGACGCGATCGAGGGCGACCGGGTTCCGTACTGGACGGTATGCTGAGTTTTCGTTGGAGCTGCCCATGGCGAACTCGTCGCAGTTGGTCTTGCCGAGGATCACGGCACCGGCTCGCTCGAGGCGCTCGACTGCCGTCGCGTCAAAGGGCGGGACGTAGGTCTCGAGGATCTTAGAGCCACAGGTCGTGACGACGCCGCGGGTGCTGATGACGTCCTTGACGGCGATGGGAACGCCGGCGAGCGGCGGAAGGGCGTCGCCTTTGCCGATCATGGCGTCAATCCGGTCGGCTTGCGCGTAGGCGCGATCAATGGAGAGGGCGAGAAAGGCGTTCAACTCGCGGTTACGGTTTTCGATGCGGGCGAAGAAGTCTTTGGTGAGCTCGCGCGCAGAGATCTCTTTGGTTCGCAGCGCGTCGCGAACTGCGGAGATCGTCCATGAAGCGGCTGTGCTCATCAAATTACCGCTCGATTCCTCGCTCATCTCTCGATCACCCTCGGAACGCGAAAGAAGGGCTTGGCAGCGTCAGGGGCTTGCGCCAGAACGGCGTCCGCAATGTCGCACGAAACCAGCATGTCGTCACGGAGTTCCGGATGGTCTTCCCCGGGTGCAGCAAAGAGGACTTGCGCCATGGGCTCGACGTTTGCGACGTCGAGCTTCTCGAGTTTGCCGACGTAGGCGAGGATCTCATCAAGCTGCCCGCGATAGAGCTCGATTTCCTCGGGCGTCAGCTCGAGGTGCGCAAGCTCGGCGACTCGCAGAACGTCTTCACGGCTGATCGTCATTAGCTAACCTCAAGATGTAACCTCCACTCTTTTACCTCCGCGCCTTTTTCTTCGGGGCGCGAATCCTTAGGTGCCTTTTACCGCCGATTAGAAATTCTTATGTTATTGAAAAAGAGCCGTTTGGCGCGAATTTTAATCGCGCCACCGTAGATTAAAACCGCGGTAACTCCGGCCCACCCGGTGAAGATCGGGCCGGCCTGTCTGCAGCCAAAGTCCTCACCAGCCGCAGGTCGCGACATCCGCGTAGCCTTGGCGGCCGTCTGACGCGGTCAACATCTAACTACTTTATTTAGACGCGGAACGATTCTAGGAAGATGTATAGCGCAGCGCAAGCAGCGATTCGTAAGAATCCAAGGCACTTCGACGAGCGTATGAGAGAAGGAAGCGAGCTGTGAATCAGGGAGAACAGACAGAAGGCCTCACGTCAGGATGTGGGATTCTCGCACAGCCGGGACGTGAGCTACGGGTAGCGGGTGACGCCTTGGCCTAAAAGTATCTTCGGCAATGGTTTAATGGGAGCCTTCAAGTCAAGGCGTGCCAAGCCGCACAGGCGGGACGTCAGTTCGAGGTGTGAAAACCGTTTTTCATTTCAGGCAAAGTATGTAACTTCTTTGCGGACCTTGCGTAAAACTTACGGGGAGGAGAACCCATGAAAACATTTGTGCGAATGGTAGTGCTGTGCCTTTTGGTGCCGGCTGGGGTTGCGTTGGCTCAGGACAAAGTGGCGCAGGAGAAGCCTGCGGTGACGGCAGAGAATCCGCTGACCAGTTGGAACAAGATAGCCTATACCCGGGTGAAAGGCATTCTGGTGCGGTCTGCTGAGAAGATGCCGGAGGAGAATTACGGATTTAAGCCGGTGGATACGGTGCGCAGCTACGGGCAGATCATAGGGCATCTGGCCGATGCGCAGTACCTGTTCTGTTCCCTGGCGATTGGCGAGAAAGGCCCGGGCCTGGACATCGAGCACACCAAAACCTCTAAAGCCGATCTCGTTGCGGCGCTCAATACCGCTTTCGCTTATTGCGACAAGGCCTACGACAGCATGACCGATGCTTCTGCGGTGCAGACCATTAAGCTGTTTGGAAACGATGCGCCGCGGATGAGTGCACTGATCGTCAACAACATGCATAACATGGAGCATTACGGCAATTTGGTGACGTATATGCGCATAAAGGGCATCGTGCCGCCCAGCAGTGAGCAGCCGCCCGCTCCGCCGCAGCCGAAGAAGTAGGATGCGATTTAAATTTGAAATTGCAGATTTCAAATTGAAGGCGAACCCCGGAGGCGAAGCGCGGGCGAGACGCCGGCGGTACGGGGAAACGAGGGCGTGTTTGAGACGAGTAGGGACGATCCGCGCCGCGGCATCACTCAGTGCAAGCGTGTGTCGCACCTACGGCGCTTGAGACTATTTGGGCACCGAGTACCCAGGGCTTTCCGCCCTGGGCTAGGTTTATGTCGCGCCTACGGCGCTTGGTTTTTTGGATGGTGCGTCGGGTCAGTATTGGCATGACAGGAAGGGAAAACGAAGGGTTAGTCCGGAGAATTGCTAGTCTGCCGATGTGAAAATGCGATTTGAAATTTGAAATTTCAGATTTCAAATTGAAGACGAACCGCAAAGGGCAGCGTGGAAAACAAAAGGGGCAGCCCGTGAGGCTGCCCCTCTTGCGATCTCGACTTCTGTACAGTCGCTAATAGATGTCGTATTGCTCCCAGTGCAGAGTGGGGTCGGCCTGGATGATGATGCTTTTTTTGGTCCAGCGCTCTAGCTCTTCGATTAGCGAGGATTCGCGGGTTTTCAAGGCTTTGGCGATTTCCGGATGCAGGCGCAGCGTCAGGCTGCCGGAGTCCACATCGGGTGCCATCTTGCGCGCTTCCGCTTGAATTTCGTAGCAGAGCGTGGGGATGGATTTCACCATGCCTGAGCCGGTGCAGTAAGGGCACGGCTGGCAGAGTGTGCGTTCGAGAGCCTGCTTGGTGCGTTTGCGGGTGATGGCGACGAGGCCGAATTCGTTGAAGCGCAGAACTTTTGAGGGAGCGCGATCGGCGCGAAGGGCGTCTTCGAGGGCGGCCATCACTTTTTCGCGATTGCGGCGCTCTTCCATGTCGATGAAGTCGATGATGATGATGCCGCCGAGATCGCGCAGGCGCATCTGGCGGACGACTTCTTTCACGGCTTCGAGGTTGGTGCGGACGATGGTGTCCTCGAGGCGATTCGAGCCTTTGCCGACGAATTTGCCGGTGTTGACGTCAATGGCGACGAGCGCTTCGGTGTGGTTGATGACGATGTAGCCGCCGGATTTCAGCCAGACTTTCGGGCGCAAGCCCTTGTCGATTTCCTGCTGGATGCCGAATTCTTCGAAGACCGGCGTTTCTTTGGTGTAGAGCTTCACGCGATTCACGAGCGCGGGTTGGAAGCGGCTCATGAACTCGACGACCTTCGCGAACTCTTCTTCCGAGTCGACCCAGATGGCGCCGAAATCCGGAGTCATGTAATCGCGGAGGATGCGTTCGACGAGATTCAGGTCGCGATGGAGGAGCGACGGGGCTTTGCGCTGCTCGGAGCGGGATTTGATTTCCTGCCACGTGCGCATCAGGAATTCGACGTCGGTTTTTACTTCGTCAGCGGTGGCACTGGCCGCGGCTGTGCGAACGATGAAGCCTCCGCCTCCCTGACCCTTGGCTTCGTTGACGAGATGGCGCAGGCGGGCGCGATCTTCGGCCGAAGCG
>Ga0210394_10002767_pt1 | contig 23426 bp, 15 predicted proteins | sample IncBWC12MmetaG_FD_160121 | JGI IMG/M metagenome (GOLD analysis project Ga0210394, IMG submission 160121) | Forest soil microbial communities from Barre Woods Harvard Forest LTER site, Petersham, Massachusetts, United States - Inc-BW-C-12-M | ecosystem: Environmental > Terrestrial > Soil >... | reverse complement strand
TCAACACCGTCGAATCCGTAGCCGCCACTTTTTCGATCGACGCCAGCACGCGTTTGAGACCGGCGGACGCACCTACCAGGTCCTCGAAACCGGCGATCTCCGCGATGTTATCGCGGAGCACGAGATTCTCTTCCTGGAGTTTTTGGCGAAGGGTTTCGATTTCCGCGTATGCCAGAGCGTTGGAGAGCGCGATGGCGGCAACCTCACCGATTTCCGAGAACAAAGAAACCTCATCCGGAGAGTAATCGTGTGGCGCTTCGCGGATGAAGTGAATGGCACCGATCATCCGTTCACGGACCAGCAAAGGACAAAGGACGTAAGAGCGAATCCCGTAGGAAAGCAGCCGCGGCTCTTCGGCGAAATGCAGAGCGTTCGCGAGGTCGGCGCACACATAAGGCCTGCCGGACCGGCGAAGGTGCTCCATGACCGTGCCATCCATGGGAATGCGATCCGGGACATCCTCGGCGGCCACGTCGGCGAATCGCGCCAGGGCTTCGCTGAACGATTCCCCCGCCGCACGCGGTTGATTCTGGACATACAGCGAGTAGGGAAGGTATTCGTCTCCATCGACGATCAAGACGGCAACGAAGCGGACTTCGTGGATGGGTGGGAGATGACTCCCCAGCGCCGCGAGCACATCGCTGAAGTCCAAGTGAGAGTTCGCGGCTTTGGCGAGCTGCAAGAGCAACTGATAACGCTCGATCGAACCCGAGCTTGGAAAAGACCTTGAGGTTTGGATTGGCTGCATCTCCACTGACTTTGATGCCGGTGCCGGTGGAGGAGTCGCAAGTACTTTCTAACAAGTGAGTTAGACGGCATTTGGTCTCGCGATGTCGTTATATCGTCTCGGGAGTTGATCGAGAAAAACGTAGTGCCCTAAGATTCTTGCATGCTTGGGAGCCAAGCCCTGGTACGCGGTGTGCATTGTATTCAATCATGAATAGACGATTCACAATTTACGCCGCGGGATTCATCGTCCTTAGTGCGGCGGTGGGGTTGCGGTCTGAAGACCGGATGCGTACAAAGACCACTTTGTCACCTGCCGCGCAGAACGAAATAAGGCTGGTTGAAGCGGAGATCAATCGCATCGAGGCCGCGACGCTGGTCCGCGTAGGGCAGGGATCGCTGGATCAATCCCAGCAGATCATCCTGCTGGGCAAACTGGTCTTTTACGATCGGGAATTGTCGGTGCGGCGCAATGAAGCTTGTGCATTCTGTCATATGCCGGAGACTGGATTCAGCGGACCGGTGAGCGCGTTGAACCAGACTACGGTTTCTTATCCCGGTTCTATTCGATCCCGCTTTAGCGAGCGCAGGCCGCAGACTCACGCCTATGCGAGCTATGCGCCGGTGCTCCACTACAACGCCCTCCAAGGCGATTTTGTGGGCGGCGCGTTTTGGGATATGCGCGCCACCGGGCTTCGACTCAACAGCCCGCTAGCCGAGCAGGCGCAAGGGCCTCCGCTCAATCCGGTGGAGATGGGATTGATCGATGCGGCATGCATGGTCTATCGCGCGTCCGAGCGCCCTTACCGGCCGATGGCGGAGCGACTTTGGGGCACGCAGGCTTTCGCGGTGAAATGGCCTGACGATGTGAAGGCAGTGTGCGACCGGCCGGGTCCGGCGACGGCATCGGATCCATTGCCGGTGCATCTTTCGCCTGTAGATCGGGGAATCGCGCAAGCCACCTTCGACGCCATCGCACAGACTGTCGCTGCTTATGAAGGATCCGAGGAAGTAAATTCCTTCTCTTCCAAGTACGATCTGGCCATGGCTGACAAAGCGAAGTTCACGCCAGAAGAACAAGCTGGTTACGATCTCTTCCGAAGCAAGGCGTCGCATTGCAATGAGTGCCATCGCGATGGGGGGCCGGGTGAGGAGCCGCTGTTTACGGACTTCACAGCATCGAATCTGGGGTTGCCGGCGAATAAGGCCATTCCGTATTACGAGGAAAGCACTACTGACAGCTTCGGGTTTACAGCCAACAAAGCGGGGCCTGCGTTTAGAGACATGGGCGTCGGCGGATTTCTGCGCGGTCCGCTGAACCCCGATAGCCAGTGGTCCTCGCAAGCAAAACCGTTCATCGGAAAGTACAAGACAGCAACGTTGCGGAACGTGGACAAGAGGCCTCGGCCGGATTTTGTCAAGGCTTACATGCACAACGGGTATTTGAAATCGCTGGAGGAGGTGGTTCACTTCTATAACACTCGGGATGCGCTGCCCGCGTGCAAGGCCGGCGACTCTGGTGAGAAGGAGAGCTGCTGGCCGCCGCCGGAGCATCCTGAGACGATGAATCGGCGTCAGCTTGGCAATTTGGGGCTGAGCGCGAAGCAGGAGAGCGAGATTGTGGCGTTTCTGAAGACGTTGACGGATGGATATATGGAAGGGAAATAGACTGCGCTTGTGGGGCGGGCAATTTTGCCGGCAGCCGGCTTGAGTCGGCTTCTTCGGTTTCCCAGAGTAAGCCTGCTGGAAGCAGGCTGCCGGCTGATAGCCCGCCCCACATTTATCACGCGGCTTGACGCGTTCCTTGAGCGATCTCCTGAATTTCGTCCGGTCCAAGGTGGACATCGGCGGCTCCCGCGATGCCGCTGACCTGGTCGGCGCTGCGGACGCCGATGATGGCGCCGGTCACAGCGGGATTCGTCAAAGTCCAGGCGATAGCGACTTCGCCAGGCGTCGCGCCGCGGCGCTTGCCGATGGCTCGCAGCGTTTCGACCAGGCGCAGGTTGCGGGTGAGCATAGGCTCCTGGAAGTTGGGGCTGTCTTTACGCCAGTCGTCCTCAGGGAAAGCAGCGATCCGTTCCCGGGTCATCGCGCCACTCAACATTCCGGATGCCATAGGGGAGTAAACGATGACGCCGATGCCGTGCTGTCGCGCGAAAGGGAGAATCGAGGTTTCGACGTCCCTTGCGAGCAGCGAATACGGCGGCTGGAGAGAGGCGACGGGAGCGATCTTCTGCGCCCGCTGCATTTGCCGGGCGTTGAAATTGGAAACGCCGATGTTGCGGATCTTTCCCTCGTCCTGAAGCTTGGCCATTTCGACCATCGCTTCTTCGATGGATCCGGGCGACGCACTTTCCGGTCCGCCTTTCCAAGCTGGCCAGTGAATTTGATAGAGATCGATGGCATCGACTGCGAGCCGCTGTAAGCTGGCTTCGGCTTCGCGCCGAATCGAGGACGCCTGGAGGTTGTGCGAGATCTCTCCTTTCGCGTCCCAGACCAGGCTGCACTTGGTGAAGATGTAAGGCCGCGTGGGGAGCCCCTTCAGGGCTTTGCCAACCACGGTTTCCGAGTGCCCCAGGCCGTAGGCGGCCGCGGTGTCGATCCAATTGATGCCGCGGTCGAGACCGGCGTGGATGGCGGCGATGGATTCCTTGTCGTCCTGGGCACCCCAGCCGAATTCCCATTGGCCTCCGCCGATGGCCCAGGCGCCAATTCCAATCGGCGTAATTTTCAAGTCACTTTGTCCGAGCGTTCGCAAAATCATTTTGATAACTCCTATTTAGTTAAGAAAGAGGCGGTCCAGCGATGCTGCGCCGGAACCCCTCACGACGATTGCGGCCGCGAGGGCGATGGCCAGGAGGTGGTACTCGTAGCCGTGGCCCTTTCGGTCGCCAAACCAGTTGAGAAACAATCCATTGCGTCCATGCACCATGAAAATGGCGGCAAACATGATGACAGCGATTCCAACGGCGGCGACTCGGCTCAACAGACCCACGATAAGTCCCAGGCCGCCAAGAAATTCAGCGGCCACCGCGAGGAAGGCGAGAGGAACCGGAAGGCCGAGATGTTGGCGCATCATAGCGATCGTTGACTTCAGCCCAGGACCGCCGAACCAGCCGAGAACTTTTTGGGCGCCGTGCGCAAAAAACACGACGCCCAGGATCAAGCGAATGATCGTTTGTGTCCAGTCTGGGTCTGTTGAGAACAGATCTGATAGCATCGCTTTCTCCAATCTCTTTAGTTCCTACGCCGCCTGCTCCATCCGCCGGATGACGGCGGAGAAGTCTTCCTCGCCGCCCACGGCAGCCTCAGCCGCGTTGATCGCCGCGGCGCGTTCCGTGGCGGGCATCCATAGTTCTACTTTCTGCGCCGCAGCCAGGATCAACCTGAAGTCCTTGCCCATCAGGCGGACGGGAAATTGCGGCGCATAGTCGTTGTGCTTGGCTGTCGCCAGTTTTGCCGCTTGCACCGGGGAGACGACAGCTGTCTTTGCCAAGGTGTCGAATAGAGCCTCGCGTGGGAGTCCAAGCTTCGATCCAAGCGCGACCGCTTCGGCGATTGCCTGCATGCCCAGACCGAGCAGTGTATTCACGACCAGCTTCATCGCGACGCCGGAACCACTGGGGCCCATGTAAAACCACTGTTTGGCGATCGCGGCAAAGATCGGCGTGGACCCTTCGAAACGGTCGCGATCGCCGCCGCCGAGTAGAGTGAGCGCGCCGGCTTCGGCGACGACGGTGCTTCCGGAGACCGCGACGTCGAGCATGAAAATACCAAACTCGTGCGCTGCCTCGGATATGCGGCGCGATGTTTCGGGCGCGACCGTGCTCATTTCAATAATCAGCGTGCCGGGTCTGGCGGTGCGCAAAACGCCTTGCGGTCCCAGATAAATGGATTCCACGGCCGCTCTGTCCGGTACGCAGGACAACACCACGTCGACGCGGTCAGCCAGTTTTCGCGGGTCCGGCGCGACGCTCGCACCGAGCCCTTCCAGGGCTTTTGTTTTCTCGCGGTCGCGGTCGTAAACGGTCACGGGAAAACCCGCTGTCATCAGGCGGCGGGCGATGCGCGAACCAAGGTTCCCGAGTCCAATGAATCCTAAGCGGGTACATGAGGTTATTTTTTTGTCAGCCATTTGATACCTTCTGCTATCGATATTGCACATCGCTTGCCAATCGAGGAATCGAGAAGAATGTTGAAGTTGGATCCGTCGAGTCGCGAGAGTTCGCGAATCCACGGCGCCGATTCGTGGTCCTGGTGTAGTGCGTCGCAAATCGTGGCAGTTATGTGGCGTACGCACTCGTGCGTGCCGCGTCGAGACTCATCTCGACGCCCGTGCCTCGGGTGATAAACGACCGGCCAGGCATCGACACGAGTTTCGACGCGGCACGCCGGGGGCGTGCGCCACGACGAAATCAACATTCGTCGATTTATTGCGCAGACGTATGGCCGACGCGGATGTCGTGATTAGGGCAGCGACGTTCGTCAAGGCGGCCTGTTTCCTAAGGATGGAAACGGTCCTCCGAGTGCAAAGACATCATCGCAATGTGGATTGTACGGCTCGCGCTTCGGCGTCCTTATACGTTCATCGTAATGGCCATCCTGATTGGCATCATGGGTGGAATCTCCATCGTAACGACGCCGACCGATATTTTTCCGTATATCAATATTCCGATGGTCGGCGTGATCTGGACTTACAACGGCATGAGTCCGGACGATATGGCGAAGCGCGTCCTGGCAGTGTCCGAGCGCGCCATGACGACTACGGTAAACGACATAGAGCGTATCGAGTCCACCGCATATAACGGTGTTGGGTTGATCAGGGTGTATATGCAGCCGGGCGCGAATGTGGACTTGGCGGTGGCACAGGTAACTGCTGTCAGCCAGACATTGCTTCGAAGTCTGCCGCCTGGAATCTTCCCGCCGCTGGTGGTTCAAAGCGATGCATCGAGCGTTCCCATCATTCAATTGGGCTTGAGTAGCAACACGCTTACCGAGCAACAGCTTTACGATTACGGCCAGAATTTTATTCGCACCCGCCTAGCGACCGTGCCAGGCATTTCGGTTCCATTGCCCTACGGCGGGAAGGTGCGGACGGTGATGATTGACCTCGATCCCGACGCGCTATACGGGAAAGGATTATCGGCGACCGATATATCGAACGCCCTGAACCTTCAGAACCTGATTCTTCCCACCGGGACGGTAAAGGTCGGCACGCGCGAATATCTGATCCGGCTGAACAGCAGCCCTGAACTCATTTCGGCGATGAACGACATTCCGATCAAGACGGTCAATGGCGCGCCAGTATATATGCGCGACGTGGGACAAGTGAAGGACGGATATTCGGTGCAGACAAATATCGTGCGCATCAACGGCGGCCTCTCCGCGCTGCTGAGCGTTTTGCGTCACGGCGGCGCATCCACTTTGGCCGTGGTTCAAGGCGTCAAGAACCTGCTTCCGAGAATACAGGCGACCCTTCCGCCGGAACTGAATATCAGCCAGCTCTTCGACCAGTCTCTGTTCGTCCGCGCGGCGGTCTACGGCGTCGTTCGTGAAGCGACGATCGCTGCTTTGCTGACCGCGCTCATGATCCTGTTGTTCCTGGGAAGCTGGCGCAGCACGCTGATCGTCTGTATTTCGATTCCGCTTTCGATTCTCACGTCGCTCATCATACTCGGCCTCCTGGGAGAGACCATCAACGTGATGACGCTGGGTGGCCTGGCTCTCGCCGTCGGAATTCTGGTGGACGATGCGACGGTAGAGATCGAAAACGTCCACCGCAATATGGGCATCAAGGGAAAGACTCTGGTTCGCGCGATTCTCGACGGCGCGCAGGAGATCGCCGTACCGGCGTTTGTTTCGACTCTGTGCATCTGCATCGTTTTCGTGCCGGTGCTGATGTTGTCGGGCGCCGCGAAATACCTGTTCACGCCGCTGGCGATGGGCGTGGCGTTCGCGATGCTCACGTCTTATCTATTGACTCGCACAGTGGTCCCGACGCTGGTTCATTACATGTTGCAGTCCGAAATGGACCTGTACCAGGACGGCGAGGGCGCGGACACGCCGGCCGCCCAGTCCGCAGGCGTGATTTGGCGAGTGCATCAGGCCTTCGACCGGAAGTTCGAGAGATTCCGGGACAGTTATCACCGCCTGCTCGAATGGGTGCTGGCGCATCGGGCCGTCACGGCCAGCGCGTTCATGGCTTTCGCGCTCGCCTCGATGGGACTGCTGGCGGTCATCGGCGAGAATTTCTTTCCTTATGTCGACGCGGGGCAGATGCGCCTGCACGTGCGGTGTCCCACGGGGACCCGCATTGAAGAGGCCGCGGCGATTTTCTCCTCCATCGAAAGCGAGATTCGCAAGATCATTCCGGCGGAGGAACTCGATTCGATTCTCGACAATATCGGGCTGCCGAACTCCGGAATCAACCTGGCTTTCAGCGACAGTATTACGAGCGGCAACGGAGACGGCGAGATTCTAATCTCGCTGAAACCGGATCATCACCCGACGCTCGATTACACGCGGAAGATTCGCACTACGATCGCGGCGAAATTTCCGGCGGAGAGCCTTTTCTTCCAGGCGGCCGATATCACCAGTCAGATTCTCAACTTCGGTTTGCCTGCGCCCGTCGACGTTCAGGTGACTGGCAATAACCTGGCTCAGAACGCTCCAGTGGCGCAGAGACTTCAGAGCGACATCGCAGGTCTTCCGGGAGCCGTCGACGTCTTCGTTCGACAGCGCCTCGATTACCCGACGGTGGACGTGAGCGTCGATCGTATTCTGGCCGGCGAAGCCGGGCTGACGCAGCGCGACGTTGCGTCCAGCCTGCTGATTTCGCTATCGGCAAGCGGACAGGTGGCGCCGAATCAATGGTTGGATCCGCAGAACGGAGTGAACTATCAGGTGGCGGCGCAGACGCCGCAATACAAGATCGACACCTTCGACGCGATGCAGCGGACGCCGATCACGGCGCCTGCGGGCGGGACACACCAGTTGCTGTCCAATCTTGCGCAACTGAAGAGGAATAATTCGCCCGAGATTGAGAGTCATTACGATATTCAACCCGTCATCGACGTCTTCGCGAGTCCGGACCGGCGCGATTTAGGAGGCCTCGCGACGGACATTGAGGCGATCATCGCCAAGATGCGCCCGACGCTTCCGCGCGGAACCACAGTCGAACTGCGCGGGCAGGTCGACACCATGCGGACGTCCTTCACGCGCCTGGGGTTGGGAATGATTTTTGCAGTGGTGCTGGTTTATCTGGTGATGGCTGTCAATTTCCAGTCCTGGCTGGATCCCTTCATCATTCTGACCGCGCTGCCGGGGGCGATGGCCGGAATGCTCTGGATGCTCTACCTTACCCACACCACTCTGAGCGTTCCGGCCTTGATGGGCGCAATCATGGGTATCGGCGTTGCGACGGCGAACAGTATTCTGCTGGTTACCTTCGCAAACGACGAACGGGCGCTGGGGAAAGGCGCGTTGGAGTCCGCGCTTTCCGCTGGGTTTACCAGGATTCGGCCAGTGACGATGACCGCACTCGCCATGATCATCGGCATGCTTCCGATGGCCTTCGCGCTGGGCGAAGGCGGTGAGCAGAACGCGCCATTGGGAAGAGCCGTGATCGGCGGGCTGCTGTTCGCGACGCCCACTACGCTGTTCTTCGTGCCGATTATTTACACCTTGCTGCGAAAGAGCGCGCCGGTGGATATGGATCGCCAGATTGCGGTCGAAGCCGGAGAGATTCCTGACCAATGAGCGAAAAGGAGGCGAGGCACGTGCATTCAGGACGCAAGCTGCTGTCTGCAATCGTCATTCTGGGCCCGGCCGCGGCAATTTACTTCCTCGGCTATTTGCCTCGGGAGCGGACGACTAAGGAACTCGACGCTGCGGCGGCCACCCGCAAGAACACTCCGCCCCTGGTGAATTCCGCGACTGTAAAGCGCGCGGCTCAAAACAGCGAGTTACTGTTGCCGGGAAACATTACGCCGATCACGGAGGCGTATGTTTTCGCGCGCGCCGCCGGCTATCTGAAGCGGCGCTACGTCGACATCGGCGATCGTGTGGCAGCCGGCCAGAAGCTGGCCGATATTGAGGCACCCGATTTGGATCAGCAGGTATCTCAATCCGAAGCCGCGCTTGCCCAAGCCCAGGGGCAACTTGGCCAGGCTCGAGCCTTGCTGGAACAGTTGACCGCCTCGCGCGATCTTGCGGCGGTCACCTGGCAGCGATACAAGATATTGACCGAAAAGGGCGCTGTATCGCGGCAGGACGGCGATAATTCATCGACTGCCGCCAAGACCGCGGACGCGAGCGTCGTTGCCCAACAAAAGACGGTGGCGGCCGCCGAGGAATACGTTCGCGCAAGTAAGGCGACCTTGGACCGCTTGCGGACGCTCCAAGGTTACGAACAAATCACTGCGCCGTTCGCCGGCATCATCACGGCGCGCAATGTCGACGTCGGCGCACTTATTTCCGCAACCGGCTCCAGTCTTGGGCCCGCCCGGTCCAATGGCGCCGCTCCGTCCGATGTTCCCAGCGGGGGCGAAATTTTTCGTCTGGCGGAGATTTCAAGGCTTCGCATCCTGGTGGCCGTCCCACAGACGAATGCGCCCGAAATCAACGTCGGCCAGAACGCGACCGTCACCGTTCAGCAGAACCCCAATCAGACCTTTAAAGGGAGAGTGACCCGAACGTCCAGTTCTCTCGACGCACAATCGAGAACGTTATTGACCGAAGTGGACGTCGATAATCCGAAGGGGGTGCTGTTGCCGGGAATGTATGCCATGGTGTCCTTTGTCACGGAGCGGGCCGACCCTCCGTTTCTCGTGCCGGATGCGGCGCTGATCGTCCGGGCGAGCGGAACGGTGTTGGCCGTACTCAAGCCGCTGACGCCGGAGGAACAACAGAAGTCCACAGCGGCGGGGATGGATCCAGCGACAGTTAGCCGGACCCGTCGCGTCCACTTTCAAACTGTGACGCCGGGCCGCGATTATGGAGTCGAACTGGAGATTCTTAACGGTCTCGAAGCGGGCGCGGAAGTGGCGGTCGATCCAAACGACGCGGTGCAGGAAGGCGCGCTCGTTCAAATCGCCGGGCGGAATTCGAGCCAAAAGGGGTAGCGCAATGGGATTCGGATGGCAGGCCGCGGCGCTGCTCATATTCATTCCCGCGGTGGGCGAAGCGCAAATGAGTGCTTTGCTTCGTCCATATGAAGCGAAGCCGCTGCCCCCGGTGAACCTTCAAAACTCGGGGCGGATTCTCGATCTGATTCGCGCGGGTCAGTTGTATCTTTCCTTAGAGGACGCGATCGCGCTCGCGCTCGAAAACAACCTGGATATCGAACTGGAGCGGTACCTGCTCCGAATTGCGCAGACAGACATTGAGCGCGCCAAGGGCGGCGGGTTGTTACGCGGATTGAGCCTGCTGGTCAACGAGCCTCCTCCTGGAATCGGGGGGCCGAACGGGCCGCTGCTCACGACGCTTACTGCCAGTTCGACGCCATCAGCGCCTGTGAACACGAATTTTTCCGACGTCGCGCTGATCACCCAGCAGCAGAATGATCTTGCAGTCACAGGTGCGCTCCCTTTGTCGACGGGGCCGGCGATTCCGCAATACGATCCAACAATTTCCGGTGTGATGAACTGGGCGCATGAATCTACTCCCGAATACAATCCGCTGCTCACCGGCTCCTCGAACTGGCTGCTATCCAATAATTTCAACGGAAATGTCGGTTGGACTCAGGGATTCTCAACCGGCGCCCAGATCAGCATGACGTTCGATAATACGCGCCTCACGTCCAACGCGGCTCGATATACGTACAATCCGATTCTGAACTCGAGTCTCGCGTTCACCGTAACCCAACCCCTGCTGCGCGGATTTGGAATCGAGTTGAATCGCCGCTACATTCACATCGCTAAGAACACCACGAAAATCGCCGAACTCGTGTTTCGACAGCAGGCGATCGACACGGTAGCCGGCATCGCGCGGCTATACACGGACCTGGTTAGTCTGAACGAAGACGTGAAGGTCAAGCAGGAATCGATGAAGCTCGCTGAGCGGCTGTATGAGGACAACAAGAACAAGGTCGACCAGGGCTCGCTCGCGCCGATCGAGCTAACGCGGGCGCAGGCGCAAGTCGCGGCTACACGGCAGGCGCTGATCTCGGCGGAGGGTCTGGTCGAGCAACAGGAGCTGATCGTGAAGACGGCGATCACCCGTGGCGGTCTGGCGAATCCTGCCATCCGCGCCGCGCGCATCATCGCGACGGATGCGTTGCCGGATCCCGGCACCGACCCGGCGCGACCCGTCGAGGCCTTGATCGTCGACGCGCTCCGGAACCGGCCGGATCTGGCTCAGGGAGGGATTCAGGTACAAAATTCCGAGATTGCCCTGAAGGGCTCGCGGAACGCGCTGCGGCCGGAGCTCGACGTGGTCGGCACCTTACAGAATGGCGGTATTTCCGGCGACATAAATCCTGTCGGGGCCGCCCAGACGCCCGGCGCGGCGCTTTACCCCGGTGGCTATGGAACGGCAGTGGGGCAGATCTTCAAGAACAATTTTCCGACCTATATGGTCGGCCTCCAGTTGAATCTGCCATTGCGGAATCGGGTCGCGCAGGCGGACGCTGTTCGGGACGAGTTGCAGGTCCGCCAGACCCAGATCCGGCGCCAGCAACTCGAGGATCAGGTGCGCCTGGAAGTAGCCGACGCTTATGTCGCGCTGCAGCAAGCGCGCGCATCGTACGACGCCGCCGTCCAGAGCCGCAAACTTCAGGAGCAATCCGTGGAAGTGGAACAAGTGACGTTTGACGTCGGGCTTGCAACGAACTATCTGGTGATTCAGTATCAAACTTACCTGGCACAGGCGCGGTCGACCGAAGTCGCGGCAAAGGGGGCGTACGCGAAAGCAAAGGTCGCGCTCGATCGAGCCACCGCCAGTACGCTCGAAGTGAATCGGGTATCGATGGAGGAGGCGCGGGATGGCCGTGTTTCCCGGCCTTCACCCCGGAATCCCCATCCATGAAGCCGGAAGAGGAGGCCTCCGGCGAGCGGCTATATCGCCCGTACCAAGCAGGTGCGCGATATCTCGCCCAATCTGGAAACCCAGGCATTTTGTGGTTGATCAACATTTATCTGACTACCTGAGTTTCCGCCTGCGCTTCCCTCGTTTGCGCCGGATCCATGGTCCAAGTGCGCACAAAAGCCCGAATCGCAGCCTTGCTGACAGAACACGATTTTTCGGTTCTTCTCGCCTTAGCCGGGAAGTTCGAATTCTCTGACGAAGAATTGTGTGCAGACCGACGCCCTGGCGATTCCTGTTGTAGTCTTGGTTTTCGCCCCCGGCGAAAGCGTTATGCTGAATTCTTTCGTGGCGAGCCAGCAACATCTCGGCTTTGAGGACGGCGCGTTTGAAACCGGCCGCGGTTCCAATCCGATTTTTTGTCATCAGGAGTTCCTGGAGAAAATCGCGGAGCGCGATCGCGATTCGATTGCGCGTCGTGCGGCGTTTCTCATGCAGCGGCTTTCTGTCGATTCCCGGCGCCTCCATTACAAATCCACCCGGGGTGTGAATCAGGGCTGGAGACGATCGCGGCTCGGCGGCAATCGCGGCAGCCATTTTTATGCGTGGTGGGCTCCGAAAAACGCTCTGCCGTTGAAGGAATCGGGCGGATTTGGCGAGACGCCCGACGGGGCGATCTTTCTGCGGGCGATCCGGCATCACGACGATCACTCGGAACTGCCGCCGCATGCGGTGGCATCGCATTATCTGCCGGTGACGGTTCAGGATCTGCGGCGCGAGGAATATGCGCCGTCGCCCTGGACGCAACAGCAGATCCGCTTCGCCGCGGCGCGGGCACCGGTCCGTCTGCTGAAAGGGCACCCCGGTTCGGGCAAGACGACGGCGCTGTGGAATGCCGCCGACACCGCCGGAAAGGAGCGCATCCTGTATGTGACCTATTCGGCGGATCTGGCGGCGCTGGCGCGGGAATATTTCGACCGGTTCTGTTCCTCGCACAAACAATTTGAGGTGATGACGTTTCCGAATCTGGTGCGGCGCATTCTGGGAGAAGATGCGCCTTTCCTCCCGGAATCCGAATCCCGCCAACGATTTTTGCGCGACCTGGCGCCGTTTTCGCGGACCCTTGGCGCGTGGTCCGATTCTCCGGCCGCGCTGTACGACGAGCTTCACGCTCATCTGGCCGGCGATGCGATTCCCATGGCCATCGGGCGGTTTGCGGCTTGTGCGAAAGCCAGGGTGCCGGATAAAGCGTATCGTGAACGGCGAACGCGAATCCTGGGAAGCGCTCCGGTGGCGAGCGCGCTCGAAGCGGCGGGGCGCCTGGAGCGTCTCAGCCCGCGGGATCTCGCCGAGCGATATTTCCCGGAACTCGCCTTGGCGAGGCGCGCTGTGGACAAACTGATTTCACAGCGAGACGGTTCATCGGCTAAATTGGCCGGCTTCGATTGCATCGCCGTAGACGAATGTCAGGATTTAACGCCCATCGAAGCGCTGTTAATCGCCGAAATTGCCGCGCTGGTCAAACGCGCGCCGCTGCTGCTGGCGGGCGACGAAGCACAGACGGTGCGGCCGACGGACTTTGAGTGGGGTTGGCTCAGCGATCTGCTGCACGCCCGGGTCGGCACGCCGTCCAGCCATCAACTGTCGGCAAACCTGCGAAGCCCGCGGCGCATCGCGGAGCTGGTGAACCGGGCGTGGGATCTGTATTCGCACCTGGAAAAGCAGGAGCGGCCCAGCGGCACAGGGCTTGCGGAGATCGAAGACGACGCGACCGATCAGATTCTTTACTGCACGGCCGCACCCGGCGTCGAGTTGCAGGAACTGCTTGGCCTGCTGGCCGGGCGGGAGGGCCTGGCGATGATCGCACTGGGCGAGACGGTCCCCGATTACGTTCCGGCCGCTCTCAAGGATGCCGTGCTGACGGCGGCGGAGGCTAAAGGGCTCGACTTCCATTCGGTATGCATTCTCGATGCCGGAAAGCAGATCGATCGGATTCTTCGGGAGCGGCATGTTCGGGCTGGGACCGATGTGGAGATGCTGCGCAAGCGTCTGGCGATCGATCAGTTGAGGGTAGCGCTGAGCCGGCCTACGGAACGGCTGCTGTGGCTGGACGTGAACCCCGCCGATTCCGTCGTCCGTCAGAGCCTCGGGTTTCTGAACGGGAACATCGAGCAGAATCGCGTGTCGAGTTGCGTGCCGGCGGCGTTGGTAAAGGCGCTGGAAGAAGACGAGCTGGATGTGGAGGAAAGAATTCTTCGCTGCCAGCAGGACGCGCGCCAATACCTGCAAGTGCGGCCGGAGATCGCCTGGTCCAGAGCGCAGCAGGGGGTGATGCTGCTGGGCCGTCCCGGTTCGGTGGGCTCGGTGGAGGATCAGGCGGCGCGCGACGCGGCGTATCTGCTTTTAGCGGAGATTTGTTTTGTTCTGGGGATTCGCAATACGCGATTGGCGGCGGAACTCGGCAAGCCCGACCCGTTCATTGAGGCGAAGAGCGCGGCAGTGCAGGCGCGCCGGTTCGGGTTGGCATCGCTGATCGAAGCGGTGGGACGGGTGCAAGGCGCCACGCCGGACCAGCGGCTGCAGGCTCTGGTGGAAATGGCGCAGTTGGTTCCGGCGCACAAGAATGAGATGGAGGGGTGGCTGCAACTGGAAATGAGCGCGCGCTCGAAGGCGTGGCTCGACGAACTGGAAGCGGCTGTTTTCAACGCGCACAATGCATCGATTCTGATCAAGGTGCTGCCGCCGTTCTATGAAGCACTCGATCTGCCGGACCAGGCGGCGCGGGTCGCCATCCTGCGGCAGCGCGCGGTCCAGTTGTTCACCAGGGAAAAGCGGTTCGGCGCCGCACTGGCGGAGTTAAGAGCGCTTCCCGAAAGGCAGCCCAAACTGGAGGCTGCCTGTCACGAAGGCTTAGCCGACTATCGAGCGGCCGCCGATTGCTATTTGGCGGCAGGCGACCAGAAAGAGGCATTGCGCTGCTATCGACTGGTTCCGGATCTGAAGGCGGCCTTGAATCTGGCCCTGGAAATGGGCGGACACCCGGCCACGGAATCGCTGGAATGGATCGCGAAGTTGCAAACGCTGGTGTCCCAGCGTCCGGAGAAGTTCACGAAAATGGTGACGGCGGAGGAGAAGAAGGCCCTGGAAGAACTGCTGGAGCGAGCGTTGGGAGTGAGTCGCCGAAAGCCTGCGCTGAAGAAAGCCGCCGCGAGGAAATCCCCAGCCCGTCGGAAGGGAACGGCGAAAAATTAATGCGTTTGTGGCGCACGCCCCCGGCGTGCCGCGTCGACACTCGTGTCGATGCCTGGCCAGTGTTTTCATGAGTCTCGATACGGCCGCGCTTAAAGGCGCTTGACAAAGGCGCTCCTTTTGAATACTGTATACAAAAATGCGGTTTCAATTCACGCGAGAAATCGCCAGAAGGTCTCTCTGCTTCGTCGGGTTACTCGTGGTTGTCAACTCTGCGATCGCTCAGGAAGAACCACCGGCCGGCGGCCGTGGAGGTCGCGGTGGACGCGGAGGTCGCGGCAACACTCGCGAATTTCTTGGACTCGGGCCCGCTCCCGATGCCGCCGCGGCAAAAAAGGGCGAGCCGCTCTACGCTCAGAACTGCTCTGTCTGTCACGGCGAAAATGCACGCGGCTCGCAGGGGCCGAACCTGGTTCGCTCGGTCGTTGTCCTCCACGACGAAAACGATGAAACGATGGGACCTGTAATCAAGAGCGGCCGGCCCCAAGGCGGCATGCCCCCATTTCCGCAGCTTTCCGCCGAGGATATTCACAACATCGATCAGTACGTGAAACTGCAGATCGAACTCGCGGCCAACCGCGGCACTTACGGAGCTACCTACGGGGATCTGCGCAACAAAGTCACAGGGGACGCCGCGGCCGGCCAGGTGTTCTTCGGGGCTCACTGTACGCAGTGCCACTCCGTTACCGGCGATCTTGCTAAAATCGGCGCGAAATTCCAGCAGGCGGCCCAACTTCAACAGCGCTTCCTCTGGCCTGCCACTCCCGGCCCCCAAAAAGGCTCGGTAACGACGCCTTCGGGTGAGAAGGTTACGGGAACACTCCTTAAGAATGACGACTTTATCGTCGCTCTCCGGGATTCCGCAGGCGCCTTCCATGAATGGCCGAAGAGTCAAGTCAAGCTTGAAGTTGACGACAAGCTTTCCGGCCATCGAGCGATCCTTCCGCTCTACTCGAACGCCGACATTCACAATATGACCGCTTATCTGGTGACGCTGAAATGAGAGCGATTCTCTTTCTCATGCCCGCTCTAATACTGGCACAGGGACTCGATCCCAAGTGGCTTACTCTCGACCATCAGCCGCCGAACGTGTGGCCTACTTACAATGGCGACTACTCGGGGCGCCGGTTCAGCGATCTCACCCAGATCAATCAATCCAACGTCGATCTTCTGAAAATCGAGTGGATTTACCGCATCACCAGTGTCGGGCCGCAACGCGGAGTCGGCAATCCGACCATCAAATCCACTCCGCTGATGGTGAACGGGATCCTCTACTTCACCATCCCCGACCATGTGTTCGCGATCAGCGCGCGGACGGGTGCTGAGCTCTGGCAGTACGATTTTCAGGACAAAGGAGGCCATCTTGTCGGACAGCGCGGAGTTGCCATGTATCGCGACTGGCTGTACTTCCTCTCTCCCGACGGTTGGTTCATCTCACTTAACTCGAAGGATGGCAAGGAGCGCTGGCGCAAGAAGATCGCAGACGAAAAGCTTCAGTATTTCACCACCATCGCCCCGTTGATCGTCAAAAATCACGTGATTGTCGGCGTCGGCGGAGACGCCATGGACGTCCGCGGCTACCTCGAGTCGCGCGATCCGGAGACAGGCGACGTGCAGTGGAAATGGTGGAGCGAGCCCGTCAAAATGGGCGACGCCGGCTCTGAGACGTGGCCTAATCAGGCAGCCATGGACCACGGCGGCGGCATGACCTGGCTGCCTGGCACTTATGATCCGGAGCTGAACCTGATCTATTGGGGCACCGGCAACGCGAATCCGGTTTTCGCGGGACAAGGCCGGCTTGGCTCGAATCTCTACACCGCATCCATCGTCGCGCTCAATGCGGATACGGGCAAGATTGCGTGGTATTTCCAGGCTTCTCCGCACGACACTCATGACTGGGATAACGTCGAGACGCCGGTGCTGTTCAACGCTACAATAGACGGCAAGCCGCGCAAACTGCTCGCCCAGGCCGGCAGATGCGGATGGTTCTTCGTTCTCGATCGGACCGATGGCAAGGCGCTCGTCTCGAAACCCTTCTCAGGCACCGGCAACTGGGCCAAGGGCATCGATGCGAAAGGCCAGCCGATTCCCGATCCTGATAAAGAACCCAAAATCGACGGCTCGATGATCGATATGCCGGCCATGGGCGCCACCAACTGGCCTCCTCCCAGCTACGATCCGCAGACCGAGCTCTTTTACGTCAACGGGACGGAAGCCTACGGCGTGGCTTACCTGTACGACACTTCGCCCAATCCGGAAGGCTACGGCGGCGGCGGGGGCGGCAACTTCGATTCCCGTTCGGCGCTTTTCGCGCTCGACATTCATAACGGCGCGACGAAATGGAAGCACGAGCATGCCGGCAACGGAGGTATGAATGGCGGCATCATGACCACCGCCGGGCGCCTGCTGTTCACCGGCGATTCAGGATATCTGGTTGCCTTCGATCCGGCAACGGGGAAAATCCTCTGGCATCAGCAGCTGACATCGCCGCTCAGCAACGGCCCGTCCACGTGGACGCTCGATGACAAACAATACGTGATCGTGGGAGCCGGTGACAGTCTTTATGCATTAACGCTGGCAGGGAAGCCCTAAAAGTGCATTCTGTATACAATTGTTGTAAGCTGAAACAAAGAAAAAATGGCCGAACCCAGTGCGGTTGCTGAACTTCCTACGACGACTTTGAAGGCGCATCTTCTTGCGCGCCTACGCGAGGGTATTATCAGCGGAAAGTACCGCCCCGGAGAGCGCCTGAATGAAAGCAAACTGGCCCGGGAATGCGGCGTCAGCCGTATCCCCGTCCGCGAAGCTCTCATGCAGTTGCAGGAGCAGGGGCTGGTGATGAATCATCCCCGGCGGGGGATGTTTGTCAATTCTCTCTGCGAAGAGGACACGCAAAAGATTAACAGCATTCGCATTATCCTGGAGGCTGAGGCGATGAAACTCTGCCGCGCACGCTTGTCCCCGGAAATGGACGCGAACTTGAGTCGAATCGTCAAGGTCATGGAAGGGTGGGAAAGCGGTTCCGACCTCGATACCGCAGCTCTTGATCTCGAGTTTCACCGCGCGATTTGGAGCTACAGCGGAAATCCCTACCTGGTGCGGACCCTGGACTCGCTCGTTCCCGCGGTCGTAGCGCACCATGCTCTGGATGGAGTTACGCAGGATATGGTTCGCTGGTCACTCAATCATCACCGAACGCTGCTGGAGGTGATCCGGGGCGAATCCAGGTTGACGCCGGAAGAAGCCATCGTGACGCATCTCCGAATGTGTTATTCGAATCCGGAGCGCTTTTCAAGTTTCGGACTTCATTAGTGACATCCCCTCCATGACTGTCGGGGTTCCGCTGGCGGCGGTGTTAGCGCACTGTTTCGCCTGTCCGCTCCCTGACGGTCGCGGCTCCGTGTCTACACGGAGCCGCCATGCGTGAGCATACGGGCTGGCGCGAAGGTACCAGTCTATTCCGGCAAAGCGAACCTGTAGAGTACGTTGGCCGATGAAAGCGATTTAGTATACAGAAAAAGTGTATACGCTATATAATTGTCAGATTCGAGGGTGTAGATTATGATCAGCGGATTCAAGAATTGTCTTCTTCTCGCGGCGGTACCGCTCTTTGTCTGGGGCCAGGCGCCAACTGGTCCCGGAGGTGCCCCGTTGCCTCAGGGCCAAAATCCCAAGGGCATGCACGTTTATATCTGGACGGGGCTGAAATCACACGGGGAAGGCAAGCACGACTATCCACAATTCCTGGCTGACTGGAGCAAAGTCCTCACCGAGCATGGAGCGGTCGTCGACGGCGCTTTGCACGCGCCCAGTAGTCCCGACCTGGAGCACACCGATGTGGTGTTGCTCTACAAAGGGGATGCCGGCTTCCTGAGCGATAGCGCGAAGGCCGCCCTGGATGCGTTTGTGAAGAAAGGCGGAGGCATCGTCAGCATCCACGATTCCTTGTGCGGTCCGGATCCGGAATATTTCGCGAACCTCGTCGGCGGCGGGAAAAAGCACGGTGAGGTCAACTACACGCTGGAAACCGAGGTTACTTACAAGGTGGCCGACAAAACGCATCCCATCATGAAGGACATGTCCGATCTTACGATTCCCGACGAAGCCTTCTTCAAAATGACCTGGGCCAAGACAGGCAACCTCCACGTGCTGGCGAATAATGAAATCTCGCCGACGCCGAGCGCGGGCGACCATAAGGGCGAGATTGTTCCCCAAATGTGGACCTACGAGCATACCGCGCCGGGCGGCCAGGCGGCGCGCGCCTTCGTCTGGATGCAAGGGCACACCTACGCGAATTTCGCGAACCCGCAGATCCAAAAGACGCTGCTGCGCGGTATCGCATGGGCCAGCAACCGCCCAGTGGAGGAGTTGGTGACCTATGTTCCTCCGCCCAGCACTCGAGGACGGGGCCGAGGGAAGCAGTAGATTGAATACTGTATGCAGTATCTGCCGACGAAACGGAGTTCTCCTAACACTCTCGTTGGTCTCGGCTGCGACTGCCCAATACTCGGCGCGCAGGGATGGCGAGGTAGTGCGTCTTGAGGACGCCGCTCACCTGGTCGCGGCCCCGTAGATCATTGATAACAGGCAGCCAATATTCCGAGCCGCGACCACAGGGAGCGGGGTTTACGAGTTTTTCAGCGGTCTCCTAGCTAGTCTAGGAGGCTGAAAACTAGAGCAGATCGCTTCCTGCGGTCGCGGCTCAGAATCGGCGGCACGTAAAACCAATTACTTACCGAGCCGCCACCGCAGGAAGCCATCATCATAATCATATCGCCGCCCGATTGCGCGGCAATGCCGCGGCCACTGGCATTTCCCGAAGGGAAACGCTGCCGGCGTTTTTCAGCACGGAGTTGAGCGCGATGTCCAGGAAGTCGCTGAGGATCTGTTCAGAGGAGAGTCTCCCATCCCGGCGGTACCAGCGGGACACCCAATTGACCATCCCGAACAGACTGAACGTCGCCACCGTCGGGGACACGTCGCGCAGCTTGCCCTCGGCCGATAATTGATCCAGAGTCTCCCGAACTAGATCGAAGTAGGCGCGCTTTCGCGCCTTAATCGCCCGCCGATGCGCGGGAGTCAGCGCGTACATCTCGTCCAGGAGAATCGACACCGCGCCGCCGACTTCCAGGACTCGCTTGGCATGGCGCCAGATGATGATTCTCAGGCGCTCCAAGGGGTCTTCGGCCTGCTTGGCCGGCGCGATCGCGTCCTGCTCGACCATATCCATTCCATAGCTCATGATCTGAAACAGCAGGTCTTCCTTTCCCCGAATGTAATGGTAGAGACCCGCCTTGGTGAGCCCGACGGCGTCGGCGATGTCGTTCATCGACGTTCCTTCGTAGCCTTTCTGGCACATCACCTCCGCCGCCACGCGATAAATGTGGTCTGCGCGATCTTCCCGCCGCCAGATGGGCGGCACTTTTTTCCGTTTGACGCGCCGTTGCAGAAATCACCCTCAGGATCGCAGCTACTATCCCCTCCATGACTGTCGGGGTTCCTTATCACAACGGAACCCCGACAGTCATGGTTACGATTTTCCCATGTTCAAAACGAGAAACGCACCCCGATCTGCACTGCGCGCGGTCCGGCGGATCCGAAAGTTTGACCCGCCCGCTGCGTCGCTTGGCCGTAGCTACAGCTAATGGCCCCGGCGGAACCCGGAGCGATCGAACCCTGCTGACAGACGCTGCCCGCGGCTCCCTGGTCCAGATTACTGGAGAAGCCGGTCAGGTTGGCGATGTTAAATGCATTGAACATCTCCGCCAGAATGCTGAATTTGTATCGCTCCTTCACAGTAAAGACTTTGGTCAGCCGGAAATCCTGGCTGATGGTCGGTGCCCCAAGCCTGTAATTCTGCGGCAGAATGATGGACGACGTAATCGGCTGGCCCTCGGCATTCAAAGTCCCAACGACCTTCGAATTGTAGGACGCGACCGCCGCTGCCAGCGTCGATTTATCGCATCCCCCTGAAAGACAGCCATAAGCGAGACCCGGCAGCGGCTCGGTGGTGCCCGCCGCATCGGTACCGGGGAGAATCAGGTTCGACACGTTCGCGGTACTCGGCGTCACGCTGATGAAGGTCGAGTTCATCGCCAGAGTGAATCCCCACGGCATGTTCCAGGTACCGGCCACCGTCAGGTTGTGGTGGGGCAGATTCTGGCCGTATCCGGCCATCCAGTGCTCATAGTCCCAAGCTGTTTCGCCGAGGCCCTTTTGCAGCGCGTAGGAAACCACGAACTGGAAGTGGTTGGTCATGCGCTTCTGGAGCTTCATCAGCAAGCCATCGTAAACCGACCGCCCCTGGCCGTTCCAAAAAGTAATGCTTCCGGTGGAACACTCGTCGGCGGGATTGAAATCCGGACTCGTTTTACAAACCGGAATGACCGGATTTGGAGTCGTGCTTCCCAGGAACCGGTTAAACAGGTTGTTATCGGTTTCGCCAAGGCTGATGTTCTCGCCTTGACGGCGGGCCCAATCGGCGGTTAATACCATACTGCGGCCAATCTCCCGCTGGACGCCGATAGAGGTCTGGTAGCTGCGCGGCAGCGGGAAGTTTTGAGGATAGATTTCCACTCCCTGCTTGGCGTAATTAATATTGGCGTACGGGAATGGGCCGCTCCGCTGCGGATTCGACGGGGAAAGAACCGCGGCGATCGCCGGCAGTTCGGCGTTCACCAGGTTTTGAAACTGCCCCACGGTCATGGTGGTGAGAGCGCCGAGCGGAAGCGGTGCTCCCTCCGGCAGGATGGAGCAGGGAAGGCCGGGAATCGGACAGGTGCTGGTGCTTCCGCCGATCACCAGGACGCCCGACCCCCCGAACGGTCCGGGAATATTGTTAGTGAAGGAACTGGCCGCGAGCGTGTTTCGCGCGGCGCCCGGAGGGTCGATGGAGGACGCTTCCCGCAGCTTGTAATATCCCGGCGTGCTGTCCCAGTAAATTCCCGCGCCTCCGCGGATCACCGTCTTGTTGTCCTTGAACGGGCTCCAGGCAAAGCCGAACGCCGGCTGCATTTCCTTGGTGTTGTTCCGCGTCGGACCAAGGTTGTTGGCGCCCAGAATCGGAGCCAGATACTGCGGCCTGGGCACATCCGAGTTATAAAAACCCGTCTGCGCGTTCCACGCCAGGCCGTAGTTCAAGGTGAAATTCTTCCGAATCTTCCAGACATCCTGGACATACGCGCGGTATTGATTGTAGCCCTTGCCATCGCTGTAATCGTAGGCTCCGGGAAGGGAGGTGGTGCCCACTCCGACGCCGCTAAAAATACTGCTGCCGATATTCAGCACCGGCAGGTTTAATACGCCCGCGTCGGTTTGCAGTACGCTGGGAGTCGACGGCCACAGGATCGGCTGCAACAGAGGGTAAGCCGGGCCGAAGATACCCTTGAGGTCCGTCGGCGAGAACGCCCCCACGCACATGGGTGTGCAGAAGCCCCACAGACCGTTCGAAGCGGTGGGATTAAGGTCCCCTCCGAACTTCAGCCGATGCGCGCCTTTCTGCCAGCTCAACCCTTCGACGATCTCGAAACGGCGCGTGTTCCGCCCCTGCGGAGCATTGAAATTAGGCCCGATCGCCGGCGCATTGCCGCCGACGAAGGTGAATATGTTCGGCAGACTGCCGGCCACGCAGGGCCCCGCGCAATCCGACGCCACCGCTTGTTTATTGCTGTTGTTCCAGTAGTTGAACTGGAACCGGAGATCGTTCACGATGGTCGGAGTCAGCGCACTGGTGACGCCGATGATGGATTGATCGGCCCAGTTCGTGTTGTGCGGCCAGTTGGACGGATCTCCGAATTCGAGCGATTGCCCGAAGCCCGAGTTCCCGTCGTGCGAATAGCGGAGGAATAAGCTGTGCTTGGCATTTAGCCGGTAATCGAGGCGGCCGCTGATCTGCTTGCTGACATAGGGGCTGCCGTAGTTATTGGTCAGCAGGGCGAAAGCGGGATCGGTGGAAGTAATGTTCACCGCCTGCACCTGGTTGAGAAACTCGTAATTGAAGAAGAAGAAAAGTTTGTCCTTCTTCAGCGGGCCGCTCAGCGACGCGCCCGGATTACGGCGGACAAAGAACGGACTCGGGCCCGGTACCCGCTGGAGGTTCGGGTACGCGGCCATGTTGTGGTCGCGATAGAAAAAGTAGCCGCTGCCGTGCCAGGCATTGCTCCCGGACCGGGTGACCACGTTGATCCCTCCGCCCGCCGAAATGGGCGTCGCCAAGTCGAAATTCACTTCGGAAAGCTGGAATTCCTGCACGGTTTCCTGGGAGAAATTCATGGACGACATGCCGCCGGCCACGTCGATATTATCGGAAACGTTGCCCCCGTCGATGGTGATGGCACTGTGATTGAGCGAGCCCAGAACGCTCACCTGGAACAGAACGTTGAACTGCGCCACGGTCCCGGGAATAATCGCGATGCCCGGCTCGAGCTGCG
>Ga0210394_10002766_pt1 | contig 23432 bp, 21 predicted proteins | sample IncBWC12MmetaG_FD_160121 | JGI IMG/M metagenome (GOLD analysis project Ga0210394, IMG submission 160121) | Forest soil microbial communities from Barre Woods Harvard Forest LTER site, Petersham, Massachusetts, United States - Inc-BW-C-12-M | ecosystem: Environmental > Terrestrial > Soil >... | reverse complement strand
TTACCTCGATTCCGGCGATCACGTGGTGGTTGTCAACGCCAACAAAATTCGTTTGACCGGCAACAAGGTCGAACAAAAAGTCTATTACTCGCACAGCGGCTATCCAGGCGGATTGAAAGAAGTCCCCGCCAAGCGCGTGCGTGAGACCAAGCCCGAGTGGATGATTCGCGAAGCCGTTCTGGGTATGTTGCCAAAGAACAAGCTCCGCGCTCGCCGCGCCAAAAAGCTGCGTGTTTATCGCGACGCGGCAGGCTTGACTCGGCATGTTGGGCAAAAGCCCCAGCCGGTAACAGTTTAATTCTGCCCTTCGTTTGCCGTCTGTTTCGGCAATCAGTCCGGGGCGCTGCAATACGTATCCGCACGTAGGTGTTCCTTTCTAAGTGGTGCCTTAGCAGAGGAGCTATCCAAGCGTGATTTTCACGAGACGCGTACTCGTCTCTGAAACCGTCTTGCGGAAGCGGTTTTCTTTTGGCTGGCCCAGCCTTCTGTGGGCAACGGGGGTCGGACCTTTAGGTCCGACATAAGCCCAGCCAAACTGTGCGGCTTTAGCCGCTGAGGAATTGTTCTTCGGGAGGGCACGACTTAAGTCGCGCCGAAACGCCCGCCACTTCATGGGCTTTAGCCCCTGAGGTTTCGGAGCTTCACTCTTCGAGTTTGCGGTTTTCGTACGATTTCTAGGAGGATCATTGAGTACTTCCGGTTCGCCCATCGCGGGCAAAACAACTTGGTTTTACGGCACGGGCCGCCGCAAGGAATCCATTGCGCGCGTGTTTCTCCGCCCGGGCTCGGGGAAATTCACTGTCAACGGCCGCACCGTCGACTCCTATTTTCCCAATCACGCTTGGAAGCATGACGCCATCGAGCCGCTCAAGTTCACCAGCTTGGCCGATCAGGTGGACGTCGTCTGCACCGCCAAGGGCGGCGGCGTTGGTGGTCAGTCCGGAGCGGTCCGCATGGGCCTCTCTCGCGCCATCAGCCGCTACAATCCCGAACTTCGCCCGGCGCTGCGCACCAACGGTTTCTTGACGCGCGATTCCCGTATGAAGGAACGCAAGAAGTACGGCCAGAAGGGCGCGCGCAAACGCTTCCAGTTCACCAAGCGCTAAAGAATTGGCGCTAAAGAACTGGGGTGGCAATTTTTCGGCGAACGTTTTTTCGCCGTCAAGTCTCTGGCGTCCCGGCGCAATCCGGAACGCCAAGATCACGGCCGGCAAGGTAGCCGGCAAGAAGTCGCTGCGAGTTCTTGCTTTTGTAGGGACCGCCTTCTGAGGCGTTCCGCTCCGCAAGCATCTCTCGATAAGCGGCTAATTCTAAAAGGAGGAAGTGTGGCAGTAGAAATAACCATGAAGGAGCTTCTGGAGGCTGGCGTTCATTTCGGCCACCAGACGCGTCGTTGGAATCCGAAGATGAAGGAGTATATTTTCGGCGAACGCAACGGCATTCACATTATCGATCTTCAAAAAACTTTGAAAATGTTCCGTGAAGCCAGCCGGTTCGTCAGCGATATTTCCGGCCAGGGCCGCACCGTGCTCTTCGTGGGCACCAAGCGCCAGGCTCAGGAAGCCATTGCGGAAGAGGCCAAGCGCTGCGGTGCGTATTTCATCAATCACCGCTGGTTGGGCGGCACCCTCACCAATTGGGCCACCCTGCAGAAATCCATCAAGCGCATGAAGCTCCTCAAGGCCATGACCGAAGACGGCCGCATGGAGCAGCTCTCCAAGAAAGAGCGCGCGCGCCTCGATCGCGAGCTGAAGCACCTGCACCAGAACCTCGAAGGCATTGAGAACATGGCCCAGCTCCCAGACACCATGTTCGTCGTCGATTCCAACGCCGAAGAAATCGCCGTCAAGGAAGCCCGCCGCATGGGTATTCCCGTGGTCAGCGTTGTGGACACCAATTGCGATCCCGACATGGTCGACTGGATCATCCCCGGCAACGATGACGCCCTGCGCGCCATCCGCCTGTTCACCACCAAAATTGCAGATTCCGTCGCCGAAGGCCGCGCGCACTACGAGCAGTCTCAGGTCGCCGATCAGAAACTTGCCAGCGATCAGGCTCTCGAACCCGGCCCGGATTACGTGGACACTAGCGCCTACGAACAGTACGAGAAACAGGAAGGCGACTTCGTGGAAGGCTCCGAAACCCTCACCGAAGCGCTCACCACCACTGTTCCTCCAGACGAAGAGGTCCGCTAACCCTTCGCGCAAACGCGGTGCATCCGCCGCCGTTCCGCGAGTGTGTGGTGCATCCGTACCGCGAGGCCGCAATTTTTTCGGCCCGGCGCACCAAAAAAACCACGCCGGGCCATTTTTCTGGCATCACGCTTCCTTCCGGAAACGATGTTAGGGCACCGGGGGCCGGAGCTTTAGCTCCGACACTAGCCATGCCTCCCAACGGGGCTTTAGCCCCTGAAGAACTGATTTAGATTTTGCAGCTGAAGGCAAAGGTTTTTCTTTAGGAGGCTGGGGCTTCAGCCCCAGCACCGAGCAAACAGCCAACGGGGCTTTAGCCCCTGAAGAAAGCTTTTAAGCGGTCAAAAGGAAAACGAGAAAAAAGGATGAGTACCTCAAAGCCAGCCATGGACATTCCAGCCAAGCTCGTAAAAGAACTCCGCGAACTCACTAACGCCGGCTTCAGCGATTGCCGAGCCGCCTTGGTCGAAACAAACGGCGACGTCCAAAAAGCTATCGACGTCCTCCGCAAAAAAGGTCAGGCTGCCGCGGCAAAAAAAGCCTCGCGCGAAGCCACCGAAGGCCTCATCGGCCACTACATTCACGCCGGTGGAAAAATCGGCGTGATCGTCGAAATCAATTGCGAAAGCGATTTCGTCGCGCGCACCGATGCCTTCCAGCAGCTTTGCCACGACGTCGCCATGCATATCGCCGCCGTTGATCCGCGCTACGTCCGCCGCGAAGACGTCACTCCGGAAATGCTCGAACGCGAGCGCGAAATTTACATGGCCCAGGCCCGCGCCACCGGCAAGCCCGAGCCCGTCATCCAGAAAATCGTCACCGGCAAAATGGAGAAGTTCTACGAGGAATCCTGCCTCTACGAACAGCACTACATAAAGGACGAAACCCAAACCATCGGCGAAATGATCACTCAGGCCATCGCCAAGCTCGGCGAAAAAATCGCCATCCGCCGCTTCTCCCGCTTCAAAGTAGGCGAAGGCACCAGCCAACCCGGCACATCCACACCCGAACCCACACCAACCCCAGCCACAACCTAATCAGTTCTGCGCTTTCTCTCGTGGTGTTAGGGTGCCCCATGCGCCGGTTTCGCGCATGGGGGTTTTCTTTGGGTGCCGCACCCTGCGAATTTCAGGATGCGGTTTTTTCTTGGCTCCATCGACATGATGCGTTTTTTCCCTCGCACTCTCTAGCTGATGTTTTCCGGTCATCCCGACCGGAGCGGCGCACTTCGCCGCGTGGCGGAGGGATCGTGGCACCCAACCACGACCTTCACGGCGCCTCTTTCCGTGTAGGGGCGCAGGACTCCTCCGCCCCATGTCCGCGCGGTCCAGCCTTTATTCCGCATTCTTCTTACTTCTCCCCCTTCAACGCAGCCAGCAGCGCAGCCCCGTTCGGGCTCCCCAGTCCCGTGCACGCATCCCAACCTTTTCCCGCGGAATAATTTCCGTTATTCCCCGAAGTAATATCGTGAAACGCCGCCGCCGCCGAATACAGCTGTGCATTCACGAATCCCACATTCGTTCCCAAGGACTGATTGATCAGTGCCAGTAGCCCTGCCCACAAAGGAGCAACTGCGCTCGTTCCGCCAATCACGGTCTGCTGCCCGTCCACGAAAACGTTGTATCCCGACTGGGGATCGGCATTCCCCGCCACATCCGGCACGCCGCGTCCCGCAAATCCATTCGGGGCCTTCGGCACCTTCGCGTTCTGCTGGTAGCTGGGCAGCGCGAAAACTTCGCTCACTCCGCCGCCCGTCGCTCCCTCGTTGGACGAAAGTTCGTTCCACACCTGCTCGCTGCCGATCGCGGCTCCGCTAAGCGTCAACTTCGTTCCGCCACAAGCAACCACGAACGGACTCGCAGCGGGAAAATCCACAGTAGGCGCTCCGTTCGTGCTTCCATCGGACGCGCCATCGTCACCCGACGCGGCAAGCACGGTTACCCCCATCGTTGCCGCATCCTGACACGCGGAGTTCAGCGCGTTGCGGGACTGCTCCGTCCAGGAATTCTCCGGCCCGCCCCAACTGATCGAAATGATCGACGGTTTCAGCTTGGCGTCGTGTACCGCCGTCGTCACCGCGTCGATAAATCCCTGGTCCGTATTCGGCGCAAAATACCCGGCGATTTGTGCTGCAGGCGCTACCGCTCCGGCCACCTCAATATCCAATTCAACTTCGCCATCCGCGCCGCTCGCATCGCCGCTAGGCGAGTTACTTCCGCCATCCACCGGCACAGCACTTACTTTCGGAGTGGTAATCCCTAAATTGCGAAAAAAAGAATCGAGATCGGAATTGTTGTAGCCTCCGCCCAGCTCGATAACCGCGATGCACTGGCCGGCGCCAGTCGCACCCTCGGGGAATCCGTATGCCTGCGCAACTTGCACCGGCGAAAAGGAATCCGCCACCGCACGCGGCCGGACTCTCGGATTATCTTTTCTCAATCGGAAATGCGCTTTGGCTTGCGGACGATTGTCCAGCCCAAATACTCCCTCAATAACCGATTCCAGATCTGTGGGAATCGTCAGGCTTCCGGTGCGGCAGCGGTAAGTGCCCGAACTGTGTTCGTAACGCCGCAGGCTGGCGCCAAACGCTTGGTTGAACGCTTGTGCCGTTCCGCTCAGTTTCACGGTTCGGCTCGCGGCGTCCTCGCTTACCACTCTCAAACCATATTCCGCGGCAAACGCTCGAACTTTTTGCAGGTCCGCCGCCGTCGCGCCGTGCAAACGCGCAAATTCTTCGCGGCTAAGGTATTTTCGCTTGGTTGGAAGATCCGCGCCCATCCGCGCGGCCGTCGGAAATTCGCTGGGCTTCGATCCTCGCCGCAGCAAAACGCTCACTTCGATCTGCTGATTCGGGTCGATCGGCCCGACATCTTGCCCGCCCGGCAGCGCCGCCCGCGCACTGCCCTTTAACTCCACCCGATCCGCTCGCATTGCCATGGAATCCTCCAGAAATACGCAAGCACAAAGGCCGGGTTCCAAAATTATAAGCCGATTTGGAGTGCGGCGGCTCGCCGCCGCCTTTACGCTTTCGGCACCTCTACTGGCGTTCTGTTGTCCTGAGTTTCTAAGGGGTGCGCCCCATGTCCGCAAGATCCCAAATCCCGCGGAAATTCGTGTAGCGGCCGCCGTCTGCGGCGGGCGCCTTTCTTCTCCCGACACCAACCACCTTGCCGCCCACCCCATTCCTAAGTACAGTTACCTCAAACCAAAGCGTCGGAGGCCACACCGTGATCTTCAAACAGTTCTATCTGAATTGCCTCGCGCATGCTTCCTACCTCATCGCCGACGAAGAAAGCTCCACCGCCGCTGTCATCGACCCGCAACGCGACATTGCCCAATATCTGATCTTCGCCGCCGAACACAATCTTCAAATCAAGCACGTATTCCTGACTCATCTCCACGCCGACTTCGTCGCGGGCCATCTCGAACTCCGCGATCACGCCGGCGCCACCATCTACCTCGGCGCCAAAGCGCAAGCCGGATACCGCTTCACTCCACTTGCCGATGGCAACGTCGTGGAATTCGGCCGCGTGCGTCTTCAGGCCCTCGAAACTCCCGGCCATACGCCCGAATCCATTTCGCTTCTCGTCTTCGATCTCGAACGCAGCGCCGCAGAGCCTCACGCCGTCCTCACCGGAGACACCATGTTCATCGGCGATGTCGGCCGCCCCGATCTTCGCGTGGCTCTCGGCTGGTCTGCCGCCGATCTCGGCGGCATGCTCTTCGATTCTTTGCGGTTGAAGTTACTTCCGCTCCCGGATGCAAGCCTCGTCTATCCTGCTCACGGCGCCGGCTCGCTCTGCGGAAAAGCCATCAGCAAGGAAACCGTCTCCACCTTGGGAGAGCAGCGTCGGGTCAATTACGCGCTCCAGCCCATGTCCAAATCGGAATTCATCGAACTGGTCACTGCGGATCAACCCGAAGCTCCCGCGTATTTCACCTACGATGCCGTGCTCAACAGCCAGGAGCGGCCCACCCTCGATGAAACGCTCGAGCGCGAACTGGAGCCCCTGAAGCTCGATCGCGTCCTGCAACTCCAGGCCGCTGGCGCACAAATTCTGGACACCCGCGAGCCGGAAGAATTCGCCGCGGCACACCTTGCTGGCAGCATCAACATCGGCCTTAGCGGCCAGTACGCCACCTGGGCCGGCACGCTCTTGGATCATGAGCATCCCATCGTGATTGTCTCCAGCCCCGATCGCGAATACGAATCCGCGGTTCGCCTCGGGCGCATCGGTTTCGACAACGTCGCGGGCTATCTGAGCGACGGCATGCACAGCCTCGAATCGCGCCCCGACCTTGTGGAGTTTACCGAACGCCTAAGCGCGCCTCTCGCTGCCGAGTTTTTGTCTTCGGACCATCCGCCGCTCCTGCTGGACGTCCGCAACCCTCGCGAGCGCGCACAAAAATCCATCGATGGCAGCCTGAGCATTCCTCTGAATCAACTTTCGCAACGTGCACACGAATTGCCGAAAGATCGAACCGTGCTGGTCCACTGCGCGGGCGGCTATCGCTCGTCCATCGCCGCAAGCCTCCTCCAGAAAAAGGGATTCGCTTGTGTTCAAGAGCTCGCTGGAGGAATCGCGGCATGGGAAGGGGCAAAACTAGCCGTCCGTACCGCCCACGCCTAACTACGAAAATCCTCCTTGGGTGCCGCACCCCTGAGAGCCACGCCTTCTGTGGCTCGAAGAAACTCAACCAAAGATTCATTACCAACAGCCGCCGCCCGGGTTCTTCTCCGCTCTTCATTGTGCTAAATTCCACTCTCTTACCGCCGCATCGTAATCCGAATCCATCGGAGTAAGACCATGCCTGACCCCGAACCACTCGACACTCACCAGAAAGCCCTCTCCATCAATCTCGACGCTCACGCTTTCGGCTCCTTTGCGGAAATCGGCGCTGGCCAGGAGGTCGCCCGCTGGTTTCTTCAAGTGGGCGCGGCCTCCGGCACCGTCGCGAAAACTATTTCCGCCTATGACAAGGAAGTTAGCGACGATCTTTACGGCGCAGGCACGCGCTACGTTTCCCGGCCGCGCCTGCAATCCATGCTGGAGCACGAGTGGGCGCAGCTTCTTTCCCAGCTGAACGCCACCCGCGGCGCTACCACGCGGTTTTTTTCCTTCGTCGACACCGTCTCCGCCCGCAACTTCGCCGGTGATAACGAATGCCATGGCTGGATCGGCTTGCGCTTTCAGATGCAGCCCTTCGGCCCGCCCAGTGATGTGATCCTTCACATCAATCTGCGCGATAACAGCAACCTGGCACAACAAGCCGCCGTTGGCATACTCGGCGTCAATCTCATCTATGCTTCCACTCACAATCTTTCCAGCGCAGTGGAATTCCTGGCGCAAATCGCCGCCGATCTTCCGCTCAGCCGCATCGAGATCGATTCCGTCGCGCTCAAGGGCCCGGCCTTCGACCACTGGGATCCTCGTGCCGTCCACGCTACCCTCGTCGCCAACCAGCACGCCGAAGCAGTTGTCTTTCCCTTTGATGGAGACCTCGTTCCTTGCACCGATCTTCTCTACAAAAAAGCCGTCGTGATCGCCCCCGCTGCCTACAACCTCACCGAACGCTTGAATGGACAGATGCTTCAAGCCGCTCTCGCCTCTCTTCCCAAGCAGGATCTTGCGCAAAGCAAGGGCTCCATCGGCTTTTTTAGTTTTCGTTGCGCTGCGGCAGCGAACGATCAATCCGCTGATCTGACTGTTCCGCAGATCCTCGAGCGCGTTGATGCCTTGCAAAAGCTTGGCAGCGGCGTGCTGGTATTCCGCCAGCGGGAAATCTACAAACTGGCCGCATTCGTCAACCGCTTCACTAAAGCCCGCATCCATGTCGCCGCCGAGATCCCCGTATTGATGCGCGCGCTCCAGGATAATTACGCCGATCTAGCGGGTGGCCTTCTGGAAGGCATCGCGCATCTATTCCGCGAAAATGTTCGTCTGAGTATTTTTCCCACGCCCGTTAGCGCCATGCAGGGTGGTCTCGCCGCCGCCGTCCTCAACGGTTGGAAGTGGAAAGAAGTGAACGGCTTCGTTGGCGCCCGCGACCTCGAACCTCCCGAGCCCATGAACCATCTCTATCGCTACCTGATCGGCAGCAATTTCATCCTCCCCATGAACCTCCCCGCGAAATAACCCTTGGTTCTTGCCGGGTGCCCCATGCGCCGTTGTTGCGCGTGGGTCTCGGGTCTCTCTTGGGTTTCTCCCCTGGTGCCGCACGCGCGATTTTCGAGGTGTTCTTTTTGGAGTGCGGTGGCTCGCCACCGCTTTCGCAGCCTAATCCAGTCCATCCAAACCTCCCGCCATGCGCCGGGTGCCCCATGCGCCGTTGTTGCGCGTGGGTCTCGGGTCTCTCTTGGGTTTCTCCCCTGGTACCGCACCCTGCGCCTTTCAAGTGCGGGTTTTTCTCGGCCTCCGCGTAGGGGCGCGGGACCACTGCTCCACATGTCCGCAATTCTCTCTCGCGTTCTCTTCTCCCGTTCTTTACTCCGTCATCCTGAGAGGCGCCTCTTCCGCGGCTCGAAGGACCTCAACCACAAATCACCACCAACCACCCGGTCCTTCCCGCTCTATCCCCACCCTCCCCCTCCGAATTTGTTACAATCCCAAAGGTTTTTCCTATCTTCATCGGAGCGTCATGGCCGCGAAATCAAAAGCCGTCCGCAAAAGCAGCAAGCTCAAGCCGGCCTACAACCGTATTCTCCTCAAACTTTCCGGCGAATCGTTGCAAGGCCCGCAAGGCTTTGGCATCGACGGCGGCACCATCTACGCCATCGCCGAAGAACTCCGCGAAGTGAATAAACTTGGCGTGCAAATCGCCATCATGGTCGGCGGCGGCAACATTTTCCGCGGCTCCCGCCAAAAAGGTTTCGAAATCGATCGCGCCACCGGCGATTACATGGGCATGCTCGCCACTGTCCTCAACGCCCTGGCTTTGCAGGACGCTCTCGAAAAAGCCCAGGTGCACACCCGCGTGCAAAGCGCCATCGAAATGCATCAGGTGTGCGAACCCTTCATTCGTCGCCGCGCTATGCGCCATCTCGAAAAAGGCCGCGTAGTCATCTTCGCCGCCGGTACCGGCAATCCGTATTTCTCCACCGACACCGCCGCCGCACTCCGCGCCATGGAAATTAAGGCCGACGTCATCCTCAAAGCCACCCGCGTCGACGGCATCTACGACGCCGACCCCGAAAAAGTCAGCGACGCCAAGTTTTTCGCGGAGATCACTTACCGTCAGGTCCTGCACCAGGATCTGAAAGTCATGGACTCCACCGCCATCTCGCTGTGCATGGATAACGGCATGCCCATCGTGGTCTTCAACATGAACAAGCCCGGCAATATTCGCCGCGCGGTTCTCGGCGAACGTGTCGGTTCCACCGTAACGCCCGCGTAGACAATCGGGCGCTTTTGGAGATGGCAGAGACTATGGACATCCTGCCTAGGAACGCGGCTCGGGAATGTCATCCCGAATCCCGCGGTTTTTGCGGGGTGAGGGATCTGCTTTCGCCTTTTTTGACGGCTTCATCGTTGGGATTCAGATAGAACAAGCTTCGCAACCGCGAACGCGGTTGTGCCGGATTTCAGGGGAATGAAAAATGACCACGATCGCCACTACCAAAGACGCCATCGCTTCGGCAAAAACGCGCATGGAGAAAGCCATCGACGATTTCCGCAAGGATCTCGCCACCGTCCGCACCGGCCGCGCCAACGCCGCGCTGCTCGATCAGATTCGCGTCGATTACCACGGCACGCCCATGCCCGTGAATCAACTCGGCACCGTCACCGTGCCCGACGCCAGCATGTTGCAAATCTCTCCCTGGGATCCCACCGTCTGCCAGCTCATCGACAAAGCCATTCGCTCCTCCGACCTGGGCCTCAATCCCACCACCGACGGCAAGGTCGTGCGTATTCCCATCCCCTCCCCCACCGAAGAACGCCGCAAGGATCTCGTCAAGCACATCCACAAAGTTCTAGAAAATCATCGCACTGCGGTTCGCAATATCCGCCGCGATTCCAAAGAAGCCATCGATAAATTGGAAAAAGACAAAAAGATCAGCCAGGACGAACAAAAACGCGCACTCGACGAACTGGAAAAACTCTCCCACGCCGAAACCAAAAAAATTGAAGATCTCTCCGCTCACAAAGAAAAAGAAGTAATGGAAATCAAGTAGCTCAGGCCTTCAGGCCTGAGGCTTTCCATGCTTACTGGCTTGAGCCTTCCTCATTGTCATCCCGACCGAAGCAGCGGCGTCCTCGCCGCTGCGAAGCGGAGGGATCGCGGCAATATCTCTCACCACCCAAAAAACAAAAATACGCTCTCCTATTTCTTAACCGCCACCTTCTCCGCCTCCCTCTCCAACACAATCACCCCCGCCTGATCGTTCTGCACCGCTCTCACAAACGCGTTGTAATCCATCCCTCGTGTACCATCAATCTCCCGCATCAAAAAATTCACCCGACGCGAAGCCGTCACCGTCTCTCCCACCACGCCATACTTCGAAGCAAACCGCGCATAATCGCGGCTAACCGACGTCCCCGCCGGTACCACCGCCTTCGTCCCCGCCGGCAACTTCAGCGTCATCTGCGTCTCCACATCCAGCGGTGTCCCCAACTCGATCTTCGGCGCAGCCCCTCCCTGCGCCGCCTTCTTCGGCAAATCCGGCAAACCAATCTGCGGCAGCAGCGCCGGTATCCGCACCGGCTTCTTCGACCAGTCCACAAACTTCGCCTGCGTAATCGTGTACTCCACCTGGAACGGCTCCCGCGTAGCCAACGGGTCCGAAACATTCACGCTACTAATCTCCCCGCGAAACCCATCCGAAATCGCCAACAATCCCGCCACATCCTTCCATTTCTCCTTAGCCGTCCCATGAAACGCCTCCCGCAACAACAATTCGTTATCGCCACGCATCACATACTTCACCGTAGAAGTAAGCGCCCCCTCGTGTGAGAGCGATGCATCCACGGAAACGATTTGCTTCGAGTCGAACGGCAATTTATTCGGAATCTCTCGCCATGGACCTTCTTGAGGTAAGAATTCATTGTCAGGCCCCAGAAACAGAGCCTCTCTTCCCCTGAGACTGGACGGGACGACGCCAAACGGTGCAACTGCCGACATCGGATCAAGCCAGACGACGTCATTGCAGTCGTTGCAAGCCGTTCCGCGCCAGTTCGGGCCGTAGGTGGGATTGAACACCAATTTCTGAACCAAGTTTGAAAGGAGCGCCGGGTTGGGGATCATGCTGCGAAGAGTGGGCTCGTCCCCCAAGAACAACGCGGAGCTCCCGCCACCGGCCCATTTTGCCATCGCCCTTAGCAGAATAAATTTGTCTAGCGCTGTCCCGTAACCACTCTTCAATACTTCTTCCGCGCGTCGCGGCCGGAATCCGAAAGCCATTGGCGACAGTTCCACATTTTGAATCTTTTGCACTACGAACTCGTAGAAGATCTCAAATCTCTTGTCATCCTCCGAAGTCTTCGAATGCTTTAGCCCGGCTACAAGTTCGTCGGCCTTTGTGCTTATCGAAGAACTAATTTCTCCGGACTCGACAAGAGACTTCGATAGTTGCGACGCGACCGCTTCCCATGAAGCGTACGAACTGACGATCACGTCTCCTTGCTTATCGGAAGCCGTGAATTCCTTGTCCGTCGGAGAAGCCTTCAGTGTCCAGCGAAAAATCGTTCGCGCGGATTCGCCCTCTCCCGAAGTTCCCTGGTCTTTGGGCGGGGTTCTAGCGGAAATGTAAGTTTGAACTTTCCTGGACGCAGGTAAATCAAGAACGTATTCCTCCTCTATTACCTGCCCCGATCGGTCAAAGGTATGCTCTAGCCAAAACTCTGGCGCCAATGGCGGATTCGTCGTGGTCGTGATCACCCGATACTCAATCGTATCTCCCTCCTGCAATCCCAAAATCCGCGCCGACTTTACCCGCACATCCTGGTACGCCGGAAATTTCTCCACCGCCGGATTCGGCGCGTCGGTCACCGCACTCGGCAACAACTCGCTCGTCCCTCCATTTGCATGGCTCACCCGCACCAGCGGAATCTCCACTTGCTGCCACCCGCGGTTGTAATCAAACGCCAATCGCGCAAATTCCCGCGCTCCCAAAATATTGTTGATCTTGACGATCGTGTGCACTTCCTTCCGCGAATCCCCATTCATCTCAAACCGCACACGCGTCTCCAGTAGCTGTATCTGAAACGGAAGCTCCGCCTTCTCGCTCTTCTTCTCAACGCCCGCACTCTTCGCCTCGGCCTTTTGCTCCGCCTGTTTCTCGCCAGGTTTAGCGGGCTCCTGCGCCGCAACGGACCACACAGCCACACACGCAAACAAAAAAAATCGTCGCCAAGTTTGATGGAAATATCTCACGCAGAAAGTGTAGGTTCCCTAGCCCACACGGTAAAGCGTCCGTTCATCACCATTGCCCTCCTATGTAGGGGCGGCTTTACGCCGCCCGTCTTGGGTTTCCTCCGTAGGGGCACAGGACCCGCCCCATGTACGCAAGATTAAGTGTGCTTAGCGGTCCTTCCTCTCTGTGTAGGTACGTGGCTTTAGCCACGCCTCCGGGCATTTTCCTTCCTTTGTAGGGACCGCCTTCTGAGGCGGTCCGCCAACCTTCCGCAGGCAATCGCGCTCGATGGACTTAATAGCAATGACTCAAGAGCACTTTCGTTCCGCTCACCCAGCCTGTGTAGCGGCCGTCTTCCGAGGCGGGCGCCTTCCCCAAATCTCGCGGATGCGCGTCTAACGCATGGTAGACTCGCAGTTTCGCCCAGCAACAAAATTCTCATCGGTGAGGCGGACGTTCAGGAGCGCCCAAACATGAAAATCAAACTAGCCGCCGTCGCCACCCTTCTCGCACTGGCTTCCCTAACCACCGCCGCCTCCCCCAAAGACACCGTAGCCCCCAAAGGCCCCGAAGAAGACGGCACCAAGCCCGCCCTAATTAAAATCGCCGGCCAGGCCTCCATGGACTCCCACGCCTTCCAATACCTCACCGAGCTCAGCGACGAAATCGGCGCGCGCGTCACCGGCAGTCCCGCCGGCGCCAAATCCGTCGATTGGGGCGTAGCCAAAATGAAAGCCATCGGCCTGCAAAATGTTCGCGCCGAAAAATACTCCGTCTGGAAAGGTTGGGACCGCGGCCACGCCGAAGCCGAACTCCTCGAGCCCGCCCACCGCAAACTCGATGTAGACGCCATGGGCTGGACCGGTTCCACTCCCGCCGCCGGTGTCGAAGGCCAGGTCGTCACCGCAAATCTTTTCAATCTCGACGACGAAATCAAGAACGCCGAAAAGTTTCGCGGCAAAATTGTTTTGATGAAGCCCGAAGGCAATCCCAACAAAAATTTCTGGCTGATCTTTGCGCAATTCGGCGATTTCCTGAACGTGCTTCACAAAACCGGCGCCGTCGCCGTAATCGGCGGCCAGGGCGGCTTCAAAGCCGAAGGCATGCACCTCACCCACACCGGAATCCTCGGTTTTGCTGCCGATTTCGCGATTCCTGTGGTCGATATGGCCATGGAAGACGAAGGCCAGCTGGAGCGCTTCCTCGCCACAGGCAAAAATGTTCGCATTCACATCAACGTGCAGAATAAATTCACCGATGGCCCCGTCGAAGCCGCCAACGTAGTCGGCGAAATCGTCGGCCGCGAACATCCCGAAGAAATCGTCGTCGTAGGCGCGCATCTCGATTCCTGGGATCTCAGCGAAGGCGCCACCGACAACGGTACCGGCGCCACCAGCGTCCTCGGTGCAGCCGAGGCCATCGTCAAAAGTGGCGTGCGCCCGCGCCGCACCATCCGCTTCGTTCTCTTCACCGGAGAAGAGCAAGGCCTTCTCGGCTCGCTCGCTTACGTGAAAACGCATTCCTCCGAAATGAAAAATCACATTGGCAACATCGTCCTCGACAACGGCCAAGGTCCCATTAAAGAATTCCAACTCGGCGGCCGCGATGATCTCGTGGAATCCTTCGAACCCTTCGTGCACTCCCTCGCAAATATTCGCGAAATAAAAGTCACCGACAAAGTCGAGTTCGATACCGACACTGGTCCTTTCATCCTCGCCGGACTTCCCGGTATCAACCTCGACCAGGACTCTCCCGACTACAAGTTCACCCATCACTCCGCCGCCGATGCCCTCGAGGAGGTAAAACCCGACATCCTCGCCCAAAATACCGCCATCATGGCCATGACCGCCTACTGGCTGGCCGACCGCCCCGACCGCTTCGCCGCCCCTTGGCCGCCCGAAAAAAGCGCCAAAATGCTACGCGAAAAGGGCCAATACGACATGCTAAAGTCCTTCAACCTATGGCCTTTCGGCAACCTGGGCTCCGAAGCCACTCCTCCGTCTAACTAACTGAATCGATGGCCATTAAGGACTTTTTGGGTGGATGCCCGCGCTGATCGTTGTAGTCTTTTGCAGCGTTATGGCCCGCAACCCGATTTTTCTGCTCTTTAGGAGGCAGGGGCTTCAGCCCCTGCGCAAACGGTTGAACAAATTGGGCTTCAGCCCCTGAAGAAAGCCTTTTGCCTCGCCCAAGCACCCCACCTTCCATTTCCTCCTTTTCCACACTTTTTTCCACCGTCCTCTTGTCTAAAGTTGCGAAACTGATTTGACAGAACGACTTACCTTCTTTATACTTTCTCTTTTGTCAGGGGTATTTTTACCCAGGCAGTACGCCGCTTCATCTTTTTTGGGGGAAGCGGTGGTTGGAAGGGAATTCTTCGGTCCCGGAACAAGAACGACGGAATGGGACGGAAGAGCGGCCGGAATGGGGCGCCAGCCCCGAAAAGCCGAGTAAGCCTCTCCGATTCGATACCAGGAGCTGAATTCTGCCTCTTGGAGTGCGTGCGGAGTTTCTTGCTGGTCCACCGGATTCGCAGTGCACCTTTCCGAGTCGTTGTGTGTGCTCTCGCGTATTTGTCTGCGCAGACTTCGAGAGCCTTGAACGTTAGTCTGCGCGTAATACAAGGCGATTTCGCTTTCGAACTTTTTTGAAAACTTCGAAACGCAATCCGCCCAAGGAAAAACGAGGAACACTGTGCCGACGTTTTCGCAACTTGTACGCATGGGTCGAGAAGGAATTATTTCCAAGACCAAGTCGCCAGCTCTGAACGGCTGCCCGGAAAAGCGTGGTGTGTGCATTCGCGTCTACACCCAGACGCCCAAAAAGCCCAACTCCGCTCTTCGTAAGGTAGCTCGCGTGCGCCTCACCAATGCTATTGAAGTCACCACCTACATTCCGGGTGTTGGCCACAACCTCCAGGAGCACTCCATCGTGCTGGTGCGCGGTGGCCGTGTGAAGGATCTCCCTGGCGTTCGCTATCACATTGTCCGCGGCACGCTAGACGCCGCCGGCGTGGAAAATCGCAAGCAAGGGCGGTCGAAGTACGGCGCAAAGCGGCCCAAAGCAGGGGCAGCAGCTAAGTAACTCGTAGTGGCCGATCTTTAGATCGGCAACAGGTTTGTGTAGCGGCCGCCTTCCGAGGCGGGCGCCTTCGGGCAAGTAGTAAGTCGCAAGAAGTTATTAGTAATAAGCTTTAAGCAATAAGTAAGGCGCGAAGCAGGGCGGATTACTTAAAACTTAGAACCAAAAACTTAGAACTGATTTTTTAGGAGCAACAAACGCGATGCCACGTAAAGGACTAGTCAGCCGCCGCGCACAAGCAGTCGATCCTGTCTATGACAGCGATCTCGTCGAGAAGTTTATCTGCTCGATGATGTGGGAAGGCAAAAAGAGCACCGCGCAGCGCGTGTTCTACGGTGCCATGGATCAGGTCGCCAAAAAGACCAACGACGACGCCCTGAAGATTTTCAAGAAAGCGCTGGAAAACGCCAAGCCGCTGTTGGAAGTCAAGACGCGGCGCGTCGGTGGCGCTAACTATCAGGTGCCTGTGGAAGTGAATCCCTTCCGTCGCCAGTCGCTGGCCATTCGCTGGCTCTTGCAGTATTCCCGCGAACGCGCCGGCCGCACCATGATCGACAAGCTTGCGGATGAATTGATCGACGCAGCCAATGCACGCGGCGGCGCTATCAAGAAAAAGGAAGACGTCCACCGCATGGCCGAAGCCAACAAAGCCTTCGCTCATTACCGCTGGTAAGACGCTGAACGAGAATTTGGAGTCGATGTGACCGAAGCAGTTGCAACACGAACAGGGGAGAAAAGGACCGTTCCAGGGACTATGAGCCGAGTATTCAAACTCGAAGACACGCGCAACATCGGGATCATGGCGCACATTGACGCCGGCAAAACCACGTCAACCGAGCGCATCCTGTTCTATACCGGTGTCACTTACAAGATCGGTTCGGTGGATGAAGGCACGGCCACCATGGACTGGATGGAGCAGGAGCGCGAGCGCGGCATCACCATCACCAGCGCCGCCACTACCGCCAGTTGGGACCGCTTCGACAAAAAGTATCGCGTCAATATCATCGACACCCCCGGACACGTGGATTTCACCGTCGAAGTCGAACGCTCTTTGCGCGTGCTCGACGGCGCTGTCTGCGTTTTCGATTCCGTTGCCGGAGTGCAGCCGCAATCCGAAACTGTGTGGCGTCAAGCCGACAAGTACCGCGTTCCGCGCATCTGTTTCGTCAACAAAATGGACCGCATGGGCGCGGACTTCGATCACGTCATCCGCACCATCCGTCAACGCCTCGGCGCTCATCCGGTGCCTCTGCAATTCCCGCTAGGCCGCGAAGATAATTTCATCGGCATCATCGATTTCATTGAACAAAAAGTCATCGTCTGGCTAGAGGAAACTCTCGGCGCAAAGTTCGAAATCTTCGAAGTGGAAAAACTCTGGGACAAAGCTTTCGTGGATTCTCGCCCGGACGTCGCCGCCGCCCTCAAAGGTTCCGCCATTGACAAAGCTTTCTACGACGAGCATCGCGCCAAGATGGTCGAATACATCGCCGAACACGATGACGCCGTCCTAGACAAGTACCTCACCGATGGCACGCTGAGCATCGAGGAAATGCGCCAGTCCGTTCGCAAATCGACACTGGCTCTCAAAATCGTTCCGGTTCTCGCTGGCTCCGCGTTCAAGAACAAGGGCATTCAACCTTTGCTCGACGCCGTCATCGATTATCTGCCTTCCCCGGTTGACGTTCCTCCCGTCGAAGGCATCAATCCCGACAACGACGAACCCGAACTTCGCCGCGCCTCCGACGATCAGCCTTTTGCCGCGCTGGCCTTCAAGATCATGTCTGACCCCTTCGTCGGCCATGTCACTTATATCCGCGTCTACTCAGGCGTTCTCAAATCCGGAAGCTACGTGATGAATGACGCCAAGGGAACCCGCGAACGCATCAGCCGCCTGCTGCAGATGCACGCCAATAAGCGTGAAGAAATCGAAGAAATCTATGCTGGCGATATTTGCGCCTGCGTCGGTCTGAAAAGCGTCAATACCGGCGACACCCTCTGCGACGAATCCAAACAAATCATTCTCGAGTCCATCGATTTTCCGACTCCGGTTATTTCCGTGGCCATCGAGCCCAAGACCAAGGCCGACCAGGACAAACTCGGCATCGCCATGCAGCGTCTGGCGCAAGAAGATCCCACTTTCCGCGTCTCCACTGAACCTGATACCGGGCAAACCCTAATCTCCGGCATGGGCGAGTTGCATCTCGAAATCATCGTCGACCGCATGTTGCGCGAATACAACGTGCAAGCCAACGTCGGCCGCCCACAAGTCGCTTACCGCGAAACCATTCGCAAAAAGGCCCTCGCTGAAGGCCGGTACATCAAGCAGACCGGTGGCAAAGGCCAATACGGTCATTGCAAAATCGAACTGCACCCGCTGCCCAGCTCCAGTCATGAAAATATGAAGGAGCTTTCCAGCGACGATATCGACGAGCTCGCCAAACAAGTCACCGGCAGCACTCCCGGTAAGTGGAAGTTCGACAAGGAACATCGCTTTCTTTTTATCGACAAAGTCGTTGGCGGTTCCATTCCCCGCGAGTTCATTCCTCCTATCGAGGCCGGCATTCGCGAAGCCCTCGATAACGGCATCCTGGCTGGTTTCACCATGGTCGATGTCGCAGTCGTCCTCATCGACGGCAGCTATCACGATGTCGACAGCAACGAAATGGCTTTCAAAATCGCTGGCTCCATGGCCTTTAAGGAAGCTTGCGCAAAAGCTAAAGCGGTTCTTCTCGAGCCCATCATGAAAGTGGAAGTCGTGGTTCCCGAAGAATATATGCCTCCCGTTTTTGGCGACTTGAATGCCCGCCGTTCCGCGATTCAGGGCACCGAAAGCCGCGCAGGCAGCAACGTCATTCGCGTGGAAGTTCCGCTGGCGCAAATGTTCGGTTACGCCACGGATCTGCGCAGCCGCACCCAGGGCCGCGCCACGTTCACCATGCATTTTTCGCATTACGCCGAACTTCCCGCGGCCCTAGCCGAGGAAGTCATCAAGAAGCACCGCGGCGAGAAGTAAAGGTTTTGTCTTCGGTTTTGGGTTGTGTAGTGGCCAGCCTTTAGGCTGGCTCTTGGGTTGTTCTGGCTTGTGTAGCGGCCGCCTTCCGAGGCGGGCGTCTTTAAGCCGTAAGGGTTTTGTAGGGATGGCCTTCTGAGGCCGTCCGCTCTTAACTGGTAAGAGATAAAAAGTTTAGAGTTTGCAGATTATTTAGTGAGGAGCAAAGGAAGCAATGGCGAAGGAAAAATTTGAGCGCACAAAGCCGCACGTAAACATTGGCACCATTGGTCACATTGACCATGGCAAGACCACGTTGACGGCGGCGATCACCAAAGTATTGTCGAAGCACAACCCCAAGGTCGCATTCCGCGCATTCGATTCCATCGATAACGCGCCGGAAGAGCGCGAGCGCGGTATTACCATCGCGGTTTCGCACGTGGAATATGAAACGCCGAACCGCCACTACGCGCACATGGATTGCCCGGGCCATGCCGATTACATCAAGAACATGATTACCGGCGCGGCGCAGATGGATGGCGCAATTCTGGTTGTCGCAGCTACGGACGGCCCGATGCCGCAAACCCGCGAACATATTCTTCTGGCTCGCCAGGTAGGCGTTCCGGCGATCGTCGTTTTCTTGAACAAATGCGACATGGTGGAAGACGCGGAGTTGCTGGAACTGGTGGAACTGGAAGTACGCGAACTGCTCAAGACTTACCAGTTTCCAGGTGACAGCGTTGCGGTGATTCGCGGCTCTGCTTTGCAAGCCTTGAACGGCGAAGAAAAGTGGGAAAAGAAAATCGATGAGCTGATGGCTGCGGTAGACGCCAACATTCCTCTTCCGGTTCGTGATGTAGATAAGCCGTTCGCCATGCCCATCGAAGATATTTTCTCGATCTCCGGTCGCGGCACGGTAGTCACCGGCCGAGTGGAACGCGGCAAGGTGAAGGTCGGCGAGGAAGTGGAAATCGTGGGCTTCCGCGAGACCCAGAAGAAAGTGGTCACCGGCATCGAAATGTTCAAGAAGTTGCTCGACGAAGGTCTCGCAGGAGACAACGTTGGCCTCTTGCTACGCGGGACGGAAAAAGAAGACGTGGAGCGTGGCCAGGTGATTTGCAAGCCAGGCTCGATCACGCCGCACACCAAGTTCAAGGCCGAAGCGTACGTGCTGACCAAGGAAGAAGGCGGGCGTCACACACCGTTCTTCTCGGGTTACCGTCCGCAGTTCTACTTCCGCACCACGGACGTCACCGGTGACATGAAGTTGCCGGCAGGCGTGGAAATGGTAATGCCGGGTGACAACGTAAGCTGCGAAGTGACGTTGATCACTCCGGTAGCTCTCGAAAAGGGTTTGCGCTTCGCTATCCGCGAAGGCGGCCACACCGTCGGCGCCGGCGCCGTGACTGAGATTGTGGAATAAGCCATGAGACAAGGAGATAAAATTCGCATCCGTCTCAAGGCTTACGACCACCGCATTCTGGACCAATCCACGCGGGAAATTGTGGAAACCGCGAAACGTACCGGCGCCGATGTTGCCGGTCCGATTCCTCTGCCCACAACCATCAACCGCTGGACGGTATTGCGCTCGCCACACGTGGATAAGAAGTCGCGCGAACAGTTCGAAATGCGCACCCACAAACGGCTCATCGATATTCTCGAACCCACACCAGACACGGTAGACGCGCTGATGAAGCTCGATCTTCCCCCCGGCGTGGACGTAGAGATCAAAGCCTTCGGTCACGCAGGCAAGTAGTTCCGTGGTAGTGGCCGGTCTTTAGACCGGCTCTTGCGGTAAGGGTAGTGGCCAGCCTTTAGGCTGGCTCTTGGGTTCGAATTTAAAAGCAATACGCAGCCAATACCGACCGCGGCAAGCTGCGAAAGAGAGAAGAGGATCATGGCAGTCGACGGCATCATCGGAATCAAGCTCGGCATGACGCAAATCTTCGCCGAAGACGGCAACCTGGTAGGTTGCACCGTTCTTCAAGCGGGTCCTTGCGTTGTGGTCCAGCGCCGCACCAAGGAAAAAGACGGCTACGACGCCGCGCAACTCGGCCTCGTCGAATTCGTCAAGCCGCAACGTGTCAATAAAGCCATGACCGGCCATTTCAAGAAGGCCAACGTCGCTCCGGTAAAGTGTCTGCAGGAAGTGCGCATTCACGAATCGAAGGATGAAACCAAAGTCGGCGATCGCGTGCTGGTCGAGAATTTCAAACCAGGCGAACTCGTCGATGTCACTGGCGTCAGTAAAGGCCGCGGTTTCGCGGGCGGCGTCAAGCGCTGGCACTATCGCGGCGGCGATTCCACGCACGGTTCGATGCACCATCGCGCGCCGGGCGGTATCGGCGGCAGTTCGTTTCCCTCGCGCGTCTGGAAAAATATGCACTTTCCAGGGCACATGGGCGACGCCCGGGTCACTTCCAAGAATTTGAAAGTGATCAAGGTAGACGCCGACGAAAACCTTTTGCTGGTTCGCGGTTCCGTAGCCGGGCCCCGGGGCCAATACATTTTCATCCGTAAAGCGCTGAAGGCGGCAAAGAAAGCGTCGAAATAAATCTTGGGTTTGTAGGGACGGCCTTCTGAGGCGGTCCGCAAAATGCAGCAACGGCAGTGAGAGTTCAGTTTAGAGAAGAAGGAAAAGAAAAATGCCGGTCGTAGACGTACTCAATCTGGATGGCAAGAAGGTTGGTCAGGTCGAACTGGCCGACGCGGTCTTTGGCGCCGAGATCAACGAACACCTCCTTCACGAGGCTTCGCGGTGGTATCTCAACAGCATTCGCAGCGGTACCGCCAAGACCAAGGACAAGAGCGAAGTCAGCGGCGCTGGCCGCAAGCTTTGGAAACAGAAAGGCACCGGCCGCGCCCGCGTTGGCTCGATTCGTTCGCCTTTGTGGCGCCATGGCGGCACCGTGCATGGCCCCAAGCCGCGCTCGTACGCCTACGCGTTGCCAAAGAAAATGCTGCTCGGCGCGCTGCGCTCGGCTCTCTCCGCCAAACTTGCGGATGAAAAGCTCACGATCGTAGAAGCGTGGTCGCTCGAAAATCACAAGACCAAGGGTTTGCTCACTTCACTCGGCAAACTGAATCATGAAAAGACCGCGCTGCTGGTGGCCTATGGCGAAAACCAGAATCTGGAACGCGCCAGCCGCAATCTCGAAGGCGTAAAGCTAACCGCCTCCAACACCTTGCAGCCTTACGACGTTTTGAAACACGATCGCTTGTTCGTTTCGAAAGACGCCGCAGCGCGCCTGGTTCGCACACTGAGCCCGGACCGCGACTCCATCGAAGCGCCACATGTCGAATCCATCGCGCCCGCTGCCGCGCCGAAAAAAGAAGCCGCTCCGAAAGCCGCCGCGAAAACGGAAGCAAAATCCGCCGCCAAGCCCGCGGCCAAGAAACCAGCCGCTGCGAAAAAGCCCGCGGCCAAGAAGGGCAAGGAATAAGCCATGGCCGCCCCACACTATCAAGTCATTCGCCGTCCGATCATTACCGAAAAAGGGCTGGGCGTGAAAGAACTGCACCACACCGTGGTCTTCGAGGTTGCGCCAGGCGCCACCAAGACCGAAATCAAGGAAGCGGTGCAGCAGATTTTCAAGGTGAAAGTGGTCGATGTGCGCACCTCGCATTTCGTGGGCAAGATGCGCCGCCGCGGCCAGGATGAAGGTTATCGCCGCGATTGGAAGAAAGCGTACGTCAAGCTCGCCAAAGGCGAAAAAATGATCGAGTACGCGGAGAATTTGTAGCACTGATTTCTAACACCAGGAAGTAAAAGCACGGCCGCCGCACGAGGCGGGAAGATTCAGGAATTCGTTAGAGAGTAGACAGAGGCAGAGATGGCACTTAAGAGCTTTAACCCATATACCGCGTCGCGCCGCTTCATGACTATGGTCGATAAGAGCCATATCACCAAGCAAACGCCGGAAAAAAGTTTGCTGGAGCCAAAGAAGCGCTCCGGTGGACGCAACAACCAGGGCGAGATCGTGATTTGGCATCGCGGCGGTGGTCACAAGAAGCAATATCGCATCGTGGATTTTCGCCGCGATAAAGACGGCGTTCCGGCCAAAGTCGTTTCCGTCGAATACGACCCCAACCGCAGCGCGAACATCGCGCTTTTGCAATACGCGGACGGTGAAAAGCGCTACATCCTGCATCCGGTAGGGCTCGAAGTTGGCGCCACCGTATCCACCGGCGAAGCCGCGGACATTCTTCCCGGCAACGCGCTCAAGATTCGCCATATTCCGCCAGGCACCATGCTGCACAACCTGGAACTTTATCCCGGCCGCGGTGGACAAGCGGTTCGCACCGCCGGCGCTTCAGCGCAGTTGCTCAGCAAGGAAGGCGATCTCGCGCTGGTGAAAATGCCTTCCGGGGAAATTCGCAAGTTTGCCATCGAATGCAGGGCCACGGTTGGCCAGGTCGGCAATCTCGACCACGAAAACGAAACTTACGGCAAAGCGGGCCGCACCCGCTGGCGCGGAAAGAAACCCACGGTTCGCGGCGTGGCCATGAACCCGGTGGATCACCCGCACGGTGGTGGTGAAGGCAAAGTGAAGGGCAATCACCCGCAAACGCCTTGGGCTTTCCCGACGCTGGGCAAGAAGACCCGCGGCAACAAGCGCACCGATCGCATGATCGTGGAGCGCCGCAAGTAACAACGAGTTTTGTTGCCCAAAGCGCAGTGGCTCTGGGTGGCAAGAAGCACGCAAGAGAAGTTGAAGTACTGAAGAGAAGTGCAGCAACAACGGACGCAATCGAAATCGAAAGCGGCCGTGAGACAAAAGGTAGCAGACGCAGTTCCCGGCGGTCTGTTGGGAAGTCT
>Ga0210394_10002765_pt1 | contig 23434 bp, 22 predicted proteins | sample IncBWC12MmetaG_FD_160121 | JGI IMG/M metagenome (GOLD analysis project Ga0210394, IMG submission 160121) | Forest soil microbial communities from Barre Woods Harvard Forest LTER site, Petersham, Massachusetts, United States - Inc-BW-C-12-M | ecosystem: Environmental > Terrestrial > Soil >... | reverse complement strand
AACCGATGGTCGGAACATGAAGGCAGGTTGTGCTAGCAGTGTCGGTGAATCCGAGTGGCACACTGACTAAGTCGTGGCCTTCGAGGCTAATGACGTTTCCGGACAGCTCTTCGGCGATTGCAAGCTGGCTGGAAATCTGGCCGGGAAAACGCGGATTCCAAAACGTAGCCAGAGACTCTGGCGATGCTTGCTGGCGCATAATTTTAATCACTTCCGGCCTCGCGACGAAACGGGCGCCTGGAAATCGATCGAGAACCGTATTGGCGCCAAAGAAATGATCGCCGTGCCCGTGGGTGGCGTAGATGGTCGTCAGATTCTTTGCGCGGGCCGCAATCCAATTCGCCAGGGCGCGCGCCTGCTCGACGGTAATAGGGGTGTCGACCAGGACGGCGTCCCGCTCCGCAGAAATAAGAGTTGACGAAATAGGCGGCCACGGCCGCTCTTTTTCGCGTGGGGGCAAATCGCTCGTTATGGCAGGTATGCTGGGCGCCAAGAACACATCCCATCTCAGAGATGTTGTTCGAGTTGTTCGTCTGGCTTTCGACGTACTGGTATTGGATTGTCCCCGCGTTGAACGGGCTTGGTCAGCTCGGATGGGCCAAGTCGTGGCCGATACGAGAGCGATCCCGAAAGCATTGGATAGAAACTCACGTCTTGAAGGCATTTTGGTCTCCTTTCGGTTAGATCTGTGCTCTGCCGCCGTCAACGAATAGTTCGATACCGGTGACGAAACTGGAGTCATCCGATGCGAGAAACAACGCCACCTTAGCAACTTCCTCGGGTTCCCCCATGCGTCCCATCGGGATGGTGGACACAATCCGCGCTATCACGTCTGCGGATTGCCGGTTCGCCAGCGGCGTATTGATCGGACCCGGACTGACAACGTTCGAGCGGATGCGACGGTCCTTCAGATCTGTAGTCCAGGTACGCACGAAAGAGCGGATTGCAGCCTTACTAGCGGCGTAGACGCCGAAGGCGGCAGTACCCTTAACGCTCGCGACAGAGCCGTTGAGAATGATAGAGCCACCATCATTCAGTAGCGGTAAGGCCTTTTGCACCGTGAACAGCGTTCCTCTCACATTGATGTTGAATAGTTTGTCGAAATGCTCTTCGGTGACGGCCCCCAAGGGAACAAATTCGCCAACGCCTGCGTTGGCGAAAACAATGTCGATTCGGCCCTTCACCTTAGAGACGGTCTCGTAAAGGCGATCAAGGTCAGCCAATTGGGCAACGTCTCCCTGAACTCCAGAAACGTTGGTACCGATTGCCTTCACGGCCTCGTCGAGTTCCTTCTGGCGGCGGCCCGTGATGAAGACATAGGCGCCCTCTTTGACGAAAAGTTTTGCCGTGGCCAATCCAATTCCTTCTGTCCCGCCGGTGATGACGGCGGTCTTGCCTTCGAGCTTTTTCGTCATTGCCCTTCTCCGTTGTTGCCGAGCTGGACCTCTCCACGCTCCGATGCTTCACGCTCGATCACTTGAGTCTTAGCACCGCCTGGCCGAGGTGATAGGACAGATGGTTCGTGCGGCTCAGTAGGATGGAGAAGCGATTGCGCGAAGCATCTTTGGCGAAATCTTCTTCCGACACGGCAGAGTGGCGCTGGACCCAGTCGGACCACGACATTTGTTCAAACCCCTTCCACAATTCACCGTTTACGGTCTTCCATGCCTGGCGAACCTGTTCGTGCGAAGGAATGGTGGCGTGTGACTTGTCGGGATTGGAGACGAAGGCGACCTCAAACTCGGGGTGAAGTCGTTCTCTCAGCCCTAGCAGCGGCAGCATCGCGTCGTGTACGGCTGTGAGATGTCCCCACAGGTAAAGCAGCCTGTTCCTGCCAGGCGCTATTTCCCGCAGAACCTCCTCGGACGAGAGGGCTCCAAAAAGCTTGTCCGCCCGATCGATTTGGGTGTTCCATACTTTCAGCGCGAGAGCTACACACGAGCCTTCGTTTCCCATGGCTGCACCTCCTGTCAACCACTCCGTCTCATTTGTACTTTGGGAAAGTCTTTCCGAACATGGGAGCGCCACTTTTCGATTGCTCTTCTGTGGCCTCGTCCTCAATGACATCCCAGTGTTCGGCGAGAACTCCATTCTCAATGCGCACGATATCGGCGGCAATCCAATTGACCGGCAGACCGATATTCGAGAACCGCCCGTGCAAGATCGCGAAATCTCCTTCGGCGACGATGGTTCCTCGCTCATATTTGAGGGTTGGCGGAAGGCTCTTGATGAGATTGAAGAGACCTTCGCGACCCGGCTCGATATGAGCGCTGTGCTGGATGTAGTGGGGCGACCAGAACCTCTCCGCAGCCGCGTAGTCGCGCTTGTTGAACAACGTGTCGAATGCCTTGAGAACCAGCGATTTGTTTCGTGCTTCCTTTGACTCAGCCATGTTTCTCCTCTTAATTAAACGATGTCTATGCTATGGGTGCCTAATGAGCGTCGAGCCACTTCCGAATATTCGAGACTGTATCCTCGTAGAACGTTTTGTAATGACCAAGCGATACGTAGCCGATATGCGGCGTTGCCAGTACGTTGTCCAGCGTCCGGAAGGGGTGAGACGATGGCAGCGGCTCAATGTCGAATGCGTCGATCGCCGCGCCGGCAATTTGCTTGTTCTTCAACGCGCTGATCAAAGCTTGCTCTTCGACGATCGGCCCCCGCGATGCATTGACCAACCGGGCCGTCGGCTTCATTCTCTGCAGCTCCGGGGCTCCTACCAGGCCGCGCGTACGCCTGCTCAACACCACATGGATCGTCAGGATGTCGGCCCGCTCGAACAGCTGCTCCTTGGAAACCAAGATTGCGCCCGCGGCTTTGGCGACTTCGGGCGTCATGTTCTGGCTCCAGGCAATCAGATTCATTCCAAAAGCGCTCCCAATCCGCGCGACCTGTGATCCAACCCGCCCAAGTCCCAGAACGCCCAGAGTCTTTCCACGGAGATCCGTGCCCACGGTTTGCTGCCAACCGCCGGATCGGACGGAGTTGCTCTCCGCCACGATATGTCGCGCGGAGGCCAAGATCAGCGCCCAGGTAAATTCGATCGCCGGGTCCGATCTATACCCCGTGTAAACCACTGCGATCCCATGATCGTTGGCGGCGGCGACATCGATCGACGAGTTCACGCTTCCCGTCGAGACGATGAGCTTGAGATTGGGAAGGCGCTCAATAACGTTGCGGGGCAGCGGGGTCCGCTCGCGCATAACACAAACGACATCAAAAGGCAGCAGCCGCTCAATCACGGCGTCCGGATCGGCGAGGTGTTCCTGAAATACGCCGATGTCCGCTCGATCACGGAGCACCGACCAATCGGCGCTCTCAAGCGCCACATTTTGGTAATCGTCCAGAACAGCGATCTTCCACTTCTTCATTGGCATCCACCCCGCGGTGATTCGTTCGAGTGTCTGTCAGGGTTTAACATTAGCCTTCGCGCCCCGTTCGATTGCCAAAAGCAAGTCGGAGGATGGGAATTTGTCCTTCATGGTATTAACAAGGCTGTTTGCATCTTTGGCTGTTTTGAGTTCTTCCTCAAAAACTAATAAATAGTTTTCCGTAAAATCTACGGCTGTACTCGCGTCAAGGAGCGCTCCAACCTTGCTATGTCCAGGAATAACAACCGAAGGTTGTAGTTCTCTGATTTTCTGTAATGAGTTCAACCATTTCCCTCTGGCCTTACTGTCCGTTTCTGCGGTGTAGACATGCATGTCATTGAACAAGACATCGCCAGCAATGAGAGTTCTCTGTCCGGGAATCCAAAGCATCGTGTTTTTATCGGTGTCGCCTTGGATATTTTCAAGGACCTCTATTTTTGAGCTCTCAAATTCTATGAAGTTGCCGTCGAATTTTTCGATAGCAACTGCGTGAGAGGTTGCACCTGTGCCCAAGAGCTTTTTCCATTTGTTTATTTTCTCTTGATAGACCTTGTCGATTCGATCGACGACCGCAGAGGTAGCAATAATCCTCGCTCCTGGATATGCCTCCTTAAAGACCTCCAGACCAAGAAAGTGATCGGCGTGTTCATGGGTAATGTAGACGATGGACAGCGGCTTTTTAGCCTCCTTGATTTTCTCTAATACTCTTTCAGCATTGGTTCTTGTTAACTGCGCATCGACCAGCATCACCTCATGTTCTCCCTCGATAATGACGGAGTTAGTCCAAAACTGGTCGTCGAGAGAGGTGAACACCTTGATGGAAAACCTGTGCTGACCACCCGCAACTGCAAATGGAAATGAAATCAGAAACAAGAGACTGATCATCGTTGTACTCCGCGGCATTACTGGTTCTCGTCCCATCGATCGGTAAATACCACCGGCACCCAGCTATACCCACTCCCGTCCTTGCGCAAGCGGCCAAGAGCAGGAAACAATGACGAATGCGGCGCCGCGATCAAAACATCCTCGCCCGCGAGCTTTGACAGCAATTGATGCCGCGTCGCCGCAGCCGCGGTTTGGTCGATGTCGAAAATCGCGGTGACCTCGGGATGCTGCAGCTGGACCCGCTGTGCATGGATGATGTCGCCCCAAAACAGGATTTTTTGTCCCTTTGACGAGAATTCATAGCCGGTATGTCCCGGGGTATGACCAGGCAGCGGGACGAGTTGCATGCCGTCGACGATTTGCTCGGAGCCACTAAACGTGTGCCACTTACCGGCCTTGATATACGGCGCTGCGATGGCTTGCGCACTCTGGAAGAACGGTTGCGCATCTTTCGGCGCCTTAGCAGCCATTTCGTGCGACAACCAAAACTCGCTTTCAGCCTTCGCGACGTAGACATCGGCATTTGGAAAGACGCGCTTTCCGTCCTGTGTGGTCAGGCCGCCGGCGTGATCGGAATGGAGGTGCGTAACCAAAACGATGTCGACTTCTTCCGACGCGTAGCCTGCGCTGTGAAGGTTGCCCGCTAACCGGCCGAGTGCTCCCCCACCCCACCAGGTGCCGGCGCCCGCATCGACGAGGATTAGGTGCTTGCCGGTGTTGACCAGGAAGCCCATATCAACAACATCCAGCATGTGCGGATCTTCGTGCAGTGCTTTTACAACACCATCCATCGTCGCCTTCGTTCCGTTCAGCCAGTGCGGATCGAATACGCCGGTACCATCGTATAAAGCCGTGACTTCGAGGTCGCCGACTTTCAGTCGGTAGAAGCCCGGCACCTGATCATGATGCTGCGGTCCGGCAGCCAGAGCTGCGTTCGGAGCGCCGACAAAGCTGGCCAGCGCTGCCAGGAGAGCTGCGGCGAAGCGCATCGAATTTCTCTTGAGCACGTTTCTGCTCCTAACAACTGGTGAACTCATAGCTCCACCTCCGTTGACCCAGACCCACGCAGACCGAGCGATGACTGGAAAGTCCGCTAAGCCGCTCCGGGTAGCTCCGAACCACCTCTTTAGATGGGGAAGCCGCGTTGTTGTTGCGCCTTTAAGGGATACTTTGTAAGCTGAAGACCGATGCTTCGCAAGCATGGGAGCGGCGATGGAATTACGACACCTACGCTATTTCGTGGCGGTTGCCGAGGCGGGAAGTCTGACCGTAGCAGCAGAGCGAAAACTGCACACGTCGCAACCTTCGTTGAGTAGGCAGATTCGAGATCTTGAGGATGAGGTAGGTGCGCGACTCTTGACACGCCGCGCTCGCGGCATAGAACTGACACCGGCCGGTCGAGCCTTCCTCGATCACGCTCGCCTGGTGCTGTCGCAGGTTGAAGCGGCAGCCGACGCTGCACGCCGGGTCGCCCATCCCACCAAACCGTGCTTCGTCATGGGCTTTCTGACGGGACACGAATTGACGTGGATGCCCGAAGCGTTGCGGATCTTGCGCGCCGAACTGCCTAACATCGACGTGATGATATTGAGTCAATACTCCCCGCTGCTTGCGGACGGCCTTGCGAAAGGAAAAATCGACGCAGCTTTTCTTCGACGGGAAAGAGGTCTCCCAGGGTTGGCGTTCCGTCTTCTCGTCAAGGAGCCTTTGATGGTGATCTTGCCTAATGACCACCATCTCGCTGCGCTCAAAGCCATCAGTCCGAGGGATCTGGTGGGCGAGACATTTGTGATTGTGTCGGACACGGCTCCTGTACTGCGTGTGGTCATCGACAATTACCTCAAGCGGTCCGGAATCAATATCACGCCAGCTCATGAGGCGGACCATGTCACCATGGGAATTTCCCTAATAATCTCAACGGGCGGCGTAGGGCTGTTACCTGCTTACACACAGAACTTTCTCCCTTCGTCGGTAACGAGTCGTCCTCTCAAGGGAGATACGCCGACTGTCGATCTGGTCCTTGGATACAAAAAGTCGAACAAGTCCCCTGTCCTAAAGTTTCTGCTTTCGCGATTGGACGAACTAATCGCTCGCGTCTCGAGGAAGGCACCTTAAGCCTTCAATCGGATGATGGCAGGGTTCGCGGGAATTGCTGAGAGAAAAAGAAATCTTGGTGGTGTCTGTCGGCCAAGGGTAACGGGTGGGGCACTATAACTTTTTCGTATTGCGCAACTTATGGATTCCACTTGATGCGTCAGTGCGGTGTCCATTTCGGATGGTTTGTGAAAAGCCCATTCACAATGCCAATTTCGTAGACAAGAAAAAGACCGAACGCTACGCTGATCAAACCCGAAGCCACGCGCAGTCCTCGATTAAGGGGCGCGAAGCGCTTGTCCGCGTAGGCAAACGGGAGAACCATCGCTCCCGTGATGAGCATCATTCCGGCGATCGTGCCAACCCCGAAAACCAGCAAATAGACAATCGCCCATTTCGGGCTACGAATCGTTGTGAGTACCAGCAAGGCCACCGCAGCGGAGCCGGCGAGGCCGTGGACAAGCCCCATCACAAGCGGCCGCACAACCTGATAGAAACCGAGCTGGCCGAATTGGCGGTCGAACCAGTTCAGCGGGTTTTGCGTCGGCAAATGCGAATGAGCTTCGGGTTCGTGCCGGTGGGGATGCGTGTGAATGTAATCTCCGTGGCTGTGAGGATGAGAATGGCCCGATCCCGCAGCTCCGCGCGCAGAAGCGATGGTATCTGTGATCCATTGAAGCATGCCGGTAAGGTTCAAAACGCCCAAGAGAATGAGCATCAAGCCCACGGAAAACTCCATCGACAGGCCCATCCGCGCGGGAATTACCCAGCCGAAAAGAATGATTCCGCTTCCCACGACGAGGATCGTGAACGTGTGGCCGACTCCCCAAAACGCGCCAATCAACGCAGCGTGGCTGATCCTTTTGTATCGCGCGACGATGGTCGTGACGGCGATGACGTGGTCGGGGTCTGTGGCATGGCGCATCCCGAGAAAGAATCCAAGAGCGACTATGGAAAATAGGCTGATCATTTTTATCTCAGTAATCGGGCAGTGGGCTGCTAACTATTCGCTAATCGAGCGTAGCAACGGCGTGTGTCGCGGGGCGACACGAACGAACTCCAAAACTTCTCCATTCCTCCGGCGGACTTTTCCCACACGTCCAGAACCGTCTTTCCAGGCCAAACCGCCTGAACATTTCGATTCGCAGCGACCCCATTAGATTCTACAGCCCCGGCCAAGTCAATTTTCGTAATTACGGCAACGTCTGCGCCGTTAGAGGTTGCCGGATACTTTACAGGTTTGCCCTCACCTTCTGTAACCGACGTGAGGTTACTGACGTTGTCGAAGAACAGGAAATCGATTTCGTCGAATTCCCAGCTTTCGAGGGCGCTTTGAACCATTCATGCATCGAGGTGGCAGGCTCTTTTTCGTGGAGTGCTTTGGCGGGAAGCACCGGATTTTTGAGACCGTCGGATGTCTCCGGTACGGATATAGCAGATCAATCCAGCCGCGTGAAGAATCTTCAGCCCCGAGGGGATCGGGTCAATGCGGATACATACCGGCGAAACCCGGGTTCGGAGATGCTGATAATTTCACCGTGAAAAAGTTTCAGCCGTTCGATTAGTTTGGGGATTTCTGAGCCGAACAATTCCGCCAGGCGAATGTGAAAGCAAAATGAATCACGGAATCTGTATTCGAGAACGATGCCTGCTCCGTTTGCATTTGTCATTTTGCGACTGCCCCAACGAATGCCGCGTCGGATTCCGCAAGCTGCTCGCGCACGGACTCTGCGGTTAAACGCGAGATCCTAAGGCCCAGCGTTGTCTTTGTCCGCGGCGAAATGAACAGGACGACCGATTCCATTTTGCCGGGAATTTCCTTCAAAACGCCCACGTATCTTCCGCCTCCAGCGGCAACAAGCGAGGAAAGTTCCTCTTCGCTCAACTTCGGAACCTCGGTGTCTTCAATTTCCGCCTCTCGTCGCTGTATGCGCTTGTCCATACTCTTTCCAACCTTTTTGCTGGCGTGTTTATTCCCAGCTCGGCCACCGGCGTTTTTCGGCCTCAATTTGAGAAATTCTGCGCACTTTGGGAATTTTTTCACTGACTCCGCGGTCTGGACACTAGCAAGAGAGGAATAGGGGGCAGTTCGCGGCTTGCCCAAGAAATAGCGGCAAATTAGGGAGCCCTGGGCGGTGTCTTTAAGGCACTCGAACCTGCGTTCCACACAGCTTTGCGTCTGCGGACAGTGGTGCCTTGTAAGCGGAATACGTCAGAAGAAACACAATTCACTTGGAGGCTGCAAGACTTATGAATCCCAAAAGATGGTTCTTACTGAACTTTGCACTTCTCATTGCGATGGCGTTTTCCGCGCCGCATCTTTCCGCGCAGACTCAGACCACCGGCGAAATTGTCGGGGTCGTGACCGATCCGTCAGGCGCGGTGGTGCCGAACGCGAAGGTCATGCTCAAGGATAATTCGAAAGGATCCGTGCAGAACGCCGAAACAAACAAGGAAGGCGTTTATCACTTTCAACTCCTGATCCCAAGCAACTATACAATCACTGCGAAGTCCTCCGGCTTCCAGGAAACTGGAACAATAGTGGACGTCGCCCTCGGACAGGTTACCAGCGCAGATATCCAGCTTACGATTGGGTCCGCCTCCCAGACCGTAACGGTCGTCGCGGAAAATGTGCCGCTGATTCAAACAGAGAATGGAAATGTGGCGACCACGTTTAACCAGCAGCAGCTGAGCGAAACGCCAAACCCCGGCAACGACCTTACCGATTTTGTCCAGACGGCTCCGGGCGTGGTGATGAACACCGCCGGTGGATTGGGTAACTTCTCCGACCACGGAGTCGGCGCCGCGTCGAACCTGTTTACCCTTGACGGAATGGATGACAACGATCCCTTCCTCAATCTAAATAACTCCGGCGCCACGAATCTACTACTCGGCGCGAACGAGATCCAAGAGAGCACCATTGTAAGCAACGGGTACTCGGGAGAATACGGCAGCCTGGCAGGGGCGAGCGTTAACTACGTCACAAAGTCCGGCAGTAACGACTTTCACGGCAACGCGATCTACTACTGGAACGGCAGCGCTTTCAACGCCAACGATTGGTTTCTGAACCATGCCGGTCAACCGAAGAACTTCAGCAACGCCAACCAGTGGGCTGGTTCACTCGGCGGTCCAATCAAAAAGAACAAAGCGTTCTTCTACTTCAACACCGAGGGTTTACGAGTGGTCGTTCCAGTAAGTACCGCCGTGGCGTTTCCGAGCCAGGCGTTTCAGACCGCAACCATCGCCAATTTAGAGAACAAAGACGGTTTCTCTGCGAACTCGGCGACCGTCAAGTTCTACCAAAACCTATTCAATCTCTACAATAACGCCAAGGGAGCGGCCAATGCCGTTCCGGGTGCTGGGTTTTTGTCTCCCGACCCTCTAGGTTGCAACAAATTCACTGGGTTGGGACCCAATGTCGCATGCTCCTCGTTCTTCCAGGCGGCCGATAACAATCTCACCCACGAGCAGCAGTTTGCCGGCCGCGTCGATTACAACGCTACAGGCAACGATCGCGTTTTCCTGCGCGTTCTGTACGATAAGGGCGTCCAGGCCTCCGATACTGACCCGATTAGTCCGCTTTTCAACATCACCAGCACCCAGCCGCAATGGCAGGGCCAGTTGAACGAGACGCACACGTTTAATTCGACGATGGTGAATCAGTTCATTCTAGCCGGGCAGTGGTACAGCGCGACCTTCGATAACCCGAATCGTGCGGCAACTCTTGCGGCCTTTCCAACCACCATACTTTTCGGGGGTGCCAACATTCCGTGGTTCAACATCGGCGGAGCCGCCGCCGGCGGCGCAGGGGATGCGTTCTTCCCGCAGGGACGAAACACCACGCAGTATCAGATTGGCGATGACCTGTCGAAAACGTTGGGAAATCACACGCTCAAAGCGGGCGTCAAATTCCGCCGCTACGATGTGAGCGATCAAGACTTCGGTGTATTTACGAGCGGTTTAGTGCAACCTCTTTCAGTTGCGGCGTTCTTCAATGGTGGTGTGGACCCGGCAACTGGCACACCTTCGGTTCTTCAGCAAAGCTTCCCCACAGCTTTGTCGCAGCCGATTGCGCTGTATACGCTGGCTTTCTATGGGGAAGACGACTGGAAAATAAAGTCGAACCTCACCCTCACCTTCGCTCTTCGAGTGGAGCACCAGTCCAACCCCGTCTGCCAGAGCAATTGCTTTAACCGTCTGAACGCTCCGTTCCTGTTGGCTAACAATAACGTCAACACCCCGTACAGCACCGATGTTTTGCAGGGATTGAACCAGGAACTGCAGGGTCTGAGCTCGATTCTCTGGCAGCCTCGGTTCGGTTTCGCGTGGTCGCCTCGCGGCTCACGGAGCACCGTGGTCCGCGGTGGAATCGGACTTTTCAACGATGCCTTCCCCGCCGTGTTCACGGACAACTTTGCTTCCAACGCGCCAGGCGTAAACACCTTCAATGTCTTTGGAAGCAACATCGCTCCAGGCGAAACCCTCAACGGCGGCAACTTGTTTGCCCAGGCGGCCGCCGACAATGCCGGCTTGATCAACGGGTTCAAGAACAACCAAACGTTGGCTCAAATCCAGGCAAATGTTCCAGCATTCGTTCCTCCTAGCCTGTTCAGCGCCAACAAGCAAACTCGGATTGCCCAGTTCCAGAAATGGAGCTTAGAAATCCAACAGGAAGTTGGCAAGAACAGTTCCTTCGATGTCGCTTACAACGGAAACCACAGCATTCACGACCTGGTGGATCGCAATGGAGTAAACGGATTTTGCAGTCCGGGAGTTGGGCAATGCGCCACCGTTCCCAATTTTGTCGGTCTTCCCGCTGCTCCGTTCGACCCACGGTTCGGCACCGTTAGCCTTCTGGACACCAGCGGCATATCGAACTACGAAGGCGTGACTCTCTCATTCAAGCACAATATCAATGGCGGCTGGGGGAAAGGCGTTCTGCTAACCAACTACACTTATAGCCACGCCTTTGACGACGTTTCCAATGGTGGAAACCCGAACGTCTTCTTCTCCGGGACTTCCATTACCTCGGCCATAAACCCATTCAACATCGGCCAAAACTACGGCCCTTCAGACTACGACGTCCGCCACTACTTCAGTGCAAGCTACGTCTGGGATTTGCCCGTTCGTCGCGCTTTGCTGGGCCATGGCTGGGCGCCTCTCGTAGACGGCTGGCAGGTGTCCGGCACGATTTTCGCCCGCACCGGTCTTCCTTACTCTGTGTTTGATGGAGGCCTCGATGGTCTTCTCTCGGCACAGGGTTTTGGTGGTTCCGTTCTCCCGCAGTTCCTCGGCGGACCGACTTCGAGTTGCGGAGAAGGCGCAGCATCAGGCGCAGCTCCCTGCCTTACCACCGCCCAGTTTGCTCCGTCGCTGTCGGAGAAAAACTTTATCGGCGGACTGCGCAATATTTTCCGAGGACCCAACTACTGGAATACAGACTTCACGGCTCAAAAGCAGACGAAAATTCCCCGCTGGGAAAAGGGTCAATTCGGGCTGGCCTTCCAGTTCTTCAATCTGTTCAACCACCCGAATTTCAATCTGCCGAACAACAATCTAACTGGTGCGCTCGGATCGATCGCCTCAGCCGTCAGCGAGCCGACCAGCATTCTCGGTTCGGGACTTGGCGGAGATGCTTCAGTCCGAATTATTCAGGTGAAAACAACTCTGACGTTTTAGTCCCCCCACGGAACTGCGGCCCGGCCCGCCACCCCGGGCCGCAGCATCCGGTGGTCACCGCAACGCCGATAAAGTAGAGTGAGGAGAGCGAAAGTATGCGCGCCGGACGAACGTGGCAAATTGTGGCCGCGATGCTGGTTAGCGCGACTCCCTTCCTCGCGCAAACTGATCCCTGCCTTCACCGCTCGGTCGCTATCAATGTGTTCGACAACCGAGGCGAGATAGTTCCGGGCCTCGCCGCCGAGAATTTTCAAGCATCCTTTCGCCACCAGGCGATAAAGATCCTTTCGGTCACGCAGAGCAGCGCGCCACGAGTTGTGATCGTGCTCGACGCCAGCGCAACCATGCTCGGCGAAAAATCCGAATGGGAATTTTCCATCGACTCAGCAAGGCAGTTGAGTGACACCCTTCCTCCGCGTGCATCGCTTGGGCTGATCGTATTCTCAAGCACGATGGAGAAAACCATTCCGTTGACAAATGACCGCCAGGCTATCGCGACCGAACTCGACGGTCTCAAGGCGGGACGCCGGGCCATCGTGACGGGAGCTCGAAAGACTGCAATTTGGGACGCCATGGGCCAAGCCTTGTTGCTCTTTGGTCCACCGGAGGCAGGCGACGCGATTTATTTGATCTCGGACGGATCGGATAAAACGAGCCGCCTCCAGCTGAGAAACTTCGAGCGCTCCATGGGCACTGTCAGGATTTTCGCTTTGGTGTCGGCTCCATACCCGAATGCAGCCCCTGCTTCATGGATTGGTGAGGAACTCTTGCACCTTGCGGGAGATTCCGGGGGATCCACGTTGATTGTTTCTACCGAACCTAGCGTTGAGAGAGATGATCCCGTATTCTCGCCATTTGAGCCGCCGCCCTACTTTGAAAGGGTTCTGACAGACGGACAGATTGCTGGTGCAAAGCAGGCGCAGTTCAGGCGAATCGGATCTTTTTATGGAGTCGAGGTTCAGCTCCCAGGCCGACTCGAAAAAACGAGTAATTGGAGCGTAAAGGCCGGAGTGGGGATCGACTCGGGCGGCCACGGCCTGAACATCATCTACCCAAAACAGCTCCGAGCCTGTGAGGTTGCGAACCCACCTGCGGAGACAGCACCATGAGCCGTTGCAGACGGCCGCTTTCGCTCTTTTCCCCTCGTTTGTTTTGTTGGAGGCGCGGGGGTGGATGGGGGATGCCCGCGCCACCGTTGGACGTGCTCTCGTTCATCTGGACTGTCGCGGCGACTGTCTTATTCCAAGTTCATCCGCGTTCCGTCTGTCTTTGCTTGTGGGTTACAAAAAGCGCCTCCGCCGAGAATAAAATGGCCGTTTAGCCGGTTTTCACATGTGAATCGTCATTGCTCGAGGGAGGCTTTAGACATGCTGGCTCCCCGGGGACTCTTGAATTTCAGCCGCAAGGAGGAGTATGCGTGAGTGGTGATCTTGGCTGTTCCGCCCTCCACAGCTATTTCGACCGCGAGCTGAGCGCCGACCGTATTGCCGAATTCGAACATCATCTCGAACATTGCACCATATGTATCGCAGAGCTCGATGTCTGCGATTCTATCCGTAACTCTTTGCGACGCGCCCAGCTCTATGATCATGCGCCCGCCTCGCTCAGGCAGAAGATTTGCGCTGATGTGCGCTCCAAGGCGCTCATGCTTAGCGTATCGCGGACTCGACCTTGGTTCTGGCTCGCTGCTGCGGCCGCTATTCTCCTCGTTGCATTTGTAGGATTGAGAATAAGTTCCAGGCCCGGCGAGGACTACCAAGCCGAGGTCGCCGCAGAAATTGTCGATGCCCATCTGCGTTCGCTGCAGCCAGGCCACTTGACTGTCGTCGCTTCCAGCGATGAACGTGCCGTGAAATCATGGTTCGACAGCAAGCTCAATTTTTTTTTCCCAGTGCACGATTTTGTGAAATACGGCTTTCTGTTGCAGGGAGGGCGCGTCGATGTTGTTGAAGGCCGGTCTGTAGCTGCGCTGGTCTATTCCCGTTACGATCGCCTGGTGAATGTTTTCGTTTGGCCCTCTCGTGAACGGAACGCCTCGCCCCACGCGGGCTCACGGCAAGGCTACCAGTGGATAGATTGGCGAAAAGACAAAATTGAATTCTGCGCTGTTTCCGACGCACCCACTGCCGATCTCGAACAGCTTCAAAGGCTCTTGGCTGAGTAGTCAGCAGTAAACGCGCAGAGGACATCGAATGGACAGGCAGCGCAGTGTAGCAACGAGTCAGCAGTAAACGCGCACAGGGCATTCCAATGGACAGACAGCGCAGTGTAGCAACGACTTTGAGCCTCACCCCAAACGCCGGGTTTTCGTGAAGTCCTTGTTATGCGCGAAATCGAGGAGATGCCCTATAAAGAGATCGCCGATATCACCGGCATGCCTACGGGCACCGCGATCGAGCCTTTCGCGCGCGCATCGTCTTCGTCAAGCTCTGACGGCGTCATGAATGGAAATATGGTGCTAAGTCTGCGCGGTGAAGCGTAACTGCAAGCACATAACTGGGCGAGCGCGGATCATAGTAGCGGATAGTCTATAACCCGCGAATTTCGACTGTTGGCAAGCCATACCCTCGGGAATAAAAGCTTCCCTGTCCTGGTCATCTTAATTGGTAGGTCATGTAGTGATATATGGCCGCCTGGTCACCCGCGCGTCTCGCGCCTGCCGAAAGGAGTAGCAAATACAAACTTATGCCACCTCACAAAGTAAGTTTGAAAGCTCAGAAAACTCTCTGTGCCGGCACGACTGCGTTTTATTTTGAGAAGCCCGAAGGCTTCCAATTCGAGGCGGGTCAGTTCGCCAATCTCACGCTCGTTACTCCGCATGACTCCGACCTGAAAGGCGATACCCGTGCTCTCTCGTTCGCCAGCGCGCCGCACGAACGCAATCTGATGGTGGCCATGCGCCTGCGCGCCACCGCTTTTAAGCGTACTCTCAATTCATTGCCGCTCGGCGCCGAGCTCCTTCTCCAGGGCCCCTATGGCTCAATGACTCTCTCGCGGAACGCCAGTCGCCCCGCGGTGCTCCTGGCCGGCGGCATCGGCATCACGCCTTTCCGCAGCCTCATCTGGAATGCCGCCGAGTCGCTCTCCCCGCGCAGAATTTTCCTTTTCTATTCCGTTCGTGTTCCCCAGGAAGCTGCCTTCCTCGAAGAACTGCGCGAAATGGAGCGCTACAACGGGCGCTACAAACTCATCTGCACCGTCACCCGGCCCGAGATGGTGCGAACACCTTGGCGGGGAGAGACAGGGCGAATCTCAATCGAGATGCTATCCAAATGGATTCCGGATTTGAGCGTTCCGATCTACTACATCGCTGGCCCTCCCGCCATGGTCACCAGCGTCCGTAAGATGCTTATCGGCGCGGGGATCGCCGAGGACGACATCCGCGCTGAGGAATTCTCAGGATACGAATAAACTTCTGCAACAGATTTGTAGAGCTGCAAACGTATTTCGCCTCCGCCGAAATATTCCTGCGGTGCTCCTGTCCGAGAGTAAGTCTATCCATTGCACGTGCAATCATTCGCGCGTTCTGAATTTTCAACGTCCCGGGATGGCGGCGCGAACATTTGGAATAACAAGGATGCGTCGGCGGTCTTAAGAGATGAACGAACATGAGCATTGAAGGAGAGCAAAATGAAATTAATTCCCAAGTCAGTCGTACCCAAACACGCGAGTGTTGTCCTGTCGCTTCTGGTCTGTTTCGCGGCGGTCTCGCCCAGCGCTAGCGCGAAAGATCGAGCCGTCAAGCCCGCCCCGCAACCGGCATCCGTGATCGCGCACTTGCCGCTGCTCGGAGGCCCGGTGAATGAATTGGTTCTCCAGCAGCGCGGCAGCAAACAATATCTGTACGTAGAGCAAGATTCTAGCGAGGGCGTCGCGATCGTGGACGTCACAACTCCCGGCCAGCCCAATATCATTAAGCGCGAAGCTTGGCCGAATGCGTCTTCCACCGGGAAGTTGCAAATGGTTGGCAGTCGCCTCGCTCTCGCCGCGGCGCCGGAAACCGCCACGGCGGAAACCGTTTCTCGCACCGATACTCTCAAGGTGCTCGATCTGAACGACCCCGCAAATCCGAGAACGATCCTTAGTCTCTCGGGCGTGACCAGCACTCTCGCCGATGACGCACGCAACTTAGTTTACATCGCGAACAACGACGGATTATGGATCTTGAAGGTTCAGCCGGAGCAGGCGGCGTCTTATGAGCCCCGTGCATGTCTCTCGGAAGATGCGTTTAATGAGTTTGCCAGCTGTCAGTAACGATGAAGACGCGCGCACCAATCACAAACCTGTCCGCACGCAACGAGCGAGCGATTCAAGGATCGGGCGTGGACTTCGAGCTTCAAGGAGGAAACGACAATGAAAGAAAATACGCTCACCAAGTTTTCAAAAGATCTTCTGCGGGCGGCCCTGGCAATTGTCACCATCGGAATCGTGGCAGTTCCATCCGTTCACGCCAAATCAAACTCGAACAAAACCTCAGCTCAGCCTGAGAACGTGGTTTCCCACGTCGAAATTTCCGGTGGTCCCGTCACCCGAATGCTGCTAGTTAAAAACAAAGGCAAAGAATATCTTTTGGTCGGCCTCAGCTCATCCTCGGGCGTCGCGCTGCTGGACGTCACTAAGCCGGGCGAAGCGCATACAATCGACTTGGCTGCCGGAGCCGCTGGAGCGCCCGTCACCGAGCTCAAAGTCGTTGCCGACACTCTCACGCTCTTCGGCACCTCGGACGCACAATCGTCGGCATCGTCCGAACCCAAGGAAATTCGTGCCCTCTCCGGCGTGACGGTTTTTCTAAAAGACAAGACGCATGGCCTCATCTACGCAACAAATGGCGACGGCCTGTGGATCGTGAAGACGCCGCAAAGAGCCGACGCCGACGAATCCTACGTCGATCCGGATCAAATCTATCAGGGCGGAGGCTAGACCATCCTCTCGTGTGTTCTGACCCTCTGCCCTTTTGGATTTTTCACCAGTGCGGCAGGCATAGCTGCGATTTAGTTTAACGCGAGATTTTTATCGACGCAGTGCCGAGAATCTGTAAACTTTTTTTCTCTTGGACAAAAACCACAACATGCAGATTCTCAAGCTTCCACTGAGAATCGAACCTCACGCGCGGATCGCCTGTGAAGGACGTCCTGTCTTTATTTGGATCCGCGACCCCGATTTTGTGCAGTGCTCGCAAAGTGGCGACATGGTGCAGGACGTGCCCCGAATTCTCTCCCCCACTCACGGACGATTGCAATCCATCCTCGGTCACCGCCAGCCAGATCTCCGCGTCATCGCCCGCCGTGTTTCCCGTAAGTTTTGCAACCGACACATTAAACTGCCGCAAGCCTTTTGCATCCGGCTCTTTAGAAGTAATCGCGACATTCGTTTCGGCGCGCCGTGCCGCTCTCTCGATTTCAAATGCGGCGTCTCGTTCGCTGCTGCCTACAAACTGCTTCCGCCCATCCACAATCATCTGTGGCGTATACACCTCCCTTGTTTTGAACGCCTCCTTGTAAGCAAGCTGCCTCTGTGTCCACTCCGCTGAAGAATAGGGATCGCGCCAGCCTAGGTGATTCCAATAGGTCACGTGCTCTTCCAAGGCCACGACATCTGCCCCGGCGACGGGCTGTTGTTCCTCCAGCTCTTGCAGCAGCGCTTCAGCGGACGGACAAGTGGAGCACCCCTCCGAGGTGAACAATTCCACGATCACCGGTTTGCGTGGCGATTCCGCTGCAGGAGTTTGTGTTTTTGTCTGCGAATCGACGGCCCAGCAGAAAACGCAGATTGCAAGAGAAAGCTTTAGCGCTATCGCCGAAACGCTCTTCATTTATGCCTCCCGGATGCAACCGCCTGCGTCCCTCCACATATGCAGCAGCCTGGATCTCCGTGATCCAGTCCGCCGATCAGCAGCAATCATCGCTGCGCGTTCAGCCTTGGCCGAGGGGAAGGAAGTACTGGGTGCCTTTCACCGGCTGGCGCAGACGGCGCAGCAGCTCTTGCAAATCCCGGTTGCGCTCGACGAAATCGATTTCCGACGTGTCCACCACCAGTAAGTTAGATGCCGAATAGCGAAAGAAGAAGTGCTCGTACGCGTTGGCGACCGCTGAGAGATATTCAGGCGAAATCTGGCGCTCGGAGGGATCCCCCTTCTTTGAGACTCGCTTGCGCAGCACTTCGGGTTTCGCCTGAAGGTAGATCACCAGGTCGGGCGCGGGAACGGAAGGCGCGAGCGTGTCGAAGAAACGCTCGTAGAGTTTCAGCTCTTCGTTGTCGAGATTTATGTACGCGAAAATCTTGTCCTTCTCGAACAGAAAATCGCTCACAACCGAACCGCGCTCGTCTTCCGGATGCGCTTCCATTAGCCGCCGGTGACGGTCGTAGAGGAAGTACATCTGAGCACGAAATGCCGCGCCTGGTTTCTCGTCGTAGAACTCCGCGAGAAACGGATTGTCTTCGCAATCGAAGATGCGGCGCGCGTGCATCTGCTCGGCTAGAACTTTCGCCAGCGTCGACTTGCCGACGCGGATGGGCCCCTCGACAACGATGTGGCGCGGGGGCTTGAATTTGGGATCCGTCACGCGCGGGATTATAGCAGACGCGTCGCGTTACCACTTTTCTGCGACCACAAAGATGATGCGCGCGAGCGCTTCGACGTCCCGTGTATCCACCACTTCGGCCGGCGAATGCGAATAGCGCAGAGGCCAGCCGAGCGCGATGTCCACGGCACCGTACCGGACGAACGCGGATCCGTCGTTGCCCCCTCCGGTGACGCCGTATTGCACAGGGATTTGATTTGCGCGCGCGAGCTGGATCAATTTCTCAACGAGCGCGCGAGGAACGATGTTGGAATTGTCAACAGCGCGGATGACGAAACCTTTGCCAAGCTCGGCATCGCCGAACCGTTTGTTTTCAAGCGGCGAATCCGAACTTACGAACGTATCGACCGCGAACACGTACGCGGGCTCGTGGCCGCCGGTAGCGAGGCGAGCCGCGAGTTTTCCGGCACCCACAAGTCCCAGTTCTTCGCCCGTCGAGAATACGAAAGTTACGTCCCGATCCTTCAGCGGCGCGCCCAGCGCCCACAGGGCAGAGATGAGCGCGGTGCACCCGACGCGATCATCGAAGCTGCGGCCGTTCGCGCGCGTACCGAGGAGCGGGCGGTAGGCTTTCACGACTGTGATCGAGTCGCCGATTTTGATTCCGAGCTTTTCGACTTCCTCGGGCGATCGAGCGCCGACGTCGATGCGAATCACGGGAGCGATCACGCTCCTTCCGCCGCGCGGCCACTCAAACTTTGCCTCATCCCAACCGGTCGGCATTTCGATGATCGCGTTGCGGTCGCCGTTAGAAGTGTGAACCAGCGCTGGATGTCCGGCGAAGAAACTAAATTCGCCGCCGCCGCAACATGCCGCTTCGAGGCGGCCGTCTTTCGAGATGGACTTCACTTCAAATCCGATTTCGTCCATGTGTGCGACTACGAGAATTTCGGGCGTTTTCGAATTCGCTGGAGCAGCGCCGGCGCGCAGAATCAAATTGCCCGCGTCGTCTGTTTCTGGCTTCGCCCATTTCGGCAGAAGACTCTTCACCACATCGAGCACCGAGGTTTCGTGATTGCTCACGCCGTAGGTGTTTACCAAACTCGCGAGAATTTGAGTATTCGAAGGCTGAGTATTGCCTCGATCGTAGCTAGTCCCAACGTGCCCACCTCCCGACGCACCTCCCGACGGACCTCTTGTCACCTGCGAGCCTTCTGCGTACTTGTCCAGAAGAGAAAACAAATTCAGCACGTCGTGCGCGGCGATCGTTTCGGCGGGTGTGTCTTGCCACGAAGTAGCAATGCCGACGTGCGCCCATTTTGCGGGCATTGCGGGGCCGGCTAGGTAGTTTGGCGGAACAATGCCAGCGGAGTAATCGGTAGTGATGGGAATTTGATTCGATTCGGCGAGTTTCTTCAGGTCGGCGGCAAGACCTTCAACTGTGCCATCGGTCTGCTGCACCGCCAGAAGGACACCGCTGCCAACGTCTCGGCGAGGTGCGCGGTGCATGTTTTCGGCGCCGGCAATCGCGCCGCCGGAAATTAGCCTGCCCACATAAATCATTTCGTCGAATTGATTCGTGCTGAGAATGCGCTGAAGGCCGCGCGCCCCGGCCCATTGTTGAACGATGAAGGCAACCGTCAGAGTGCCTTTCACATTCGATGGGTCGATATCGCGCAATAACTCAACGAGCAGTGCGGCGCCGAAGCGGTCACCCACCGCAGCGCCCGCGAATTTGCGCGACTCGAGCCCGAGCTCGACGAGACTTCGGTTGATCGCAATGGGGCTGAGCAAATCGACGCCCGCTTTGCGGACTTCGGCCGCGGAACCCGCGCCGATATCGACATACATATTCTCGACGTCGTCGGATTTCGGCGGGCTGGTGTGGCCGGGCTGGAGGTGGACCGAAAGTCCCGCGATGACGCCGTCGATCCATTTGCCACTCGCGGTGCCCACTTTCACGGGCTGCGCCGAATAGAGTTCGTTGAAGACTGGCGGAAGCACGAATTGAGGCAAACGCTGGAGGCGCAAGTAGCCGTCGGCGGTGATTTCGCTAACGATGTAACCGGGCTCGTCGATAGGTGTGACGATCAAGCGTTGCGGGGCGCCGCTGCCGACGGTGACGGTCACGTTGCCGAGGTTGTCTTGAACAGCATGAAGAGCGGCGAGCTTCGACTGAATTGCCTTAACAAGTTCGCTCTCGTATCCCGGAATTGCCGGTATCGCGACGAATTGCGCCAAGTCGGAATCGAGGTTCCCTGGAACCGCGGCGGACTTCGTGGTTTGTCCAAACGACGGCGCAGCCACTAACAGCGCGCCACACAAGAATGCAGGGATGGAGAAGGGAAGCCGAAGACGGCTAATCATGAAGGTTTGCCTCACTTGATTGGATTCGTGGAACGCGCGCTGCCGCCAATGTACTTCAGCCATAGACGCGGCGCAACGAAATCGGTTTCAGCGACAGGCAGCGACAGCTCGGGCTAGGCTCGGGAGAGTTCGGCGATCATCACCTCGCGCCGATTGAGAGCCATTTGCTCCGCGCGATTTAGAAGAAGCCAGTAAACGAGGGATGCCGCAGCTGCGAGGATCAGAAACAAAATCGCTGCAAGCCAGATTTGTCCGAAAGACCGCGCGATCAAGAAAACCACGGCAGCAATCCCGAAAAGCGCGGCCTGGCTGCCAAAAGCGGCCAATTGTGTTGCGCCCGAAGCCTTCTGACGGCCCATCGTGCCGAAATCAATCTTCTTGGGCGAGGAAATCGAAAGCAAATTCCCGATGGACAGATTTACAGGAAGTGCGAAAAGAATTCCGGCGACGGTTGGCAACACCTGCACGAAGCTCATCGAGCGAGCCCTGCGCGACAAGGCGCCCGCGATGAATGATAGCGAGGTGGCTGCAAAGTCGTTCGACGATTTCAAGCACGTGAGACGTGAGAAAAATCGTCGCTCCGCGCGCAATCATGCTCTGGAGCATGGCTTTCAGTGTGCCGGAAGCGATGGCGTCAACGCCTTCGAATGGCTCGTCGAGAAAAAGAATTTTAGGACCGTGAATCACGGCGGCGGCGAGGGCGAGTTTTTTCTGCATGCCGTGCGAGTAGTCGGTGATGAGCGTCTTTGGTTGGTCAACGAGCTGCATGAACTCGAGCAGTTCTGCGGAGCGCTTCGAAGCAGTATCGCGATCGAGCCCGTACATGCGGCCGACGAAATTCAGATATTCGGCGCCCGTGAGACGTCCGAAGAGTGCCATGCCTTCCGGTACGACGCCGATTTGGCGTTTCACTTCGATCGCGTTACCGCTGAGGTCCATCCCAAGAATCTGGATGCGTCCGGCCGATGGAGCGAGCAAGCCGGTAAGCATCTTGATGGTTGTGGATTTTCCGGCGCCGTTGGGACCGAGGAAGCCGAAGAATTGGCCGGCTGCAACCTGGAGGTTTACGTCATCGACGGCGACAAATTGTCCGAATCGGCGCGTCAGATGTTCTGTGGAAATCGCGACAGTGTCCATCGGCATCCGACTCTAACACACGCCCTGAAATCGGGGGAGCAGGCAAGAAGTTTGAAATTCAAGGCAGGACCCGCAACCGGTTGCAGCACGATCCGCGCGCACTACTGACGGGAACTAACCGTGGGAGTAGGCAACATCGATGCTTGCGGAAAGACGGCGAGTACTGCGGGCATCTCAAGTCGAAATGTGCAGCCGCCTTCGGGGCGGTTGAACCCGCTGATTTGTCCGCCGTGCTCTTTCATAATGCCGTAGCAAATGCTGAGACCAAGCCCGGTGCCTTTGCCGACGGGCTTGGTAGTGTAGAAAGGATCGAAAACTTTGTCGGGCTCGTTCATGCCCGGGCCGGTGTCGGAGAACTCGATGACCACGTTGCCTTTCTCGCGAAGCGTGCGAATCAGCAGAACTCCGCCGCCGCTGGTCTCCATGGCGTCCACGGCATTGCTGATGAGATGATAGAAAACCTGAAGCAATTGGTTCGGGTCGCCGCGCACGGCGGGAAGCACGCTCCGGCTTTCCAGCTCGATGCGAATATTCTTCTGGCGCAAATCGAGATTGCGAAGCTGGACGGCACCGGTGAGAACGGTATTCAGGTCGAGCAATTGCTTCTCCGCCGGAACCTGACGGGCAAAACTCAGGAGATTGGTGACGAGATCTTTCGTGCGACGGGCCTGCTCCCGAATCTTTTCGCCGAGCGTATGCGGCCTCGTGTTCGCCGGATTTTCTCCGGTAAGAAGATCGGCATATCCCAGGATCGCGGTCAACGGATTGTTGATCTCATGTGCGGCGCCGGCGGCCAGCTGGCCGAGCGAAGCAAGCTTTTCCGATTGAACGAAATGCGTCTGAAGGCGCTTGACGTTTTCCAGCGAGTCCCAAAGCTCGTGCACCAAGCCGGTGCGCTCCTGATACACCAGGTGCTGGCGAAGAAAAATGAGCGACGAGCCGATAAACAGAGTCACGAGCGTCACAAGCAAGCGAAAATTTTTGACCGAATCGGGAGCCGTGCTCAGAAAAGTCGACCACGCGGCCAGCGGAATGGTGGAAAGTACCGCGGCCATTGCGAAGCGAGCCGGCCACTGCGTGTCGCGGCGGATGTTGCTCCGCATCGGTTCGGGTTCGGGGGAAATTCCGTGCGCAATAATTCCGGCCGTTCCCCACCATACGAAGGACGCGATAAACGGCAGTGCGTAGAGGCTGCCTGCATACTTCTGTCCACTTGATATGGCCCAGTGCGCCGTGAGGAATCCGCTAAGGTAGAGAGACGCGGCGCCGAACAGATGGGCGTAGACCACCCGCCAAGAGCCGCGTGTGCGCAGGAACAACACTCCGAAACCAATTACGACGACGAGATTTTCTGCGACGTAAGCGTCCAGATCGTGCGAA
>Ga0210394_10002764_pt1 | contig 23438 bp, 21 predicted proteins | sample IncBWC12MmetaG_FD_160121 | JGI IMG/M metagenome (GOLD analysis project Ga0210394, IMG submission 160121) | Forest soil microbial communities from Barre Woods Harvard Forest LTER site, Petersham, Massachusetts, United States - Inc-BW-C-12-M | ecosystem: Environmental > Terrestrial > Soil >... | reverse complement strand
GAGGTCGCGGGCCTTGCGCGCGGCCTCGCGAGCTCGGGCCGCGGTCAGTGACTTCTCCACGATGCGACGCCCGTCGCTCGGGTTTTCCTCCAGGTACTGCGTCATGCCCTCGGTCAGCGCGATCGAGACGTGGCCCTGGACCTCCGCGTTGCCGAGCTTGCCCTTCGTCTGACCCTCGAACTGCGGATCGAGCACCTTGACGCTGATGACCGCCGTAAGGCCCTCGCGCACATCCTCGCCCGACAGGTTCGGATCCTGCTCCTTGAGGATTCCCGCCTTCCTGGCGTAGCGGTTGAGCACGTTCGTGAGCGCCGACCGGAAGCCGGTCAGGTGGCTGCCGCCCTCGATCGTGTGAATCGTGTTGGCAAAGGCCAGGACGTTTTCGACGAACGTGTCGTTGTACTGCAGCGAGATCTCGACCTGGGTGCCCTCGACCTCGCGGTCGACGTAAAACGGGTGCGGGTTGATCACCGCCTTGTCGCGGTTCAGGGCGCTGACGAACGACACGATGCCGCCTTCGAAGTAGAAGGTGTTCGTGAACCCGACGTTTTCGTCCGCGAGCGAGATCTCCAGACGCTTGTTGAGATAGGCCATCTCGCGCAGGCGCCGCTGGATGACCTCGCGGTCGAACGTCGTGTCCGGGAAGATCTGTGGGTCAGGCCAGAATCGCACCACGGTTCCCGTACGGTCGGTCTTGCCCACCGCCTTGACCGAGCCCTTGGGCACGCCGCGCTCGAACTCCATGTTGTAGACCTTGCCGCCGAGGTGGACCCAGACCTGCAGCTTCTCGCTGAGGAAGTTCACAGCCGAGACGCCCACTCCATGCAGCCCTGACGACACTTTGTAGCCGCCCCCGCCGAACTTGCCGCCGGCGTTCAACCGGGTCAGCACCAGCTCGAGGGCGGACAGGCCCTCTTTCTTGTGCATGTCGACCGGGATGCCTCGGCCGTTGTCGTCAACCTGCACGCTGCCGTCGGCGAACAGGGTGACGGTGATCTTGGTGGCGTATCCGGCCAGGGCCTCGTCCACCGCGTTGTCGACGACCTCGTAGACCAGGTGATGTAGGCCAGTGGTGGTGGTCGAGCCGATGTACATGCTCGGACGCCGCCGGACATGCTCCCGGCCCTCGAGGACCTGGATCTGATCGGCGGTATAGGCCACGTCGGCGCCTAAAGGCTGGGGCCTGCGCTTGCGCTCTGGGTCGAGATTTCGGGCCTCGCTCACAGTGCTTGCAGCGCTCCCAGCCTGGAAGACTCGTGGGGAACCACTGGGGAGAGTTTCAGGATTCAAATTCTACCGGATTTCGAGTTCGAAAAAGGCCTCAGGGCCCCTCCAAAGGGGGGTTCTAGGGAGCCGGTTTCCAGCGCAGAACCGGGTCTTCGCTCTGGCCCTGCAAGTAGCTGTTGATCGACCGCGCGGTGGCGACCTCGTCGAGCCTTCCGACAGGCAGTCCGTGGGGAGCGTCGTGGAGAGCCTGCGGGTCGTCCTCGGCCTGCTTGACTATCGCCTTGATGGCGCTGGCGAAGGCGTCGAGCGTGGCCTTGCTTTCGGTCTCGGTGGGCTCGACCATGATCGCCTCGGGGACGACCAGCGGGAAGTAGATGGTCGGGGCGTAAAAGTCCCGCTCCAGGAGGCCTTTGGCCACGTCCAGGGCCTTGATTCCACGCGGCGCCAGGTTATGAGCGCTGGACACGAACTCGTGCATGCAGGCGCCGTCGTGCGGCATGTCAAGCACGCCATGAACCTCGTGGCGAAGGTAGTTGGCGGAGAGCACGGCATCGAGCGACGCCTGGGTGAGCCCGTCACAGCCCATCGCCAGGATGTAGGTATAGGCGCGCACGAGCATCCCGAAGTTGCCGTAAAAGCTACGCACGCGCCCGATCGACTGCGGCCGCTTGAAATCGAGCTTGAGGTGGCCGTTGAGCCGCTCCACCGTGGGCGTCGGCAGGAACGGGACCAGCTCCGCTTTCACACCGACCGGGCCGGCACCAGGGCCGCCGCCGCCATGTGGGGTGGTGAAGGTCTTGTGTAGGTTCATGTGGACGGCGTCGAAACCCATGTCGCCCGGCCGGCAGATGCCCATGAACGCGTTGAGGTTGGCGCCGTCGTAGTACAGCTTGGCGCCGGTGGCATGCACCATTTCCGCAACATCCAGTATCTCGCGCTCGAACAAGCCCAAGGTGTTGGGGTTGGTCAGCATCAAGGCCGCAACGCTTGGGGAGAGCTTCGACTCGAGGTCCGCCAGGCTGATGCGGCCGTCGGGACCGGATTTGACCTCGACCACGTGGAAGCCGCTGAGAGCCGCGCTGGCGGGGTTGGTGCCGTGAGCCGAGTCTGGGACCAGGACCTCCGTCCGAGACTCGCCACGCGAGCGGTGGAACGCCTGGATCATGCGCAGCGCCGTCCACTCGCCGTGGGCGCCGGCGGCGGGCTGCAGCGTCACCCGCTCGACGCCGACCACCGCGCACAGGGCCTGCTCGAGGCGCCACATCAGGGATAGCGCCCCCTGCACGGAATCCTCGTCCTGGTACGGATGCAGGTCGGCGAAGCCGGGCAAGGCAGCCGCGATCTCGTTAGCCACGGGGTTGTATTTCATCGTGCAGCTGCCGAGCGGGTAGAACTGCTTGCTGATCGCGTAGTTGAGCGAGGCGAGCCGGCTGTAGTGGCGCATGATCTCGGGCTCGCTCAGGCGTGGCAGACCGGGAGGAGTCGTCCGACGCTGGTCAGCCGTCAAGACATCGGCCGGAGACGGGCCGTCGACCTCGGCATCGGGCAAGCGAGGGCTCTGCGCGTCTGGCCGGCTCTTTTCGAAGCTGAGGAGCTCGGTCACGATGCCACCGCCTCGAGGAGCTCATCCAGCGCCCGCGCGTCGTTGACCTCGGTGCAGGTGAAGGTCTGGACCCCCTTGAGCTCCCGAAACCATCGGTGGACGTCGAGGCCGCCAAGGATGCCCTTGCGCGCCAAGCGCCGGTTCAGCGCGGGACCCTTGGGGACGCGAATCGGAAACTCGTAGAGGAACTGCCGGTCGGGGAAGGCCATCTCCCAGCCCGGGAGCTTCGACAGCCGCTCCGCGAGGGCATGGGCCCGCTTGAAGCTGACCTCGGCGATCTGCCGCAGGCCTGCGGCGCCCATGTAGGTGAGGTAGACGCTGGCGGCCAGCGCGCACAACGAGTGATTGGTGCAGATGTTGGAAGTCGCGCGCTCCCTGCGGATGTGCTGCTCGCGGGCGGTGAGTGTCAGGACGAATCCCCGCCGCCCGGCGGCGTCGTGAGAGGTGCCGATCAAGCGCCCTGGAAGCTTGCGGACAAGCTCCTTGGTGCAGGCGATGAAGCCGACATGCGGGCCGCCGTAGCTCGGGCTGAGGCCAAGCTGCTGGCCTTCGCCGGCAGCGATGTCGGCGCCGTATTCGCCCGGGGGGGCGACGATGGCAAGGCTGATCGGGTCGACGCAGGCGATTGCCAGCGCCCCCGCCTGGTGCGCGCCCTCGGTCAGGCCTCGAGCGTCGACCAGCATGCCGAGGAAGTCAGGCTGCTGGAAGATCACTGCCGCGGTCTTCGCATTGGCCTCGATGCCCTTGCGCACTTTGATGCCGCGGCCATCGCTGAAGGCGCGCAACACCTCCAGGTACTCGGGATGGAGATAGCCCGCCACCAGCACCTCGTTTCGGCCGGTCTGGATGTGAGCCATCATCGCGGCCTCGGCGACCGCGGTCGCGCCGTCGTACATCGAAGCATTGGCGACATCGAGCGCGGTGAGCTCGGCGATCAGCGTCTGGAACTCGTAGATCGCCTGCAGGGTGCCCTGGCTGGCCTCCGGCTGGTACGGCGTATAGGCGCTGTAGAACTCGGGCTTTGAGGTCACGGCCGCCACCGCGGCAGGGATGAATCGCCTGTAGACGCCGCCGCCGCGGAACGTCAGGCGGTCGGCAAAGACCCGATTGCGCGCCGCCAGTGCCTTGACCTGGGCCATGGTTTCGAACTCGGAGAGGCCTGCCGGGAGCGCCAGCGACTCGATGCGAAGTGAGCGCGGGATGTCGACCAGCAGGCCGTCCATCGAGTCGACACCGATCGCGGCCAGCATCGCGGCGCGATCTTCGGGAGAGTGGACGAGGTAAGGCAATCCCGCTCAGGCCTCGGCGACTTTCTTGTATGCGGCCTCGTCGAGCAGGCCATCGGGCAGGTCGCCGGCCAGCTCGAGCTTGAGGATCCAGCCGTCGCCATACGGGTCAGAGTTGATCAGCTCCGGATGAGCGGCAAGCTTGTCGTTGACTGCGGTGATCCGACCCGACACCGGTGAATAAAGGTCGCTGGCGGCCTTGACCGACTCGACGACCCCAAAGCTCTCTCCGGCGGCCAGCTTGCGGCCGGGCGCCGGAAGCTCCAGGAACACCACGTCGCCCAACTGCGATTGGGCGAAGTCGGTGATGCCGACCGTCACGTTTTTGCCGTCGGCGATGAGCCACTCGTGGGATTTGGTATAGCGGCGCTCGGCCATGCGACTCCTCCCTGTCTATCTCGATTCGAACGTGTGGCTCAGGATTTCGCGGACGCTGCAGCCGATCGCGCCGAGCCGCGGTAGAACGGTAGCTTCACCACGTCGGCGTCGGCTTCGCGGCCTCGCACCTCCACCGCAACCTTGTCCCCGACTCGAAATGATGGGACTTCCATCATCGCCAGTGCGATGGGGTGGCCCAGAAAGAACGAATGCGTGCCGCTGGTGACGATGCCTTTGCGGCCACCTTCACCCCTGACGGCGGCGCCATGACGCGGGATGTCCCCGGGCTTGGTCTTGATCCCGATAAGTGTGCGGCGGGGTCCTTCCCGATGGACCTTGGCGAGCGCTCCGCGGCCGATGAAGTCGCCTTTGTCCAGCTTCACGGCCCAACCCAGCCCAGCTTCGTATGGATTCACCGTCTCGTCCATGTCGTTGCCGTACAGCCGCAGCGCAGCCTCCAGTCGCGTGGCATCCCTGGCCCCCAGACCGGCGGGAAGCACGCCCGCTGGCCGGCCCTGCTCGAGGATGGCGTCCCAAACGTCCCCGACGCGATCCGCGCCGACGAAGATCTCGAAGCCGTCCTCGCCCGTGTAGCCGGTGCGCGAGATCATCCCCGTGACACCCGCGATCTCGCCGGCGCGAAACCCGAAGTAAGGGAGATCACCGAGCCCGCTCGAAGGCATCAGTTCTACTGCCCGCGGCCCCTGGAAGGCCAGCAGCGCCAGCTCGAATGTTCGGTCCTCGATTTGCACGCCTCGGGAGGCGTGGTCCCGCATCCAAGCCAGGTCCTTTTCTCGATTGGAGGCGTTGACGACGACAAAGAAACCCTCGTCGCCCCAGTACACGATCAGGTCGTCGACGACCCCGCCGTCGTCCTTGCAAAGCAGGTTGTATTGGGCCGTGCCGCGTTGGATCCGCCGGAGGTCGTTGGTAACGATGCCTTGCAGGAAGTCGAACGAGCCGTTACCCGTCACCCGGAAGCGTCCCATGTGCGAGACGTCGAAGAGGCCGGCGGCTTGGCGGACGGCGAAATGCTCATCGCGGATCGAGGTGTACTGCTGCGGCAGGTCCCACCCGCCGAAATCCACCATTCGACCACCCAGAGCGACGTGGCGATCGTAAAGCGGAGTCCGGCGGGTCTCGCTACCCCTCAAATTCGGCGCGCTCGTCCTCGTCGTCGTCGAGGGCAATTGCCTCTGGATCGATGAAGGCGAGCAGCTCCTCGTCGTGCCGACGCTTGGCGTCGATCACGACCTGAGCCACGTAGCGAGTGCGGTCCACCGTCCATTCGAGCTTCTCCGCGAGCTCGACCTCGCTCGGCTCCCGCTGCAGCTCGTAGCGCATGAGGATCTCCGTCCTCTCGTAATCGGTGGCCGCCGCCACGAGCAGCTGGGCGTCACGAACCGACGCCGACTCGATCGCGATCGCGGCCTCAATCTGCGCGCCGACCCGCCGCTCGGCATAAGTGCCGAAGTCGGCTTCCCCGCTGGCCGCGAACGAGCGGACGGCCTCGACGAGGCCAATCGAACCTTCCTGCACCAGGTCTCCGGCCGACAGGCCCAGGTCCTTGTGAGCGGCGGCCAGCCGGATGACCATCGGAAGGTTGGCGGCGACCAGGCGCTCCTCGGTGGCGCGGTCTCCCAGCGCCGCTCGCTCCAGCAGTGTTGGCAGATCGTGGGGTTCGACCGGCCGGCCCAGCCGGACGCTGCGGGCGAGGGCGGCCAGCGCGGCCGCATCTTCGTCGACGGAGGCCGGCGTGTCGGGTCTCTCAGCCTTCTCGTACTGCGCTGCCATGACTGGAATTTTACGCCGCGCCCGGGGTCGATCCGACGCTGGCGCGGCGGCAATGTTCCACGTTTTACAAGGCGCTGCAGACCACGGATCGCCATACTCGATCTATGCGCGCGCGGCGGGCGCTGCAAGCCGGGATCGTGGCCTTTGGGGTGGCCCTCTTGCTCCCCCTCCATGGCGCCGCGGCCACTCCGCACGTCGAGCGGGTGGACCTGGTCGGCGACATCAACAACATCATGTCCGCGTATATCACGGGCGCCGTCGATCGAGCCCAGGCCGACCACGCCGACGCACTCCTGGTGGTGATGAACACGCCTGGCGGCATCTCCACCAACATGGACGAGATCGTGACCAGCCTTCTCAACTCGAAGGTCCCCGTCATCGTCTACGTGTATCCCAGCGGCGCCCGCGCCGCGTCGGCCGGGCTGTTCGTCGCCGAGGCTGCAGACATACTCGCGATGGCTCCCGGCACCAACATCGGCTCGGCGCATCCTATCGATGCGTCTGGCGCCAACCTGACGGGGGACCTCGGCACCAAAGTTCTCAACGACGCGGTGACCAGGGTTCGCAACCTGGCCTCGATGCACGGCCGGAACGCCGACTGGGCCGAACAGGCCGTCCGCAACAGCGTGAACATCAACGCCGAGGACGCGGTCAAGCTGCACGTCGCGGACCTCGAGATCGCTGATCCTGCAGCGCTGATGAATGCGATCGACGGTCGCACCCTTCCGAGGGTCACCGGAACCCTCGTTCTGCACACGGCCGGCGCTGCGATCGAGGACTTTCCGATGCCGTATTGGCAGGAGTTTCTCAACGCCCTCATCGACCCGACGATTGCGGCGCTGTTGATCTTGTTGGCCGCCTACGGGATCATCGTCGAGCTGACCACCCCAGGCGCGATCCTGCCCGGGGTGGTCGGCGGTATCGCCGGGATCCTGGCGATCGTCTCGCTGGCCAATCTGCCAGTCAACATCGCCGGGGTCCTGCTGATGCTGCTGGCGTTCATCCTTTTCGTGGCCGACCTGAAGGCCCACACCCACGGCATACTCAGCTTCGGGGGCGTGCTGTCACTCATCCTGGGCATGGCGTTTCTGATCAATACCGGGCCGGTCGGCCTCGGAGTGGATCCGATCGTGATCTTCGGGTCCGCGGCGATCACCTTTGGCTTCTTCGTCTTCCTCGTCGACAGGATCGTGCGGTCGCGCCGGCGCCAGGTGTTCCGGCGTGGACGCGCTGGTCGGCTCCGTGGGCGAGGCGCGCGAAGAGCTCTCACCAGAGGGACTAGTCTTTGTGCGCGGGGCGCTCTGGAAGGCGGTTGCCCAGGGCGGACCGATCCCGGTCAGCAGCCCGGTGCAGGTGATCGGTCGAAATGGCTTGCGATTGGAAGTCGTCGCGAGCTCGGCTGAGCTGGTGAAGGAGTAGGAATAGTGGACTTTGGCATTCTGACCGTCCTGATCGTGATCGTCGTGCTGGCCCTCATCGTGGCCATCTCCGCGATTCGCATCATCAACCAGTACGAGCGCGGCGTCGTTTTCCGTCTCGGGCGACTCGTCGCTCTTCGGCAGCCCGGCTTGAATTTCATCATTCCGTTTGGAATCGACCGCCTGGTCAAGATGGACATGCGCGTCATCACGCTCGAAGTGCCGCCCCAGGAGATCATCACCAACGACAACGTGACGGCCAAGGTCAACGCCGTCATCTACTTCCAGGTCATCGACGCCCAAAGAGCCGTCACCGAGGTTCTGAACTACATCAACGCCACCTCGCAGATCGCCCAGACCACGCTTCGGGCCGCGCTCGGCCAGGCGACCCTCGACGAGCTGCTGGCGAATCGCGACAAGATCAACCAGAACCTGCAGAAGATCATCGATGAGCAGACCGAGCCCTGGGGAATCAAGGTCGCGGTGGTCGAGATCAAGGACGTCGAGCTCCCCAGCACCATGCAGCGCGCGATGGCCAAGCAAGCTGAGGCCGAGCGCGAGAAGCGCGCCAAGATCATCAACGCCGAGGGTGAGTTCCAGGCCTCCCAGACCCTGGCCAACGCGGCACAGATCATCTCCTCGCAGCAGGGCGCTCTCCAGCTGCGCTTCCTGCAGACCCTGGTCGAGATCGGCTACGAGAAGAACACCACCATCGTCTTCCCGATCCCGATCGACCTGATCCGCCCGATCCTCGACGCTTATCCAAGGGTACCCGGCGACGAGCCTGGGGCCCCGTCGCTGCCGACCCAGGGCTCAAAGTCGGGCTGACCGGGCTGACCCCTCTCGACTCCGCCAGCGGCGCGCTGCTGCTGCTGTTCCCTCTGCCGATGGTCATCGCCGCCAACGCGGCAGTGGGCAAGCGCTGGGCGAGCCACGCCACCGGCATCCTCGCCGGGCTGACCGCCGGCGGCACGTTCCTCGTCGGGGCGCTGGACCTGGGCGGCGCGGGCCTCGTCCAGGCCGGTCCGGGCGGGCAGCAGGCCGCGCTGGACGGCGGCATCATGGTTACCGCGGCCCTCGCCGCCATCCTGGCAGCGCGCCCCGTCCGGGAGCGAATCGCGCGCTGGCTGCCGATCGATCCCGACAGTCCGGTTCACGCCTACGCCCTGGTCCTGGCCGTGATCCTCTTCGGCACCCAGCTGGCGACGACCCTTTTCGTCGACGTTCTCGGCATCGACCAGACCCTGCCCCCGCTTGGGGTCGGCGACCTTTTCTACTCCGAGACCCCGTTCCTGATCATGGCGCTGGCTGGAATCGGGCTTTATGTACGGCGCAACGCCCGCGGCGCGGCCGACCGGCTGGGGCTGGTCCGCCCGGCCTGGTGGCAGATCACGCTGGCGCTGGCCGCCGCGGGCGCCTTCTTTGCGCTCATCCAGGGCGCTGACTGGCTGAGCCACCAGTGGACCCCTGGCATCGCGAGCCAGGTCGACAAGACCACCGCCCACGTTTTTGGCGGGCTGAACGACCCGGTCGGCATCGCGGCGATCGCGCTGCTCCCCGGAATCTGCGAGGAGATCCTTTTCCGAGGCGCCTTGCAGCCGCGCCTTGGCCTGCTCGTGACCGCCCTGCTGTTCACCTCGGTCCACACCCAGTACGGCCTGTCGTTCGACGCGCTCTCCGTGCTGGTCGTCGCCATCGGGCTTGGCCTGATCAGGAAGTACACGAACACCACCACATCTGGCCTCGCCCACATCACCTACAACCTCCTCGCCGGGATCGGGATCGGGAGCCTGGTCGGCGTGGCGGTGGCGGTCGAGCTCGGGCTGGTCGGTCTCGCCGTCTACGGCATCTGGTCAAGCCGGCGTCGAATCGTACCGGCGGGCGAGTTGGTCGAACCCTCCAAGGTGAGCTAAGATCGCTGGTATGCCACCAGATGTTGGATCGGTTGAGGCATTAAGCCCCAAGATGTTGGCTTCCACCCTTCCCCCGATCATCGCGGTGGTGAACCAGAAAGGCGGCGTCGGCAAGACGACCACCGCCATCAACCTGGGCGCGGCCCTGGCCGAGATCGGCCATTCGATCCTCCTGGTCGATCTCGACCCCCAGGCCAACTCCACCTCAGGGCTGGGGCTCGACCCGGTGCGCGCGCGGTTGAACGTCTACCACGTCCTGGTCGGCGAGGCCACGATCGAGCAGGCCGCTGTTCCCACCAGCGTCCCGGGGATGCGGTTGGTCCCATCGCACATCGACCTCGCGGGGGCCGAGATCGAGCTGGCGACGATGAGCGCACGCGAGACCCGCCTGCGCAAAGCGCTTGGTTCAGTGCCGGAGGGCACCGGCTGCATCATCATCGACTGCCCTCCATCCCTCGGGCTGTTGACGCTCAACGCCCTGAGTGCGGCCACCAGCATGTTGATCCCCACCCAGTGCGAGTACTTCGCCCTCGAAGGCCTGCGCCACCTTCTCTACACGCATCAGCTCGTGCGCTCGCGACTCAACCCCAACCTGGGAATCGCCGGCATCGTTATGACGCAATTTGACGCGCGCACCACCCTGTCCTGGGACGTGCTGCGAGAGGTGCGCCGGTCGCATCCCGCCCATGTCCTGGAAACGCTCATCCCCCGCAACGTCCGGATCAGCGAGGCGCCGAGCCACGGCAAGTCGGTGATCCAGTACGACCCCTCGAGCCGCGGCGCGGCCGCATACCGCGCACTGGCAAAGGAGCTATTGGAACGATGAAGCAACGCATGCGCGGATTGGGCCGTGGCCTCGATTCTCTGATTCCGACGCGCGAGGGCGACGTGATGGTGCCGCAGATGGTCGCCGTCGATCAGATCCGTCCATCGCATCAGCAGGTGCGAACGCGGTTCGACGCCGAGCCCTTGGGCGAGCTGGCAGAGTCGATCCGGCGTCACGGCGTTCTCCAGCCCATCCTTGTGCGCAGGCTGCCTGACGGTTATGAGCTCATCGCGGGTGAGCGCCGATGGCGTGCCGCTCGTTTGGCCGGCCTCAGCTCAGTGCCTGCGGTGGTGCGCTTCGACGACGGCAATGACGCACAGCTCGTTCTCGGCCTCATCGAGAACCTTCAGCGCGCCGACCTCGACCCGATTGAAGAAGCAGGCGGCTTCAAGCGATTGACCGAAGAGTTCGGGCTCACGCATGAGGAAGTCGCGCAGAAGATAGGCAAGCATCGCGTTTCGGTGTCGCAGTCCCTTCGGCTCCTCAACGGATGCCCGGCCATCCAGTCATCTGTGGCGTCGGGCGTCATCAGTGCCGGGCATGCGCGGGCGCTCATCGCCTTGGAGTCACAGGCGGCGCAGGAGCACGGTTTGAAAGTCGTCGTGGCGAGGCGGCTGTCGGTCAGGCAGACCGAGAACTGGGTACGAACCTACAAACCGCGGCGCAAACCACGGGGCGAAGGCTCCAGCGAACTGCGTTCGATCGCCGGCGACATCGAGTCACGACTCGGTCTGCCCGCTAAGATCACGGGCTCGCTGAACCGGGGAAAAGTGGAGCTCAGGTACTCGAGCCGAGAAGAGCTTGAACGGGTCTGCGCTAAGCTCGTCATCTAAAGCGTATGGCCCTAACCCATCAACCTGCGGCGGCAGCCGCGCCAGCCCGCACTTCAACCGCTTCGTCGCTGCTGCGCGAGCTGGTCGAGGTCATCGTGCTGGCGGTGATCCTGTATTTCGGGATCAGTTTCGCCGTCCAGGCGGTCCACGTCGAGGGCCTGTCGATGTTCGCAACGCTGGACAATAACGACTACCTGATCGCGAACAAGATCGACTATCGGCTGCACGCGCCGCAGCGTGGCGACATCATCATCCTGCGGCCGCCGACCGACAACTCGACGGACTTCATCAAGCGCATCATCGCGCTGCCCGGAGAGCGCCTCCTCATCAGCCAGGGCATCGTCTACATCAACGGACACAAGCTGGACGAACCCTATCTGCCGGAGGAGTGGACACAGCTCGACAATTGGGGCGGCCCCGACGGCGTGATCGTGCCTCCCAATGACTATTTCGTCATGGGCGACAACCGCAACCGCTCCCAGGATTCACGCATCTTTGGGTTCATCAACCGCGATGCCATTGATGGGCGCGCCTGGTTTCGGATCTGGCCTTTGAACCATTTTGGGAACATCTACAGCCAGATGCCGACCCTCGAAACCGGCACTGTCTCCGCGGGCTAGGCGGGACGTCTCAGCTTTCGATCGCGTTCCGGAACGCCGACTCGCGGCTGAATGGACCGATCACGGCCGCCTGGAGCGGTGAGCGCAGCACCGAGCTCGCGACCCTGCGGACGTCAGCTGCGCTGACATCGTCGACCATGCGCAGATCGTCCTCGATGTCCTTGATCTCGCCGATCAACAGCTCCTGGTAGGTGAGCCAGAACGCCACGCCGTTGGTCGTCTCGAGGTCGAGTCGCAAGCGGCCCTTCGTGAACTCCTTGGCGCGATGCAGCTCCTCGTCTGTGAGGTCCTCATCGCACAGCCTGTGCATCTCTGCGATGACCGCCCGTATGGCTTCCGTTGCTTTCTTGGGATCGACTCCGAGATAGATGCCCAGGTGGCCGGTGTCCCGGTGCTTCTGAGTAAAGCTGTGCACGTCGTACGCCAGGCCGAGTCGCTCGCGAATGTTGAGAAACAAACGCGAGCTCATGCCCTCACCGAGGACGGTGTTCAGGAGATCGAGGGCGTAGCGATCGGGGTCGAGGTAGCTCTGGGCACGCACTCCGAGTCCAATGTGGGCCTGCTCGGTGCGCTTGCGCCTCACCAGGACATTCGACCCGTGCAAAGGTGCGGGCGGCTCCGGCGTGACCAGCCCGTTCAAACCGGATGGGAGGGTGACGCTGGCGGCGATGGCGGCCAGGGTCTCGTTTTCGTCCATCGCTCCGGCCACGCCGATGACCAGGTTGGGCATCCTGTAGTGCGCATCGGCGTACTCGAGAATGTCATCGCGTGTGAGGCCGGCCACCGACTGCTCAGTGCCCGCAATGTCCCGGCCCAACGGGTGCCCGGGCCAGATGATCTCCTCCAGAAGATTCAGCGCGTAGTCCTGAGGTTGGTCCTGGTACATCTTCAGCTCTTCGAGAATCACCAGGCGCTCGCGCTCGACATCGTCGACTTCGAGTTTCGAGTTCGACACGATGTCGGCAAGTACATCGAGCCCGAGCTGCAGATGCTCGGCCGGCACGCGGGTCCAGTAGACAGTCAGCTCCTTGTCGGTCGAGGCGTTGATGAATCCCCCCACCCCCTCGATCGCGTCGGCAATCTCCTTGGAGGTCGGCCGGCGGCGAGTGCCTTTGAAGAAAAGGTGCTCGATGAAATGCGAGGCACCGGCCAGCCGCTCGTCCTCCAACCTGGAGCCTCCGCCGAACATGAACACCAGGCTGGCGGACAGGCGCTCCGGCATCGGAGCCATCACCACTCTGGCGCCTCCCGGCAGGCCGTGAACTCGATGGGGAACGGCCATAGGAGTCGCCAGTATATGGGCCTCCATCAACGGCCGCGACCGGCGATCAGTCGCTAGAGCCGCCCTCCTGGAGGGCGCCAAGCGCAGCATAAAGCGTCATCGCGACGAAGTCGGCAGGCATTCCGTCGGAGACCGCGTCAAGGGCCTCCCCGAGGTACCGGCGAACGTTGGGCACGCGGTCCACGTCGCTCAGCTCGAGGCAGTCACGAATCGCCTCGGCGATCTCGGTCGGAGTGATCTCTTCGTCACCAGCGCCATCCTCGACCGCGTTGATCAGGGCAATCGCCTTCCGGATCCGCTCAGCCGCGGCCCGGCCCGTCATGAGCGTCGAGCTACTCGGCGGCCGACTTGCGGAGGCCGACCACCACGCGTCTCTCGGGCTCCTCGCCGATGCTCGAGCTGGAGACCTCGGGGTCGCCTTCGAGGGCGAGGTGAATGGCGCGCCGCTCGAATGCCTGCATGGCGTCGAGGGTGATCGCGTCGCCGGTCATCTTGACCTGGCGGGCGGCTCGCAGCGCGATCTCACGCACCGTGTGCTCGCGCCGCTGCCGGTAGCGCTCGACGTCGACGATGATGCGCTCGCCCTCGCCTAGGTGCCGGCCAACCATCACGTTGGTGACCGACTGCAGCGCGCGAAGCGTCTCGCCGCGCCAACCGATGAGGGCGCCGAGGTCGCGGCCGCTGATGTCCAGGGTCATGGGCTCGCTGCCCTGGCGCGCGGTCACCTGGGCGCGAATGCCCATGTGCTTTAGCAGTCCCTCGACAAGCGTCCGCGCCATCTCACCCTTCCCATCCGCGGGTGCCGCGACTCCCGATTCGGCATGTTCGATCACGGTGACCTCGACCACGGTTTCCTCCGAGCCCTCGTTGAGCACCTTGACGTCGACGTTGCGGCGGCTTTCGCCAAGCTCGATCAATGCCGCATCGACTGCCTCGTCGAGGGTTCGACCTCGCCCTTCTGCTGATCTCATTGCACCGCCCTCATCTCTTTTTCTTCTTGCGATTGCGCCCGCTCTGCGGTTGGGCTCGGGAACCGTTCGGACGTCCGTTCGTCCCGTTTTGCGGCCCGTTCTTCGATCCGTTTTTCGATCCGTTCTGGGAGCCGCCTGCAGTGTCCTTCGGTCCGATGTCGGCCGCGCCCTTGGGGCCGCCGAACGTGGCCTTGGGTCCGATGTCAGCTCCTCCCTTGGGGGCAGTGCCCCGAGGCTTCAACCCCATCGCCGGCGCTGAGTTGACTTGGTTTCGACCTGGAAGGAGGTTGCCCCAACCGACGACGAGATACTGCTGAATGATACCGACGCAGTTGCCGATGAACCAGTACAGGCCGAGTCCCGCCGGGACGTTCAGCGCGAAGTAGCCGATCATCAGCGGCGACATCCAGACCATCATCTTTTGCATCGACTGCGCCTGTGCCTCCTGGTCGGTGAGGTTGGGCGCCGGCGGCATCTGGAGCATCTTGGTCTGGACGTAGGTGGTGGCCGCGGCGAGCAGCGGAAACACCAGATATGAGGGGTCGGGAAGCCCGAGGCTGCCGGCCAGTGTCAGCAGCAGGTGGTGGGTGGGGTTGTCGTTCAGGTTCGGGATGAACAGGAAGTGCGCGGGGACCGTCGCATGTTGCGCGAAGTTCCGGAAGGCGTAATACAGCGCGGTCAGGATCGGAAGCTGAACGAGCAGGGGAAGACAGCCGACCAACCCAGCGAGTGGATTGATGCCGTGCTCCGCGTAGAGCTTGCTCATCTCGGCCTGGAGCTTTTGGGGCTCCTTTTTGTACTTCTTGCGCAGCTCGCCCACCTCTGGGGCCAGCTTTCGCTGCTCGAGCATCGACCGTCTTTGAGTGGTGAGTTGGAATTGCTGTAGCGGAGACAGGATCAGGCGAATGCCGATGGTGAACACGATGATCGCGAGGCCATAGGCACCGATCGTGGCCAGCAGGGGTACGGCCTGGAAGTGGACATAGATGAAGTTGAGGACTGCGGCGAGGTTGTTTTCGAACACCGACACCCAGAGGTGGTTGATGGGCAGGAGAAAGTTGAAAAAGCCGCCGAAAGCTGCCGTCGTCGTCGAGGACCCCGGGGATGCGCCCGGCGACGGCAGCGGCGATGGCAACTGCAACATGTCGAAGCGGATGTCAGATCTCCAGTGAAATGCGGCCGGTGTCAAATTCAGGGAACAGGATCGTAGCCGCCCTTGGCGAACGGATGGCACCGGGCGATGCGCGCCGCCCCCATCCAACCGCCCCGCAACCAGCCGTACTTCTCGATCGCCTCGTACGTGTAATGCGAGCACGAGGGGTAGTAGCGACACGACGGCGGCAGGATCTTGGAAAACGACAACTGGTAGCCGCGAATCAGGACGAGAAAGGCCTTGGTCATGGGTTGAGCTTTGAGAGCCTGAGCGCAGCCTGGGCGGCTTCCTCGCTGAGCTCCGCAAACGACATTACGAGCGCTGCCGGGCGAGCGATCAGGACCACGTCATATCGTATTCCCAGGCTGGCCAAAGGCGAATCAGGTCCCAGCAGCTTTTCCCGCGCCAGCTCGCGCACGCGTCGCCTAGCCCGGTTGCGGGCAACCGAGCCCTTGACAGTCCGGCTGACGGTGACGCCGACGCGGTTCGCATCGCCTTCGCCAGGCACTGCAAGCGCCACGAGAGCCTTGCCGCTGAAGACCCGCTTGCCCGCGAAAGCGGACTGGAACTCCGCCTGCCGGCGGAGCCGGAAACGCCTCTTCAAAAAAGAGGCGCGTTAAGCGCTAAGCCGTAGGCGGCCCTTGCGACGGCGGTTCTGCACGACTCGGACACCGCCCCGTGTGCTCATGCGGCGAAGAAACCCGTGCACGCGGCGGCGGTACCGCTTCTTGGGTTGAAAGGTTCGCTTGATGGCGGGAACTCCCTATGCGCGAGACTTGATGTGGACCGCGGTAGTGTATCGAAATCCGCGCTGACCGATTGCCACACCGCCACTATCACTTCATCGGGTGACGTGCAGCCTTGCGAAGACGATATGCCTTTGCTACAATCCCGCCCCGGAAGCAGACGGAGTAGGGGTAGCAGCTCCAGTCCAGTACAAGTCGCACCAATCGGTCCCACTAAAAGCCACACTAGAGTGTGACTAAAGCCTATAACATCGCTTCCATATTTCGGGATCGACCGGATGTGGGATTTCGGACAGGTAGGCCCCGCCAGCCTGTGGAAATCCGGTCCGCTCTTTTCCACAGGACAGAGTTAGGCGGAGCTCGAGGGTGGTTGAGCTTCGGTTGTACCTGCGGTCGCCTTGGATGGGATGCCGGGATGGCGAATGGGCGAGCAAGCGGGAAAAGGATGGAATCAAGTTGGCCCCAAGTTATCCACAGCATTTGCAGAGCCCAGCGGGTCTCCTTCCCCAGGTTCAGTGGCGTTCGTCCACAGGCCGAAGACGGCGGGAGGCTTGAGTTGAACCAGGACCAAGTCTGGTCCCAGGTGCAGGAGGAGCTCCGGTTCCAGCTGGCCAAACGGACCTACGACATGTGGCTGAAGAACACGTCTGTGCTCTCCGCCGACAACAACACCTACCGCATCGGGGTGCCGAGCAAGCTGGCCAAAGACTGGTTGGCCGATCGTTTTTCAGGCCTCATCCAGGAAACCTTGCAGGCGGTCACCGGCACGGAGGTTGACATCGACTTCGTCATCTCGCCGACCGGCCATCGTCCTGCCATCGCCAATGTCGAAGTCGACTCGCTGAGCTCGGCCGGCGACAACGGACGCGACAACGGCGTCGAGCCTTACGCCGATGCGCCGCCGATTCCGCCGTCTGAGCTCAATGTTCGATTCAAGTTCTCGTCCTTCGTCGTCGGCCACAACTCGCAGTTTGCGCACGCCGCCGCCAAGGCTGTGGCGGAAGCGCCGGGCGACAGCTACAACCCCCTGTTCTTGTACGGGGGCGTCGGTCTCGGCAAGACCCACCTGATGCACGCGATTGGCCACGAGGTGCACGACAGATTTCCGCGCAAGCGCGTCGTCTACCTCACCTCGGAGCAGTTCACCAACGAGGTGATCAGCTCAATCGCCACCGCGCGCATGGGTGAGTTCCGGCACAAGTACCGCACCGTCGACGTCCTGCTGATCGACGACGTGCAGTTCCTCGCCGGCAAGGACCGTACCAAAGAGGAGTTCTTTCACACTTTCAATGCACTGCACGAGATCAACAAGCAGATCGTGATCTCATCGGATCGGCCGCCCAAGGAGATCCCAACGCTCGAGGACCGCCTTCGCTCGCGATTCGAATGGGGCTTGATCGCTGACATCCAGTCGCCTGACTTCGAGACCCGCCTCGCGATTCTTCATTCGAAGCTTGGCGACAACAGCGCTCTGGTCCCCGAAGAGGTCCTGAGCTTCATCGCCCACAAGGTGCAGCGGAACATCCGTGAGCTCGAGGGGGCGCTGACCCGCGTCCAGGCCTTCGCCGCAGTACACCAGCGCCAGGTGGACGAGGACGAGGCTGCCCGGCTTCTCGCCGACATCATTCCTGCCGGCACACGCAAGCCCATCAACGTCGAGCGCATCCAGGCGCTGGTCGCCGATTACTACAACGTGACGCTCGACGACATGAAGGGCAAGCGCCGCGACAAGCACATCGTGTTCCCGCGCCAGGTTGCAATGTTCCTGGTACGCGAGGAGACGCCGTCATCCCTGCCTGCCATCGGCAAAGCCTTCGGAGGCCGCGACCACACGACAGCGCTTCACTCGATTGAGAAGATCGCCAACGAGCTCAAAGAAGACGAGCGCTTGCGGTACGAAGTGCAGGCGATCCGCGAGAAGCTCTACGTCCAGTGAGCTTTTCCACACTTTGTTGGACAGGGCGGGGAGAAGCAGCGTGCTCGCCGCACGTGGAGGATTACTGCACAGTCAGGCCACAGGACTCGGCATGGCGCCGGCCAGTTGCCAAGTGTTTATCCCCGGAACGGATCGATCTGTAAATGATCTCGACATCCACACTGTCCACAGCGCTTACTGTTATGGACTACTGATGATTTCAATCAAGAGAAACTCTTACAACGGGGGACAAGTGTCTTGAATTCCAAAGTCATCGCTTCTCAAATGAAGGTCACTTGCAGGCCGTCCGTCTTGGGCCAGGCTCTACAGATCGTTTCGCGTGCGATCTCCAGCAGGACGACCTTGCCAATCTTGAACAACATCCTCATCGAAACGACCTCCGAAGGCCTCGCGCTCACCGCGACCAACCTTGAGATCGGGATTCGAAAGCTGGTGCCGGCCGAGGTTTCGATGGAGGGCGCCACCACCGCGCCCGCGCGATTGCTGACCGACTTCGTCAGCACGCTGCCGGACCAGGACCTCGAGATGTCCCTGGACGGCACCACGCAATCGCTGAGCCTCCGCTGCGCCCGGTTCGACACACACATCAAATGCATCGAGGCCGAGGAGTTTCCGCCAGGTCCCCGTCCTGACGAAGGCGACAGGCTCGAGGTGGCGCTGGACGAGCTCGTGAGCGCGGTCGAGCAGACGCAGATGGCGGCTTCGACCGACGAGGCGCGTCCGGTGCTGACCGGTGTGCTCGTGCAAATCCAGGGCGGGGCTCTCACCCTGGCCGCAACCGACGGTCACCGCCTGGCCGTCCGCAAGCTCGCGGCCACCGGGCCCGCTGACCTCGAGGCCAGCCTCATCGTTCCGGCGCGGGCTCTTGCCGAACTCTCGCGAGTGCTCAAGGGAGAGCCGGGCAAGGTCGAGATCATCATCTCGAAAGCCCGAAACCAGGTCTTCTTCAAAGCTGGCACCTCGGAGCTCACCTCGAGACTGATCGATGGGAAGTATCCCAACTACGCACAGGTTATCCCCAGCAAGAGCTCGACCAAGGTTCGGGTCTCCACCAGCGAGCTGACGCAGACCGTGCGGGCGGTCTCGCTGTTCGCGCGAGACAGCGCCAACGTCATCCGGGTCAAGGCGCAGGCCGGCGCGTTGATCCTGACCGCGACCACCAACGAGGTCGGGGATAGCAAGGCGGAGATGGCCGCTGACGTCGACGGGTCGGACATCCAGATCGCTTTCAACGCGCGTTATGTTCTGGACGCGCTGGGAGTGATCGCCGAGGACGAGGTCGAGCTGCTCTTCGACGGTCCGCTCAGCCCAGGTTTGCTGCGGCCACCGGGCAAGGAGCACTACCTGTACGTGATCATGCCCGTGCGCGTGGCGATGTCCTAAATGCCCGCGATGAAGTTGATTGCTGCTCCGGCGACTCCAGCTTAGAAACCACCGCAACTACGCTCACCTAGACCTCACGCCCGGTCCGGGCGTCAACGTGTTCATCGGCGACAACGGCCAGGGCAAGACGAACCTCCTCGAGGCCGTGGCGATGCTCGCGCTCTCGGCGTCGCCGCGGACTCGGCGTGACAGCGAGGTCGTCGGGCCGATCGCGGCCGCCACTCGCATCGAGGCCGAGGTGGAGAGCGGAGGCACCGTGATCGAGCTCGCCATTTCGCTCACCGTCGAGGGGGACCGAGCGCGCAGGGTGATCGACGTCGATGGTGTTCGCCGCCGGGCCTTCGACCTTCCCGGCCACTTCCGCGTCACCCTGTTCTGGCCTGACGACCTCGGCTTGATCAAGGCCGGGCCCGAGCTCCGCCGGCGCTTTCTCAACCAGATGCTCGTGCAGGTGGAGCCAGGTTACGCCCGAGCGCTGGCAGGACTGAAACGGGTGCTCGAGCAGCGAAACAGCCTGCTCAAGCGCATGGGGTCAGGCGAGGGCGGCGGGGACGTGCTGGAGGCCTGGAACGAAGAGCTGATCCGCGTCGGCGGTGAGGTGTCTGCCGCTCGCGCCAGAGCCGTGAAAGAGCTCGAGCCGGAGGCGGCTCGATGCCACTCCGAGATCGCATCCGGAGAGCGGCTGGAGATCGAGTATCTGGGGCCGCCCCCCGACATGGCCGAGGCTGTGCATAACTCCCTTGCGGAGGACCTCAGGCGTGGCACGACCAGCGTTGGTCCGCACCGTGACGACTTGCGTGTGCTCCTGGACGGGAGGGAGGCTCGCGCCTATGGCTCCCAGGGCCAGCAGAGGACGGCGGTGGTCAGCTTGAAGCTGGCCGAGGCGGCCCTGGTCGCCGGGCGCACTGGGGAGCGGCCCGTGCTCTTGCTGGACGACGTCCTCTCAGAGCTGGACGGCGAACGGAGGTCGGCGCTCCTCCGCCAGGTCGCCGGAGCGGGCCAGGTCATCATCACCTCGGTCGAAGCCGGTCCGTTTCCGCCCGAGCTGATCTCGAGCGCGCGCGTGTGGATGGTGTCGGGAGGCGAAATCTCAGCCTGTGGATAAACTGGGCAATATCCTCCCTCGCGTGCTCCGGCGGCAGCCCGGAGGCGCGCGCCTGTTGGGGACCCAGGTGGCAGCCGCGTTTCGCACCTTGGTTGGCCCGGAGCCCGCCCGGCTTTGCGACGAGGTCGAGCTTCATTCGGGCACACTCGTGGTGACCACGTCGAGCCCCGCCCTGGCCCACCAGTTGAGGCTCGATTCCGAGATGATCGTGTCCCGCTTGAACGGTCTCGACCTGGGCCGAAAGGTGCGCGCGGTTCGAGTGCGAATAGGGCGCTCCGCGCCCTCGCAAGACCCGTGACGGTAATGAAGCTTGGGCGCGAGCAGGCCCAAGCCGCCGCCATCGGTCGTGGCGCTGTGCGGGTCGTCGCCGGGGCTGGGACTGGCAAGACAGCCGTGATTGCGGAACGCTTTCGCCGGCTGGTCGCCGCCGGTGCATCCCCTGCCTCGATCCTTGTGATGACCTTCACCGACCGGGCAGCGGCCGAGATGCGCCAGCGCATCGAAGACCTCATCGGTCAGCCCGCGCCGGCGGTCGGGACGTTTCATTCGATCGCGCTTGGCTGGCTGCGGGCGGACGGCCGCCTGGTCGGCGTGCCGCCTGGATTCCGAATCCTGGCCGGTGCCGAACGTTGGATTCTCGCTCGCGAGCTGATGTGGAAGCTGGGCGATCCCATCCTCACCGGCGACGAGCGACCTGACGACCTCGTCTCGCCTGCGCTTCAAATGCTGGAGCGTCTGAAGCAGGAGCTCGTCCCGCTGAAGAAGCTGGCCGCGTGGGCGGCGGCGACGCGTGACGAAGAAAGGGACGCCGACTTCGCCGAGCGCGTGCAGCTCATGCAAGCCTGCGTCCGCCTCTTCGGGGCGTACGAACGGGCTTGCCGCCAGCAGCGCCTGCTTGATTTCGAAGACCTGCTGACGCTGGCTGTGAAGCTCCTCGATGAGCAGCCCGCCGTTCGCAACGCCTACCGCGCGCGATATCCACACGTGCTCGTCGACGAGTACCAGGACCTGAACCTCGCGCAGGAACGTCTGGTCGAGCTGGTCGCGGAAGACGGGGAGCCATTCATCGTGGGCGACGACGATCAGAGCATCTACCGTTTTCGGGGGGCGTCTCGCGCAAGCCTCGAGCGTTTCCGCGACCGGTTTCCCGATGCGTTGACCATCACCCTGGGCCGGAACTACCGGAGCTCGCGTCGCATTGTCACCGCCGCCGCCACGTTGATCGCCAACAACCAGGAACGACTGCCCAAGGAGCTGAGGTCCAGCCGGCCGGGCGACAAGGTGGAGCTGTGGCAGTGCCTCGATGGCGACACCGAGGCGGGCGCGATTGCCGCGGAGGCGGAGCGTCTGATTGCCTCCGGGGTGGCGATGTCGAGCATTGCAGTGCTGTGCCGGACCAACGCCATCGCACGCCCGATCGCCAACGCCCTGGCGGCAAAGCGCTTGCCGCACGTCGTCATCGGCGGCCGGGGATTTCTCGACCGGCCCGAGGTCAAGGATGTGATCGCGATGCTGCGCGTTCTTCGAGACACGACCGACGTGGTAGCGCTGGCTCGAGCGCTGACCCGCCCTCCGGCTGGCCTCGATCCCGTCGCCGCCCTCTCGACCCTTCGCGACCGCAATGGCGCCGCGCCGCTGGAGGCGCTCGAGCACTGGTCGCCATCGGCCGGATTCGCCTCCCTGCTCGGCGAGCTGGCGGAGCTGGCCAAAACCCTCGACGTCCGCGAGCTGTTCTTCGACCTCATGGAGAGGACGCGCTATCTCCAGGTGATCGGAATAGACCTCGAGCCGAGCGAGGCGGCACGCGCCACCGCCAACGTGAGCCGGTTCGCGGAGCTGATCGCCGAGTTCTGCGAGACCTCTTTGGACCGATCGCTCGAGGCGTACATGCATCATCTCGACCTCGTCCTGTTGTCCGGTGAGGACGAGGAGCCGGCGCCTGTCGACGGGTTCGTCGACGCGATCCAGGTGATGACGATCCACCAGGCCAAAGGCCTTGAGTTCGACGCTGTGTTCGTGCCTGGATTGGTCGAGGGCCGGTTGCCCCAGACCGGTCGCTCGCCGCGTTTCGAGCTGCCCCCCGCGGTGCTGGAGCCACTGGTACGAGGGCGCGAGGATGTCGTGGCCGAAGAACGCCGCCTCCTATACGTGGCGATGACCCGCGCGCGGCAACACTTGTTCTTGACGCGCGCATCTCATTACGACGGCGGGCGCCGCTGGAGGGAATCGCGTTTCCTGGCCGAGGTGAAGAGCGCCGGCGCGCGCGTCGTCACGGAACGCGAGGTGGCTGCCAGCTCCCGCCCCGTCGCGCACAGCGCCGTCAAGGACGATGCTCTATTGATTGCTCTCCAATCCTCTCGCCCGAGGGGAGCGGGGGAAGTCGTGCTTTCGTACTCCGCGATCACTGCATACCGCGATTGCCCGCGGCAGTACTGGTACCGGTATGAGCAGCGGCTGCCGGCTGTGCAAAGCGCGGAGGCCGTGGAGGGAGTCCTCCTGCATGAGGTTCTGCGACGCGCCGGTGAGGCGAGGCAGCGCGACGAGAAGATCACGGCCGCGCGGCTGAGCGCGATGCACGATGAAGTCTGGAATGCGACTGTGTTCCCTGACCAGCGCCGGGCACCGACCTTCAAGCGCAACGGTGCCGAGCAGCTCGAGGCATACCGAAAGGGAGGCGGCTTCGACAACCGGCCGGAATATCTCGAGCACCCTTTCGCCATCGACATCGACGGCTGGAAGTTGCGCGGAGTCATCGACAGGGTCGACCGCACGGATTCCGGTTGGCGGATCCTCGATTACAAAACCGGAAGGCCGGTCAGCCGCAACCGCCGCGACCTGCAGGTGGCGCTGTATGCGATCGGAGCGGGATCGGCCCTTGGTGTTGAGACGCAAGGACTCCAGCTGGAGGTCGTCTATCTGGCGTCTGGGGACACGCTTCCGCTCGAGCGGCCCGACGCTCTCATC
>Ga0210394_10002762_pt1 | contig 23457 bp, 29 predicted proteins | sample IncBWC12MmetaG_FD_160121 | JGI IMG/M metagenome (GOLD analysis project Ga0210394, IMG submission 160121) | Forest soil microbial communities from Barre Woods Harvard Forest LTER site, Petersham, Massachusetts, United States - Inc-BW-C-12-M | ecosystem: Environmental > Terrestrial > Soil >... | reverse complement strand
TGATCGTCGTCCCGACGGAGATGCCGGCGACGGAGTCGAACCCCGTAAGCCATTGCCCGACGGTCAGCGCCCCGGAGGTGACGGACCTTACCGTCAGCGTCGCACCCGAGATGGAACCGACTACGGACGCCGCATCGGAGTCGTTGGCGGAGCCGCACAGGATCGACTTGACCGCCGCCCACGACCCCAGAGCGGCGACGACGGCGCCGTACTGGCTGGCGTAGATCGTCGAGCCGATCCTGGCCTTCGGCGGTACCGTCAGGTTCGTCGTCGGCGTCGTCGTCATCGCGGTCGATGCGACGTTCTGCGGCTGGCTGACCGTATACGTCCCGGCGTTGCCGGCGCCGGTCAGCAGTCCCGCGATCGTCGTCCCCGGTACCACGCCGGCGCCGGAAAGCGCCTGGCCGACGGCGACGGTGCCGGCGGCTACGGCGGTGACGGTGAGGGCGTTGCCAGAGATCGAGCCGGTAAAGCTCGCCCCCGTATTCGCCCCGTTGAAGGCGTTGACGATGGCGCTCTGGATCTGCGCCGCAGCGTTGGCCGGCACCAGAGCGGAGCTGGCGATGGTTACGTTGAAGTAGACCGGCAGCGCGGCCGGGGTCTCCCAGGTGATCGTATAGGACGGGAACGGCGGCGAGTAGCCCGGGTTCTGGTCCGTCACGGTGACCGACGTGTTACCGTTCATCGGGATGCCGGGCGGCTTCTTGGTCCAGATCGCGTTGCCGACGGCCTGCGCCGCGCCGCCGGTGACCGCGACGTAGATCGAGCGCGCCGCCAGGGTGAAGCCGCCGACCGTCAGCGGGTTGTTCGAGGGGTTGTCGATGACGTAGGCGTCGAGTACGCCGGGGACCGAGAGCACCGCGCCGAGGATGGCGCCGTTGCTGTTGCGCGCGGTCGCAGCGACGGAGTTCCGCCGCCTCAGCTCGAACTGCTGCGAGGTTTCGGTGTTGTTTCCCACGACGCCGGAGACGACGGCGGCCGAATCCCACCCCGGGATCGCCCGGTAGATCTTCACCGAGTTTGGCACCGCGATCGGCCCGGTGTTCACCGCCGCGAAGGAGAGCGTGATCGAGCCGCCGCCGGCGGGGAGCGTCCCGGCCCCGGTACACTGGTAAAGGTTGCCGGACGGGTCGACGACGGTGCCGTAGGCGAGCGGCCCGGCCGGGATGTTGGCCCCGGCGCCGGAGCAGGAGACTTGCAGCACCGTCGAGTTGGCCGGGTTGCGGGTGAGGAAGTTGATGCGGCAGATCGCGTCCTGCATCCGGCCCTGCGAGTACGCCGGGTCGACCTGCGTCGCGTAGTAGACCATTACCGCGTTGTAGTTGGCGAGGACCGCCGCGAGGGTCGAGGTCAGCTGCCCCTGCGGGGTGACGCCATTCCAGTTGAAGGTGACGTTGAAGGCGACGTTGAAGTCCTGCTGCACGCCGACGAGGATGGCCGGGGGGGACGGCGCCTGCGGGCCGTTCGGGCCCCATGCGATGGCCGGCGTATTGGTGGTGCCGATGTTCGCCATCTACCCGCTCCCCTGCAGGTTGACGACGCCGAAGTTGGCCGCCGCCGTCTGGCCGGCCGCCGAGACGATCTGAACCTGGCCGGTTACGACGCGGTTGTTGAACGACGAGATGAAGACCGTCGCCGAGGCGATGTCGGGGTTGGCGCCGACGGCGGTCTCGGCGAGCTGCGCCTTCAGCAGGGCCAGCGACGGCGACTGGCCGAGGATCTGCGTCAGCCACGGCACGCCGACCGTGATGTCCCAGTAATACTCGCCGAGGTAGGTCTGGATCGCGGACGCGGCGTCCTGCGCCAGCGAGTACGGCTCCGACGCCACCGCCATGTTGCCGTTGGCGTCGACGAGGAGGTCCCATACCGCGGTGTCGAGGAGGAAGCTGCTGTACATCCCGTCAGCTCCCCGGCGTCGGCGGCCCGGACGTTCCGCCGCCGGTCTGGACGCCGCTGTGGGTATGGGTCTGCAGGCTCACCTGGTCGCCCCCGCCTTCGCCCGACGCGATGGTGCCGGTCACCTGGAGGTTGCCGCTCACCTTGAACGGCTTCCCGCTGGTCGGCGTCGCCGTGATTCCGTTCGCGTCGCCTTGTAGCACGTTCCCGGGTTTGTCGGTGAGAACCCATGTGCCGTCCGGCTTCAGCTGGAGCGTAGCGGCGGGCACTGGGTTGAGGCAGCCGCCGACGTAGAGGCCGTCGGTGATGTTGTAGCGGCGCCGCGAGCCGGGGGCGACGGTCTGGCCCAAGTTCTTCGCTACCGCTGAGGAGTCGCGGTCGGCGCAGACCACGTAGCCGACGTCGTCGACGGCGGGGTCGGCGACGATCGCCCATGGGCCGAACTGGAAGCGCCAATACTGGAGGCCGTACACGGTGCCGTGCGGGACGACGTAGCCGTTGGCGTCGATCTGGCTCACCAGCGGAAGGACGTCGACGGTGCCGACGGCCGGCGGGGAGCCCGACCCCGCGTGCACCCCGACGACCTTGACCAGCTTCATCGAGTCGATGCGCGCGACGAGCTGCCTTACTACCGCGGCCACGGCATTGAGGTCGGTGGCGCCATCGTCGGGGCCTATCTGGCCGTAGCCGAAGTCGCTCATTGCGTCACCACAGGCGGTGCCGGTGCGTTGACGCCCTTGGGGTAGCACAGCGCGGTCGCCACCCAGTCGCCGTCTGGCAGCAGCGTGTCCAGCGCGAGGTCGAGCTTGAAGACCGTCCACGTCTTGTTCGCCTGCGGCACGACGGCGCTCTCCACCTGGATGTTGCCGAGGAAGGCGACGTCCGGGTTGTAGACCATCTTCACGACGAGCCAGCCGGTCTGGGCGAACGACGGCGATCCAACCATCCCGGTGCCCTTCGAGATCAGGGGGATGTTGGTCAGCGACGTACGCGACCCGTTCTTCGGCATGATCGCGAGTTTGGTACCGCCGTCGACCAGCAGCGCCCTGATGTTGGCGTGCTCGGCCGCCTGGTAGACCTGCTGCAGCACCGTTCCGGGGAAGTACGGACTCGCCAACGTCCCATCTACCCCGTTGTTCTCCAGCGGCACTCCGAGCTGCTGCGCGAAACTCTCCATGATCGAGACGATCGACGTCGGCCCGGTATAGCTCGCCGGCGCCGCCGACTTCACGGCGTTGATGAGGCCGGCCTGCGCGATGATGCGGATCGGCGTCTCCGGCATGTTGCTGTAGTCGCCGTAGGCGAACCAGATCGTGCCGCCGAACACGACCGGAAATCCCCCCGCCGGCGTCTGCGCCGCGTTGGCCGAGGAGGCGTCGGGCAGGCTCGACGCGCCGGCGCTGACGATGATCTGGTTCTTGGAGACCGAATCGACGACGACGCCCAGCGTGGCGAGCTGGTACATCAGGCTCAGCGAGAGGCCGTAGAGCGTTATGTCGGCCATGCCCCCGGCCGGCGCCCCGGCGTTGGTGATCCTGCAGCGGGCGCGGGCGCCGGATATGTTGAAGGTCCCCGAGGTCGGCAGCCCGTTGAGCTCGGCGAAGCTGTTCGACTGGCCGTTCGCCGTCGGGTCCAGGGTAACCGCGAAGTTCAGCAGCTTCTGCGTAAAGCTGGGCTGCCTCGCGAAGGTCGTCAGCTGCGGGGTTTCGGCGGTAGCGAAGTGCGTTGCCGGGATGGTGATCTGCGTCGTCACGTCAGCCCGCCGCGAGGTCCGCCGGGGATAGATAGAGCAGTTGGTAGCGGGTGCCTATCCCGGTGTACACCGGGTCGCTGCTGCCCTGGGTGTCGAACCACAAGAAGTCCCCGACGAAGCCGAGGTAGGCGTCGCGGACGACGCGATTGAGGTTCTGGCACGGCGCGTTGTTGAGGATCGTGACCCCGGCCACGGCGATCGTCATGAAGAGGCCGTAGGCCATCTGCGTGATGATGAGCGTGACGGACTGCGCGCCGAGCTGGCAGCTCATCTGCTGGTTCGGGACGGCCTGCGCGAGGATCGTCTGCATCAGTTCCATCCTTGTCCCGCCACGGAGGTCTGGGTCGCCGCGTCGGTCTGCGGTACACCGACGTTGCCGAGGCCGACCTGGCCGGCGACGGCCGGGGTCTGCGTGTTCTGGAACGGCGCCGTCGCCGTCTCCATGATCTCCGCGAGGACGACGTCGATCGAGACGAGGCCGACGTTGGCGGCCTCGCGGTCGTACTCGCGGCGCACGAAGTTGTAGCCGAGGTAGACCGCCTCCGGCGTCACGACGTCGTACAGCTCCGTCGTGCTCATCACGGCGTCGATGGACTGCAACATCTCCTGCCGGTTGGTCGCCGACGCCCCGGCCGAGAAGCGGCAGCGGACCTGCGACGGCAGCTGCACCTTGTTGTAGCTCTGGAAGGCGCCCTGCTCGACCGGGTAGGTCGAAACCTTCCACTCCTGCGAGTAGGAGAAGTTGACCTGGTTGTCGTAGGCCAGAACCGGCTCGCCGTCGAGGAAGATGCCCCACTGCTGCGTCGAGAACCCGAAGATCGCCGCAGCGATGTCAGCGGCGAGCAGCACGACGCCCCCGGCACTGTAGCTGTTCAGCGGCGGCACGCCGGGCAGGTTGGGGACGTTCGGCATCTTACGTCAGCCCCGAGTTGATGCCGCCCAGCATTGAGTATCGCCGCACCGAATCGGGGATGGCGTCGGCGACGGCGGCGGGGTCGGCCTTGGCCGACGACACGTTGATCGTCCCGATGTTGACGGAGCTCGTCTTGTTGGTGGTCGAGGACGACGGCGCCCTCGGGACGTGCGTCCCCTCGCCGCTCATAATCCCCATCATCACCGCGGCGACGGTGTTGGGATCGTTCAGGTTCGGCACGTCGCCAGCGCGCAGGCCGGTGGCCTTCATCATCCCCCCGAGGTAGCCTTCGTCGACGTTGCCGACCCACCGCTTCTGGATCTGCGCCAAGGTGAGCCCCTGGTAGGCGCTGTTGAGGAGCGCCGCCGCCGCGCTGGCGCCGGCGTGGAAGTCCGGGAAGATCGCGAAGCCGCCGCTGTCGGCGCCAGTGGCGCCGTGGGCGATCGCGAACGCCCCGTACTTGACGTTTCCTGGGTTGTTGTTGCGGTCGCCGCGGCTGCCGCCGCTGGACGGCGGCGTCACCGCCGAAGTTCCGGTCATCGCGCCCCACAGTTCGCGCAGGCTTCCCGGCCGGGGATCCGTCAGCCAACCCCACGCCCCGGCGGCCCCGCGCTTGACGGCGTTGATGGCGTCGTTGCCGGTGGTGGTAGTCAAGACTTCGAGCGCGGCCGTAACCGCGTTTGCGGCCGTCGTCAGCAAGGGGAAGCCGACTCGCGCCAGGTTGTCGAGCGCGGTGTCCAATTCGCCGGTCCTCTCCTGAAGCTCTTTCGCCTGTGCGGCGCTTTGGTCGCTGGCCACGCCGATCCGCTCGACCTCCTCCCGGAAGCGGGCCATGTTCTTGGCGCCCTCCATCATCAAGAACATCATGTTCTCGTTCATGCCGGGGATCTGCTGCAGCCAGAACCGCTGGTCGCGCGGCGACTGCGTGGCCAAAAATTGCATGATCTGCATCATGGCCTGGTCCGGCGAGGCGTTGCGCCAGTCCACCCCGGCCCGGCCGAGCAGGGCCGCGAACGGGGCGCTCGGCATCGCGTTGCCCATCCGCATCTGTTGGAAGATGTCGTTGAGGCCGCCGAACGTGGAGGAGGCGTCCTCCGCCGTGCCGCCCACCATCTTCACCATGTTCTGCCAGACCGACAGCTCCCGGGTGCTGATCCCGATCGAGCGCGCCAGCCGGCTGGTGTGGGCGTCCATCGTGGCGATGCGGTCGATGAACGCGGCCGCCTCGCCACCGACGAAGGCGCCGACGAGGCCGACGACGCCGCGCTTCATGAAGCCGAAGACGTCGGAGATCCTCTGGCCGCTGCGCTCCACGTCGCGGCCGAAAGCCTCCAGCGAGCGCCTGCTGCGCTCGAACTGCTCGTCGAGCCCGCGGCGCCCCTCCGCGAACCGGCTGCCGTCGAGCCCGACCTCGACAACGAGTTCGTCTATCGCCGTGGGCATGGGCTCTCCTCAGCCTTCCCGTTCCCGCCTCGCGGCCTCGGCGGCCCTCTTCTCCAGCAGGTTCCTGTTGTAGCCGTCGACGGCCGCTATCTCGACGAGGTCGTACAGATCCCTGACGCTATAGACGGTCTGCAGCTCGTGGAGCGTCGCTAGCTTGCTCCTCACTGCAACGTCGATTCGCCTGGAGACGTTCGCTGGCTCGATGATTCCGTCGGGAGCGGGATCATGATTTTCTTGTAGAGCGCGGACAACGCCGCGCTCACGGAAAAATTTAGGTGCAGGCTGAGGACCTCCCCCCTCAGCCACATCCGCGTGGCGACCTCCTCGACGTCGTCGTCGCTGACGAGGTCGCTGTCGAGGTGCGGCTTCGACTGGTCGCGGATGTACCTCACGCACTGCAGGAGTTCGTCCAGCAGCGGGATCAGCGTTCCGGGCGCGATGTTGCCGCGGAGGAACGTATTGATGCCGAGGATGGCGATGCCGTCGAGCCCGATGCCGGAGAGGTTCAGCGGCAGCTCGCCGGCCCCGCTGTTGGCCGCCAGCATCATGCGCAGGCCCCAGTTCTCCGCCTTCGCCGCTGGCCACTCCGTAAGGCGGAAAAGTTTGTCCTTGTCGCGGTTGCGGGTAGCGGGGAACTCCGGGACGCGGACGACGACGCTTTCCCTCATGGACGCACCTTTTTACGAGTTCGGCCTGGCGACGACCCTGTTCCAGACCAGCCTGTACTTGCGTGGCTGGATGATCTTCCGAACCGGGGGCATCGGGTTGTAGGTATCGAGGCCGCCGTTGGTACAGTTGAACATCAGGCCGATGGCGGGGAGGATGATGACCCCGGTCAGCGGGTACGCCGTCTCGCCAGCCTCCTGGTACTGGTTGATGGTATCGAAGAACGAGTTCGACGCCGAGTCGGCCTGGAGCGTAATGTTCTGCATCCTCTCGACGAACACGAAGCCGAAGGAGAGTTTGCCGTCGACGCCCATGACGTGCTCGAGGACCTTGGCGTTGTCCATGTCGGTGACTTCGTCGGCCGCGAAGCCTTGCAGCTGCTGCGGCGTCGGGAACAGCGTCGCCTGCGAGAGCGTGATGATGGCATTCGCAGCTGTCAGCATGGCATAATTCCTCTCGAAGCCTCGAAGTGAACGATGGAAGGCCACGCGCAGCAGCGCGGTAGCTCGTCAAGTTCTGGAACGCGATTCTTCTTCCGTAGGTTCACCGTAGCCGGAACGACTTGAAGATTGGTATGGCAATGCAAGCCGCAAACAGTTTTCGATTGAAGCGGGTAGATGTGATCGACGTGATGCGGGATGCCGGTCTCGCGCGTCAACCGAACCGCCTCCTTGTAGAAGGCCAGCATCTTGTCGAAGTCGGCCCAGATTGGCATCGCACGCTTCTCCGCCGCACGTCGCTTTGCAGCATGTGCGCGGTTTAATTCTGGATGATCGCGCCAATAGTCGGCTGCGTAAGCCAGCAACCTTTCGTAATTTGCGGCCTTGTATTTCTGGCCCCGTTCCAAGATTTTTTCGCGATGCTTCTCGTAATGAGTGCGGCGATATTTTTTGAATCGGTCAGGCTGTTCAAGTCTGAGAAGATGCTCTCGTTCCAAGATTTCGTCGAGATTCTCTGCGCGCCTGCGAGCGGCTGCTAAAGCTTCCTTTTCCTTGTTTGCGGCTCCATAATCCCTCCGACGCGCTCGCATCGCATCGGCATTTGCATCATAAAACTTTTTGAAAGATGCTTTTTTCCGTTCTGGATGTCTCGCGCAATACCGAACATTGGCCTCATATTCTTGCTGCCGACGGCGCGCAGTTCTGCAAGCATCGCAGCGTGGCGAGCGTCCAGAAATTTCAATGCCGCAATCTCTGCAAGTTCTCATCATTGGACCAATACAGACGACAGGTCTATTTGTTGAACACTATTGCGGTCGATGTAAAAGAAAACCATTGACCACGGGCCCCGCGCCGCCTGGACCGTCTGCGGCGGCAGCAGGATTTGCAGGTAGTAGCCCTGGCTCTGCAGCGAGCCGGCGATGTTGGCCCCGGCGGCGGCGTTGACCTGCGCGACCTGCGACGCCGTCAGCGTGTTCGGGGCGAAGGCGCCGAAGGCGAGGCCCTGGTCGATGACGGACTGGAGCGCCTGCTGGAGCAGCGCGATCCCGGCGTTGGTGAACGGCACCGACAGCGAGTTCGCGAACAGCGTCAGCAGCGTGATCTGGAAGAGGTTGTTCAGCCAGACCTGCGTCTCGAAGCTGTCCGCCCAGGCGAACGGGCCGGTGATCTGCCCGTTCTGGAACCAGACGTACGAGGCGTTCGCCGCACCGTAGGCGCCGTAGAAGCAGTAGCCGTTGGCCAGCAGGTTCGTCGCCGTGTTGATGTCGGTAACGTTCGCGACGAGGCCGGCGCCCTGGCGGAAGGCGAAGTCGGTACGGCCGTTGGTCTGCTGGTAGTTGACTGAGGCGGCGAGGCCGAGCGCGAAGGCGCAGAGCCCGTTGTCGACGGTCGCTGCGGGGTTGCCGCCCGACGCGCCCTCCCAGATCAGGAGCGTGCCGCTGTCGCCGTTGGCCTTGAGGATCTGGCCGAGGCTCGCCGCCGCCGGGCTCGTCGCCGCGGGGCTGCCGTCCGGGTCCCAGCAGAAGTAGCCGAAGCGGTTGCCGCCCAGCGCCGTGTTCTTCCACGCCGCGAACTGCTGCTTGACCGCGTTGCCGGAGCCGCCGTCGGGGTCGAAGTGGGTCATGAAGTTGACCCAGTTCACGTTCTGGCCGATCAGCGCCGTCATGAAGGCAGATGGCGTCTGGGGTGCGGCGCCCTGCGACAGTACCGCCCCGGTGGCGGACGTCAGCAGCAGCAGCGCCGCCGCGGCGCCAGAGGCGAAGGCGGCCGTCGAGGACGGCCCGGTAACGCCCGACGTGACGACGAACGCCCCGGAGACGGAATCGTAGGTAACAGCGGCCGCGATCGCGGCGCCGGTGATGGTCTGCGACGGCGCCGTCTGCGACGGGCTGACGTAATACGTCCCGGTCCCGCCGGTGCCGGTACCCAGCGAGACGATCGAGGTGTTGGCCGAGACCCCGGTACCGGACAGCGCCTGCCCGACGGCCGGCGCTCCTGAACCGACCACGGTCACGCTGAGCAGGCCGTAGGTTTCGGTGAGCGCCTCGGAGGCGAGGATCTGTGGCTGCGAAACCGCGTAGGTACCGATGCCGCCCGGCGTGCCGGTAAGCTGGCCGCTGACTACGGTATTCGCCGCGACGCTCGAGCCGCTGAGCGCGCCGCCGGCGACGATCGGGCCGGCGGCGACGGCCGTTACGGTGAGGACGTTCCCTGCGATCGATCCGGTAAAGCTCGCCGTCTGCGGGGCGATCGAGCCGGTGACGCTGGACTCGTTCGGCAGCGCGGAGTTCAGCGCGGTCTGGATCAGCGAGGCGGCGTTGGAGAAGCTGGTCGCCGCGGCGAGGTTGACGGTGCCGCTGCGGCTGTAGCCGTCGAATACCGCCGTCAGCACGCCGTTGATGGCCTGGAGCTGCGGCAGCGTCAGACCAGAGATGTTGCCGCCGCGCAGGTAGGCGGCGACGGCGGTCTGCGGGAACTGCGCCATCAGCAGCGACGCCGGCTGGATCGAGGCGCCCTGGAAGCCGGCGAAGTAGAAGCCGGCGGTCGTCGTGAGCGGGTCGCTGGGGCCGAAGAACGCGGAAACGCCGGCGGGGGCGGCGAAGTTCTGAACCGTGCCGACGGGGAGGCGGGTGTTGTGGGTAAGTACGAGGCCGACGCCGGTGAGCCCGGTACCGCCAGCTGCGAGCACGCTGGGAACGACGTCAACGATGGTGTTGGCCGGGATGGTCGACATCGCAAAGTCTCCCCTGGCGCCCCTGAGTCGGCGCACCGCACCGCGCACCAATTAACACGGCGTGGACGGGAAGTCACGGCCACCATAGGATCCGGGCCATGCCAGACCCCGGCCGATGCTTCTACGTCTACGTGCTTTTCCGCCCCTGGGACGGGTCGCCGCTCTACGTCGGCAAGGGGAAGGGCGACCGATGGCTGCACCACCGAAGGCCAAAACCGCGATTTGCGAACAAGCATTTTTTGGCGGTCATCAATAAGGCTCGCGAGTTGGGCCTTGAGGTACCATGCTTGAAAATTCGCGACAATTTGACTGAGGCGGAGGCCTTCGCGATAGAGGCCGCTTTTATAGCCGCGATAGGAAGAGGAAACGATGGGCCTTTGGTCAATGCTACAGCTGGCGGTGAGGGAACGTCTGGATTACCGAAATCATCACAGACAAGAGCGAAACTACGAGCGGCAAATCTAGGAAACCAAAATTCCAAGGGTCGAAAAGAATCGGCCGAAACGCGTACCAAAAGAGTAGCAACATTTAAGGCTACCCTTGAGAAGCGCGGCCCTAAACCTCCGAGTATCGCCGCCCGCGCCAACATGAGAAAGGGACAATTAGAGCGATTCGCTACTGAGGAATCTAGGATTGAGCATGGCGAAAGACTGAAGGGTACTCAATCCGGTGAAGCCTTGGAGAAGAAACGAACGATTAAGAAAGATCAGTGGGCGGACCCAGACTATCGTGCGGTTACGGTCGCCAAATTTAGAGAAAGAGCCAACGATAATGATGTGGCTGCGCAGCGAAGTCAGACGACTAAAGAGCTTTGGACAAATCCAGAATATCGCGCGAAGCAGCATGGGCCTTCCTTTTCTGTAAAGCACGGCATCGCCATGAAAGATGTCTGGGCAGACCCTGTTCGGCGGGCGGCGATGTTGGAGGCGCGTCGGCTCAAGGCGGAAATTCGGCGTCAACGTCGATTAGCTCAATCTGAGCCGAATCTGCATACTGTTGGTTGACGCTAACGGTCTGATAAATCTGCAAGCAAACGTCCAAACTCCATCGAAATTCCCATTGTTGTTCTGCATTTTGGAACCCGACCTGCCTAGGATCATCCGCATAAAGTGGAACGACGCCATTTAGGGGCGGGGCAAGAGCTGCAAAAAAATCGACCCCAAAAGAATCTCTCAAACATGTCGAGACGGTCTGCGCGAAGTCGCCAGCCGTACTGTCGCTGGAGTGAAAATCCACCTGGATCGTGACCTCCGCCGACTGCGTCAGCGTCTTGGCCCCGGCCGACATCGTCTGCGGTGCCGCGATCTGCGCCGGCGAGACGGCGTAGGCGCCTGGACCGCCGGCGGTTACCGATACCCCGGTCACCACGGTATTCGCCGCGACGCCGGTGCCGAAGAGCGCGGCGCCGACCTCGAGCTGCCCGGCGATGACCTGGGAGACCGTCAGCGTGTTGCCCGCGATGCTGCCGACCAGCTTCACGTCCGCCGAGCCGTCGACGTTGGTCGCCAGCCGGTCGATCCTGATCGGCGTCGCCACGGCGAAGAAGGGGTTGACTGGCTCCGGCACCCGGTTGGCCTGGCCTGGCACCGCCGAGACCCCCGTCGACATCGTGGCCTGCGCCACGGTCTGCGCGATCGAGACCTGATAGGTGCCGGCGCCGCCGGCGGGCCCGGTGAGCTGCGCCGCGATCGTCGTCCCCGGCGCCACGCCGAGGCCGAGCAGCGGCGCGTTGAGCTGGACCGTTCCCTGGATGCCGACGGGGACCTTGCCGGGCAGCGCCGCGACGGTAAGCACGTTGCCGGCGATCGAGCCGACGAACACCGCCGGCGCCTGGCCGGGCAGGCCCGGCAGTACCTGGGATAGGAAGGCGAGGAGCGCCTGCTGAACATTTGATTGGCTGGGCGAAATAGAAATTGTCACGCGACCCTCGCAAATTCGCCATGATATTTGGGTGCCGCTATACAATAGGCAGAATAAGCCTCTTCGGCAGAATCAAAGTAACCAAGAGAAAATGATCGCTTATCGACCATGATCCGAGCTACCCATTTCCCGCGCGCCTTATGCCAGCTTACTCCTTTGAATCCGCTCGTATTGTTCTTGTAAATTCGCGCATTGGAGTTATTCTGCGATCTTGATGCTTGTCGGAGATTTGCCCAACGATTATCGCTTTTGTTGCTATTTTTATGATCAAGATCGGCAATTGGCCATTCGCCCGTCATATAGAACCACGCAAGGCGATGAGAAAAGTATCTCTGACCATCAATCATGATCCACCAATAGCCGTCTTTACGTAAACTCCCGGCTATGCCGCCTATATTACGTGTGAAAAGGCCAGTTTCTGGAGCGTAGAACAAAATCTTTCGAAGTCGTTCTACTGTTAATGTTGGGATGATCGCGGTCAATTCGACACCGCGACGGTATTGCCCTCGAAGGTCTTGTCCTCGAAGGTGTACGTCGAGCCGTCGGGGCGCTTGCACTCGTAGGTCGGGTATCGAACCGCGGCGCAGCTCGAGTAGGTCTGGCAGAGCTGTTTCGTGCCGTCGGCCGTCGGCCGGCAGTCGACGCGCGTGCAAAGCTGCAGCGTCATGGTCGTCGCGACGATCAGCGTGCAGACGTCCACCTGGGAAATCCTTACTGCGCTGGGATCTTGTAGAACGTGACGTCGAGCGTCGCCGAGCTGCTGGCCTGGATGAACTGGATCGCCGACAAGGTGCCCTCGTAGACGAACGGCGGGTCGGTGGTCAGGATCGGCTGCCCGGCGCCGGAGCTCGGCGCGATGCCGTCGTCGCGGTAGCGGACGGTCTGGCTCTCCGTCCTGATTACGGCGAGGTTCGCCCCGGCCGGGATGCCGACGACGTTGTTGATGCTGCACGCCGACAGCTTCGTCGCCGTCGCGGGCGAGAGCTGGCAGTAGCCCAGCGGTACCCAGGGTATGCCTACCGTCGGCGTCTGCGCTACGGCGGACGTGCACAGCAGCGCCAGCGCTGCGGTCCCGAGCATCATCTTCTTCATTTGCGCGTTCCCTTCTTGAGCGCCTTCCTGACGCGGTTGCCGCGCGGCGCGCGATTGAGGTCGAAGCGCTCGACGCGGACGATCGGCAAGATGATGATGATCGCAGATTCCGAAGGGTCGCGTACCTCGACCGCGTCGGCGTCGCGGCTCCTCCGCTCCGGGTCCGGAAATATTACGACGTTCCCGGCCATAGTCAGCTCCCCGCCTGGAGCGTACAAATTATTTTTGTCCACCCCGCCGTCAACGCCCAAGGCTCCGGTACCAACGTGACCAAGTAGACGCTGCCATCGGAGAGCGTCAGAACGTCGCCACCCTTGAGTTCTACCCGTACGCCGCCATCGAGTGCGCCATTCACGTAGAAAGTTTTGAGTACGCCCTGCAAGTTGAGCGTTTCTACTTGTCTCAAGTCGCGGCCGCTCAGCGCCTGCGCCTGCGCCAGGAGCGTCAGCGACGACTGCATCGCGATCAGCGGGACGTTCTGCTCCTCGCTCACCGTGTAGGTGCCCGGGCCGCCACCGCCGCTGCCGAGCCCGACGATGGTGGTCCCCGGCAGCACCGCGCCGGAGCCGTCGAAGACCGCCTGGCCGGGCTGCAGCACGCCAGCGGCCACCGACGCCACCGTCAGAGTGTTGCCCGCGATGCTGCCGACGAACGATCCCGGCGTCGCGTAGGCCGGCTGCGGCGTACCATCGGCGGCCGCCGTCTGGCCGACGCTGACCCTCGCCGCGACGAAGATCCTCGGGTTCACGGCGCCCACCGCGCCGGCGACGATGCTGTGCAGGTTCACGACGTCTTCACCTCGTGGCCGATGCTGTTGATCATAACGGACGTATCGATCAGCGGCTTGGCGAAGCCCTTGCGCTTGATCGTGCTCGGCGCCAACGGTGGACTATTTGTGTCGATGATGCTCTGCCGCAACTGCCCGCCGATGGCCTCGCCCGTAGTCTCCAAAGTCTTCACCGCATCGTAGTCGTTGGCCTTGAGCAGGTCCGCGATCGCCTTCGGCCACTCCTTGCTCTTGGCCTTCACCATGTTGCGGAAGAACGGCCGCGGCGGGATCCCGCGGGACGGCGCGCCGAAGTCCTGGATCGCCGCGATCATCGCGACCGGCGTACCGTTCGGATAGGTCGCCCCGGCGAGGAAGCCGACCCGCAGCGTCGCCGGCTGGCTTACGCCGCGAGATATTTTCGCGAGCGCGGCCTCCAATTTTTTCCCACCGGAAATTGTAGCCATCACGTCAATCCTGCGGACCATCCGGCGTTGTCGTATGGATTCTGATTCTGGCGGGCGGCCCAATCGGCGAACAGCTTCATCTCCTCGGCGGAGGCATTGGCCTTCATGCTGTTCGCCTTGAAGGACATGATCTGGATGTTGCCGCGTACATAGCCTTTAGAGTTGTCCTTCCGATCTGCACTTGGTGCAAATGGCGAAAATCCGGCTTCTCCGCGAGAGAAGGGGACATCGAAGACCGGGCATCGTTCCGGCGCAATCTGTATCAGATAGGTGGCCAGTTCGCAGATAGATTCGAAACCTATCTCAATGCTACCAGCCCTACAGCGCGCGAATATACCGGCCGCCTGTCTATACCAAGGCGTCCCCTTTTGGACGTAGTTTTCGCCATGCTTCTTCTTGACCGCACGCCGCATCGGATTGTTGTCACCGCTCATATCAATGCAGCCGCAACCTTTGCTCGTTCCGTTTTTTAGATTTGCATCATAAACATCGCGTTCGGTACCGCACTCACAGCGGCATAGCGAATATCCGCGTCTTCCTGACGATGGCTTCAAAACTACCCAACGGCCGAAATGCTGTCCGGTTCGATCAATGAGGCGATTTGGTGATTGGCATCCGCAGGAAATTCGACGTTCCGCTGTTACTTGATAAGCGTCGGCTTCTCGTTCAACGCCGCATTGGCAGCGCCAAAGCCACCGAACTTTCGTCTTATTATTCGCGACGCGCCGGATCGCAGTTAGGTGGCCGAAGGTTAGGCCAGTCAAGTCTCTGAAGGCCGGCATTTTTGCTTTCCCCGATAGACAGGGAATTATATTAGATCGGCCAGCAAGTTGTTACCAATAATTTCCTCTGCCCCAGCCTGGGCGATAGAAGGGATAGCTGCCTCCGACTGGCATCGGGCTCGGCCTTGCTGCATATCGAGCTGTTCTAAATTGGGCACAGAACGCAAAAAATTCCGCACCCCACTTTGTCTGTTCGTACCAAGCCTGCGACGGGCTAGCCGCGTTGGCATCGCCCATGTCGACCTGCACCGAGACCGACCCCTCGCTGGCGTTGCTGATGCGCCCGACCAGCGGCGGCGCTGGCTGGCCGGCCGAGGCCGGCATGTCGTTGGCGTCGCGCGGCGCGTTGAGCCAGCCGATGTGCGAGGTCAGGAGGTAGAGCAGCGTCGGCGCCTGCGGCAGCGCCCCGGTCCAGCCGGCGTTGGCGAACATCAGCGAGGCCCGGTTGAACCAGCCCTGCCCCTGCGCCGGCGAGCAGCCGCTGAACTCCGGAAATTGAGCGATCCAGGTCGGGTAGTCGAAGACGACCGTCGGGACGGCGGGAGGGCCCATGCGGCCCCCGTCACTCTGCCGCGGTCAGTTCCGCGTCGGCGGCGGGCCGGCCCATCGGGTTCGGCCGGAACTTCTTCGGCATCCGGCGGTCGGTGTCGGGCTTCAGCGGGCCCAGCCCGCTGTCGCGGTCGCGGTTGTCGCGGGCCTGCGCCTTGGCGTCATCGACGCTGGGCTGCGCGAAGATCAGGCCGTTCTTGACGAACGGGTTCTCCTTGTTGTCCTCGAGCCAGCTCTCCCAGAGGTCGCGGTCGACGCCGAAGGTCATCGCGAAGCCGTTCGCCATCTGCGGGCGGTCCGGCCAGACGGTACCTTCAGGCGGCGCGCCGACGGGGTAGTTGTTGCCGGCGATGACGGCGATCGGCCCGACCTTGTAGGCGACCTCCTCGATCCAGGCCTCGCCGCGGTGCGTCATCCTCTGCGGCCGCTTCTCGCAGCGCTGGATCTCCAGCGCGAACGGCAGCTTGCTGCACACGGTGACCTTGTCGCCGGCGTAGCTCTTGGAGCCCTGTCCTGGCGTCGGCTTGTGCGGCGCGGCGAGGACGGCCGCCTCGGCGGCGGTCGGCTGCTTCTTCTGCGGCGCGGGCATTTTCAATCTCTCCGTCTAAAGTTTCTGATTAGATTCCGAGCATCCCCGTGACACCGAGTACAAGCCTCAAAATTGTGCCCCAGCTGCCGGACGTCATCTTCTGCTGCCACGCCGACGGCTCAGGGATGATCTTGTGGGCGCGGAGCTTCTCGTTGAACGCTGCGTAGGCGACCTCCTGGCCCGCGATGGACTTGACGATGAGCTGCATCGCGTTGCCGGCCGTCGAGTAGCCCTGCGGGTTGTTGGCGGTCTGCTGCGCGTATTGCGGCGCCGTCATGATCTTCATCTTGGGGTAGTTGTCCTTCAGAAGGTCTTTGACGTTGACGCCGAAGGTGTTGGCGAAAGTCAGCGCCACGGAACTCGACGGGCCCATGACGAGCGTCATGTCGTCGTCGAGCTCCACGGTGCCGTTGGTCTGGCCGATCATGCGCTCCACCAGCGCGACGATGTCGTTGTAGACCTCGTTGGCGGTGGCGTTCGGCGCGCCGCCGACGAACCAGGACGTGCCGCCGGCCGCCTTGGTCGCCGGGGTCACGTAGGCCGACAGGAACGGGTTGTTGATGATGCCGTAGTTCTGCAGGCCCGAGATGCCGAAGGCGTAGCTGAGGTTCTGGTAGCGGTTGAGCAGATCCGCCGCCGATACCTCAAGCTCGCTAACGTAGTTGATCTTCGCCAGCCCGGCCCGCTCCAGCTCGCGCTCGCCGTAGCGCACGAAGGTCTGGAAGAGGTAGGCCTGGAAGTTCGGGAAGTTCAGGTTGACGCCGGCGCGGCCGTTGTTGTTGAAGTCGCCGTAGCTCGACACCTCGCCGGTTTCCTCGACGACCGGGAAGATGCGGGTTTCCTCGAGCCAGCCGCCGTTCTTCTGCTCCGTCAGGATCTTCGCGAAGTTCAGCGGCGTGAAGACGATGCGGATGACCTTCGGGTCGATCACCGTCGTCAGGAGCGACGGGATCGCCGAGCTGGGGTCGGTGGACAGCGTCGGCTGCGCGTCCATCGCGAGCTGGAAGTTGCGCTTCCACTCGTCCGGCAGGTACATCGTGACGCCGGGGAGGTAGACGCCCCTGGACTCGTGGACCGGCTTGTCCTGCTGCCACTGCGTCCGAGCCTCGGTCAAGTTCATGTCGCTTCTCCATTATGGGCAACGAGAGCCCGACGCTTGGTCATCCCGCGCCGCCATCCTGTCGGGATTTCTTCCCCGACCAGTCTGACGGTCTTGTTCTCGACGCCGTCAGTGATGCGGATTACTCCCAGGCGCGCCGCAACCTGATTGGCTCGCCATTCAGGATCTTCCCAACTCAGCTTGGCCGCCAGCCTGTTCCGTTCGCGAGTTTCAGCCGGAGGATCGCTCTTGGAGCGACTGACTTTCAGCTTCGTCTTCTCGGAACGGACGATGCCGGTCATTGAGGCGCTGCGCTTTGCCCGCGTCTCGGCAGATTGATTGCTGGCTGCCTTGGACATTTTGGCGCAAAATTCCGGCGTTCGCGGCCGAGAGCGCGAAATTTCAGCAAAGCGCGCCCGCAGCTCGTCCGAAGGATTGAGCATTCCTTCGCCACCAGCGGTCTGGTTCGTCAGCTTGACGCCTTTTGCCTGCCAGAACGCGATGCGATTGATCTCTGCATCGTAAGCCTGTTCTGCGGTCATCTCGCCCACGACGAGCCTTACCTCGACGCACAAGCCGATCGCAGCCAGTTTCGCGACGACGTTCGCGTAGTAGGGATTCTTCGCGCGACCGATCTTCCAAGCGCGGCTTCCCGATCCCTTTCCGACGTAGAAGGGTTCGTTCTTATCCGGCCGCCAATGCTCGTAGACGTAGAACTTGTTCATGGCCGCGCGTTACCTATCAGCCCAAAGGATGGCTTGAGATTTTGACGAGCTCACCAGGCAAGCCGCTCGACATCGCCGTCCATTTAGTTTCCACGTTGCCGACGACGTTGATCGTGGACGACGCCACTACGGCGTTGTTGTTCACGATGTAGGTACCGGCACCGCCGGTGCCGGTGCCCAACGCCGTGATGTTGGTGTTCGCCGCTACGCCGGTGCCGGACAGCGTCTCGCCGACCGCGAACGTGCCGGTGAGGGTGCCGCCGACGGTGAGGATGCCCCACGTCGCCGTGAGCGGGCCGGAGGCGTAGTTGCCCTCCGGGTTGTTGAGCAGGTAGGTACCGATGCCGCCGACGGAACCGCTGAGCTGCGAGACGATCTGCGTCGTCGACGGGATCGTGCCCGCGGTGCCGGTGAGCGTCGCGCCGGGCTGCAGCGTCGTCGTCGGTGCCGTGGTGACGGTCAGAACGCCGCCGGAGATCGAGCCGGTGAACGTCGAGGAGGCCGCCGCGATCGAGGACGCCGTCGAGGTCGCCGCGTTCGTCGGGGCGCCGGTCAGCGCGAAGGTGACCTTGCCGGTGGCGAGGTTGGCGTAGGCCTTCATCGCCGCCTGGCCGGGGCTCTGCGGGAGCGCCTGCGTGGTGCCGTCGTTGACGACCCAGAAGTCGCCGCCGGTGGCCAGCGTCATCGCGTACCCCTGCTGGATCACCATGCTGGCGTCGGCGAGGAACTGCGTGATCAGGCCGGGCTGGCCGGGCCGCAGCACGAAGCCGGAGACCGGGCCGGAGCCGCTGTTCAGAACGATCGCGCCGGTGCCGTCCGGATCGTCCGGCGGGTACACCCAGGCGAAGCGGCCGATGGTTACGCCGCCGAGGCCTGCGACGAGGGCGCCGGGGCCGGCGTCGAACGTGAAGTACGGGTTCTGGCTGCAGAAGTCCCCCGCGATGGCCATCGAAGGCTGGTTGTAAGCCTGCGTCTGGAAGCCGCCGGTGCCGCTCATCTTTTGGTCTCCTGCGAAAGTTGCTCTCGTCCCGGAAGCCCCGGCGGGGCGCCCGCGCGGTTAAGTTCCGACGACCGTCACGATGTGCGCGCCGCCGAACCTCTTGTTGTAGTCGTCGATCGCGGCGGCCTCCGTCGCGATGGAATCGTTGGCCAGCTCCTGCGCGGGCCGCGCGCCGGGCTTCGGCTGCAGGTCGAGGATGGTCTCCAGCGCCGAGGCGTGGACGCCGTCGATCTTGGGAACCTTCATCGTCTTCAGCGCGTGACGGAAGACCTGCTCGGCGCTGTCGAAGGTCATGCCCTTCAGCTCGCCGACGTACGGGCGGACCTTGTCGAGCGCCTGGAAGGTAGCGCGGTCGTTCTCGCGCTGCGCCTTCACGGCGGCCGCGATCGAGGTCGTCAGCTCGTCCTTGGTGACCATGCCCTTCATCTTCTCGTCCCGCGCCTTGTCCTCGCCCTCTTTCTTCTCGCGGGCGGCCTTCTCCTCGGGGGTCTCTTCGGCGTCGCCGACCGCGGCGGTGTCTTCCTTGCGCTGTTCCTTGTTCTCGCCGCCCTCGTCGGCCCCGCCGACCTTCTTGAAGAGCGCGTCGCAGGCGCCGGCGATGTCGTCGTCGCCCATGCCCTTCTCTTTCAGGAAGCCCTTGAGGTTCCCGACGCCGCCGGCGTCGAAGGTCTTGCCCTTGTCGGCCTCGGCGAACTCCTTGCCGACGTCCTTCGGGATGCCGAGGTTGGACTGGCCGTGCGCGGCCGCCTCCATCGCCTTGTGCTGCGGCTCGGAGACCGACTCGTCGAGCGATTCCGGCTTCGCCGCCATGCCTTCATGCTCGATGTGGTCGAGCATCTTGGCGACGTGGCCCATCGTGACGCCCTCGTCGATCGCGAGCTTGCCCTTCAGCGCGGCGCCGAGCTGCTTGACGATCTCCGGTTTCCGCGCCTTGAAGTTCTTGGTCGTCAGCCCGGCGATGATCGGCGAGTAATCGACCTGCTTGTCGAAGGCCAGAAGCGGGTTGATCGCGGCGGCGGTGTTCATCAGCACCGCATAGGCAAGGCGCGTCGGCTTCATGGGGCTCTCCGTTCTGCGTGCGTCGCTGATCAGGCTCTCGTCCAGGCCGAGCGCCTGAAGCAATTTTTTCGGGTCGTTGCCGAACTTGGCTTTGAGGGCCGCGCCGAGTTTGGTGGTCACGAGCGAGTCCTGCATCCCGAAACAAAAGGCTTCGGTATGAATGGCTTATTTTCAAATAATTTTATAGTGCGTCATTGCATGAGTGCGGCGGCGGCGGTCAAGACGCCGCGCGGAGCGCGTCGCTCACGATCTCCGGCGAGTGCGAGATGACGGCGAGGAAGGCCCTGGCGGCCTTGTCTGGACAGCGGCGTCCCTGCTCCCATTGGCGCAGGGTCGTGACGTTGAATCCGTAGCGTAGCGCGAACTGCTCCTGGGTCAGTTGCAGCCGCAAACGAAGGGTTTTCACGTCGATCGCGACGATCTTACCGGGCATCTACAAATTCCACGATGGCGCGCTCGGCGAGCGCCCACAACACCTCGTCGGTGTCGCCGATGACGACGTTTTCGCCTTGCCTTCCGGTCTCGACGATCGCGAGGTGGTTAAATTTTATGTCGCGCATCACGCCGTCGTAGGCCTCGCCTTGGTAGGATCCTGGCGTTAAATCTGGCCTGTAGTGGTAGCCCGGCGACAGAGACCGCTTCGCTTCCGATTCGATGTCGTCGATGGCATCCTGCGCCCAGATGACGAGGCTGTTTTGGATGCAAGGCGCGACCCACGTCGCGGTGCTCCCCGTCGCGCCCACCGTCTCCCACGGTTGGTGGTCGTCCGCGTTCACCGGGACGTGCTTCTTCAGGATCTGGAGGCTGTTCGCCGAGGGCAGCGCCTTCTCCAACTCCTCGGGGTCGCGGAGCAGCTGGTAGATCTTGTCGGGGTCGAGCCCGAGTTCCTCCCAGCCGGGAATCTCCTCGCCCTTGTACGGGCAGATGTTGGCCTCGCAGATGTTGGCGACCTCGACGTGGAGTCGGCCGTCGTAGTCGATCGAGCGGACCGAGTCGTCGAGCGCCATCTTCAGCGCCCAGTCCGTCGCGATGTTGATCGCGCGGTCCCATGCGGCATCCTCCGCCTCGAGGTCGCCGTGGCCGTGCGGGATCGGTTTCACGTCGGCGTCCTCTGGCGGGTTCGTCGGCGGCATCTTCTCGACCTTCGCCTCCTCGCCGCGGCACCACGCCGACCACTTCTCCCAGAAGCCGGGCCCGTAGGTCTCCTCGACGAACGCCTTCTCCGACGGCGTTCCCTTCGTCTTGTGGGCCTTGAGGTAGATCGCCTTGCGCTCCTCGTCGTTCGGCTCGCGGCCGTTTGATTTTTGAAACTCGGTCAACAGCTTTTCAAGTTCGTCCACCTCCGCCTTCTCGTGGCGAACGAGGATCGGGTCGACCGGCACCGCCTTGCCGTCGATCTCCGCCTGCGCCGGCACGTTCTTGTTGCGGTACATCCGGCGGCGGTCCTTCGACATGCAGGACATCCACGGCCCGTCGTGCGTCGCGTCGACCTCGACGCCGTCGATCGCCTCGTCGACGCCGGCCGGCTTCTCGTCGGCGTAGTCGGCGAGGTCCTGCTCCGACCAGCCCGAACCCTCGGCATGTTCCGACAGCCTGCGCGCCTGGCCCTCGAAGTCCTCCCTGTCCTGCTGCGACGTGCCGGAGCCGCTCTCGCTGCCAGAGCTGGCGAACTCGCCGCTGGCGTCGCGGCGGTGGGCCGACTCGTTGAACGCGGCGTCGATCGCCTCGGCCAGGTCGTCCAGGCTGACCTCCGGGTCAGTGCCAGAGTCGAACGGGCTCATCTTGCCGCCCTGGACCGGCATCCAGTCGTTGCCGGTAGCCTTCTCCGCCAGCGTCGCCTCGACGCCGGGGTGGAGCGGCTGCGGCGGGTCGGTCAGCGGCGCCCAGGCGTGCTCGACGTGCTCGCCGTTGAGCTTCGGCTCGAAGCGCTCCGCGACGGGGTGCGCGTAGGTCGCGAAGTCGACGCCCCCGGTCGCGCGGCGGTCCAGCGGCCGCAGCCCGCCGTCGGCGGGATGGCCGGTCTCCTCGCGGGCCTCGCGGCGCGCCGCGGCCTCGGCGCTTTCACCGTCCTCGAGGCCGCCGCCCGGGAACGCCCACTCATTGGGGTGGTCCCCATCAGAAGATCGCTTGAGGAAAAGCGCGTGCCCCCTCGGGGTCACGAACGCGACGCCGGCGCCGTGCGGCTCCGCCTGGTCGGCGGCGTGCTCCGGCTCCTTCGCCTCCTCGCCGAGGAACTCCATCAGCCCGCCGATCAGTCCGGTCCAGGCCTCCGGCGTCATGTCGTCGGCCCGGCGCGCGCCGGCGGGGAGTCCGGAGTTGGCGGACGTGCTGAGCGCGGGCTGCATCACTTCGGCTCCCTGACGGTAACGGCGACGCGGACGCCGTGGACGATGACGGTCGGCTGCCCGACGCTTCTGTCCATGACGGAAGGATCGTACTCGCGGTCGAATACGTCGATCATCTTCTTGCGGTCCTCGGCGGTCTCCACGACGACGATGACGCGGGCGGCGGTTTCCGCCTTCACGCCGGCCTTGTCGAGCAGCCAGCGGAGGTCGGCGCCGAACTTGCGCAGCGTGTTCTGCGCGATGGCGACGCTCATCGCCGCCTCTCCTCGGCGCGCGCCGCCCTGACCGCGGCCTTGGTCCTCTTGTCGACGTCCTTCGGGTCGTCGAACGGCGTCACCAGCACGGCGCGCGGGATCGGGTCCAGGAGGTGCGGGGCGGCGGCGGTCTGATAGATCGCGCTGTCCATCAGGAACTTGCGGCGTACCCTCATCTTCGGAACGACGGTGATCGCAGTCACGATATGCCTCTGTAGCCATGTTCAGAAGCGCGTTGGGGATTTACATCCTCGATTCCCGAGGGAGCCGAGTCTGCGTTTCCGGGTGAACGTTCAGCCCACTGGCTCACGTTGGCCACCCAGCGGGCAATCCCGCCCGCAAAATGTTCTTCGCGGCGTTCCAATCCCGGTTGATCGACAGGCCGCAATACGGACAGGAATGCGTCCGCATGGCCAGGGATTTTGGGACAAGTTCGCCGCAGCCAGAGCATTTCTGGCTCGTATTCTTCGGGTCGATCCTGACGAAGTAAGCACCAGCCTTTTCAGCTTTGTACTCCAGGAAGCCCAAGAACTTCGACCACGACGCATCCGCGATGGAGCGCGCCAGCGTCGGATGTTTTATCATGTCTTTGACGTTCAAATCTTCGACGACGATGAGGTCGGCGCGGTTGACCAGCGCCGCAGATTGTTGGTGCAGCCAAGTCGAGCGCGCGTTCGCGATCTTTTGGTGAAGCCGCGCGAGCCGGGCCTTGACCTTGCGGCGATGGTTGCTGCCGCGCTGGCAGCGGGCCAAAGCGCGTTGCCGCCGCCGCATTTCCTTCTCGGCTTTGCGGGCAATGTGCGGGTTCGGGATTATTACGTTGTCGCTGCTGTAGGCGAACACGTTGAGGCCGAGATCAATGCCGAGAGTCGTCGAGACCGTACGCTTCTTTGGGGCCTCGACGGCGACCTGTAGGCAGACGTGCCAGCCCTTGTGATCGCGCGTAAAGGAGCAGGATCGAATGT
>Ga0210394_10002761_pt1 | contig 23487 bp, 35 predicted proteins | sample IncBWC12MmetaG_FD_160121 | JGI IMG/M metagenome (GOLD analysis project Ga0210394, IMG submission 160121) | Forest soil microbial communities from Barre Woods Harvard Forest LTER site, Petersham, Massachusetts, United States - Inc-BW-C-12-M | ecosystem: Environmental > Terrestrial > Soil >... | reverse complement strand
ACGCAGATCCCGCTGGGCCTGTTCACCTGCGTCACCGGAGTCTCCGGCTCGGGCAAGTCGACGCTCATCGTCGACACGCTGTTCGGCCACACCGCCGCGCGCCTCAACGGGGCGCGCGTGGAAGCCGCGCCCTGCGAGCGCATCGAGGGCCTGGAGCAGATCGATCGCGTCATCGACATCGACCAGAGTCCGATCGGGCGCACACCGCGCTCCAACCCTGCGACCTACACCGGGCTGTTCGCGCCGCTGCGCGAGTTGTTCGCGTCCGTGCCCGAGGCGCGCGCCCGCGGCTACGATTCCGGCCGTTTCAGCTTCAACGTCAAGGGCGGGCGGTGCGAAGCCTGCCAGGGAGACGGCGTGATCCGCGTGGAAATGCACTTCCTGCCGGACGTGTACGTGCCGTGTGATGTGTGCGGCGGCAAGCGCTACAACCGCGAGACGCTCGAGATCCGCTACCGCGGCAAGAACATCCACGAAGTGCTCGAGATGACCGTCGAGGATGCCGCGCGCTTCTTCCAGAACGTGCCGGCCGCGGCCGGCAAGCTGCAGACGCTCACCGACGTCGGCCTGTCGTACGTGCGCCTCGGACAGAATGCCACCACGCTCTCTGGCGGGGAGGCGCAGCGCGTGAAGCTGTCACGCGAGCTCGCCAAGCGCGCCACCGGCAAAACCCTTTACATCCTGGACGAGCCCACCACCGGGCTGCACTTCCACGACGTCGAGCAGCTGCTGCATGTCCTGCACCGCCTGCGCGACGAGGGCAACACCGTCGTGGTGATCGAGCACAACCTCGAGGTCATCAAGACCGCCGACTGGGTAATCGACTTGGGTCCCGAGGGCGGTGAAGGCGGTGGCGAGGTCGTCGCCACGGGCACGCCCGAGGACATTGCGGCCAGCGAGGGGTCCTGGACCGGAAAGTACCTTCGACCGCTGCTGGCGCTGGACCGCCACCGCTCCGCTGCCGTAAGTGGCTGATTACCTTAGCTATGGCACTCAGATGGTAATGCGATTGCAAATGCGAACCGTTCTCATCCATAATTAGGCCCATGGACGCCGTCGCCGCACCTGAGGGACTTGCCTTCGAACCGGGCTTCGTGAGCCTCGCCGCGCTGCCCCCCGGCACCACCGCGCGGGTGGTCGGCGTCGGCTCGATCGCGTCGGCCCTGTCGGCGCTGGAGCGCCGGCTCCTCGAGTTCGGCTTCGTGAACGGTGAGCTGGTGGAAATCCTCGCCGAGGCGCGTCCGGGGCGTGATCCGTTCGTGGTGCGCGTCGGTCACACGACGCTCGCGCTGCGCCGGCGTGAGGCGCAGAGCGTGTGGGTTGAAATTCAGCACTCCGGAACCGTCGCACCACCCCTGGATGCACGCAGCAGCGCCAGCGAGAGGGTCGAGCTGCAGCACTCCGGAACCGTCGCACCACCCAGGTCCGGACCGCCGCGATGAACGCCTCCGCGGCCGCGGCGTTGGCCGCGCCGCAGCTCAGTCTCTCGCTCATCGGCGTCCCCAACTGCGGCAAAACCGCGCTCTTTAACCGTCTGACGGGCAGCCGCCAGAAAGTCGCCAACTACCCGGGCGTCACGGTCGAACGCAAGGAAGGCCGCCTGATCGGACCGCGCACCGGGCGTATCTTCCGCGTCGTCGACCTGCCGGGCGCCTACAGCCTCGAGCCTGCGACACTCGATGAGGCTATCGCCCGCGACGTCGTGCTCGGCCGGCACGCGACCGAGCCCGCGCCCGACCTGCTGGTCTGCGTGGTCGACGCGACCAACCTGCGCCTCAACCTGCGCCTGGTCCTGGAGCTGAAGCGCCTCGGGCGGCCCATCATCGTCGCCCTCAACATGAGCGACCTCGCCGCGCAGCGCGGCTACAAGCTCGACCGCGCGGCGCTCGAGCGTGCGCTCGGTGTGCCGGTGGTGCCGACCGTCGCGGTACGCTCCGGCGGCGAGCGCGCGCTCGTGGATGCCATCGACACTTACGGTTTCGCCACTGAAACGGCGGCGCGCGTCCCCGAACGTCTCGAGCCCCAGCCTGCGGCGACCGGCGCCGACATCGAAGCCACGCAGCGCGAAGTGCGCCGCGTGTTGCACGACAGCGGCTATCGCGTACCCGCGCGCCTCGCCGTGCTGTCGCGGCTCGACGCGGTGGTGCTCAATCCCATCGCGGGACCCGCGCTGCTCGCGACCGTGCTGTTCCTCATGTTCCAGGCGGTGTTCAGCTGGGCCAAAGCACCGCAGAACATCATCAACGGCGGCGTCCAGGCCATGAACGCCTGGCTGAGCGGCGTGCTGCCCCCGGGACCGCTGCGCAGCCTGCTGCTCGACGGCGTGGTCGCCGGCACCGGCAGTGTGCTGGTGTTCCTGCCGCAGATTCTGATCCTGTTCCTGTTCATCCTCGCCCTGGAGGATTCCGGCTACCTGCCGCGCGCCGCGTTCATGCTGGATCGGCTCATGGGACGGGTAGGCCTGTCGGGCCGCGCGTTCATTCCGCTGCTGTCGAGCTTCGCGTGCGCCATTCCCGGCATCATGGCGGCGCGCACCATCCCCTCCGCGCGCGACCGCCTTGCGACCATCATGATCGCGCCCCTCATGACCTGCTCGGCGCGCCTGCCGGTGTACGCACTGCTCATCGGCGCATTCATTCCTCAGCGCACCATCGGCATTCTCAACCTGCGGGGACTGGTGTTGTTTGCCCTGTACCTGGCGGGCGTCGTGAGCGCGCTGGCGGTGGCCTTCGTGCTGAAGCGCACCATGATGCGCGGCGAGTACCGGCCACTGCTGCTGGAGCTGCCCGAGTACCGCTGGCCGCACCTGCAGAACCTGGCGCTCGGCCTGTGGGAGCGCACGCGCATTTTCCTGACGCGCGTCGGCACCATCATCCTCACGCTGATGGTGGTGCTGTGGTTCCTGGCGAGCTTCCCGGCGCCGCCCGCCGGCGCGACCGGCCCCGCCATCCAGTACAGCATCGCGGGACTTCTCGGCCGCGGGCTTGAGTTCCTGTTCGCGCCCATCGGCTTCAACTGGCAGATCTCGATCGCGCTGGTGCCGGGACTGGCGGCGCGCGAGGTAGCCGTGAGTGCGCTCGGCACCGTGTATGCCATGTCCGGCACCAAGGACGTCGCCGGGGCGCTGAGCCCGGTCATCGCGCACGGCTGGAGCTGTGCCACCGGCCTGTCGCTGCTCGCCTGGTACGTGTTCGCGCCGCAGTGCCTGTCGACGCTCGCGGTCGTGAAGCGCGAAACCAACTCCTGGCGCTATCCGCTGTACATGGCGCTGTATCTGTTCGCGCTCGCGTATGCGGGCGCGTTCCTCACCTACCGCGTGGCGCTGATGCTCGGAGGCGGCGCGGTCTTGAGCACCCCGGCATGAGCGCAGTGCTGCAACAGGTGTTGGTGGCAGTGCTGGTCACGGCCTGCGCGCTGTACAGCGCCTGGCGGCTGCTGTCGGCGCGCCTGCGGCTGCGTTGCCTCGACGCCCTGGCCGCGGTGCCCGGCGCGCGCACCGCGCGCTGGCTGACGGCGGCGCGGGCACGGGCGCTGTCGCGGCTCGGCGCCGGCTGCGGCGCCTGCGCGCAGCGCTCTACGCCAGGCGCGATCGCGCGGAATCAAACACCTGGTGCACCTCGTCGTTGACGATGCGCTCCTGGTAGCTGCCGCGCGTGTAGCTCGAGACCACGCGGCGCCAGAAGTTCACGGCGTCGGCATTCCGCAGGTACTCGGTGATTTCCCAGCGCCCGGCGAAGCGGCTCAGGATCAGTGGCACGGCGGTGCGGCCGATACCCAGCCGGCGCCGCGCGCGCGCCACGAAAAACTCCGCCATACGGTAGTCGATGCGCGGCGGCGCGGCCGTAGCTGCGACGCGCAGCACGCGCGCAAAGCCCACCGGCTCGGTGCCCTTGAGGATCACCAGCGGGAAGGTGTTCGGGTCGCCGAACCAGTGTGCGATCAGGTCCGGCTCGCGATGTCCCACCTCGCCGAGTTTGGGAAACAGCCCGGTGCCGGGATTCAGGTCATCCAGGTAATCGCGGTAGACGCTCTGGATCCACAACCGGTCGGCCGGTGCCGCCCGTGCATCGCGCACGCTGACAGTCGCGGGAGTCATCGCTCAGAGCTCGTAAGTCTCGCGTCCCCCAAAAACGAAACGGCCCGGACAGCTCGCGCCTGCGAACCGTCCGAGCCGTGGCTTCAGCCGTAAGCTATGAGACTTACTTCGGCGGCGGCGGCGTGTCAGCCGGCGGCGTGGCCGGAGCGGCAGTCGGCGCAGCCTGGCCGGCAGCGTCAGCCGGAGCCGCTGTGCCAGCAGCGGGCGGAGCGGAAGAGTCAGTGGCAGCCGGAGCAGGAGGAGGATTTGCAGCCTCTGGCGCTGCGGATTCCTGCTTCGCGCAGGCCGTCAGCATCAGCGCCGCAACGATTGCGCTAAGAGCAAGTTTGGTGTTCATCGATCGGTACCCCGGGAAGCAAGAGTTGTGTTAATGAGACGACGACCACTCGCGGTCGTTCCCGCGCCCGTTCCTGGGCCGCGGAGCGCAAATTCTATAGAAGTCCCGGTACGATTGGAAACCGAGGCGATGGCGTTACTGTCGGGTCAGGGCGACAGATGAGTCGCCCGCACACGGGGGATTGGCATGATGTCCAGCGTTGGATCCACGCCCGAGCGCGAAGCCCCGCTCGAGGGCACTTTCGGCGCGCATCTCGAGGCGGTGTGCGAGCGCTCGGCGCGCGCACTGACGGCATCGGGCTACGCGGGTCTGGTGGTGCATTCCGGGTCGCTCCTGGATGTCTTCGAAGACGACCGGACCTACCCGTTCGAGGCGAACGCCCCCTTCAAGGTGTGGGTCCCCCTGCAGGACGCCGCGGACTGCTTTGTCTGGTTCGAGCCCGGGTCGGCGCCGCGGCTGATCATTCATCGATCGGGGGACTACTGGCACAAGTCCGCGGATCTGCCGCAGGCCTACTGGACCCGACACTTCGAGGTTCGCACCGCCGCTGACCGCGCGGGGGCGCGCGCGCAGCTGCCTGCCGACCTCTCCCGCGCCGCCTACATCGGGGATGCCCTTCCGGAACTGACCCAATGGGGCATCGGCGCCATCAACCCCCGCCACCTGATGCGCCGGCTGGACTATGCGCGTGCCGTCAAGACGCCCTACGAACTGGCGTGCCTGCGCGAGGCGAGCCGGCTCGGCGCCCGCGGGCACCTGGCCGCCGGGCGTGCCTTCACGGCGGGCGCCTCGGAATTCGAAATCGAGCTGGCGTTCCTCGAGGCTTGCGGGCAGCGCGAGCAGGAGCTGCCTTACAACCCCATCATCGCGCTGAACGCGGGCGGCGCCGTGCTGCACTACCAGGTGCTGGAGAAGCAACCGCCGCGCGAGCGGCACTCGCTGCTGATCGACGCCGGTGCGGAGTTCGCCGGCTACGCGAGCGACATCACCCGCACTCACTCGTACCAGGACGCGGACTTCGCAGCGCTCATCAGCCGCCTCGATCAGATGCAACAGGCGCTGTGCGCCACTGTGCACGCCGGCGTCGACTGGCGCGACGTACACCTCAACGCCCACCAGCTCACCGGGGCACTGCTGCGCGAGGCAGACATCACTCGCTGCGGCGCCGACGAGGCGGTTGCCACTGCGGTCACGAGCGTGTTCCTGCCGCACGGCATCGGGCATCTGCTCGGGCTCGAGGTGCATGACGTCGGGGGCTTCATGCGCTCGCCCGAGGGCGGGGACATCCCGCGTCCCGATGGCCACCCTAACCTGAGGCTCACCCGCGTCCTCGAGGAGGGGTTTGTGGTGACTATGGAGCCGGGGATCTATTTCATCGAGCAGCTGCTCGATGCCGCGCGGGCCGACGCTCGCGGCCGCCGCATCAACTGGTCGCGGGTCGACGCTCTGGCAAAGTTCGGCGGGATCCGCATCGAGGATGACCTGGCCGTCACCCGCGACGGCTGCGAAAACCTGACCCGCGAGGCGTTCCGCTCGTTTCAGCCGGTGTGAGGCCCGCTCAGAACGATTGAATCATCTACGCGACAGAATCTATCTCTTTGCCAGCAGATCCCTAATTTCCTGCAACAATGACTCGGTCCGCGTAGGCCCAGGAGGTGGCGGGCTCGGGGCCGGCCGCTTGAGCCTGTTGATCCCCTTGATCACGAAGAAGATCGACAGGGCGATCACGACGAATTCGAACAGCGTCTGCAGGAATCCCCCGTACTTGAGCAGCACCGGCTTGCCCGCAGCGTTGGTGGCAACCTGCACCGCCAGATCGGTGAAGTTGACGCTGCCGAGTATCGGCGACAGCGCCGGCATGATCACGTCCCCGACCAGCGAGGCGACGATCTTGCCGAAGGCGCCGCCAATCACGACGCCGACCGCCAGATCGACGACGCTGCCCTTCATTGCAAATTCTTTGAATTCTGAAGCCAGACTCATGACGGGCCTCCTCCCCTTGAGCACCGGTTCGAGCGCCGGCTGGACGGCCGAGCGTACTGGATGCGCTCGCGCGAGCGCAAACGCACCGCAGGACCTGCCCGGGGTCAGGCGGCGGCGACTTTCTTCTTGCGCGTGCGCTTCTTCGGGGCTTTGGCAGGCGCGGCTTTGCCGGGCGCGGCTTCAGTCTTCGCTTCAGGCTTCGATTTTGCCTTCGTCTTCGCCTTCGCCTTCGCCCGCCGGGTGGATTTCTTTTTCGCTTCCCCGGCCGGCTCCTCGGCCGCCGCCGCGGCGGGTCCCTCCACCAGCTGCATCAGCGCCATGGGAGCGGAATCCCCGGGACGCGGCAGCATGCGCAGGATGCGCGTGTAGCCGCCCGGGCGCGTCTTGAAGCGCGGGCCCAGATCCGCGAACAGTTTCTCGACGATCTGCGCGTCGCGCAGGCGCGCGAACGCCCTGCGGCGGTTGGCGTCGCCATCGTTCTTGGCAAGTGTGATCAGCGGCTCCACGACCCGCCGCAGCTCCTTCGCCTTCGGCAGCGTGGTGCGGATGGTCTCGTGCCGCAGCAGCGAAACTGACATGTTGCGCATCAGCGCGTGCCGGTGCGAGCTGTTGCGCGACAGCTGACGGCCGGAGAGATGGTGACGCATGGCTAACCCTTCGCTGCGGTGAGGTACGGGGCGGGCCGCGCGCTTCAGCAGCGCGCGTGACCCGACCCAACCTCTCAGATGACGTCGCGCTCTTCGTCGTGCTTCAGCCCCGCGGGCGGCCAGCCGTCCAGGCGCATGCCGAGCATGAGTCCGTGGCTTTGCAGCACTTCCTTGATCTCGGTGAGCGACTTCTTGCCGAGGTTCGGCGTGCGCAGCAGCTCCACCTCCGTGCGCTGCACCAGATCGCCGATGTAGTGGATGTTCTCGGCCTTCAGGCAGTTCGCGCTGCGCACCGTGAGCTCCAACTCGTCCACCGGACGCAGCAGGATCGGGTCGAACTGCATCTCCGAGACCTTGGTGGAGGCCTCTTCCTCGCCCTGCAGGTCGACGAACACCGACAGCTGATCCTTGAGGATGCTGCCGGCGCGGCGGATCGCCTCTTCGGCGTCGATGGTACCGTTGGTCTCGATGTCGATGACCAGCTTGTCGAGGTCGGTGCGCTGCTCGACGCGCGCCGCGTCGACCGAGTAGGTCACGCGCCGCACCGGCGAGAAGGACGCGTCGAGCTGCAGGCGGCCGATCGGTCGCGTCTGCTCCTCGAAGGCGACGCGCGAGACCGCCGGACGGTAGCCGCGGCCGCGCTCGACGCGCAGCGTCATGGACAGTTCGCCGGCCTTGGTCAGGTTCGCGATCACCAGCTCGGGATTCACGACCTCGATGTCATGGTCGGTCTGGATGTCGCCCGCGGTCACCGGGCCCGGGCCCTTCTTGTGCAGGCGCAGCTCGGCGCTGTCACGCGAATGCATGCGCAGCGCCACGGTTTTCAGGTTCAGGAGAATGTCGACAACGTCCTCCTGCACACCCTCGATGCTGGTGTACTCGTGGAGCACGCCGTCGATCTCGACCTCGGTGATGGCGCTGCCGGGCATCGACGACAGCAGCACGCGGCGCAGCGCGTTGCCGAGCGTATGCCCGAAGCCACGCTCGAACGGCTCGATCACCACGCGCGCCTGGCGCGGGGCCACCGGCTGCACCTTCACCACGCGGGGCCTGAGAAACTCGCTTACGGAACCCTGCATTGCACTCTCACCTTGCCGGCTCAGTGGGCCGGCGCAAACGGAAAATGGATCCCCTTGCAATGGGGGCGCAGCGCCCGCATTGCAAGCGGACGCGCTTACTTCGAATACAGCTCGACGACCAGGTTCTCATTGATGTCGGGCAGAACCTCGTCCCGGCCCGGCGCCGACTTGAACAGGCCACGGAACTCCTTGTCGTTCACCTCGACCCACTCCGGCAGGCCGACCTGCTGCGCGACGTTCAGCGCACTCTGGATGCGCAGCTGCTTGCGCGACCGCTCGCGCACCTGGACGATGTCCCCGGCCTTCACCTGGAATGAGGCGATGGTGACCGGCTTCTCGTTGACGGTGATCGCCTTGTGGCTCACCAGCTGGCGCGCCTCGGCGCGCGTGGCCGCGAAGCCCATGCGGTACACGACGTTGTCCAGCCGGCACTCGAGCAGCTTCAGCAGGTTCTCGCCGGTAGCGCCGGCCCTGCGGGCCGCTTTCTCGTAGTAGTTGCCGAACTGCCGCTCGAGCACGCCGTACATGCGGCGCAGTTTCTGCTTCTCGCGCAGCTGCAGGCCGTAGTCGGACAAGCGCGTGCGGCGCTCACCCTTGATGCCGCCCGGCGGCACGCTGAACTTGCACTTGTTTTCCAGCGGCTTGACGCCGCTCTTCAGGAACAGGTCGGTGCCCTCGCGGCGGGCGAGCTTGCACTTTGGACCAAGGTAACGCGCCATATTATCCTCGCTAAGCCTCTAGACCCTGCGCTTCTTGGGCGGACGGCAACCGTTGTGCGGAATCGGTGTCACGTCCGCGATGCTGGTGATCTTCAGTCCGCAGTTGTTGAGCGCGCGCACCGCGGACTCGCGTCCCGGTCCCGGTCCCCCGACGCGCACTTCCACGTTTTTCACGCCATGCTCCTGGGCGGCGACGCCGGCCTTCTCGGCCGCCACCTGCGCCGCGAACGGGGTGCTCTTGCGCGAGCCACGGAAGCCGCAGCCCCCCGCGGTCGCCCAGGAAAGCGTGTTGCCCTGGCGATCGGTGATGGTGATGATCGTGTTGTTGAAGGAGGCATGCACGTGCGCGATCGCATCGAGCACGTTCTTGCGGGCCTTCTTGGGCTTCTTGGGCGCCGCTGCCGCGGCCGCTGCCGGCGTTGCGCCGGCCTGTTGGGGTTTCTCGCCCGGTTGGGGTTTCTGCTCAGCCATTCGTTATGCCTTTCCAGGAGGTGCGTTCAGCTTGACCGCCTGCTTGCGCGGACCCTTGCGGGTACGCGCGTTGGTGCGCGTGCGCTGGCCGCGCACCGGCAGTCCGCGGCGATGACGGATCCCGCGGTGGGAGCCGAGGTCCATCAGCCGTTTGATGTTCATCGACACTTCGCGGCGCAGGTCGCCCTCGACCGCGAACCTGGCGATCTGCGAGCGGATCGCGTTGACCTCCGCCTCGGTGAGATCCTTCACCTTGGTCGCGGGGTTGACCCCCGCGGCCGTGCAGGCGGTGAGCGCGCGCGCTCTGCCCACGCCGTAGATATGCGTGAGCCCGACCCACGCGTGCTTGTTCATCGGGATGTTGATACCGGCTATGCGTGCCATGTGTGCCTTACCTCAACCCTGACGCTGCTTGTGCCGCGGGTCGGTGCAGATGACGTACACCACGCGGCGGCGGCGCACGATCTTGCAGTTCTTGCAGATCTTCTTGACCGAAGGACGTACTTTCATGATTGACCACCCGAACCGCTGCGGCCGTAGCCGAGCAGGTTCGCCTTCTTGAGAAGTCCCGGGTAGTGATGCGACATCATGTGCGCGTTCAGCTGCGACATGAAATCCATCACCACCACCACCACGATGAGGAGCGAGGTGCCGCCGAAGTGGAACGGCACGCCCTGCGAGGAAATCAGGATCTCGGGTAACAGGCACACCGCCATCACGTACAGCGCACCCCACAGCGTGAGCCGGGTGAGCACGTGGTCGATGTACTCCGCGGTCTGCTGCCCGGGACGGATGCCGCGCACGAAGGCGCCTGACTTCTTGAGGTTGTCGGCGGTGTCGCGCGCGTTGAACACCAGCGCCGTGTAGAAGAAGCAGAAGAACACGATCAGCAGTGCGTAGATCACCAGGTGCAGCGGCTGGCCGTAGCCGAGCGCCGCGGCGACGTTCTGCATAAAGCCCGACACCGGCCCCTCGGCATTGGTGCCGAAAAAGCTGGCCAGCGTCGCCGGGAACAGCAGCAGGCTGGAAGCAAAGATCGGCGGGATCACGCCCGACATGTTGATCTTGAACGGCAGGTGGCTGCTCTGGCCGGCGTACATGCGCCGCCCGACCTGGCGTTTGGCGTAATCGACCGGGATGCGCCGTTGGGCGCGCTCCATGAACACCACGAACGCGGTGGTGGCGAGCACCAGGATGACGAGCAGCAGCGCGAACGGGCCCTGCATTTCGCCGTTGCTCACGGCTTCGGCGGTGTTGCCGACCGCCCCCGGCAGCCCCGCGACGATGCCCGAGAGGATGATCATCGAGATGCCGTTGCCGATGCCGCGCTCGGTGATCTGCTCACCGAGCCACATCAGGAACATGGTCCCGGTGGTCATGGTGATGGTCGCGGTGAACAGGAACGACCAGCCCGTGATCAGCGTCATGCCGCCCTTCTCGAGCGCGCCGGCGGCGGCGAACGACTGCACCAGAGCGAGCACCACCGTGCCGTAGCGCGTGTACTGCGTGATCTTGCGCCGGCCCGATTCGCCCTCCTTGCGCAGCTCCATGAGCGTCGGCACCACCATCGACATCATCTGGATGATGATGGAGGCGGAAATGTACGGCATGACGCCCATGGCGAAGATCGACAGGCGCGACAGCGCGCCGCCCGAGAACATGTTGACGATCCCGAGGATGGTGTTGGAGCGGTCGCCGAAGAAGCGCGCCACTTCCGCCGGATTCACGCCCGGCACGGGAATAAAGGTGCCGATGCGGTATACGACCAGCGCGCCGATGAGGAAAAAGAAACGGCTGCGAATCTCCCCAAAACGGGCAGCTTCGCTGAACGCGGCGGCCGGGTTGCTGATGCTGGTGTTCGCCATGCCTGTCCTGTGTAGCTCTTCAGGCCTCGATCTTGCCGCCGGCGGCTTCGATCGCCGCGCGCGCGCCCTTGGTCACCGCCACGCCCTTGAGCGTCACCGCCCGCGTCAGCGCACCGGAGAGCACCACCTTGGCGCGTTCGGTGCCCAGCGGCACGACACCCGCCTTCAGCAGCGCTGCGAGATCCACCAGCGCGCCTTCGATCTTGGCGAGCTCAGAGAGCCGCACCTCGGCGCGGCTTCTCTTCATGTCGGAGCGGAAGCCGACCTTCGGCATGCGCCGCTGCAGGGGCATCTGGCCGCCCTCGAAGCCGACCTTGTGGTAGCCGCCCTTGCGCGCGCGCTGGCCCTTGGTGCCGCGGCCGCAGGTCTTGCCCTGGCCGGCGGAGGCGCCGCGACCCACGCGCAGGCGCGGGCGCTTGCTTCCGGGAGCGGGCCTGAGTGTGTTGAGTCGCATACGATTAAGCGCCTTTCTCGACGCGCAGCAGATGCACGGCGGCCTGAATCATGCCGCGGTTCTCACGTGTATCCGCCACCGACACGCTCTGGCGAATGCGGCGCAAGCCCAGGCCGCGCGCGGAGGCGGCGATGTTCTTGAGCTGTCCGTGCAGGCTCCTCACCAGCGTCACCTTGAGTTGTTTGTCCGCCATGACCATCAGCCCATGATCTCTTCGAGGCTCTTGCCGCGCTTCGCCGCGATTTCCTCGGGCGAGCGGATTTTCGCCAGCGCGTTCATGGTGGCGCGCACGACATTGATCGGGTTACGCGAGCCATAGCTCTTGGCGAGCACGTTGCGCACGCCGACGCACTCGAGCACCGCGCGCATGCCGCCGCCGGCGATGACGCCGGTACCGTCGGAGGCCGGCTGCATGTACACGCGTGTGGCTCCATGCGTTCCTGTGACCGCGTAATGCAGCGAATCGTTCCGCAGCGCGACGTTGATGAGGTTCTTGCGCGCCTGGGTCATGGCCTTGGAAATCGCCACCGGCACCTCACGCGCCTTGCCGAAGCCATAGCCCACGCGACCGGTACCGTCGCCCACCACGGTGAGCGCGGTGAAGCCGAACTGCCGGCCGCCCTTGACAACCTTCGCGGTGCGATTGACGGCCACGAGTTTCTCTACGAACTCGTCCGCCGACTGGCCCTTTTCTGGTCTCGCCATGTGTGTTACCTGCCTAGAACTCGAGACCCGCTTCGCGGGCCGCATCCGCGAGCGCCTTGACGCGCCCGTGGAACTGGAAGCCGGAGCGGTCGAACGCGACCTTGCTCACCCCCGCAGCTTTGCTGCGCTCGGCGATCGCGCGTCCCACCGCCTTGGCGGCCTCGACGTTGCCGGTGTTCTTCAGGCCCTGGCGTACCGCTTCCTGCAGCGTGGAGGCCACGGCGATCACCTTGGCGCCCACCGGGTCCGTGACCTGCGCGTAAATGTGCCGCGGCGTACGGTGCACGCTCAGACGCGCCACCGCCAGTGCGCGGATGTGCGCGCGGCTCTTGATGGCGCGTCGCAGCCGGCGCTGCTTCTTGGTGATGATCATTTATCATCGCCTCCGGCGAGACTTCTATCGGGGTTCGCGCATGAGCGCGAACCCCGTACATGTAGCGGCGCTGCGCGCCGGGAAGAGGGCTTCATTTCTTCTTGCCCTCCTTGAGAGTGATCTGCTCATTCGCATAGCGCACGCCCTTGCCCTTGTATGGCTCGGGCGGACGAATGCCGCGGATCTCGGCGGCCACCTGGCCGACTTTCTGCCGATCGATGCCCTTCACCACGATCTCGGTCTGGCTCGGAGTCTCGATGGTGATCCCTTCCGGGATCGCTACGTTCACCGGATGCGAGAAGCCGAGCGTCAGGTTCAGGTTCTTGCCCTGCAACTGGGCGCGAAAGCCGACACCCATCAGCTCGAGCTTCTTCTCGTAGCCGCGCGTGACGCCGCGCACCATGTTGGCAAGGTGCGCGCGCGTGGCGCCGGCGCGCATGCGCGCCGGTCCCGCTTCCGCGTACTTGATCTGCAGCTTCTTGTCCGTCTGCTCCACCGACACGCCGCTCGTGAGCAACAGGCTGAGCGAACCCTTGGCGCCCTTGATGGTCACCGCGTCCGCGGCGATGGTCGCGGTCACCCCCTGGGGCAGTTCGACCGGAGCTTTGGCGATTCTCGACATGATGGCTGCTCTTTAGTCGGGGCGCTGCTGTCAGGCGACGATGCACAGGACTTCACCGCCCTGTCCGATCGAGCGCGCCTGCTTGTCGGTCATCACACCCTTGGGCGTGGAGACGATCACGGTGCCCATGCCGCCCAGCACTTTCGGCAGCTGGTCCTTGCCGCGGTAAATCCGCAGGCCCGGGCGGCTGATGCGCTCCAGGCGGTCGATGACGGGCCGTCCTTCGAAATACTTCAGGCCAATCGTGAGCCGCGGCTTGCCGCTGTCGGCATCGAGGCGGAAGTCGGCAATGTAGCCCTCATCCTTCAGCACCTTGACGATGGCGGTCTTCAGGCGCGAGGACGCGAGCTGCACTTCGCTCTTGCCCGCGGTCTGACCGTTGCGGATGCGTGTCAACAGATCGGCAATGGGGTCGGTCATGCTCATGCGGCGCCCCTCACCAGCTCGCCTTGGCGAGACCGGGAATCTCACCGCGGCTGGCGACCTCGCGGATCTTCACCCTCGAGAGGCCGAACTTGCGGTACACGCCGCGCGAGCGGCCGGTAATCGCGCAACGGTTGCGCTGCCGCGAGGCACTCGCATCCCGCGGTTGCGTCTGCAGCTGCACCTGCGCAGCCAGGCGCTGTTCGGGCGAGCTCTTGGGGCTGCGGATCAGCTCCTTGAGCTTCGCGCGCTTCGCCGCGTACTTCTTCACGATCCCGGCGCGACGCTTCTCGCGCTCGACCATGCTCGTCTTCGCCATAGACTTTATGGTTCCTGTTACTTCCGAAACGGGAAGCTGAATGCCTCGAGCAACGCTCGGCCGTGACGGTCATCTGTTGCCGTCGTAGTGATGGTGATGTCCATGCCCCGGACCTGATCGACCTGGTCGTACTGGATTTCGGGGAAAATGATCTGCTCCTTCACGCCCAGGGTGTAGTTGCCCTGGCCGTCGAAGGCGCGCGCCGACACCCCGCGGAAGTCGCGGATGCGCGGCATCGCGATGCTGATGAGGCGGTCGAGGAACTCGTACATGCGAGTTCCGCGCAGCGTCACCTTGGCGCCGATCGGCAGCCCGGCGCGCAGCTTGAAGGACGCGTTCGCCTTGCGCGACTTGGTGACCAGCGGCTTCTGCCCGGTGATCTTGGTGAGATCGGCGAGCGCCGCGTCCATCACCTTCTTGTCGGCGACCGCCTCGCCCACGCCCATGTTGACCGTGATCTTGCTGATGCGCGGCACCTGCATCACGTTGTCGATCTTCAGATCCGCGCGCAGGCGGGGAACGACCTTCTCGCGATAGTACTGTTGGAGCCTCGGCGGGCCAGAGCGCTGGTCAGCCACGCGGTGCGCCGGCGCCTCAGGCTGCTTGCCGGCTTGGGCGTCCGCCTGCTTCTCGGCGTGCTTGTCCGCCTGCTTCTGCTTGCCGGCGTGTTTGCCGGCTTGTTTGCCTGCAACCGCTTCAGACATCGAGCATCTCTCCGTTCGATTTGAAGAAGCGCACGCGCTTGCCGTCGCTGAGCGTCCTGATCCCGATGCGATCGCCCTTCTTGGCGCCCGGGTTCCAGATGGCCACCTTCGACACCGGCAGCGGCATCTCCTTCTCGATGATGCCGCCCTGCTTGCCCGCCTGCGGGTTGGGCTTCTGGTGCTTCTTCACCATGTTCACGCTCTCCACGACCACGCGGCCGTCGGCGAGCACCTGGATCACCGCGCCACGCCGGCCCTTGTTACGGCCGGACAGCACCACCACCTGATCGCCCTTGCGGATCTTTTTCATAGCACTTCCGGTGCCAGGGAGATGATCTTCATGAACTGCACGTTGCGCAGCTCGCGCGTCACCGGGCCGAAGATGCGGGTGCCGATCGGCTCGAGCTTGTTGGTGAGCAGCACCGCCGCGTTGCCGTCGAAGCGGATCAGCGAGCCGTCGGCCCGCCGCACGCCGTGCCGGGTGCGCACCACCACCGCGTCATACACCTCGCCCTTCTTGACCTTGCCGCGTGGAATGGCGTCCTTGACGCTCACTTTGATGACATCGCCCACGGTGGCGTAACGGCGGCGCGTGCCGCCCAGCACCTTGATGCACATCAGGGTGCGCGCGCCGCTGTTGTCAGCGGCATTCAGCATTGTGCGCATCTGGATCATGATTCGAACCTGCCTTCGCCCCTCTCGCGCGCTTCAGCGCCGCGCGGCCTTCGCCACGATCTCGAGCAGCCGCCACGACTTGCGCCGCGACATGGGGCGGCACGGGGTGATGGTCACCACGTCGCCCTCCTTCGAGGTGCCGTTCTCGTCGTGCGCCAGCAGCTTGGTGGTACGGCGGATGTACTTGCCGTAGGTCGGATGCTTCACCAGCCGCTCGATCTCCACAGCGATCGTCTTGTGCATCTTGTCGCTCACCACGCGCCCGGTCAGCGTACGTGCGCCCTTGGCTTCCGGCGCGTTGCGCTCCCGCGCCCTGGGCTCCTGCGGCCGGGTTTCCTGCACCGGGGTTTCCTGCACCTGGGTTTCCTGCACTTGGGTTTCGTGCACCGGGGTCTCTTGTGCGCTCATTTCTGGTTGCCTCCGCGGCTCGCCGCCTGCGTCTCGCGCAGCACGGTCTTCAGGCGCGCGATGTTGCGCCGCACTTTGCCGAACTGGTCGGGCTTGGGCGCCTGCCCGGTGGCGCGCTGCATGCGCAGCGCAAACTGCTCTTTGCGCAGCTTCACGAGCTCATCGGCGAGCTCGGCCGGCGATTTGGTGCGCAGCTCCTTGGCGTCCATCTATCGAACCTGCCGTTTCACGAATGAGGTGGACACCGACAGCTTGGAGCCTGCGAGCCGAAACGCCTCGCGGGCCGTCACCTCGTCCACGCCCTCCATCTCGAACAACACTTTGCCGGGCTGCACGCGGGCCACGTAGTACTCGACGTTGCCCTTGCCGCTGCCCATGCGGACCTCGAGCGGCTTCTTGGTGATCGGCACGTCCGGAAACACGCGGACCCAGATCTGTCCGCCGCGCTTCACGTAGCGCGCCATGGCGCGGCGCGCCGCCTCGATCTCGCGCGCGGTCATGCGCGCGCGGCTGGTCGCCTTCAGGCCAAACTCGCCGAAGGACACGTTGCTGCCGCGCTGTGCCAGGCCCGGGTTGCGGCCCTTGAACTGCTTGCGAAACTTGGTGCGTTTGGGCTGAAGCATTTGGTCTTAAGCCATCAAGTCAGACCGTGCTGCGACTTCGGGCGCCGCCGGCGTTGCCGGCTGCGCCGGGGCGGCGGCCGGCGGCGTGCCCGGCGCCGCGGCAGCCTCGCCTTCGGCCGCCTGCTGCGCGAGCTCGGCCTTGTCGAACACCTCGCCCTTGAATATCCACACCTTGACGCCGATGACGCCGTAGGTGGTGTGCGCTTCCGACAGACCGTAATCGATGTCGGCGCGGAAGGTGTGCAGCGGAATGCGACCCTCGCGGTACCACTCGGTGCGGGCGATTTCCGAACCGTTGAGGCGTCCGGAGACGCGCACCTTCACGCCCAGTGCGCCGCTGCGCATGGTGCTCATGACCGCGCGCTTCATGGCGCGGCGGAACATCACGCGCTTCTCGATCTGCTGCGCGATGCTGTCGCCGACCAGCTGCGCATCGAGCTCAGGCTTCCTGATCTCGGCGATGTTCAGGCGCACGTCGTTCATCGGCATGCCGAGGAGCGCGGCGGTCTCCTGGCGCAGTTTCTCGATGTCCTCGCCTTTCTTGCCGATGACGATGCCGGGACGCGCGGTCTGGATGGTGATGTTGACTTTCTTGGCGGCGCGTTCGATGAGAATGCGGCTCACCGAGGCCTCGGCGAGCCTCTTCTTGAGGAACTCGCGCACCCGGAAGTCGGTGTGCACGTGCAGCGGAAACTGTCTCTTGCCGGCATACCAGCGCGAGGTCCAGTCGCGGGTGATCCCGAGTCGTATCCCTATCGGATTGACCTTCTGACCCATACGCTAATCCTTCTTGCCGTCGCTGACGCCGACGGTAATGTGACTGTTGCGCTTGATGATGCGCGCGCCACGTCCCTTGGCACGGGCGGCAAATCGTTTGAGCTGCGGGGCCGCGTCCACCTGGATGACCGCCACCTTCAGCTCGTCGATGTCAGCGCCGTGGTTGTGCTCGGCGTTGGCGACCGCGGACTCGAGTACCTTGCGCACCAGCTGCGCACCCTTCTTCGGCATGAACCGCAGCGTCGCGATCGCATTGCCGACCGTCTGGCCGCGCACCACGTCGGCGACCAGCCGGCATTTCTGCGGGGAAATGTGCGCGTAGCGCAGTTTGGAGGTCACTTGCATCGTGTTCTGCGCACGCCTCAGGTGGCGGCGGCAGCCTCCACCTTGCGGTCGCCCGAGTGCGCCTTGAAGGTGCGCGTCGGGGCGAACTCGCCCAGCTTGTGTCCCACCATGTTCTCCGTGATCAGCACCGGAACGTGCTGGCGGCCGTTGTGCACGGCGATGGTCAGACCCACCATCTCGGGCACCACCGTGGAGCGGCGCGACCAGGTCTTGATCGGCTTGCGGTCGTTGCGGGCGGACGCCACCTGCACCTTCTTGGCCAGGTGCAGATCGACGAACGGGCCCTTCTTCAGCGAACGTGGCATGTGGCTCTCTTTAACGAATGCGGTTCTGGCGGCGCTGGACGATCATGTTGTCCGTGCGCTTGTTGTGACGGGTCTTCAGTCCCTTGGTGTTCCAGCCCCACGGCGACACCGGGTGCGGGTTGCCCTGGCCGGACTTGCCCTCGCCGCCACCGTGCGGGTGATCGACCGGGTTCATGGCCAGTCCGCGCACCGTCGGGCGTATGCCCTTCCAGCGCTTGGCGCCGGCCTTGCCGTAGCTGCGCAGGTTGTGCTCGTCGTTGCCCACTTCACCGATGGTGGCGCGGCAGTCGACGTGCACCTTGCGGGTCTCGCCCGACTTCAGCCGCAGATACGCATAGATGCCTTCGCGCGCGGTGAAGGACACCGAGCTGCCGGCGCTGCGCGCCAGCTGCCCGCCGCGCCCGGGCTTCATCTCGACGTTGTGGATGATCGAGCCGACCGGGACGTGGCGCAGCGACATGGCGTTGCCCGATTTGATCGGGGCGTCGGCGCCGGAGCGCACTTCGTCGCCGCTCTTCACGCCCTTGGGCGCGAGGATGTAACGCCGCTCGCCGTCGGCGTACTTGATGAGCGCGATGTGGCTGGTGCGGTTGGGATCGTACTCCACACGCTCCACCACCCCGGGGATGCCGTCCTTGTCGCGCTTGAAGTCGATGAGGCGGTATTTCTGCCGCGAGCCACCGCCGATGTGGCGCGTGGTGATGCGGCCGAAGTGGTTGCGCGCGCCGGTCTTGTTCTGCGCCACGGTCAATGGCAGGTGCGGTCCGCCCTTGTGCAGGTGCGAGCGGTCGATCTTCACAACCGCGCGTGTGCCGGGCGTCCTGGGCTTGTACTTGATGAGAGCCATATGCGGATCCGTCCTGTCAGGCCTTGGCGCGGGCTTCGTAGTCGATCGTCTGCCCCTTGATCAGGCTCACGTACGCCTTCTTCCAGTCCTGGGTGCGGCCTGTGCGCTTGCCGAAGCGGCGCACCTTGCCCGGCTCGTTGACGACGTGCACACCCGCGACCTTGACGTCGAACATGAGCTCGACCGCCTTGCGGATGTCGGGCTTGGTCGCGTCGCGGCGTACACGGAAGGTGTACTGGTTGTGGTTCTGCATCGCGAGCGAGGTCTTCTCGGTGACGTGCGGGGCGATCAGAACGCTCATCAGCTGCTCGCGGTTCATGTCACGGCCTCCGCAATCACTGCAGGCGCTCCTCGATCAGCTTCACCGCGCCCACCGTCATCAGCACCTTGTCGTAGGCCGCGAGCGATACCGGATTGAGGGCCGGGACTTCGATGACCTCGACGTGCGGCAGATTGCGCGCGGCGAGGATGAGCTTCTCATCGCTCGCCTCGACCACGATCAGCACCGAGGGGAGCTCCCAGGCCTTGAGCTGTTGCGCGAGCAGCCTGGTCTTCGGCGCCTGCAGCGCGATGCCGTCGGTGACCAGGAGGCGCTCGGTGCGCGCCAGCTCCGAGAGCATCGAGCGGATAGCGCCGCGGTACATCTTGCGATTCACCTTCTGCGTGAAGTCGCGCGGTTTGGCCGCGAAGGTCCTGCCGCCGCCGACCCAGATGGGCGAGCGGCTGGAGCCGGCGCGCGCCTGGCCGGTGCCTTTCTGGGCGTAGGGCTTACGGCCGCCGCCGCGCACTTCGGCACGCGACTTCTGCGCCTTGGTACCGGCACGGCCGGCGGCGCGATAGGCCGTCAGCACCTGGTGCACCAGCGGCTCGTTGAACTTGGTACCGAAGGCGTCTTCCGACACCTGCAGTTCGCCCGAGCCATTGACCAGCTTCAGTTTCATGGCTTACTTCTTTCCCGCCTTGGCCGGGTCCTTCGACGCGGCGGCGCCCGCTTTGAGCGGCGTCACTGTCTTGCGCTTCGCGCGACGTGCGGCTTTCAGCGACGGGCGCACGATCACCTGTCCGCCCTCCGCGCCGGGCACGGCGCCACGGATCAGGAGCAGGTTTCTCTCCATGTCCACCTGCACGACCTTCAGGTTCTCGGTGGTGCGGCGCATGACGCCCATGTGACCGGACATGCGACGGCCCTTGAACACCCGGCCCGGCGTCTGGCGCTGGCCGATCGAGCCTGGCGAGCGATGGGTGAGAGACACGCCGTGGGTCGCGGGCATACCGCCGAAGTTGTGACGCTTCATGGTGCCGGCAAAGCCCTTGCCGATGGTCGTGCCGGTGACGTCGACCGCTTCGCCTTCCTTGAAGAGGTCGGCCTTGATCTCGGCCCCCGCTTTGAGCTCGGTCTTGTCGGCGTCGGTGAGCCGGAACTCCACCAGCGCCCTGCCCGGAGCGACATTCGCGCGCGCGTAGTGGCCGGTCACGGCCTTGGAATACAGTTGCGGGCGGCGCGTGCCGTAGGTGACCTGCACGGCGCGATACCCGTCCTTGTCCTGCGCCTTGACCTGGGTGACACGGTTCGGCAAAACCTCGATCACCGTCACCGGCACTGTCTCGCCGGCGTCGGTGAACACGCGCGTCATGCCGGCCTTGCGGCCGACGAGTCCAATTGTCATCTCTTGTCCTCTCACGGCCCGAGGGCACCGGGCACCCAAGGCACGTCGGCTTCGGGCTAAGTTATTGACACAACAGGAGATTTTGCGCTTGAAGCCGTCGAGGCTGCGCTGATCTCGAGTGGTCTTGGAGCTTGTGCCCCGAAGGGCCTGCTCCAACCTCGCCCGATGCCGCTTACGCGACCGCCCCACGGGGAGTCCCGGGGGCCAAAAGGGCGCGCAGTATAGGCGCGGCCCCTCGTTCAATCAACTCCAAAACCCGGCGGATCAGCGCAGCCCTGGAGCCTCGGCTGCGGGCAGCTCCAGATGAAGCTCCATGAGGCTCTGACCACGCCTCACCCGAACCTCGTAAAGCGCCCCGGGCGCTCGCAGGAGCTGTGCGAGCTCGTCCACGTCAATCGAGCCCCCCGGGCGGCTGCCGATGGACTCGATGACGTCCCCTGGACGCAGGCCCGCCCGGGCGGCGGGGGACTCGGGCGCTACCGACCCGACGGTCAGGGGCCGAAGATCCGGTCCCGGCCAGATCGGGGTGAGTCCGGCGAGATCAGTCGTGAACTCCCGGGCAATTTCCGCGTTGGGACGCAGACACATGAGCCTTCTTGAATAGCTGACTACGAGCGTAAAGCGCCGCAGGATCGCGCCACCCAGGAGCCCGTCGCCGCGGTCGCTGCGCGTGTCATCGAGCCGCGCGACCTTCGGCCGGCGCAGCTCGTAGGGCCCGACGCGCACGGCCGCGACGGGCACCCAGACGAAGCCGAAATCCCCACCGACGCCGTGGCCGAGGTCACGACGCACGCCCGCCGCGCCGTGCAGGGCGGGATTGGTCGCAACGCCGCCCTCCAGCTGCAACGTGCCGCTGGCGCCGGTATCCACCATGAAGTGCCCCGCGACCCTGGCCCCGTCCTCGCCGATGATCGTCGCCGAGGCGTACGGCTGCCGGGCACGGATCTGCAGAGGCAGGCAGGCGAATCCAGTGGCCGTCGGCTCTACGGACGCATCGTTGAGTCGGAGCTCGTGAGAGGCGAAGTCGAATGTCACGGCGAGCGGCGCGAAGAAGTCGTAGCCCAGGATCCCGTCGACCTGCCGTCCGAAGTGCACCGACATCTGCGCCAGGCTCGTCACCACGAACGGCACACCGCGAATCGCCACTCCGGGCGCCGTAAGCTCCAGCGCATCGAGGTGTCCGGCCGCGACCGCCGCGCCGCTGGTGGCCATGCTTTGCGAGTCCGAGGGTTTGAGTTCAAGGCGGGCGGCGGTGTCCGAGTCGAGCACCGAGGTCGACGCGCCGGTATCCACCAGGAACCGCAGGGTCGCGCCACGAACGCTCAGCTGCGCAAACATCACGTTCTGGGAGACCTGGGCAGGAAGGGTGGCACCGTGGCGCGCACCTGACCACTCGACAGAGGCCCCCGCCACCGGCGTCGCACACGCCATAAGCAGTGCCACGGTGGCGCACTTGAGGAGCATGGCCACTTAGAGCAGGAGAGGTCGCAGCAGCGCTGCTGCCCGGGAGCGGCCCTCAGTTCAGCTTGATCTGCACGTCCACGCCCGCGGGAAGCTCGAGTTTCATGAGGGCGTCCACGGTCTTGTCGGTGGGGTTCATGATGTCCATGAGGCGCTTGTGAGTGCGCAGCTCGAACTGATCGCGCGCGTCCTTGTCGGCGTGCGGAGAGACGAGCAGCGTGAAGCGTTCCATCTTGGTCGGCAGCGGTACCGGTCCCTTGACGGTGGCGCCGGTGCGCTTGGCCGTCTCGACGATCTCGCGGGCCGAGCTGTCGATCAGGCGATGGTCGAACGCCTTGAGGCGGATACGGATGTTCTGATTGGCCATGGCCTGGAGTCCTCGTGCCTGTCTACTTCAGGATCTTGGTCACGACGCCGGCGCCGACGGTTTTACCGCCCTCGCGAATCGCAAAGCGCAGCCCATCTTCCATGGCAATCGGGCTGATCAGCTCGATCGTCATCTTGATGTTGTCCCCGGGCATGACCATCTCCACCCCCGCGGGCAGCTCGATCGTGCCGGTCACGTCCGTGGTGCGGAAATAAAACTGCGGCCGGTAGCCCTTGAAAAACGGCGTATGCCGCCCGCCTTCTTCCTTCGCCAGCACGTACACCTCGCACTCAAAGTGCGTGTGCGGCGTGATGCTGCCGGGCTTGGCCAGCACCTGACCGCGCTCGACTTCCTCGCGCTTGGTGCCCCTCAAGAGCACCCCCACGTTGTCTCCCGCCTGCCCCTCGTCCAGGAGCTTCCTGAACATCTCCACCCCGGTGCACACGGTCTTCACCGTGGCCTTCAGCCCCACGATCTCCACCTCATCGTTCACCTTGACGATGCCGCGCTCGATGCGCCCGGTGACCACCGTTCCCCGCCCGGAGATCGAAAATACATCCTCCACCGGCATCAGAAACGGCTTATCCACCTCGCGCTTGGGGATCGGGATGTACTTGTCCATCTCCTCCACCAGCTTCACCACCGAGGGCACCCCAAGCTCGCCCTTGTCCCCCTCCAGCGCCTTCAGGGCTGACCCGATGATGATCGGGGTCTTCTCGCCGGGAAACTTGTACATGGTCAACAGCTCCCGCACCTCCATCTCCACCAGCTCCAACAGCTCCTTGTCGTCCACCATGTCCGCCTTGTTCATGTACACCACCATGCACGGCACCCCCACCTGGCGCGCCAGCAGGATGTGCTCGCGGGTCTGGGGCATCGGACCGTCCGCCGCCGACACCACCAGAATCGCCCCGTCCATCTGCGCCGCCCCCGTGATCATGTTCTTCACGTAGTCCGCATGCCCCGGGCAGTCCACGTGCGCGTAGTGCCGGTTCTTGCTCTGGTACTCCACGTGCGCGGTGGAAATCGTGATCCCGCGCGCCTTCTCCTCGGGCGCCTTGTCAATCTGGTCGTACGCCATGAAGGTCCCGCCGTAGGTCTCGGCCATCACCTTCGTCAGCGCCGCCGTCAACGTCGTCTTCCCATGGTCCACATGACCAATCGTCCCCACGTTCACGTGCGGCTTGTTGCGCTCGAATTTCTCTTTGGACATGG
>Ga0210394_10002759_pt1 | contig 23515 bp, 18 predicted proteins | sample IncBWC12MmetaG_FD_160121 | JGI IMG/M metagenome (GOLD analysis project Ga0210394, IMG submission 160121) | Forest soil microbial communities from Barre Woods Harvard Forest LTER site, Petersham, Massachusetts, United States - Inc-BW-C-12-M | ecosystem: Environmental > Terrestrial > Soil >... | reverse complement strand
AAGGCCACCGCCTTGGCCGCGATCACATGCATCAGCGGACCGCCCTGGGTCCCCGGAAACACCATTGAGTTGAACTTTTTGTGCAGTTCGGCGTGCGGGCGCGCGAGAATCAGTCCGCCGCGCGGACCGCGCAGAGTCTTGTGAGTCGTGGTCGTCACCACATCGGCGATCGGCACCGGGTTGGGATACAGGCCCGCGGCGACGAGGCCGGCCACATGGGCCATGTCCACGAAAAAATACGCGCCCACCGAGTCCGCAATGGCGCGAAAACGCGCCCAGTCGATGATGCGCGAGTACGCCGAGAATCCGGCAACGACCACTTTGGGGCGGTGCTCCTTTGCCAGGCTCGCCACTTGATCGTAGTCGATCTCGCCGCTGTCGGAATTGATGCCGTATTGCACCGCCTTGAACAACTTGCCCGAGAAATTAACCTTGGCGCCATGGGTCAAGTGACCGCCGTGATCGAGGCTCATGCCGAGAATCGTATCTCCCGGATTGAGCATCGCCAGATACACGGCGGCATTCGCCTGGCTGCCGGAATGCGGCTGCACATTGGCATAGTCGGCGCCGAACAACTGCTTGGCCCGGTCGATCGCCAGCTGCTCGGCGACATCGACAAATTCACAGCCGCCGTAATAGCGCTTGCCGGGATAGCCTTCGGCGTACTTGTTCGTGAGCACCGAGCCTTGCGCTTCCAGCACGCGCGGACTCGTATAGTTCTCCGAGGCGATCAGCTCGATATGATCCTCCTGCCGGTTGCGCTCGTCCGCAATCGCCCTGGCAAGTTCGGGATCGAAGCCGGCAATCGTCATTTCGCTGGTGAACATAAGGCGATCTCCCGACGGATAGCCGGTAATTGTAGCCGATTCGATTAGGGTTCTATAGCGAGAACGTCCCTCCGTGACAAGTTTCCGCCACTCGCGGATAATCCCATTGGATCCCTCCGCATCCGAGCGAATAATCAAACCAGGTAGCAATGGCTCAGTTCATTTACACCATGAACCGGGTTGGCAAGGTCGTGCCGCCCAAGCGCATCATATTGCGCGATATTTCGTTGAGTTTTTTCCCGGGTGCCAAGATCGGCGTGCTGGGATTGAACGGCTCCGGCAAGTCCACATTGCTGAAAATCATGTCCGGGGTCGACAAGGACATCGAGGGCGAGGCGCGCGCGCAGGCGGGCATCAAGGTGGGCTACCTGCCGCAGGAACCCGTGCTCGATGAAACCAAAACCGTACGCCAGGTCGTCGGCGAAGGAGTCGGCGATGTGCAGGGCTTGATCGACCGTTTCAACGCCATCAGCGACCGGTTCGCCGAGCCCATGTCGGATGAGGAAATGAACAAGCTCATGGAAGAGCAGGCCAAGATGCAGGACAAGATCGATGCAGTCGGCGGCTGGGAGCTGGAACGCAAGCTGGAAATTGCGGCCGATTCGCTGCGTCTGCCGCCCTGGGACGCGGTGGTGAGCAAGCTGTCCGGCGGCGAGAAGCGCCGCGTGGCGCTGTGCCGCCTGCTCTTGTCCAAGCCCGACATGTTGCTGCTCGATGAACCGACCAATCACCTGGACGCCGAGTCGGTGGCCTGGCTCGAGCACTTCCTCGAGGAATACCCGAGCACGGTGATCGCGGTCACCCACGACCGCTATTTTCTGGACAACGTCGCCGAATGGATTTTGGAGCTCGATCGCGGCCACGGTATCCCGTGGCAGGGCAACTACTCCTCCTGGCTGGAACAGAAGGAGCAGCGCTTGGGCCAGGAAGAGCGCCAGCAGGAGGCGCTCGCCAAGACGCTGCGGCGCGAGTTGGAATGGGTGCGCACCAACCCGAAGGCGCGCCAGGCAAAATCCAAGGCGCGCCTGCAGCGCTACGAGGAGCTGGCGTCGCAGGAATTCCAGAAACGCAACGAAACCAATGAAATCTACATTCCGCCCGGCGACCGGCTGGGCGATCTGGTCATCGAATGCAAGAGCGTGCGCAAGGGTTATGGCGACCGGTTGCTGATCGATTCCTTGAGTTTCAGCCTGCCGGCGGGCGGCATCGTCGGCATCATCGGACCCAACGGCGCCGGCAAAACCACGCTGTTTCGCATGCTGTCCGGCGTCGAGAAGCCGGACGGCGGCGAGATCCGCTTGGGACCCAGCGTGAAGCTAGCCTACGTCGATCAGTCGCGTCAGGCCCTCAATGACAAGAATACGGTGTGGCAGGAGATTTCCGGGGGCCTCGATCTCATCAAGGTCGGCAATTACGAGACTTCCTCGCGCGGCTACGTCGGACGTTTCAATTTCAAGGGCGTGCAGCAGCAACAGGTGATCGGCGACCTGTCCGGCGGTGAACGCAATCGTGTGCACCTCGCGAAAGTTTTAAAGGCCGGCGGCAACGTCCTGCTGCTCGATGAGCCGACCAATGACCTGGATATCGAAACTCTGCGCGCGCTCGAAGATGCGCTGGTGGCGTTCCCGGGTTGCGCGGTCGTCATCTCGCACGATCGCTGGTTCCTGGACCGCATCGCAACCCATATCCTCGCTTTCGAAGGCGACTCGCAAGTCGTCTGGTTCGAAGGCAACTATCAGGAATACGTCGAGGATCACAAGAAACGCAAAGGCGAAGATGCCGCCCAACCCCATCGAATCCGTTACAAACCATTGGCCGGGTGAACTTATGAGCATGTACATCACTCCGCAGGACGAACTGCACGTCGAATATCAAGGGATTGCCCTGACCTGCCCTCACTGCCAGACGCTGACGCATCTCACAGTGGTCGCGACTCCCAAATTCGAGGACCTCAGCCACCGCAAACCGAAGCACGTCGGCATGGTGTTTCGTTGCGATGCCTGCACCGAGCCGGTTTTCCTCAAGTTCACGGTCAAGGCCTATACGGCGCTGCGGGTGGAACTCGCGCCCAACTACGTGGAGATCGAGCGCGCGCGCGAGAATTTTCCGCTGACCTACCTGCCCGAGGAAGCCGAAGGCATGTTCAAGGAAGCGCTCAATTGCTACGCGGCGGGATGCTTCAATGCCTTCGGCGCCATGAGCCGGCGCACCGCTCAGTCGCTGTTTCGCGAGCTCGGCGAACGCGGCAAGCTGGAGCTGTTCGATACGCTGCAGGAAATCCGCACCCTGGCGGAGCTCGACGATGACACGTTCGCGGCCCTGCGCGCGGTGCTGTTCGGCAGCGACAGCGACCCCTGGCCGCATCACCCCGACATCGACGCCGAGCGCGCCGGCGTGCTGCTCGAAGTCATGCGTGATTTGCTGTATCAGACTTTCGTGCGCAAGGCTCGGCTGCTGCAAGCGATGACGTTCCGCAAGTTCGTGGCTCCCGGCCAGACCGAGACCGGCTAGGCGACGAACACGCGCGCGTTGCGGAACAGCCGCATCCAGCCGCCGTCTTCCGACCACTCCTGCGGCGCCCAGGAGTTTTGCACGGTGCGGAATACGCGTTCGGGATGCGGCATCACCGAAGTGACGCGGCCGTCGGCGCTGCACAGTCCCGCCAATCCTAAGGCCGAGCCATTCGGATTGAATGGATATTGCTGCGTCGGCTGCTCGCGGTTATCCACGTACTGCAGCGTCGCCAGGCGGCTCTGCAGCAAGCTCTCGGCGCTCGATCCCGCAGCGAACTCGGCTTGGCCCTCGCCGTGCGCCACCGCGATCGGCAACACCGAAGCGTGCATGCCGGCCAACAGCACGGAGGGCGACGGCGCCACGCGCACCAGCGCCAACCGCGCCTCATATTGCTCCGATCGATTGCGCACGAACCGCGGCCAGGCCTCTGCCCCGGGGATCAGTTCCTTGAGCGCGGACAACATTTGACAGCCGTTGCAGACGCCCAAAGTGAACGTCGCGTTGCGTGCAAAGAAAGCGGCAAATTCCTCGCGTGCCCGGCCGTTGAAGAGGATCGACTTCGCCCAACCCTCGCCCGCGCCCAACACGTCGCCGTAGGAGAATCCGCCGCAGGCGACCAGGCCGTGGAATCGCCCCAGCCGCACCCGGCCGCTCAGAATATCGGTCATGTGCACATCGTACGCATCGAACCCGGCGCGGGTGAACACGGCGGCCATCTCGGTCTGGCTGTTGACGCCTTGTTCGCGCAGGATGGCGACCGCGGGGCGCGCCCCGCGCGCGACGAACGGTTGCGCCACGTCCTCGTTCGGATCATAGGTCAACCGTGCATGCAGCCCGGGATCGGCGGCATCGCTAAGCCGTTCATACTCCTCGCGCGCGCACTCGGGATTGTCGCGCATCTCCTGCAGGCGAAACGACACTTCACTCCAGCGGCGCTGCAAATCGAGGCGCGCAGCGGAAAAGAGCACCCGGCCATCGATGCGCACCTCAACTTGGCCGTCGGCGCGCGGCTCGCCGATGTCCCGCGTCAGCGACGCCAATCCGTGGCGCGCGAGAACACCCAGCGCCTCAGGCAGGCGCGACGCCGGCACCTGCAGCACCGCGCCGAGTTCCTCGGCAAAGCACGCGGCAATGGGATCCGCCACGCTCCCTAAGTCGATGGCAAGCCCGCAGTGAGCGGCGAACGCCATCTCCAAGACCGTGAGCAGCACGCCGCCGTCGGATCGGTCGTGATAGGCGAGCAGAAGGCGGCGATCCTTCAGTTCGCGCAATGCGGCGAAAAACTCAAGCAAGAGACCGGGACTATCGAGATCGGCCGGCTCGCCGCCGCTCTTGGCGTGTACCTGCGCCCAACAGGAACCTCCCAGGCGGTCCTTGCCGGCACCCAGATCGATCAGCAACAGGCGCGACGGTTGCTTGAGGTCAAGTTCAGGCGTCAGCGTCGCGCGCGCGTCCTGCACAGGCGCGAACGCCGAAATGACCACGGAGACGGGCGCAATCACCGCATGATCGCCGGCGGCATCCCGCCACGCGGTTCTCATGGATAAAGAGTCCTTGCCGACCGGGATGGTCAACCCCAGGGATGCGCACAACTCCACGCCCACCGCGCGCACCGTGGCGTAGAGGTCGGCGTCCTCGCCCGGCTCGCCGCAGGCCGCCATCCAATTGGCGGACAGGCGAATGTCGCCGAGATCCCGGATGTCCGCCGCGAGAATATTGGTGATTGCTTCGCCCACGGCCAGCCGTCCCGACGCCGGCGCGTTCAGCACCGCCACGGGAGAGCGCTCGCCCATCGCCATCGCTTCGCCGCCATAGCCATCGTAGCTGTTCAAGCTCACCGCGACGTCGGCAACGGGCACCTGCCAAGGCCCCACCATCTGGTCGCGGCTGATCATGCCGCCGACGCTGCGGTCGCCGATGGTGATCAAGAACGACTTGTCGGCAATCGTCGGCAAACACAGCAAGCGATCCAGGGATTCGCCAATCGTCGACCCCACGGTCGAGAGTTCCGCCGGCGCTTTGCGCACCGTGCGCACATCGCGGGTCATGCGCGGTGTCTTGCCGAGCAGCGCGTCGATCGGCATATCGACCGCTGTCGCACCGAGCAGCGGGTCGGTGACGAGCAGGCGGCCATCCGGCGTGATCTCGCCGACCACGGCATAGGGACAGCGCTCCCGGTCGCACAGCGCGGCGAAACCGGCTACGCTGCCCGGCACCAGCGCCAGCACGTAGCGTTCCTGCGCTTCGTTGCACCAGATTTCCATCGGCGACAATTCGGATTCGGCGCTCGGAATTTTGCGCAAGTCGATGCGCCCGCCGCGGTGGCTGTGCGCGATCGCTTCGGGCAGCGCGTTCGACAAACCGCCGGCACCGACATCGTGGATCAAGAGAATCGGATTCGCCTCGCCCAGGCCTACGCAGCGGTCGATTACCTCTTGGGCACGGCGCTGGATCTCAGCATTGCCACGCTGCACCGAGGCGAAATCAAGATCGGACGAGCTCTGCCCGCTGCCGACGGATGAAGCCGCACCGCCTCCCAAACCGATCAACATCGACGGTCCGCCGAGCACGATCAGCGGTGCGCCGATCGCGACCTCTTTTTTCTCCACATCTCCGGGGCGCACATTGCCGAGTCCCCCGGCGATCATGATGGGTTTGTGATAACCGCGCAGCACCGTGCGGCCGGTTTCGACGCTCGCTTGTTCGAATGTGCGGAAGTACCCGCAAGTGTTCGGGCGCCCGAATTCGTTGTTGAAGCCCGCGGCGCCGAGCGGCGCAGCGATCATGATCTCGAGGGCCGACGCAATTCTTTGCGGCTTGCCGAAGTCGCGTTCCCAAGGCTGCAACATGCCGGGAATCTTGAGATTCGACACCGAGTAACCGGTGAGTCCGGCCTTGGGCTTGGCGCCGATGCCGGTCGCGCCTTCATCGCGAATTTCGCCTCCCGCGCCGGTGGCTGCCCCGGGAAACGGCGAAATCGCGGTCGGATGATTGTGTGTTTCGACCTTCATCAAGATGTGGGCGGGCTCGCGCGCACCGGCATAGCGATGCGTCAGGGGATCCGGAAAGAATCGGGTGGCCATGCCGCCTTCGATCACGGCGGCGTTGTCGCGATAGGCGGACAGCACGCCGCGCGAATTGCGCGCATGCGTGGCGCGAATCATCGAAAACAACGACGCAGACTGCGCGGTGCCGTCGATGATGAACTCGGCGTTGAATATCTTGTGGCGGCAATGCTCCGAATTGGCCTGCGCAAACATCATGAGCTCGACGTCCGTCGGATCCCGCCGCAATTGGCCGAACGCCTGCACCAAGTAATCGATCTCCTCCTCCGACAGCGCCAAGCCCCAATCACGATTGGCGCGCGCGATTGCCGCATGACCATCTTCGCCCAAGCGCACGGCGCGCAGCGGCCGCGCCGCGGCGCCGTGAAACAGTCCCTCAGGGTCGATGGTGTCGATCCACGCCGACTCGGTCATCCGGTCGTGCAAGTGCGCAGCCAGACGCTGAAGGTCCGCATGCTGCAACTTCACCGGGGCTTCGATGAAATAAACCGTGCCGCGCTCGACGCGCGTGACCGCTTCGAGACCGCAGACGTGCAGGATATCGGTGGCCTTGCTCGACCACGGTGACTCGGTCCCGACGCGCGGCGTGACCAGAACTCGCTGGCCACGATGCTCCGGCGCTGCCGCCCGCGGACCGTAAGTCAGCAGCGTCTCGAGCAGGCGGCTTTCGGAATCGGCCAGGGGCCGCGCTGCATCGACGAAGTGCAGCCAGCGGGAGGACAGCTGCACTACGCGTGAGTCCATCCTGCGCAGCAAGCGCAAGCTGTGATCGAGGCGAAATTGCGACAGCGCCGGCGCGCCGAATAGGCTAAACATGAATCATTCCAGCGGGCATGCGGCTATTTGCGTGCGTTGGAATCTCCGCCGGGCGTATACACGGGAACGGGGAATTGGGCGACGTTCGATCCTTCCAGAGCCACGACTTTGCTGACGCCCTGCTTTTTGACCTCATCGATGCGCAGCACCGAATGCAGGGGCAAATAGGTGCGCTTTACATCGTTGAACTCGGCCTTTATCTTCTCTTCGCCGGGGTCGACGACCACGGTCGAGCGCTCGCCGAAAACGAGTTCCTCGACCTCGACGAAGCCAAATAGGCTACCGTGACTCACTTTGCGTGCATAGATCTCGTAAACCTTGCCCTGATTTACGAACATAATTTTGAAAATGTGACTCGCGGCCATTTAGGAGGCTCCAACCATTGGTAGTATTTCACCATATTATACCGGCACTTAGCGCAAACCTGTCGACCCGTGGGAGGGACTGAATATGGCCTTGCGCTTTCGCGTCGTCAGCGAGCATGCCATCCACCTCGGTGAACAATCCACCAAGGTGTTCGGCGTGCATGGCGGCAGCATCGGTCGTGCGACCGACAATGAGTGGATTCTACCCGACCCGGAGCGTTACCTCTCGGGCAAACACGCCCGTGTCGATTTTCGGGCCGGAACCTACGTTCTGGTCGACACCAGCTCGAACGGTACCTACATCAACGGCGCTCAGGTGCCGCTCGGCAAGTATCACGATTACCTGTTGAAGGACGGCGATTACGTCCGTTTGGGCGAATATGAGTTGCTGGTCAGCATCGACAAAAGCAACGACTTTCCCCCCGAAGAAAGCGCCATCGTGGCCTACGATGGGAAAGCGGCCTCGTCGGCGGTCTCTAAATCCACCGCCAACGACCTGGGCGCCGATTTGGACTTGAGTCAGCTGCTCGAGCCCAGCGATCTCTTGACGGGTGATTCCGGGGTCCGGCCGCGCGACGCCTACGGTCAGGCGCTCCCCGGCGGCGCCGAGCCGCCCATGCAAACTCGGGCCGAGCTCGAGGCCGATGCCGCCGTCACGCCCTGGCACATGATGACGCGGCCGCTCAAGGTCGAAGGCGCTAAAGCCGAAGGCCTGCCCGCACCGCCGGTGCGTGCCCCAAACCCCGTGCTGTTCGATGGCGACTTCGACGTCGGCTTGACCGCCTTCTGCCGCGGCGCCGGCATCGATCCGCTCACCATCTCGATCGAGGTCCGAGCGGCGGCGCTGCAACTGGCCGGCCAGCTGCTGCGCGAAGCCGTGCTCGGTTTGATGGACCTGAACCAGAGCCGCAACGAATTTCGCAATCGTTTTCGGATTCCGGCGCCCGCCAACGACGGCCCGGAGTCGCCGTTGAATTTTTCGCGCGGCGTCGATGAAGCTTTGGTCCGCCTGTTGACCACCACATCGACCCGCGCGGGATCCGTCGAAGCGATCCGTCAGAACTTCCGTGAGCTCAAGGCTCAGAGCACCGCGACCTTGAGCGCCACTCGCGCCGCGTTCGAGGAGTTTCTCGGGCGAGTCGATCCCAAGGAGTTGGAAGAGCGCTTCGAGCGCGGCACCAAGCGCGGCGTCTTCGGCTCGCAGAACAAAGCCAAGTTCTGGGATTTGTATGCCGAAATGTTCGCGGGTCTCGTGCAGCGGCCTGCGGACGGTTTTCCGCATCTGTTCACCGAAACCTTCGCCAAGGCATTCGAGGCCAAATTGCGGGCGCTGGTGCCGCCGCGGCGCAGCAGTTTTGGCGCCGACCGCGGCGAACCGCAAGGTCCGAAGAGCGAAGCGGTCGGCGACCCGTAATGTGTTGCGCATAAACTAGCGCCGCTTGCCCTTAAGTGTCCCGTGCGGCTCCTCATAGTAGAAGATGATGACATCGTCGCCGACGCCATCACGCGAGGCCTAGCCGCAGCCAACTATTCGGTACTGCGGGTCAGCAGCGCGGAGGCCGCGCACGCCGCGCTGGTCGAGGAAGAATTTGCGATGGCGGTGATCGACGTGGGCCTGCCGGGCGCCGACGGCTTAACCTTCGTGCGCCGCCTGCGCAGCGCCGGCAAGTCCCTGCCGACGCTGATTCTCACTGCCCGCTGCACCCTCACCGACAAGGTCAAGGCGCTCGACCTTGGCGCCGACGATTTCTTGAGCAAGCCCTTCGAAGGTGCCGAGCTCGCCGCTCGCTGCCGTGCCCTGATGCGGCGCGCGCATGGCGCGTTGAACGGCACCATCAAGCTCAATCGCATGAGCGTGGAGCTGCTGGGCCGGCGGATGTGCATCGACGACGTTGAAGTCGAACTGACGGCGCGCGAGTGGTCGGTGCTCGAATGCCTGGTGCGGCACGTGGGGTTGATCGTCTCCAAGGAGCGGCTGCAACAGGCGGTGGCCGATCCGGATCACGACGTCACACCGAACGCCGTGGAAGTGCATGTTTCGCGCCTGCGCGCCAAGCTCGGGCAGGCCGCCGTCATCCGCAGCCTGCGCGGCCTGGGATATCGGCTGGAAGAAGCGAAGCCGGCGTGAACTCGTCCATCAGCCGCCAACTGATACTCTGGCTGGCGATTCCGCTCATGTTGGTCGCGTTGTGCGGCGCTCTGGTCCACTATTTCAACAACGTCGCGCCGGGCGTCATCGGCAGCGATCGCCGCCTCAAAGAGGCGGCGATCGCATTGATGGCGCATGTATCCATCAATCAAGGCCAGGTCGCGCTCGATCCGGATCCGAATCGCAAGCCGCCGTTGCCGCGTCCCGACTTGATCAGGTACGCCCTGCGCGATGCGCAAGGGAGGTTGCTGGCGGGCGAAGCACAATTGCCGGCCGTGGCGATGAGCAGCGAGACCAGTCAACAGTTCGCGCTGACGCAGATCGATCGACGCAGCCTGCGCACGCTGACGACGCGATTCGACACGCCGGCCGGCGTGATCACCATCACCGTGGCCGACACGAGTGGAACCTCCGAGCCGGAGGCGCGGCTCGGCTTCATGAGCACGCTGCTCTGGGATTTCGTGCAGCTCGACCTCACGTTGGTGTTGGTGTGGGTCGGCATCCAACTCGGGCTGCGGCCGATCAGACGGCTGCGCGACGAAATTGCGCGCCGTTCGCCGCTGGACTTGCGCCCCATCGTCGAAACCTCGGCGCCGCGGGAAATCGCACCGCTGGTCATCACGCTCAATCGCCTATTCGGCATGCTGCGAACCTCGGTGCAGTCGCAGCAACAGTTCATTGCCAACACCGCACACCAATTGCGCACGCCGATCACCGGCATGCAGGCGCAGCTCGGACTCCTGATAGCGGAACCGGCGGCGCAGCCGGTCAAAGCCCGGCTGCTGACCTTGCAGGAAGGCGTGAAGCAGTTGGCTCATTCGGCCAACCAACTGCTCACTCTGGCGCGCGCCGATAGCTCCGCGAACTTGAGCGCCAAGAATCAAGCGGTGGATTTGCAAGCCATCGTCGGCGAGGTGGTCGCCAAGTTTTTCGACCGTGCACTGCAATCTAACATTGACTTGGGCGTCGACGCGCACTCCGTGTCGGTCTTTGCGGACCCCTCCCTGCTCGACGACCTGTTGAGCAACCTCGTCGACAATGCCTTGAAGTACACGCCCGCGGGCGGCAGCGTCACGGTCAGCGCCGGCCGCAACAACGGCAGGCCGTACCTCGCGGTGGAGGACACCGGCACCGGCATTCCCGAAGCCGAACGCCCTCGGGTGCGGCAACGGTTCTACAGGATGCCGAATTCCCCCGGGCACGGCAGCGGACTCGGGCTCGCCATCGTCGATGAGATCGCCCGCCTGTATGACGCCACCCTGACGCTGGGGTCGGGTGCGAACGGGGCCGGTACCCGCATCTCGATTCAATTCCCGGATTCGGGCACGCCAACAGCCTGACGGGCGAGCCCCTTTTTGAGGCGAGTATGCGAACTGCGTCGCATTCTGGGTGATTGAGGCCTTGCCGTCAGGTTCGAGCAAGCTTGCCCCTCTACCATCCCTGCCCATGAAACCTTCGGCGACATCGACGACCCCAACCCCTGGCGCTGAGCATGGGTTCACCCTCATCGAGCTATTGATGACCATGGTGGTGGCCGGCATTTTGGTCGGCATCGCGGTGCCGGCGTTCAACAACTTCGTGCAGAACGATCGCGATTCAACACAAATAAACTCCCTGGTTTACAGTTTTAACTACGCGCGCAGCGAAGCGGTCAAGCGCAACACGCCCGGTGGCGTGACGGTGTGTCCGTCCGCCAATGCGGCGGCCGGCGCTTTGGCGACCTGCGATCCCAATCCCGCGGCAGTTTGGTCGGAGGGTTGGATCGTGTACGACGTGGCTAGCGCGCAAGCGCTGCAAAGCGTTCCGAAACTTGCGGGGGCCAACGTTTTGTCCGCTCTCGGCTTGGGAGCAACGGGAATTACATTTAAATCGAGCGGCGGGACCGCCACGGCGGGCACGACGAAAATAAAGATTTGCGACCCGCGCGGCGGTGCATACGCCCTCGATGTGGAGGTCAGTCCGGTGGGAAATATCGCGACCTCGCAAAAACCCGGGCAGGACGCAATAGGCGCCGCCCTCGCGTGCCCATGAATGCTCCGTACGAAACATCATGTACTCATGGAATCATATGAATCGTAGCCGCGGTTTTACCCTGATCGAAGTGCTGGTTTCGCTGGTGGTTTTGAGCATCGGTTTGCTGGGCATGGCCAAGCTGGTGTTGGTTTCGTCGCACGCGAACGACAGCGCGTATTTGCGCAGCCAAGCGACGGCGCTGGCATATGAGATCCTCGACAAGATGCGCGCCAATCCTGCCGGCGCAATCGCGGGAAACTACAATACCGCTATAAACGCGCTGCCTGCGGCGCCGACCTCCTGTCTTGGCATCGCCGCAAACTGCTCGACTACCCAGACTGCGCTATGGGATGTCTACAGCTGGAAACAACATTTGACCACGGCGGTTCTCTACGGCGCTTTGCCTTCGGGTACGGCATCTGTCGTTACGGCGGCGGCCGCCGGCGGTACGGTCACGGCAACGATCACGGTTCAATGGGACGATGCCGCCGCCCAATCAGCCTTCGGCGTCGCCGCGGTCGGCGTAGCCGCGCCAATGTCGATTACCCTAGAAACGGTGATCCAGTGAATCGCATACGCGGATTTTCGATGGTCGAGCTCATGGTGGCGATCACGCTGGCGTTGATCGTCACCACCGGCGTGCTATCGGTCTTCGTCGGTTCACGATCGGCATTTCAGTCGACCTCCGGCATCGCCGCGCTCAGCGATAGCGGGCGTTTCGCCCTCAATTCCATTGAGAATGCGGTACGCGATTCCGGATTCATGGCCTGCTCGAGCGTCAACACACTGGTTAGCAATTTGAATCCAGCAACCATGTTGGGCTACGCAGTCGGCCCATCGGGACTGTTGCAGCCCTTGACCGGATACGAGGCCAAGAACACCAGCGTCGGCAACACCTATGCGGCGGGGACCACCATCGGGGCAGTGGGAAATTGGAACCCGAATTTGGACGCAGCGTTCGGCGGGCTGGCAGGTCAACCCAACAATTTGGGTATGTACATCAAGAATAACGACATCTTGGTGACGCGTTCGGCAGCTCCCTCGAGCCAACCGTCGTACGTTCTCTCGATCGCCGATGGCTCGAATAGCTTCACGGTGGATAGCCAGGGCTCATTACAAGCACCGCAGTGGGCCGTCATATCCGACTGTGGCATGGCTGTGCTTTTTGAAATTACCGCTCTCGGGCCTGCCGCGCCCGGCATACTGGTCAGCCACACCGTTGCCACTCCCGGAAACGCCGTGGCGGCACTTCCTCCCGCTACTTTTGGTGCAGGCGCCATGGTCATGCCGCTGACTACCACCGTGTACTACGTCGGAGTGGGCGATGACGGCGACGGCGCGCTGTTCTCCGCGAATGTCGCGCCGAACAACGCCCTCACGACGACTGAGCTGGTACCCGACATCGAAGCCATGCAGATTCTGTACGGCGTGGATACCACCGGCTTACAGACCGTGACCCAGTATGTCACCGCGGATCAAGTAGTCGATTTTACCGCCGTGATGAGCGTTCAAGTGGCCGTACTCGCCGCCGGGCCTCCCGGATCAGCGAGCAGGCCGGCAGGTGCCCATACCTACAGCCTATTTGGAACGTTGGTCACCGCACCGATTGATACGCGGGCGCGCCAAGTATTCGAAGTGACCATTGCGGCCCGGAACGCACTACCGTGAGGAAGAGCTCTATGCACGATCGACTTGCGCGACGTGGTTCCAGGCAATCGGGCGTTGTCCTCTTCGTCGCACTAATCCTGTTGGTCATATTGAGCATGATCGGTGTGACGGTGGCGCGCATGCAAACGGTCGAAGAGCGGATGGCGCGCAACGAGAACAGTCGCCAGTTCGCCCAACAGGCGGCGGAAGCGGCTTTGCGCAGCGGTGAGGACACACTTTTGAGCGTCAATACCACCCTGTTTTATAGCAACTCCCAAGGCTATTACTTCATGCGCAATGATGGCACGTTGCCTGTCAGCCAATTGCCGACGCTCAATTGGGCCGTTCCCGCAAACGTGGTTTCGTACACTGCGCTCAATGGGCCTGCCTTGAACAGCGCCGGCATTCCGGCGGCCGTGCAAAACCCGAACATCGTGATGGAAGAACTGCCCGCCGTGTCCGCAAAGGGTGAGGCGGAGACTTCAGACCCATCGGCGCCACCCAACATGTTTAGGGTCACCGTTCAAGCGGCGAATGCCGATGGTACCCCCAGCGTCATGCTGCAAAGCATTTTTCATATTTTTTAGCCGCAGCCTCCGAGGAACACGCGATGAACAAGAAAATTTTGAGTTCAACCCCCAGACGCGTCATGTCCATGGTGGCCTCGAGTGCATGGGCGCTGCTTTTTTGCTATTCATTTCCCGCCACCGCCGCGACCCCAGCAGCGGTACCCGTCTCCCAAGTGCCGCTGACCATCACCATCCCGGCGCACCCGCAGATCCTCGTCGCGGTTGCGAATTCGGAGTCCATGGACGGCAACCTGAGCGGCGCCATCATGACGGGCTCAGGGTCGTTGGGAGCGGCGGATGCGGCGCTGAACAGCTCGAGCTCGCCCGTCAATTTCACAATACCCGCCGGATTTACGCCGCCCCTGAACGCCGGCGGCGGCGGCGTGGCTCCTTATACGGTGAGCTCCGCCGGGCTGCTGGTCGACAATTCGCCGAGTCGCCTCAACGTCGCCAAAGAGGGCTTGACTACGATTCTCACCAACTATATGAGCAGCGCCGATTTTGCCTTGATGGACTACCACACGTCCGGCAATGGCATTTACACGACTTGGGTATACCAAATGAGTCCGGCGAGCAGCGGGTTTACGTTCACCTCTGTGCCCGCAGCCACCGGTCAAGTAGCGAATCCCTGTTACAACGTCAATATTGCGCTGGCAAACCCGGTTTCGCAAAACTGCGCCGTATTGAACACCTTCTATACGGCTGCGGGCCAGAATATATTGATAAACCCGTACATGAACATCGGCTCGAGCAGCGATGATCCTTCGATCAACGACGTTTTGTACGACAACGCTGGGTTCGCGGTTTGTATCGTCTATGGCGCACCGAACCCGCCAAACCCTTACCCCCCCAATTTTTCTCTCGCCCAGTTCAATGCCGGCGGATTCAGCGTCACGGAAACGTATCCGAGCGCGAAAAACGGCTGTCCGGCGCAGACGGGGCCCACCAACGCGGGTTTCGTCGGCTATTCGCCTCAAGTCATGTACGAGGCACGCGGATTCGGCTACGGCGCCAATCAATCCGCGACCGACGGCACCGTGCTCGTACCCATGACGACGGCGGGGGCGACGCCCACCAATGCCTCCGTCACCGCGGCGCTGGCGCTGTTCGCGCCCTACCTGGCCCCGGAAACCAACTCGACCGGCACCACGGAAATCAAAGCGTCCGCAGGCCAGTCACCGATGGCGGGCCTGATCGCAAAGGCGATTTCGTACTATGCGACCAATCCGCCGTCCAGCAACGGTTGCACGCCGCACCGCTACGTCGTACTGGTGACCGACGGCCTGCCGACTTTCGATTTGAGCGGCCGCACCTGGCCTCCCTTGGGCAGCGCAGCCGCCGCCGGATATGGCGTTACGGCGACTTTCAATGCAGATGGCTCTTTGGGCGCCACGAATGACCAGGCGCTTACCGATGCCATCGCCAAACTGACCGCGCTCAAGGCCGCCGGCGTCGAGACCTATATCATCGGGCTGGGTGCGGGAGTCGATCCCACCAAAAATCCTGTCGCGGCCCAGACGCTGACGGCGATGGCCATCGCCGGCGGTACGGGTTCCTATTTCGCGGCGGTCGATCCGACGACACTCTCCAACGATCTTCAGACCATACTCGGCTCCATTCTCGCGGCCACTCAATCGGTCGCATCGGTGGCCGTCAACTCAACCGGCCTCAGCACCAACAACGTGGTTTACCAGTCGCAGTTCATATCTTCCGACGTCCGTCAGGATTGGACCGGCAATCTCTACGCTTTCCCGGTAAACAGCTCGGGTGTGGTCGATACGGTGCCGGCCGACGCTGTGTGGGCGGCCGCGACGCAATTGGATGCACAAAGTTGGGACACTGGACGATTGATTGCGACGTGGGACCCGGTGCAGAGCGCGGGAATTCCCTTTGAATGGCACCCCGGTAGCACGGTCAACTTCATCGACGCAGGCTCGGTGTTGGGGCAAGACTTAGAGGCTTTCCCGCAAGATACGAACGGCTCGGACGTGCTTAATTACTTGCGCGGAAGCAGCGCCCAGGAAGTGCGCAATGGCGGAACGTTCCGCAATCGCACGCATAAGTTGGGTGATATCGTTTTCAGCAATCCGGTGTATGTCGGCCCGCCGGGAGGCAACAACCTATCGCTGTCGTATGCGGCGTTCGCCACGGCCAATGCGGCGCGCCCGCCGGTGATCTATGTGGGCGCCGATGACGGCATGTTGCATGCATTCGATGCAGCCACCGGCAACGAACGATTCGCTTACATACCGACCGGTGTGTACGCCAATTTGATTAGTCTGGTGTCGCCTTATTACAACGCCCGTCACCAGTTCTACGTCGACGGGTCCCCGCGGTCGAGCGACGTACAATTTGCCGATCATTCGTGGCACACGATGCTGTTCGGCACGGAAGGCGCGGGCGGTAAGAGCGTCTTCGCGATCGACGTTACCAACCCTGCCACCATTATTTCGGAAGCGGCACTATCGGCAGCAGTGAAATGGGACTTTACCGACACGGATATGGGTTTGGGATTCGTTACCCCCGCTGTCGCCAACACGATCAACGGCCAGATGGTGTTTGTTGGCAATGGCTACGACAGCACCAATGAGAAACCATTCCTGTACGCTCTGAACCCGCAGACGGGAGCGATTCTGGCCAAGGTTGATCTGTGCGCTGCCGTGCCGACGGCCTGCAATTTAGCCGTCGCCAACGGTTTATCCACGGCCATAGCCGTCAACACGAGCGGTCAATCAACCGCAGCGGCCAACATGGCCTATGCCGGCGACCTGCAAGGCAACCTATGGCGCGTCGACATTTCGAACGCCAACCCCGCCTCGTGGACGGTATCCGTACTGCTTCAGGCGCGCGATTCATTGGGTAATGCACAACCGATCACTACGGCGCCGGTCGCTACGCTCAATCCGAAATACCCGCAACTGCTGGGCAACTTCGTGTTCGTTGGAACGGGACAGTTGCTCGGTATTCCCGATCTGGCGAATACCAAGGTTCAGACCATCTACGGTGTCTATGATCCACCGACGGCTTATGCCTCACCGCTGTTACGCGCGAACCTGGTACAGCAGACGCTTACCGCAGCGGTCATTGGAACGACTAACGTGGCCGTCGTCACCAACAACGCGGTGTCGATTCCGACGACCAAAGGTTGGTATATAGATCTCACGTTGAATAGCGGCGAGCGGGTTGTCAACAATCCCCTCTTGAGAAGCGGTGCGCTCGTGATAACGAGCACGCAACCCTCGACGAGCTCCTGCACGGCTGGTGGAACCTCGTGGGCTTACATAGTCAATTATGCAACAGGAAGCGCGTTTCCGACCCCGCAATTCTCGGTCGTGCCAGGCGGCTTGCCTAACTCGAGCGGCAACCTGGTAAACAATGCGAATGGTAGCACCAGCGTCGCGGCTGGCGTGCAACTCGGAAGCGGGTTCTACGCCGACGCGACCATCGTCAATCAGGGACTTGGCATTGGGGGTCCGGGTGCGTGTCCTGTCGGCGATTATCAAATGTATCAATGTGGTGCAAGTGGAGCACAATGCACCCCTCGGTGTATGAAGGGTTCAAACAAGCGGCGAATCGCATGGTGGGAGATAAGGCAATGAAACCAGCTAATTTTCGGTTAGCAATGGGCGCATGGATCATCGCGCTTTGTGTGCAGCCCAGCGCAACCTGGGCGACGCGAGCGGTAGGGGTGACGGTAACCGGTGAAATCACGGCGTCGCCGAGCAGCGAGGTGATCGAAGTTGCCCATCACGCTTATCACATCAAGGCGAACACCCCCGCGGAAAAGACCGCTCGTAGTTTCTTCCTGGGGCAAGTGGTGGACATCGTCTTGGACCGACCGACAGCCGACAACGAGCCTGAGGTCGTTTCAATCACACCGCACTCGGGTTCGTAGGAGAGCCTCTTTGAAAAACGGATTCACCCTGATTGAATTGATGATCGCGGTAGCCATCGTTGGAATCCTCGCGGCGATAGCGATCCCTTCGTATTCCGCCTACATGCATAGAGCGAACCGTACGGATGCGACGCGAACCATGACCTTCGATGCACAGGCGCTCGAACGTTGCTACTCGCAGGCTTTTTCCTACACGGTGCCGGCATGTGCCGGCGTGCCGGTGGGCGCTGCAAATTCGCCTCAAGGCTATTACACGATATCTATTGCCTATCCGTCGGCTTCCAGCTTCACTATTACAGCTACGCCGATCGCGGCCCCGCAAACATCGGACAGGAGTTGCGGCAAGTTCACGCTTGACAATTCGGGCGCGCAGGGCGCTTTGGATAGTAGCAACAACCCCAACACCCAGGTTTGTTGGGGCTCAAACTAAGCCGCGCGCAGCGACGAATGCCGGCTCTATCGCGGAGACCAGGGACCTGGCTTCGATTCGAGCGAGCTATCTAGCGCTGTACCCGCGACCCTCGACGCAAGCCGCCATGGCGCGCTGATAATCGAGCGTGTTCTGCGCCACCTGCCCGGCCTGCTGCGTGGCCCATTGCTGGCATTCAGCCTTGTCGGTGGCCTGCTGCTCCGCGCTCTGGCCGTTCTTCGGGTACATGAAAATCTGACCCGATGCCATCGCGCCGGCACCGCCCGGCGCTGGCCCGCCGCCCGGCGGTGTCGCCGCAGTGCCCGGCTGCGGCATCACGTCGGCGGATCCGCTGGAATCGGCTCCGCTCGAATCCGCGATCGGCGGCGGATCCGTCGCCACGTAGCCCTCATAGGCGGGGTTGTAGGTGTAGTACACGTCGTTGGCGTAGTAGTACGGAATGCCGCCGTACCAGTACGTGGCATACGCCAAAGGCAGAACCGGCAGGAACCAAGAGAATCCTAATCCGTAGTAGGCCCGTGGCCAAAAGCCCCCGTGCCAGTAGCCGCCCCGCCAGTATGCCCCGGTGGAGTATCCATGGCCGTAATACGCGCCAGGACGCCCGTACGCCGCATGCGACGCAACCCCGCCATGGTAGCCGCCGGCATAGCCACCGCCGCCATAGCCGTGGGCGTAGCCGCCGCCGTAATGCCCCGCGGCGGCGTAGTGAGCGCCCCCGCCGACATGGCCGCCTGCAGCGTGACCGCCGCCGCCAGCGTGGCCTCCACCCGAAGCGTGGCCTCCACCCGAAGCGTGGCCGCCGCCATGCGATTGTGCGAAGGCCGGCGCCGAGCCTGCCAGTATCGCCAACACGCCCGCCAGTAATAAGCGTCTGCCCGTGGTACCCATGACTGTCACCTTCCGTTACCCGCCGCGCTGCGCGACCGTTTTGAACCTATATACATAAGACCCTACTCCTACAACGCGGTTCAGGGTGTTTGGTGTACATAAAGATTGCTTAATTCCGCAACGCCGCAGTAAACATAATGTACGCCGTTCGCCCCGGCGCGGCCTCAAAGAACCTGGAATTGGTCTCATTCACGATCACTGAACCGACATAGGCTCGGTCGGCAAGGTTATCAAGAGCCGCGAATTCGCTCAGCCGCCAGCGTCTCGTTTCTTGCTCAAACCCGGCCCGCAGATTCGACGACCAGTAGCCGGCGGCGGCATCGGAATTGCGGTCATCGGCGTAGATTTTCGCTCGCCCAAGAGTCTCCAGCGTGGCCGAGAAGCCGAGCGGCGCATAGCGCCATGTGAGGCCGGCGTACAAGGAATTCATCGGCACCGCCGGCAGGTAGCTGCCGGCATTGACGGTCTTGTAGTTGGCCGGCAGCGGGCCTCCCGGGTGAGCCAGCGGGTTGCACGGCGCGGCGATGCAGGTCGCATACGCCTGCCCGACCACCGCGCGAATGTAGGTGTAGGCCAGGCGCGCGCTGAATCCTTGGGTCCAATCTGCATCGACGCTGAGCTCCATGCCGCGGCGATTGGTCTCGCCGATGTTCTGCGATACCGTCCTGCCGCCCGAATTCTGCAGCACCGCGAGCTCGTCCACGGTTTTGATGTAGAACGCGGCGAGGTCGGCCCGCAGGTGCTCGGCGCCGGCCTTCATGCCGGCTTCGAAATTGTCGCTGCGCGCCGGCTTCAACCCGAAATTCAATCCCGGCAGGCTGCCATCGACGGAGCGATAGGCAAGATCATTGAGGGTCGGGGTTTCGAAGCCCTTGCCGTACGACCCATAGAGATTGATCGCGGGATTGACCCGGAACGTGACGCCGGCGACCGGATTCACCGCGGAGTAGCGCACGCTGCTGTCCGCGTCGTCGAGCACCGGCAGATGGCCGTGAGAGGTCACCTCCACGAGGTTGTTGCGCACGCCCAATATCACGCGCCATGCCGCGGCCGGGTCCCACTGCGCCTGCAGGTATTGGTCGAAGTCGTACACATGATTCGCCTCGTCGCGGCGCAATCCTCCTTCTACGCCCAATTCTGAGCCGCGGTAATTGAGGTACCCCAGCCGAGCTTCGGCCAGATCATCGTAGTTGAGACCCGTCACCACCTGCAGGGGTGTGCCTGCGATCTCGCGCGAATCGGTCACGTGGCTGTCGACTCCCCAAAACGCCCGGTCCAAATCGATGACGCCGCCCGGATACAGCGGTGCATTCCGTTGCGTGGCCACGGGAATCGCCTGGAACTGCACGGTGGCGCGATGACCGGTGTACATGATGGTCGACAGCTCATCGTTGCTGCTGAACTTATCGTCGAAGATCACGCCGAGCTGCTCCTGGTCGAGCGACTTGCGGGTATTGAACTGCACCGCACCGACGCCGGCCTGGCGCGGGTCCGCGGCGAGCTGCGCACGCGTCAATCCGAGCGGGTCCTGCACGCTCGGGGTTTCGACCACGTTGGCGACCACCGTCAGCGTCGAGCGCTCGCTGGTCGCGAATCGCAGCTTGGAGTTGAAGTTGTCGCGCTCGGCGTCGCTGTGATATCGATAGCCGTCGGTCTGAAAATGCGCGGCGTCGAGCACGTAGTTCACCGCCCCGTCGTCGATGTCGGTTTTCACAGCGTAGCGCTGCGTATTGAACGTCCCATACTGCGCCGTGCCTTCGATCGCGTGACCCGGCGGCGCGTCTTCGGTGAAGATCGCGATCACGCCGCCCGACGAATTGCCGTAGAGCGCGGAAAAGGGGCCGCGCAGCACTTCGATGCGACCGGCCGAGCCTAAGTCGAATTGCGAAAACTGACCCTGACCGTCGGGCATGGTGCCCGGAATGCCGTCGGAATAGAGCCGCACTCCCCGCACGCCGAAACTCGATCGCGCCCCGAATCCGCGCACCGAAATCTGCAGGTCTTGGGCGTAATTCTGCCGGCTCTGAACCGACACCCCCGGCACGCTGATCAATGATTCGGAGAGGTTCACTTGCAGCTGGCCGCGCCGGATGGCGTCTTGGTTCACGAGGTCGACGGACACCGGCAGGTCCATGCTCGACTCGGGGACCCGTGTCGCGGTGACGACGATGGCGGAGAGTTCCGCGCCGCTCTCGCCCCAGGCGCCGGCGCAAGATCCCAGACCCAACCAGGCGCCGGCCAGCGCGGCTGCGAAACGTGCGGACATGATCAACGATTCCCCTTGGCGTTGTACCGGGAGCTATACTGCGCCCGCGATTTGCCGCTAAGCGTAACTGCAAGCAATCGCAACAGTCGCTAGAGATATTCATTAAAGTAACGGGTTGGCCTGCCGTTAATTCGGGCTTGAACAAGCACTCGCAAAACCAGATTTTCCACGCGGCACGTTTGGTGCTGCTCGTTGGCGGAGGCGCTGCCGCCGCGTGGCTGCTGCCGTCGATGGCCGTACCGGAATCGCGTGTCTCGAGCGGAGCACCGGGTACCGCGTTGAGCGCCTCGGCGCGCGTGACTTTCAAAATCATCATCCCGAAGGTTCTGTACGTACGCGTGGGGAACGTGAGCGAAAACGTTCTCGACCCCGGCAATGTGGCCGTCATGAGCAATGGCCACAACGCGACTCTGAACGCCGCGTTGCGCACTCTCGATTCGACGGCCTCCGCCCGCGGCAATCTCATCCTGAACAGTGCCGCCAGAAAGGGTATCGCGCAGAATGCGCAGTGCTCGCTGGCGGACAGGGCCGCGCCGGCCGCCGCGGCAGCGAGCGGCGACGGTAACAGCGGTGCCCCCCAGATCGTCTGCACCGTCTCGACGCCTTAGAAGCCGGCGCCCAAAGAAGCCTTACCAACCGTAGGGGTTGGCCCTAGGCGCCTGCACCGCTTTCCCGCCGCCCGCCCGCGGCACTTATCCACTGCAAACCTCGCAAACACCCGTGGCTGCGCCCCGGCCGGGCGATCGCGCGCGGATTTCGTGTTAACCAGCGCACAAAAATCGAGGAATGTCGGCAGGGGCCGGCAGAACTTGAGCCCGGTCGAGTCGAACTGCGACTTGGGTTCAATCGTGGCTGTAAGGCTATCCCCTAGTATCGCCTTGCATAACGCAGCACAGCACAGGAAGCAGAAAATGAAGCCATCGATCGTATTGAAGAGTTTGTTGGGTACGGCGGCGCTGACGCTGCCGCTCATCGCCTCCGCGGCATCGACCTTTACGTCGGGCGCCGGCACATTGACTGCGACGGCGACGGTGAATTTCACCGTGGTCATTCCGCAGTTTCTGTACCTGCGCGTCGGTACCGGGTCGGCTTATGCGACCGGGACGCTGGCAACCGGCGGCAGCACCGATCTGATTACCTTTTCCCCCGCAGTGGGTGCGGTGGGTAACGGCACGGCAGTCGCCGGTGTCGGCGGTGATCTGGCGGGCGGCATCGAGACCGCGGCCATCCTGGGCAACGGCGGCAACGTCACGCTCGTTGCCGGGGTAACCGGCGCGCTCAGCGACGGCGCCGGCGATTCGATCTCGTTCACGCAGATCACCACGGCCGCGGCCGCGAATGCCGAAGCCACGCTGCTGCTGGCGCCGCCGCTCACCGACACCACGTCGAGCGAGACCGTTCCCGCGACCAACAAGATCGTCAAGGCCGATGCCAAGTGGACGTTCAGCTATTCCAACACGGTGACGCCGGCGGCCGGCACGTACGGCGGCAGTGCCGGGAACAACGGTATCGTGACTTACACGGCGACGATGCTCTAGCTCGAAGCGGCCAAGGCAATCCCGTGCGCGCCGATATGCGATGGCCCCTGGCGCCGACCGGAATGACATCGTCAGGCCGGGGCCTGCGCCACAGCCGAGACACGCTGCGCCGACTCACCGTCGGCGCAGCGCTGCTCGCGGCCGCGGGATCCGCTGCACCGTATACGGCCACGCTCACTCCGGCAGCGCCGCAGGAGATCTACCTGCAGGTCGGGGTCGGCGCCTTCACCAATAACTACATCAACGGCGGCCAGCCGCAGGTAAACACCACGGTCAATAGCGTGTCGACGACGCTGGCCGTGGGAGTGGTGGGCAATGGGACCGCGCAGGCGATGACCACCAACAGCACGGCCGCGCAGAGTTATTGGGACGGCTACACGTTTTGCACGGTGCCTGCGCAGCTGTACATCGGCGGCTTCTTTCGTACCACGGGCGCGACCACCGCGGCGGCGCAGGTCACCGCGACCGTGCCCGCGGCGTTGGCCGACACGACCGGCGACAGTATTCCGTTCTCGCAAATCAGTTGGACCTCG